>Ga0255764_10002747_pt1 | contig 14220 bp, 8 predicted proteins | sample 071ome_30_FD_179964 | JGI IMG/M metagenome (GOLD analysis project Ga0255764, IMG submission 179964) | Coastal salt marsh microbial communities from the Groves Creek Marsh, Skidaway Island, Georgia - 071406AT metaG (version 2) | ecosystem: Environmental > Aquatic > Marine > Intertidal zone > Salt... | reverse complement strand
TACGCGTTCGTGGGTCGACCTCTCGTCGTCGCGACGCGTGGGTACGTATCCGCGAGGCGCGTTGTATCGCGTCGCGTCGTCCACTTCATCGCGTCAACAGCCTGGCCAAAAAACACACGTCTCTCTTCTCGTCGAGAAAACGCTCATGCATTGTGTTGTGCGACTGACCATCACTTTGTTGGCGCATTTCTCACATTTCGTCTTGTAAAGGTCGTGATTCGCGTTACACTCGTCGATGCAATCAGCCTTTCCACCACGACCTCTTCCCGTTCTTTTCCTGTCTTGCAGTTCGTTTTACATCTTGTTCGCCTCAGAGAGCGAGGAAAAAAGGGACGTTTCTATCATTACAAAAATCGCTTTACGGCGTAAAAGTCGGCGCTTGCGACGAACTCGCTCGCTCGTACAGCAGTCGCGCCGGCAACGACGCGAAAGGGTCTTCGTTTCGTTTTGAGTGCAGATATTTAATCCCGTCTTGACACGCTCGCTTGCATTCGCCATAAATGTGAGCGACAGCCTCATCATCGTCGATGGCGACGCTTCGTTGTCGAAGATCAATCGGCTCCATGAATCGAAAATAGAATCGTTCGGGTGTCTTTGGCGCGAGGACCGGTTGGATGAATAGTTCTTCATCGCCTTCATCCCCATCTGTGAAGCGCGTGTCGACTGCTCGTGCTCGCGGCATCTTTGTCGCGCGCTCACGCACGTTTGCGCCGAGCAATGGATTGTTCAACAAGTCACGAGCGTCGGCGACAATCTCGAAAGAGTCCTCCGCTCCGACTGCCGCAAAAGGTACTATGATTGCGTCATGTTTGATGGCCATGCGCACAAACTCGGGTTGCGTCGGCCAGAACAACTCATACTTTTCGTTTCTCCTTTTGAAAGCCTCACGGACGCCACCTGGAAAGAGTAGAACCGCCTCGCCTTGCTTCATCAAGCGATAGAAATTCATTCCGGACACAGGTACGGCACCAAACGTCGTAAAGTCGCCGAGACCGCCCATCGTCATCGCACGGCGAGGAGGCGCGGGCTCGCTTCGTGGCAGCATAGACTCAATTGGAGTCCCCTTGACCGCATCGCGAAGTGTGTCTTCGAACGCGCGAGACGGTGACGTTTGATCTTCGCCGACGCCCGCACCCACTCTAGATACGACTGGATGCGCTAAGCCGCGAACGCACACGTTGTACTCGCGTAAGAATTCATCCACTAAAAAGCCCAAATCTGGCGCCATGGTTTGATGGTTTCCGACGAGAAGAATGGGCCGGGTGCCACGCTGACGAATCGGCACAGCTCCCAAACCGGAAACAACCTTGCCATCTGGTCGAGTGGAAAAGAAGACTGGGCTCGTGAGCGCCCGCAGTCCAGAGAGACTTGCACGCGCTTTTTCAATGTCAGCGATCGATGGCGGCTCAAACTTGGCGTCTCGCGTCATGACGTCATCGCTCTGCCGCCGCGGCGCGAATCCGTTTCGCGTTGCAATTTTCATCAAATTCGTCTTTGGTTCTTGAAGGAGCGCGTGCGACGCGCCACGGACGACTTCGACTTTACAACTGGGAAGAAACTTGCGTAATCTCTCGCTTTCCTCAAGACTCGGAATGAGCTGGTCGTTTTCGCTCGCCACCACCAAAGTCGGCACTCGAATCGACGTCAAGCGACGATAGTCATCCTCGTTCAAATATTCGCATCCGGCACGAAGAACCTTGTCTAATCTATGCGCGAGTGCGTCGCGCGGGATGATTTCAGCGAGTGCGCCGAGAGCAGGCAATAACGCCGAGAGCTCTCGAACGCTCTCCAACGCCGTGTTCAAGGGATCCCCAGACGCGTTCGCGTCCGATGCAAACTTCTCAACGACGCCAGTCGCCATGCGCACCGGATCGATGAGCACGGGTGTCAATGCGTACGGCACTGCACTCCATAATTCTTCAGGAACGCTGGGGAGGGCGGGTCCAAGCACTGGCCAAACGCTCCTGTCAAACGAAGATGCTGGATTGACTAAAATCAATCTCGTTATCAAATCGGGCCGTTCGCACGCGACGCACAGAGCGAGAAGACCTCCCATGGATTCACCGACGAGAAAGACGTCTGTCGTTTCACCGGAACGCCGAGACGCAATGTGCGCTTCGAGATACTCGCACACGACTCGAACGAGCTCGAACACGTCGCTTCTATCACTCGCCGGAATGTTGAGCGCAACCAAATCAAACTCTTTCGACAAATACGCAAACTGCGAAGAAGCGCTGAACCCGGTTCCGTCCAAACCCGGGAGGTACACTGCGAGCGGCTTGCTCGTTGCATCCGCCTTGCTCGTCGCGACGTGCTCTTCGCCTTCTATGACTGGACAGAAGATGCGAGGCGGTCCAGCTGTGTCCCGACCTAAGACATCGCGCAGTGTCACGCGTTTTCCATCGTCGTTTGCGCCTCCGGACGTCGACGCGATTTCCATGAATGCGTCGTCCGAAACGCGCCGCATCGACGAACCGGCGCTTCTGACTGCGACGCTTCTGGACGACGCGGCGACGCGCGAGCGAGCAGCGCTTCGAGCGCACGCAGAGGAGGAAGACGTCGATGCGTTCGCGCATATCGACGGCCGCATCGCGACAAATCGGGAAGTCGGGTCGTCGTCGTGCAGTGCCGTGTTACGCGTTTGGATTAATCCAAGTAAGTGGATAGGCGCGTGACGTCACTTTAGCACTCACAGAGGATGTCCGTATCCGCGACGCAGCAGTTTTCCTCGACGGGTCCATCGCGCGCGTTCGCGTCGAAATCGTTTCGAACGTCAACGTCGCGACGGTGTTCGCGCGTCACCGTCGTTACCGCCGCACAAGACTTGTCCGATGCCAAGGTGGTCGTCGTCGGTGCCAATGGCAAGACTGGACGCCGCTGCGTCGAGTACTTGCGCGAGAAGACGCAAGCGAAAGACGTCGTCGCTTGCACGAGAAGCGGTTCGTACGACGGTGGGTCCACAACTGACGGTCGAGTGTCGTCGATGAGCGTGAATGTCGCTACTGCGAGCGTCGCCGAGCTCACCAACGCGTTTGACGGCGCCAAAGCTGTCGTCTTCGCGGCTTCTCAATCGCAAGCGGGCGGCGACGCGTCGCAAGTGGACCGCGATGGCGTTATATCGTGCGCGCGAGCGTGTCTGCGCGCAGGGGTCGAGCGATTCGTTATCGTGAGCTCGGGCGCGGTGTCGAAGCCGGCGTCGCCCGTGTACATCTTCCTCAACTTGTTTGGCGGCATCATGAGAAACAAAATTCTTGGCGAAGACGCTGTTCGAGCGCTTTATTTCGACCGACCAGGCCAGTATTACACCATCGTGCGTCCAGGAGGCCTGTCTGAAGATCCAGCGCGAGGCGTTTCGGCGTTGGAACTCAACCAGGGCGACGAAATCTCTGGTCGAATTTCTCGAGAAGACGTAGCAGCGATTTGCATCGAAAGCATCACGCAAGAAGATGCCGCGAACGCGACGTTTGAATGCTACAGTTGGGACGCGGCCAAACCGCTTGGGGAAGTTGGCTTGTCGAACATGATGAAGTCCACCACGGCAGAAGGCGAGGTGAAGAAAACTGGCAAGGAGCGACGCGGGAGCACGTGGGATGAATTGTTCTCCGGCCTGTCAGCTGACGTGCCGGGCGCAAAACAACAAGGTGAAGGTTTTACGTTGTAATCTCGGTAAATCTATAAAATAGTATTGTAGAGGAGTGGCGGCACTCATGATACACATCATTGAAACGCGTTTGGATTCCCATCCGCGTCTATTCCCTTGGATAAATACATCGCGTCGTTGCTCGCGTCGAATACCATTCGATTACGCCCGATGACGTCCAATCCCAATGCCATGAATGGCGACACGCTCGCGCCTAGAGCATTGAAAGCTGGTAAATCTCCGACGCAACACATGCCTTGGTAAACAGATTCGAGATCTTCCGTTTCTCCGATGACGCGCAAATCGTACGGCGCGATGGCCATACCCATTGTTTGACCGTCCACGCCCTTGACTTGTAACCCGCCCCGCTGTACCTTTTCGGAGTCCGGTCCGATGCCGGCGTTTGCGCTCGCCATCCAATTGACCACGCTAAAGAACGATCCCATGTCGACGATTGCGTCAAACGTTTCCGCCCCGTTGAGACTGCATCGAACCGTCTTGAGACCAACCGGATGTTTTCGCATGGGAATCTTAACCAAGTCGTCCACGCTTAGGGCGCCGTCCGCAATCGCACCCTTTGGCCAGAAGGAAAGCGCTGAAGTCGCGAAGTCGAATTCTATTTCAAACTGTCCGAGTAAATCGAGCCCGATGAGTCCGCCGATGTAAGGAGGTAAACCCACGGCGGCGAGATCCGTCACAACGGCGTCGAACGAATCGAAGCGCTTCGCACCGAGGCGGACATCCTTGATGGACACTTTTTGTCTCAACGTTTCACCAGTGCCAGTTAAGCCACGCACGGCGGCGCCCTCCGTCACTTGGCCCTTGTCCAACATGGAAACGACTTTCGGGGTGACGAGCGCCGTTGTAGCGCCGGTGTCAATGACGAAATCACAGAGACCGATGTCGCCTCCTACGTCCAGCGTCACTACTGCGTATCCAGCGCGAGGATTGCCGGCGACGTTGCCCAGCTGTCGAAGCGGCGTCTTCGTGCATGAGTTTTCCAGAGACATCCACGACTCGGCAGCCCTGCGTTCTAAATCGCTCTTCTCGAAACAATCGGCGTAATCGACATTCATCCTCGCCAAGTACTGCTTGAGCGATTTCGCCCGCAAGCCTTTCGCTCGCCGCACCCACCGCTCGTATCGCGCTGAATCAGCCGAGGATGTCGAAGGCGCGTCGTCAGCCTCATCAGCACTCGCTCGACAAGGTTGAAACGACGCGCGAACGCATCGCCGCGATGGAAGCGAACGCATAGTCGGTGCGCGCGCGCCCACGCATGTCATAGTTGCTCGCGTCGTCGTCGTCGTCGTCGTCGCCATCAAGAAAGAGTCAGTCAACGAGCGAGGCACTTTATGACGGATGGACAAGAAGTGTACTTTTTCAGCCTTCAGAAGGAAGACCTCGACCTCACACCACACCACGTCGAAGTCGAAGTCGTCGCTTCGATGGAGTCGCATCTCGGGTCCTTCCACCAGGCGACGCTGCGATGGGATTACTTTGCCCTCATTAACGACGCCGCCCGTCGGCGCTCCGAGCGCACAAAGACGGGCGACGACGATGGCGGTGCCGATGATGCCGGTGCAAACGACGAGGGCGGCGGCGCGACGGTTGTCGATGGTTCTTCGGATGCTCCGGCGTTTTCACCCTCGGGCAAGCCGTGCGAAGAGGTGCCTCTGAGATTTAACAACGCGCGCGAGTACGTGGAGACGTTCAAGCTGCTTATATTAGAGGAGTGCGCCGCCATCGTCAAACGCGGGTCGGACGACGAGCGGGAGCGAGCGTCGAAAGTCGCAGGCGTAGTGGAGGTTATCAGACGCGGAGAATTCCACGCTGGAAAGTTTGCTCTAGAGGAAGAGGACGCTTTGGAGTTTCACGACAACGATTTGGTGCTCTTGACCAAAGTGAATACGGATTTGGACGATAAAAACTCGGGAAAGAGCGCTCGAGCGACGCACGCGTTGGGCATCGTCGAAGGTCGCGAGTCAAAGACGACGCTGCTCGTGAAGCTCTTCTTACCGGATTCTAGCGGCGCTGCGAGGGCGAGAAATGTGAACGAAAACGGAGCCGCCGTAAAGAGAGCAAAGTTGAGCGACGCAGAGTTCAGCGAGGGAGATAAAAAGCGGTTTAGGTCTGTGCGTAACGCGCTCACAGCGGTGAAGGGCGAACGCTGGTTTCTGAAAAATCTCGCCAATCTGTCCACGGTAACGCGGGAGTGGTTGGCCATCCACGCGTTTCCGTCTCTTCCGTACGCACAAACTATCCTCAAGGCGACGCCCAGCGCGGATGGCGGGGCGCCGACGGGCGCGAACATGTGGACCATGCCGGATGCGCTGAAGAATGAAATTGAGCACACGTACAACGATTCCCAAGTCAAGGCAGTGCAGACGGCGCTCAACAGAGACCCGCTCGTGTTGATCCAAGGACCTCCTGGAACGGGTAAGACGCGCACGATTTTGTCATTGTTATCCGTTCTATTGCATTCGGTGCCGAGTGTGACGGCGCATACGAGCGTCGATTTTGAATCGTATGCGAAAATGCGCGACGAACGAGTGGAAATGACTGCAGAGGAGAAGAGCGCGGCATGGAGACGAGCGTCGCCTTGGTTGAGCGGTGCAAGTAACCCGCGCGATGCTCCACCGATGTTCGTCAAGAATGGTTCGAGCCACAACAATTTGGCTTCTGAACCGGCCCAGTCTCGGACGCCTAAGTCCGCAACGACGCGGCTTCTTGGATCGGACGCGTACAAGCGTCTAAAGATTCTGGTGTGCGCGCCGTCCAACAGCGCTCTCGACGAGATTGTGCTGCGTATCCTTCAGAGTGGACTGGTGAACGGCGCCGGTGAGACGTACTCTCCCAAGGTCGTGCGCGTGGGGCTGAGCGTGCATCACAGCGTGAGCGAGGTGAGCATGGAGACTCTATTGGCGCAACGACTCGGCGAGCTCGGCGAGCACGCGGATTCCGTACGCAAATTTGAAGCAGCGCTCGAGCGCGATAGGCTTAAATATGCCATCTTGGAAGAGGCGAGTATCGTGTGCAGCACGCTTTCTTTTAGTGGATCGGGCATGTTTGCCCGAATGCTAAAACCTTTTGACGCCGTAATCGTCGACGAAGCGGCGCAAGCGGTGGAACCATCCACTCTCGTACCACTCGTCTACGGCGCAAAGCAGGTTTTTTTGGTTGGTGACCCGAGACAGCTCCCAGCTACCATTCTGAGCTCAACCGCCATTGAAAACAAGTACGACATGTCCATGTTCAAACGCTTCCAGCTCTGTGGCTATCCCGTGCACATGCTCAAGACGCAATATCGCATGCATCCGGCGATTAGAGACTTTCCATCCAAGTGCTTTTACGACGACGAGCTCGTCGATGGGCCGAAGATGGCGGCGCTCACGGCGCGTCCGTGGCATAGACTTAGTGTTTTCAGACCCTTTGTTTTCTTTGACATCAAGGGTAAGGAGTACAGCGCGGCGGGACACTCTTGGGCAAACGACGACGAAGCCGATTTCGCGGTGGCTTTGATTTCGAATTTACTGAAAAAGTTTCCTGAGCTGGGCGTCGGCGAACACGTCGCTGTCATCTCTCCGTATAAGGCTCAGGTGAAGAATATTCGGCAGAAGATTAAGGAACGCCTCGGAGCCGAAAGAGCGAAGGCGATCGATGTCAATACCATTGATGGTTTCCAGGGCAGAGAAAAGGATGTTTGCATTTTCTCCGTCGTGCGAGCCTCGCAGCACCGAAAGCACAAGAAGAGTAGAGGATTGGGTTTCGTCGCCGACGAACGCCGCGTTAACGTCGGCTTGACGCGCGCGCGGGCTAGCTTGTTCGTGTTGGGGTGCTCGGAGAGTATTCGAGACGATGAAAACTGGGGCGTTCTCGTCGAAAGTGCGCAAAGACGAAAGTGCGCGCTTTCGGTGACCAAGCCGTACAGCGCCTTCTTCAGCAAACACACAAAGGATTACGACGAGGGCGATCTTTCTGATGATGAAGCCATGTACGACGCGAGAGAGGGCGGTGAGCAACCGGCTCTGCTCATGGATACAGATGACGAGGACTACAGGGACCATTCCAAGGGGCACGTGCACACCCCGTCTTGGACTGGCGCAGCTGAATTTATTGAAAAGAATGAGCTCCTGAGTGCCCAAGGTGGCTTTTTCAAGGATGGTGTGAAGGATGATTTCGTCGTGGAAAACACGAAAAAAGGTGACGCCGTTGGTGGCGACGGAGACAACATGCTCGCTGACGTCGAAGACGGTGACGACGCCGCTCGCGACGCATATACAGAAAATTCTCCCAACGAGCCGAAAGCGTCCAAGCGGCGAAGCGCACGAGGCGCGGCCAAGTAGACGACACGGACGAACGATTTGTAAAACGAAATAAAACACGTAATAGTCATGTAATAGGAGTACGGAATCACGTTGGTGGAAAGGCTGATTTCATCGTTTCATCGTACGTTTCTGCTCTTCATCGCGATCACGACCTTTACAAGACGAAATGTGAGAAATGCGCCAACAAAGTGATGGTCAGTCACACAATGCATGAGCGTTTTCTCGACGAGAAGAGAGACGTGTGTTGTTTTTTGGCCAGGCTGTGTTGACGCGATGAAGTGGACGACGCGACGCGATACAACGCGCCTCGCGGATACGTACCCACGCGTCGCGACGACGAGAGGTCGACCCACGAACGCGTAGATAAAGGGACATTCACGTCCACGGTTTACGTCGTCGTCGTCCGCGGTTCTCGTTCGTTCCTCGCGCGCGCGCTGCGTCCGTGTCTGAGTGGCGCAGGCTTTCGAATTTCAAAAAAAATTCACCAGACGCACGCAGCGTCGCCGTCGGGGGATCGAACGAGGCGATCGATCGCGAGTGGTCATCGCCATGGCGTCTCGACACGGTTTAGATGAAGACACCAAACAGACGCTCGGTCTGCTCCAGGCGCAACTGCGCGCGCAGGCGAGAGAGATCGCCAGCTTGCAGAGACAGGTGGTGGATATAAAGCGCGAGCGAGACCAACTCGCGGGTAAAGTGTTGAAACCGCTGAACGAGCGCTTTGCCGATTGCGTGAAAGACTTGGTAAAGGAGACGTGCTGGTTTAGACTGAAATCCGTCGAGGAGGTGATCGACGCCAACACGTACGAGTCGACGACGAGGGCAGAGTTTGACTTGGCTGGCGCGCACTCGACGTTTGAGGCCAAGTTTCCCGATTTGAAGGCGGCGAAGATTACGACGAGCGAGAACATCGGCGCATTTGGCGTCGAATTCAAGTCTCGCCCGTTCAAAGGAGAGTTGCTGCAGCTCAAGACGAGATTAGATTTGGAAAAGTTGCTCAACGTGTCCAAGGCGCCGACGCTGGTGCTCTCTCCAGAGCCGGCGCTCCCGTGGAACGCAAAGACCAAATGGAATCCAGCCTTGGAGACGAACCTCGACGTCGACGGCGTCGCGGTGAGCGCCAAGTACACCATGGTTCACGACTCGGTGTCGATGGATCACCTGGACTTTGACATCAGCACGACGCACGAGGAATACGGACAGCTCTCGCTCTCTCGCGTGAGTCAACACACTGTAGCCGAGGACAAGCTCGATGTCAATTCGGGTGGGTGCTGGCGCGCCGGATGGGCGCAGCGCAAGGGTGAATTCGATCTGTCAGCCAACTTTATGACAGACAATGGCTTAGAGTTAGAGATGAGCGCTCGGCGTCAAATCGCCAAGCACTTCAATGGGAAAGCGACGGCTCGAGTGGCGAAGAAGGAGCTCGAGTTTCAAGTCGGATACGAATTCACGGAAGAGCTCAAGGGTTGGGAAGTCGTCGCGAAGTCTGTGCTCACGACCCAAGGTTTACAGAACCCGACGTTCCAGCTCAATCACGGCTGGGAATTTTAAGGTTTATCAGACGCGCGGGGTGAACAGAAAAAGAAGCTTCTGACGTCGCCTTTGGGATGTCGTTCTCCTAAGATGTTTGTTATAATCTTTGCTATCTATTGTAAGCTACGCGTGTGAATTCTCACACCCCGGGCATACCCGATGTGAATCCCTTACCGCGACCACGACCTCCGCGGCCTCCGCGGCCTCCTCGACCCCCGCGAGCGGGACCACCGCCCCGCCCGCCCGCGCGACCTCGCCCGCCGCCGAGCCCGCCCGCCGCCGAGCCAGGCGTGAATTTCTTCGCCTTCTTTTGTCCAGGCTTCCATTCACCACCGTAAAAGTCATTTTTCTTTCGCTGTGTCGTACCGCCGAATCGCTGCTCCGATTCGTCGCGATCGTCGCCGTCGCCGTCGTCATCTTCGTTGTCTTCGTCGTCGAACCACTCTTCGTCTTCATCTGGACCTTGTGGGTCGTCGAGCGCTAGGTTGTAAATCTCGCGGGCAATCTCCGTGACGCCAGCGCCCGTCGACGTCGATGCCATCAAGACCGTTGTGCGCGCACGTTTCGTGTACCGAAGCTCCTCTTGGATGAGATAGGCTCGACGAGCGAGCTCGTTTGGATTGACGTAATCGCACTTGTTGAGAATGACCGCGCACTGCGTCTCGCCGTATTTTGACAGAAAGGCGAGCATTTCTCTATCCGAAGCCTTCAATCCGTGGCGAGCGTCGACGACGAGATAGACGCGCTTTAACGTTGGACGACTCGTGAGGTACATGTCCATGAGTTCGTTCCAAGTTTCAACCCGGCTTTGTTTGGCGAACGCAAAGCCGTAACCCGGCAAATCGACGAGTCGTACGCGCTCGTCTAGCGAATAAAAATTCAAACTCTGAGTCTTTCCCGGAACATCGCTCGATCGAGCCACCGAACTGAGCGTGAGGGCGTTTATCAACGAGCTCTTCCCAACGTTAGAGCGCCCGGCGAACGCAAACTCGGGCACGTCATCCTTGATTTTACTCGCCCCCTTGCCCACGGCGTGCGTCGGCGGCTCCTCCCCTCGTCTCGAAGCCGCCGCGATAAATTTCGCCGTGCGTTTGCTCCGCCCCAATCCCAAAAGTTTCTGCGTCTTATAGTCGAGCATGCTCACGTCGTACATTGCGTATCGCGTCGTCACGTCGCTGATTTCGTTTCGATTTCTCAAAACGCGCGTCGTTCGACCCGCCGTCGAAGCCGTCGTCGTCAAATTGTACTTTTTGATCCGACCCATGATGGCTCCGTCGATCGGCAGCGCCCTAAACTTGGCCCGGTTGCTCAGTTCATTTTTCGTGTCCCCGGAGAGTTCGTTCAAAAGTCTCTCCACCTTTAACCCGCCCTCGGGAATCGTGGACCGCAACGGAGGACCGGAAGCGTCTCTCGTCGTCGAGGCGTCGTCCGCCGCCCGCGCGCGCCCTTCGTCGCCGCCGTCCACACCGCTGATACCCCCGCTCGACCCGGCGCGCACCGCGACGCCCGTTCTCGTCGACGACGCCCGTCTTCTCTCTCGCCCCGTGAACGTCCACGTCGACGAGTAGCCGGGCGACGAAGCGCCGCGCACGAAGCACCTTCGAACCGCCGTCATCGTCCTCGCCACGGCTGTGAAGGATGCCGACGCCGCCGACGACGACGCGAACGCCGACGACGACGCGTTTCCGCTCGCTCGTCGTCCGGGGGTGATTCTCGCTCGACACATCGCGCGCATCGTCGTCGTCGTCGTCGTGACGGACGGACGGACGGACGGGCTCTGGGCACCGAGCGAAGAGCGCGTCAGAGAGCGCTGACTTCGTGCTCGATGAAAGTGCACTCTCGTTAGCTTATTTTTCTCTTCTTTACGTGGAATGTATACTTTAGTACAAGTACCGGTAGTACTTCAACCAACCTCTCATCCTACTCCATCCTACTCCTGACTTCGCGTCTTGGCCTCGTCGTCGTCGCCTCGTAATAACTTTCGAACGTCCTCGTCCTCGCACGCGCGCTCTGGGGTCTCCCCGGACGCCGACTGCACGGCGACGTCGGCGCCCGCCGATAGGAGAAAGCGGACGACGTCGGCGTGTTCGCCCCGGGCGGCGAGGTGAAGCGGGGTCTCGCCGTCCTCGTCTCGCGCGTCTAGTAACTCGCGAGTTCGACCGAGGTCGTCGGCGGCGCTGAAGATTGCGCGAACGACGTCCAGGGCGCCGGACGCGCACGCGTCGTGGAAGGGCGTTCCGGCGTTTTCATCCAGCGCGAAGACGTCGGCGCCGGCGGCGACGAGCGTCTTGGCGAAAGCGGACTTGCCGTAGAGCGCGGCGAGGTGTAACGCGGTCTCGCCGTCGGCGTTTTTGGCGTTTAAATCCTCCCCGGCGCTCTTCGCCGCGGCTACGATGTCCTCGAACGCCTTGGCCGCGGCCGCGGCCGCTTCGACGTCGCCGCTCGGACGAGACGCGGCTACCGAGGCGGCGGCTATGACGTCCTCGTCGTCGTCGCACATCCGAAGCGCCGCGCGCACGGACGCGCCCACGTGAGACAAACCGTCGTCGTCGTCGTCGTAATCCACACCCTCGGCGCGTAACGCACCGAAATCCCGGGCGTACCGCGCGTCTTCGTCCTCGTCTTCACCGTCTTCACCGTCATCTCCCTGCGCTCGTCGCGGCGGCGCTAACCCGTGTTCCTCGAGCCTGTCCCGCAGCGCCGTTCTCAGCGCTTCGAGTTGGGCGAGCTCCAACGCCTCCGTCTCGCTCGGGACGCGTCCGCCGTCGCCGCCGCCGCCGTCTCTGTCTTCACCCATGCGCGCCGTGCGCTCGACGCTCGACGCCCGCCCGCGCGTGGGTGTGGGCGTGGGCGCGCGCGCGCGTGTGGCGGCTCCAGCGGGTGCGCCGTCGTCTCCTCGGTCCTTGGTTCGCGCAAACACTTCCAACGAACCATCCGTCCGTCCGTCCGTCACAGCCCGACGGACGACGAAGATGACGTCGACCGCGTCGACCACGTCGTCGTTTAATTTCGATGGGAAGACGATCGTCGTCACGGGTGGGAACCGGGGGATCGGGGCAGGGGTCGTCGACGCGTTTCTTCGTCGACACGGGGCGTCGCGAGTGTACAGCGTGAGTCGCTCGACGCGAGACTCGAGCGAGGAGAACGGACGATTGATTGGCGTTTCCGCTGATTTATCCACCGAAGCCGGGGTGGGGAGGGTGAAATCAGTGATAGGTGCGACGCCCGTGCACGTGCTCGTGCATAACAGCGGGACGTCGTGGGGGGAGGCGTTTGAGACGCACGAAGGATGGGCAAAGACTTTCGAGCTCAACGTATTCGGAACGTTTCGGTTGACGAGAGCCTTGTTGAACAATCTGAAAGCGGCATCGACGCCGAACGATCCGGGAAGGATCATCATCATAGGATCGATCGCTGGGATTCAGCCGCAAAAGTACCCGACGTTTTCGTACGACGCGTCTAAAGCGGCTTTACATCACTTGGCGCGCAAGCTCGCCGACGAGTTCGCCTCGAAGCGGGCGCTCGATATCACCGTGAATGTCGTCGCCCCGGGTTACGTGCCGACGAAGATGAGCAACCAATTGTCGAAATACGGAGAGTCCCAGGATGATATCGTCAAGTCGTCGGTTCCGTTGCGTCGAGCAGGGCGACCGTCCGACGTCGCGGGCGCGTGCGCGTTCCTCGCTTCGGACGCCGCGAGTTGGATCACGGGAATTGTTTTACCCGTCGACGGCGGGTTCTTGGCCAAGCTGTGACCACGTCGTGTTGGGCCATTTCGATTGATTATTCATTGTTTGGTTCGGGTTGTAACATAACACACTACTGTAGGTACTGCCGAGGTTGTATTAGCGCTTCGCGCGCTCACGAGAGCAGCCTTGATTAATGTTCACAGGCAATCGCTTCCGTCGGCGTTGCATCTTCGCAAGAGATTACCAAACTCTGGATGGAGCGCGAGCATCCACTTTTCGCGCGTTTCCGTCTGACGATCCAACGCCGCTGACCCGGCTGGTTCGGTTTCTTCCTTTTCGTCATCCACGAGGAGGATCCAATCCCCTCGTCGTCCTCGCGAACGCACCAAGGCGTTTTCCGCCCGGCGCCCGACGGTTTTCGCCGCCGTGGACGCGGCGTCGCGCACCGGCACGAACGGAGAGTGCGCGACGCGAAACGCCCGACGCTCTTTGATAAAGGGTAAATGTGTGTGATTGACGACCGAGGCGTCTTCCGCGCTCGCTAGCCGCATCGTCGTCTTCGGAAGTTCAATGCCGCCGACGCGCCGAAGCAACGTCCCGAGCTCCGGATGTTCCGTCAGCATCCATCCGCGACTTCCTTCGACGTTTTCGCCCGAGTCATCCTCGCCCGCGAGCTCTAGCCAGTCGCCGTCGGTGATGGACACCCCGACCACCCGCGCGCCTCGAGAAACGACGGAAACGATGCTCGAATCCAAGTGCGGTTGCGCTCGCACGGGAACGCGCGCGTGCCTCACCTCGTACATCGCCCTCTTCTCCCCGCGAGCGAGTCGATTGTAGCGCAAGTGCCACGTCGAATCGTGTCCCGACATTGCGCTCTCAATCCGTCCCATTCCAGATTCGTCGCTCGCCGAACCCATCGCGCGTCCTCCTCTTCCATCCTCCCGAGCGGTCTCCTCTTCCACCGCCGTCGCCGTCGCCGTCGCCGTCGCCGTCGCCGTCGCCGTCTCGCCCTCTCCGTCGTCTCCGTCGCAGT
>Ga0255764_10002746_pt1 | contig 14221 bp, 10 predicted proteins | sample 071ome_30_FD_179964 | JGI IMG/M metagenome (GOLD analysis project Ga0255764, IMG submission 179964) | Coastal salt marsh microbial communities from the Groves Creek Marsh, Skidaway Island, Georgia - 071406AT metaG (version 2) | ecosystem: Environmental > Aquatic > Marine > Intertidal zone >... | reverse complement strand
TGCTTGGAGCAGGCGGTTTTCAGCCGCCTCAGGGTCTTGAGCCATGCCAACGCTGATGCCTGCGCTGACCCAAAGCCAACAGAGTAACCACTGGTGAACGCTCCGCATTGCGATGGAAGCTATCATGCTGCGATGACCTCAAGCTTCAGGTTACCATCCGAGCCCTCGCTTGCCAGTGTGCATAAGGCTTTGGCTCCGATTGCCAGTCCTAGATTAAGCCCCATCCACTCCGAAGGGATGGTGGACACGTGTTTCCAGAGTTGACTCCAGTGACATCCTAGCATGCGCGAGGCCCGCTGAATGCCCTCCACAGGTTTGAGAGCTGATCCTGCAAAGTGGGATCGCCCTGGATGCCTGACGATTTGGTCGGCCCCTACTTCCAGTTCTATGTTGCCCAGAGGGTAACGGCCTGGAGGAGAGCCGGCAGCAGCCATGGCGTCGGTCGTGTAGTAGATTTGGCCGCTCGGGATGCATCGGTGAAGCAGTCTGAAAAGTCCCGGACTGACATGGATGCCATCCGGGATCAGACCCGTGATCCAGCAAGCTGGATCGAGTGCCCGCACAAGGATGTTGTCGTGACGATCCAATGCCTGAGGACAGGCATTGCCTAGATGAGTGAAGCCCGTGGCCCCAGCGATGTGAGCTTCGTTGAGTGTTGTGTTGGACGCATTGGTATGGCCAAGACTGACTTTGATTCCCAATTTTTGCGCCTCCTGAATGAATGGCATGCTACCAGGTCGTTCCGGGGCCAGAGTGAGGAGGCAGGGATCATCCTGGGTGATGGCCTTGATCGCCAAGAGGTGCTCGATGGTAGGATCGAGCATGCAGCAGGCATCATGGGCCCCTGAAAACCCTGGTTCTTCGGAAAGAAAGGGTCCCTCAAGGTGCCATCCGAGCAAATGACGACTCAGGACAGAGCTGCTTTGCCTGAGTTGTTTGAGGTGCTGCAAGCGACTCAACATTTGCTCCCAGGGGCAGGTGATGAGAGTTGCAAAGTAACCCGCACAACCGTCTCGGACCAGGGTCAGGCTAGCGTGTTCCATCTGCTCCAGGGTCAGTCCATCTTGTTGAAAATCCACCCCCCCGTAGCCATTGACCTGGAGGTCAATCAAGGGTGGCAGGATTGAGCTCGATACGGTGGATGGTCCGGCCAGGGGTTTGATCTGCTCAATCTTACCCTGCTCGAAGCGGATTTCGATGGGCTTGCCGGTGATACCGTGGGTACCCTGAATAGTGGGGATGGAATGCATGGCGTGGCGGTCTTGAAGGGTTATTCAATAACCCTTCCAAAGGGACTTGAGATCTGAATCGATGTGCGGCGCTGGTGGGTTTGCCAGAAAATGGTCTAATTCCTCGTTGGTAACCGGGCACGTACCTCCTGCTCTGGTGGCTACCAGGCTTCCCAGCGCGCAGCCTCTTAGGATACAGGTTTCTAATGAGTCGCCTTTAAGGCGGTGGTGCACGAAAGCAGCGGTTGTAGCGTCTCCGGCTCCAATGGTTTCCCTGACTTTTACCTGGAAACCTGGCTGATAGCACATCTCCCCCGAGGCTGCGGCTACCAGAGCACCTTGTTCCCCCAAAGTAAGCAGGATACCTTCAAGTTGCCACTGATCCATCGTTCGCTCGATCAGCCCAGGTAGGGACTGATGACTCCACCCTAAGGCCTCGCTTAGCCAAAGTATTTCCTCCTGATTGCATTTCAGCCAATGAGCTATTCCAAGGGATGCCTGAACCGTCTCGAGACTGTAGCAGGCCTGGCGCAAGTTCAGATCACAGATGCAGAGCGCGTCTTGTGGCAGACATCGCCGCAGCTCTGCGAGAGTTTGGCGGGGTTGCTTTGATCGTTGAACCAGGGTGCCAAAGTAGAGGACTCTTGCATGGTCTGCTACCTGGCGTATCACTGGATCGAATTGCAAATGATCATAGGCGACTTGCTCGGTAATGTGATAGTGGGCGTTTGCCAGATCATCCAGCTCGATGGTGACCGTCCCGGTTGGCAGTTTGGGATCCACCTGGATACAACATGTCTCCACGGCATGATCCCTGATGGCAGCCATGGCTTGCTTGCCCAGGGCGTCCTGCCCAATGCGTGAAACCATCACACAGGGATGCCCAAAGGCAGCCATGCGGGCTGCAAAATTAAACGGGGCTCCTCCCAGCATAGGTCCCGCAGGTAGCAGATCCCAGAGCACTTCGCCGTAGCTGAGAATGGTTTGTTCCATGCGTGTCAGATCGCCTGCGGTTTACCTGAGCATCCTGTTTTAGGCCGATTACTTGTGGTGTGAGGCCAATCTGCGGTGAAGGAGTCTCTGAGTCAAAACAAGATTTCATCCTGAGTGGTGAGGGGCAGGAAGTTCTCTCCTAGAGGTTGCATCACCCCATAAGCTCTGAGAAACTCTGAGTTCAGCTATCATGACCGATCACACACAAAGATTTTCGCTCGAAGGCAAGGTGGTTTTAGTAACGGGAAGTACTAAAGGCCTGGGCCGTGCCATGGCGATGGCTCTGGGGCAAGCTGGTGCCAAGGTTGCCATCAACTATCACAACGACCAGGCCAAGGCTCAGACGGCCTTGGATCATTTTAGGGAAGCGGGTTGCCAAGGGGAACTTTTTCAAGCTGATGTGACTGATGAGTCGCAGGTCAACGCCATGGTCAGCTCAATTGAGCAGACACTGGGTTCGGTGGATGTGGCGGTCATCAATGCAACCTGCGATCAACCCCACAAGCCCATCGAGGACTATACCTGGAGCTTCTATCAGTCGATGCTGGATTTTTTTATCAAGAGTCCTTTTTTGATTACCCGGGCCATCCTCCCTGCCATGAAGCGCCGAGGATGGGGGCGGATCATCAATATCGGTTCGGAGGTCTTTCATCTTGGGGTGCCCGAATTCAGTGCTTACGTGGCAGCCAAAGGAGGGCAGAATGGCTGGTCCCGTAGCATGGCTCGAGAGCTGGCTCCCTTCGGGATCACTGTGAACATGATTTCTCCTGGGTGGATTCCGGTTGAACGCCATGATAAAGAGCCTCAGGCATGGAAGGATGCCTACCTCCCGACGATCCCTCTCGGGCGCTGGGGTGTTCCCGAGGATCTGGCAGGGGCTGTGACCTTCCTTGCCAGCGAATCCTCCTCGTTTGTCACGGGGCAAAATCTGCATGTTAACGGAGGTCTGACGCTCCACTGAATTCGCTCGATGCGCCCGGTGAACATCTTGTTGAAATAGCATTAGGCACTTGATTGCGAAGGGGCTTGGCTTGACGGCGCTCGTAATATTTGACATGAAAAGATCCTTGCTCCTGAAGTTTGACTGTCGCCAGCCGGTGATCAGCATCATGCAGCGGGGGCTTGTTCTCAAACATTGATGATTCAGTAATTGTCCCAAATAAAGATATGAAGCAAAGCACGTTTTGGTTGGTTGCGTTGGTGACTCTCGCCCTTGGTCTGGCAGGTTGTGGTTCCTCAGGAGAGGGTGATGGTAAACCTCGCTTTGCTTTTGTGACCAACATGCCTGCCTCTTTCTGGGTGATTGCCCAGAAAGGCGTTGAAAAAGCAGGCCAAGACCTTGATGTCAACGTCTCGGTGGACATGCCGGCTGATGGGGTTTCGGGCCAAAAGCGGGTGCTTGAAGATTTGCTGGCCCGAGGTGTGCAGGGTATTGCAGTGAGCGTGATCGATCCTGCTAACCAGACTGACATTCTCAATGAGGTAGCCGGCCGAACCACCTTGATCACCCATGATGCCGACGCTCCTGATTCTGAACGCATGGTCTACATAGGGATGGATAATTACACCGCTGGACGTATGTGTGGCGAGTTGATCAAGGAAGCCCTTCCCAATGGAGGTAAGGTGATGATTTTTGTGGGACGCGTGGAGCAGGACAATGGGCGCCGACGCAGGCAGGGAGTCATCGATGAGCTGCTCGGTCGCGATCATGATCCCATGCGATTTGATCCTCCTGATGCCAGTCTCTCTGGTCATGGCTATGAGGTGCTCGGTACACTGACCGATCAAGGGGATCCGGTCAGAGCCAAGGCCAATGCGGAGGACACCCTCTCCAGGCACCCTGATGTGGCCTGCATGGTTGGGCTCTTTGCCTATAACCCACCTGCTATCCTGGAGGCCCTTTCTCAGGCTGGTAAATTAAATCAGGTCAAAATTGTAGCTTTTGATGAAGCTGATGAGTCACTGCAGGGTATCCTGGATGGTACGGTCCACGGTACCATCGTGCAGAATCCCTACATGTATGGCTACAAGTCCATTGAAGTGCTCAATGCAATCCATCAGGGAGACTTCTCGATGATTCCAGATGACCAATTCATCGACATCCCAGCTCGATTCATCCGTCAGGACAACGCTCAGGCCTTTTGGGATGATCTCCGAGAAAAGACTGGCGAAACCTCGGCAGGTGAAGGGTGAATCCCGCTCCAACAGAACCCCTCGATTCTGTGGATGAGGCAGGGCTGAGTCCGCCCCTTCTGCTGGAGGGGCGCGGCATCACCAAAAGCTTTCCAGGGGTCAAGGCCCTCAAGGGAGTCGATCTGAAACTATCCCCTGGTGAGGTCCTTGCGGTGATAGGGGAAAATGGTGCAGGCAAAAGCACCTTGATGAAAATCCTCGCTGGCGTGCAGAGCCATGATGAGGGGGAATTGAGGATCGATGGGCAACCTGTGCGGTTTTCTGGGGTGGAGGATGCTCTTGGCAATGGTATCGCGCTGATTCACCAAGAGCTGAATCTGGCTGACAACCTTGATGTGGCGGCGAATATCTTTCTTGGCCGAGAACCACGTCGTTTCGGTCTGATGAACACCTCGCTCATGCATGCTCAGGCTTCTGACTGGTTGCAGAAGGTTGGCTTGAAGGTGGCTCCAGAGACCATCGTGGGGCATCTTACCATTGGACATCAGCAATTGGTGGAAATTGCCAAGGCTCTCTCGGTTAATGCTCGAGTGCTGATCATGGATGAACCCACATCAAGCCTCAGCCAACATGAGACCGAGCAACTTTTTGCTGTCATTCGGGATCTTTCAGCCAAGGGAGTTGCCATTGTTTACATTTCCCATCGCCTGGGTGAGGTCAAGGCTCTGGCTCATCGAGTGACTGTGTTGCGGGACGGGGAAAATGCCGGCTCCATTGAAAAGCAGGACATTCATCATGACCAAATGGTCCGATTGATGGTGGGACGCGATGTCTCACAATACTACGCACTCAAAGAGCGCCAGACGGGAGAGGTGATCATGAAGGTCGACGGTCTTCGTACACCTCATGCCCCCGAACATGCGCTTCATTTCGAATTGCGTTCCGGCGAGATTGTAGGCGTGGCAGGGCTCGTCGGTGCAGGGCGAACTGAGATGCTTCAAACCCTCTTTGGGGTGGCTCCGGCAGTGGGTGGTAGCATGTGGGTAGCCGGTCGATCTTTCACGCCGCAATCTGCCGCTCAGGCGATCGAGTGCGGGTTGGCATTGGTCCCTGAAGACCGCAAGCAACAGGGATTGGTCCTCGAAATGGCGATCAAGGAAAACATGAGCCTGGCCAGTCTCAGGCGAGATCAAAGAAGGGGCTTTCTTGATTTTGGAAGCGAACAGGATATCGCTGATCGAATGATTGCCGATATGCGGATCAAGACGCCATCGGACATGCAGCAAGCCCAGTATCTTTCTGGTGGTAACCAGCAGAAGGTTGTCCTAGGGAAATGGCTGGCTATGAAACCTCGCATCCTGTTGCTTGATGAGCCAACGCGAGGGATTGATGTGGGTGCCAAACAGGATATCTACCGACTCATGGAAAAGTTGGCTGAACAGGGTGTGGCTATCTTATTTGTCTCAAGTGAAATGGAAGAGATTATTGGCATGTCTGATCGGGCTTTGATCATGCATGAGGGTCGGCTTGCTGGTGGATTACCTCGGGCTGAGTTAAGTGAACAATCTGTCATGCAGCTGGCCACCGGTGGAGATAGGCCCTGAAGCTCGGTAACGATTTGAATTGCAAGAGATGAAGAAGATTTACGGTATTACAGGCATTTTCATGGTGGTCTTTATCCTGACTGCTTTAATGAGTTCCAGCTTCCTGACACCTTATAACATGGAGCGACTGATCCTGCGCACATCCCTCTTTGGGATCATCAGTATCGGGGTTGGTTTTGTGATCATCACCAGCGGGATCGATCTATCGATCGGATCGGTGATCTGCCTCATAGGGTGTGGCCTACCCTGGCTATTGACCAAGCTCTCCCTTTCTATGCCTATCGCAATCCTGGTCGTGTTGCTGGCCACGCTCATGATTGGATTGCTCCATGGTTTGCTTATCACCAAGCTCAAGCTACAGCCTTTTGTGGTCACACTGTGTGGCCTGCTTATGTATCGTGGTCTCACCCGTGGTTTCACTGGTGATCAGACCCAAGGGTTTGGTCAGGTTTTCAAGGAACTGCGATGGTTGGGAGAAGGACGTGTGGCCCTACCTGGTATACCGCTGGAAACCTTCGGTTTGCCGGTTCCATTTTTTATCCTAGTGTTGGTTGCCATCCTGGCTTCCATTTTTCTCAATCGCACCATTTATGGCCGCTACCTTTTGGCTCTCGGGCGTAACGAACAGGCAGCGCGCTACAGCGGGATTCATACCGATAAAATGATTGTGGTAGCCTACCTGATCTGTGCTGGATTGGCTGGCCTTGGGGGTGTCTTGTTCATCCTGGACGTTAATTCGGCCCAGCCAGTTGACTTCGGCAATTTCTACGAACTCTATGCGATTGCAGCAGCTGTATTGGGTGGATGCAGCCTTCGAGGAGGGCAGGGAACCATCCTTGGTGTGGTGATTGGAGCTGCTCTCATGCAGGTGCTTCGCAATATGATCACCTTGGTCGATTGGATCCCTACCCACATCGAATATGCCGTGATTGGGGCGGTGATTTTGGTAGGTGTGGTCGCCGATGAGGTGGTCAAGCGTGTGGCATCAAGCCGTCAAATCGCTGCCAGCCGTCAGTAGAGAATCCTGGCCTTAAGCCAATCAAGCGATGACTCAAGCAGACGATTCCTCTCATCTTGCCTAACCAGCGTTTTTGTTTCAGCTATGATGTTGCAGCTGAGCTGGATGCCGTGACTCAAAGCTGGCATTCGAGGGGCTTCGATTTTGATGGAGTCATTTCTGGCACTCCTATTTGTTCTGGCCTTCGAGCTGTTAATCTGTGGGTCCGGCCTCGATCGCAGCCCTCGGGGCAAGGTTGAACTGCCAGCGCACGAAGCGGCGCACCTGCTTGATGCCATCTTCCAAGAGCAGATAGTTGATGGGGACCAACAGCAAGGTGATGAAGGTGGCAAACAAGATGCCCCAACCAAGTGATATGGCCATAGGGATCAGGAACTGCGCTTGCGTGCTTTTTTCCCACATGATCGGGATCAGACCTGCAAAGGTCGTGAAGGAAGTCAGCATGATGGCGCGGAATCGAGCCACCCCGGCAGTGCGAACTGCCTGGATAAGGTCCATGCCTGCCTTGCGTTTGCGGTTGATGTAGTCCACCAAAACCAAGCTATCGTTGACCACCACTCCCGAGAGCGCCAGCATGCCAAAGACACTCATGATACTCAGGTTTTGGCCCATGATGATGTGCCCCATGATGGCCCCTCCCAGGCCAAATGGAATGACCGACATGACGATGAGCGGCTGAAGGTAGGAACGGAAGGGGATGGCCAACATCGCGTAGATAGAAAACAGGACGAACACCGATCCCAGCCACACACTGCCGAAGGATTCACGTTGTTCTCTAGCCTCTCCCTCGAGAGTGAATTGCATGCCAGGGAAGGCGCTGATGATCTCAGGCATGAAGCGCATGATGTCGGCCTGGATGATTTGAAGATCCACCTTTTCCTTGTCTGCATCAGCGGTAACCTGAATGGTGCGATTACGATCGATGCGGCGAATGCTTGAGAAACTTCGCCCTTCTTCCACCTCGGCTACTGAGGAGAAGGGAATCTCCTGGCCGTCGGGAGTGCGTATGCGCATGGCCTCCAGGTTGGCTAGCGAACTCCGCTCTTCTTGGGGATAGCGAACCATGACTCGGACATCTTCTCGGCCTCGCTGGATTCGTTGCGCCTCACTGCCAAAAAAAGCTTGGCGGGTTTGGCGGGCGAGATCATTCATGGTCAAACCCAGCATTTCAGCTTCGGGTTTGATCCGCAATTTACGCTCCGGTTTGCCATCCTCAAAAGTGTCACGGATATCAAACAGATCTGGGTATTGTTGCAGCTTTTCCTTGGTCTGAGCCGCTGCTAGTTGAAGGTCATCAAAGCTGGGCCCGGTCAGCTGGATAGTGATCGGATCACTGGCACGACCAATCTCGGCGCGAAAACTAAGCTCTTGGGCCCCTGGTATCACCCCTATCGCCTTGCGCCACTCGGCCACGACCTGTTGACTGGTCAATGGCAACTGACGCTGCTCGGGTGGGGTCATATCCATGGCCACTTCCCCTACATGGGTCAAGCCGGCGCTTCTTCTGCGTCCCCCGGTCATACCTGATGCACCCACGACATCCATGATATTTTCAATGATGCTTTGTTGGGTAGAAGGTTCGATATATTCGGGTCTTTCCTTGAGTTTGTTTGCCTCATTGAGGATGTGATTGATGTGTTCGCGAGTTGTCTCCGATGGAGTCCCTTCAGGCATGGTCAGGCGCACGGTGATTCGCTCGGTGGGCACCCTTGGGAAAAACACGAACATCATTCGATTACTCGCTAGTAGTGTGAAAAGGATGAGGCAAATGCCAGTGAAACCCGATAGTGTCAGGTAGCGATACTTCATGGCCAGACCGAGGAGGGGCTGATACACCCGTTTTGCAAAAGACTGGAGGCCGTCAGCAAAAAATCGCTGACAACGTTCCAGCACAGAATGATTTTGATTTCTCCCATCAGGTAAGCGCATGTGCTTGAGGTGAGCCGGGAGGATGAGCTTGGATTCCACCAGCGAAAAAAGCAAAACGGGGATGACCACCAGAGGGATTTGAGCAAATATTTTGCCGCGAAAGCCCTCAATCATCATGATGGGGACAAAAGCAGCCACGGTGGTGAGGACCCCAAAGATGACAGGAACTGAGACTTCTTGAGCTCCTACGATGGCAGCCTCGGTTGGGCTGCTACCTCGCTGCAAGTGACTGAAAATATTTTCGCCTGTCACAATGGCGTCGTCGACCACGATGCCTAACACCAGGATGAAGCCAAACAGACTGATGATATTAATGGTTACCCCAAGTTGAGGCATAAACGCCAAAGCTCCCATAAAGGCTACTGGGATACCCAGGCACACCCACAGGGCCAGCGAAAAGCGAAGGAACAGCGCCAGGACCAGAAACACCAGAAAACCCCCTTGAATTGCGCTGGTGGTAAGGGTGTTGATGCGTCCCATGACGATTTTGGAACGGTCATTCCAATAACTGAGATCGACCCCTGGAGGCAATGTTGCCTGCCTCTCTACCAGATAGGCTTTGACCTCTTTTGCCAGGTCAATGGCATTTTGGTTGCCTACCCTTGCGACAGTGATCATGACACAGCGCTTGCCGTTCCACCTTGCAAAAAGAGGGGTTTCTTCAAAGCCGTCGATCACTTCAGCGATGTCGCCAAGCGTCAATCGACTGCCATCGTTGCGAGTCAGGAGGACGATCTTTTCAAAATCCTCCCCGAGGTAGGCCTGGCCCTTGGTGCGGAGAAGGATTTCTCCTCCCTGTGTCTTGATTGCCCCAGCTGGAAGGTCCACCGATGACGTGCGGATGGCTTGCGCCACCCCATCGAGAGTCAAACCATATTGTTGGAGTGTCCGTTCAGAGACCTCAATCGCAATTTCGTAGGGGCGAACTGCCTGAAGAGCCACCTGGGTGACGTTTGGGAGATTGACGATTTCATCCCTGATCTGTTCTCCCAGTAAGCAAAGATCCTTTTCACTCATGTCGGCAGCCAGCACGACGGTAATGACCTCTCCCCTTGGTTTGGCAAGGTTGACGATGGGCTTCTCGGTCTCGGCAGGAAAGGTATTGATCGAATCGACCCTGTTCTTGACATCATCAAGCAACTCCCTCGAGTCGTATCCTTTGTCCACTTCAATGGAAACGCTGCCCGAACCCTCCGATGCCGTGGAGTTGATTTGCTTAATACCTTGAAGATCCTGGATGGCTTCCTCGATCTTCACGACGACTGATTCCTCCACTTCTGCGGGAGTTGAACCGCGGTAAGGAACCGACACGGTGATCATGTCCAGTTCAAATTCTGGAAACACTTCGGTTGGAATGCGCTTGAAAAGCGTGTTGATCCCAGCCAACAGGATACCAAACATCAGTAGGTTGGCAGCCACCCCATTTCGAGCAAACCAGGCGATCATGCCATGCATTAGGAATCCTTTCCTTTGTTTTGATGCGACCCCTTCTTATCGGCGGCCCCATCAGGCTTGCCCTGCTGCTTCACTTGCGGGTCATCCAAAGCAGTCGGTGGCGCCTCGCCTTCAACCCATGGAATCACAGTGGTTCCATCAGCAGCAAAGAGCATTGGGGTAAGGCAGAGCAATTCGTTATCCGCGATGCCCTCGTTGATCACAATGTCTTCACCCTGTTTCCAGATCACCTTGACCGATCTCCTAGAAATGGTTCCATCAGCCCCGATGATAATGACTTCATCATGATTGCGCAGTGCCGACCTGGGGATCACGTAGACTTCTTCGAGGCGATGTCCCTGGATTTCTGCTCCAACGTATTGATTGAGTTTGAGTGGTAGGTCTTCATCGCTCTCACGTTCGAATGGCGCGTCGATCTGTGCGATGACAAACAATTCACGACTTCGCGCGTCGTAAGCGCTTTGAGTGCGTACCACCTGTCCTATCCAGTTGGCATCCTGAGTGCCGTATTTGCCGGTAATCCTTACCTCAGGAAGCATAATACTTTTGCTTCCCGTGTTTAGGTTACCTGCTTCGGGTAGGGTGATGTAATCGAGCTGGTCATTCCGAAGGGGGAGTCTAATTTCTGCGTAGTCAGTGGCAAAGATCTCTGCAAGCTGGTTGCCAGGAGCCACACCTTGTCCGATGTCAACGCTCTTGGTCAGCACGCGTCCATCGAATGGCGCCTTGATCGTGGTGCGCTCCAGATCTCTTCTGGCTCGCCCCAGCGCCGCTTGGGCGGATTGCACATCAGACTGAGCGACCTTCAGATTGGCTGCGCTCAAATCCAGTTCTGCTCGGGGGATCAGGTTTTCCTTGATGACTTCCTGATTGCGCTGATGAGTCAGGCTAGCCAACTCCAGAGATGCCTCTGCTGCCAGCAGCCGCGCCTCAGCCGTACTGAGTGCTGTTTCGTAGTCGCTGGGGTCGATACGAACCAGTGGTTCATCCTGCTTGAAAAAACCGCCTGATCGAAAGCTATCGGAGATCCAGATGACTTCTCCGTTGACCCTTGGGATAAGGGTGCTTTGGGTTCTGGCCTGAATGATTCCCTGGGACGGAATGACGACTTGGAAATCCTGCGAACTCATCCGCTTGGCGCGCACGGTCATGGTTTCCCCTGCTGGAGGACGGCGAAAAGGTTCTGGTTTGGTGGCCATCATGACGTATGCCACGCCCAAGCAAATCGCCAGGAATGAGATAGGGGCTACACCCTTGAGTAGGTATTGCATTTTTATTTGTTCAGCGTCAAAGTCTTACGTGAAATAAGACCATGTCACAAGTGCTCAAATTGTCAAAAGCTTGCTATGCGAATAATGTTTTTAGACCAGCATAGGACTACAAGGGTTACTCCGGAATTTTATTTTTCAATGCCATCTATTTCTCGAATTTTATCTCTTGGGTCATGATTCCCTGAATCAATGGGTCCTAACTTCTTTTTTAGGCAATGCAGACAGCATAGGGTGCAACCTTTGCCATCCTAAAAACCCTCTAAAGTGAACGATGACAATTGTATGAGAATCACCAAGATCAATGGGACAATCACACAATACCCTCCGAACCTCTCCCGCATCAGTGGCCTGATCATCTGCCTGGGTTATTGGCTTGCATGGGGTTACCCGTTTGCCGAGGCGGAACAGATTCCTCAGTTAGGTAACGGGCTGCGCAATGGCTGGGCTGATCAGCACTCCATCGTCATCTGGACCAGGACCACGCGTCATGCCGAGATGAATCAAAAGGGGCCGGATTTTCTCCAAGTGCCCGCTTCGGTGGAATCAGTAGCACGCTCTGGCGGAGATCCTTCCCTCTATGCGTCCCTCCAGATGCCCCCCCAAACACAACTTGATGAGATGCTCGGTGCATGTCCGGGTGCCCCTGGGCAAGTGCGTCTCCTTTACCACCTTGAACACCACCCTGAAAGCGTGCGGCGCACACCATGGACATCAACCCATGCCGATCAGGACCACGCCGTGCAATGGAAGTTGGAATCATTGACGCCCGGCAAAACTTATCGGGTGATGGTTGAAGCCCGCCCTGTTGATGGAGGAGAAGTGACCGCCACCTGTGAGGGTGCTTTCCAAACAGCCCCAGGAATGGATCAGTCATCCGAGTTGAGTTTCTGCGTGACCACATGCCATGACTTTCTACGTCGAGACGGGGGGCTGGAGGGGCACCAGATCTACGTCCCGATGCAGGCCATGCGGCCTGACTTTGTAGTGCATGCCGGAGACATTGAGTATTACGATAAGCCCGGACCCTGGGCTTGGACCATTGAGCTCATGCGATTCAAGTGGGGGAGATTGTTTTCAATGCCGCGCAACCGCGCATTTTACGCCTCGCACACCACCTATTTCATCAAAGATGATCATGATACCCTGCGCAATGATTGCTGGCCTGGTCAACGCTATGGCAATGTTTCATTCGAACAAGGGGTTCAGCTTTTCAATGAAGAACAATTCCCAAGCCGCAACCCGCGCTATCATTCCATCGCCTGGGGTAAGGACCTCAGTATCTGGTTGCTCGAGGGGCGGGATTATCGCAGTCCTAACACGGCTGAGGATGGACCGTCCAAGACCATCTTGGGGCCAGATCAGAAAGCATGGCTCAAGGCCTCCCTTTCAGCCTCCTCTGCCACCTTTAAGCTGGTGTTCACCCCGACTCCCATCGTGGGCCCTGATCGTCCCAATAAAAAAGACAATCATGCCAATGCGGTTTTTGCCCATGAAGGCGCCGAACTGAGATCCTTCTTTGCCTCGATTCCCGGGGTCATCCTTTTCTGCGGCGATCGGCATTGGCAGTACGCTTCTGTTGATGAAGAAACGGGCCTTTGGGAATTTGGTTGTGGGCCAGGTAGTGCCAAGCATCAGCTTGGCTGGAAGGTGGGTGATGAGCGTCCTCAACATCGATTCCTGAGGGTGGCTGGGGGTTATCTTACCGGTGAAGTGATGGCCAGGGAGGACGGTTTGCCCCGGCTCCGGCTTCGGCATCGAGACGTGTATGGATCCCCGGTCAGTGAATTTGTTTTCCCTCAATAGTAAGGACACGGAAAGGTCAAGCGTCCTGAGCAGTGATCTTGTCATCTAGCCCATAAAACCTCCATGATGCATCACCGATGAGCTTACCTACCCAGTTGCTATGTTTTTTCTGGGGTTCGCCTTGGGCCAGCCTGTTCCTCATGTTGTTTCTGGCCGGGCCTCCATGGTTGACCTCCTCCCGTGCCAGCACAACATCACCGCCTGTGAAGGTGTTTATTTTTGCAGGACAATCCAACATGGTGGGATCGGATTCGAATGCTGATCACATTGATCGGTTCCCTCCTTTTCAAGGCCTGCATCAAGCCCAGTCCGAGGTGCGTTTCTGGTATTGTCTGGGACGGGAACAGAAGCAACGATCCGAACAGTGGGTTCCTCTGGGACCCGTCAACAGCTTGGTGGGTCCCGAACTTAGTTTTGCTGCCCATCTCAGAGAGCATTCGGTGGGGTCATTGGCCATCATCAAATGTGCAGCTGGGGGCACACACCTGGGGGGGGACTGGAATCCAGACCAGCCTTCAGGGTTCAAGATGTATCCGCTCTTGCTGGATGAAATCAAGCAGGCCTTAGGGCAACTCCAAGAGCAAGGCGTGACCTATCAATTGGAAGGGGTGGTCTGGCATCAGGGAGAAAATGACATGTTCGAGCCTCATTACATGGCTCGGTATGGGGAGAACCTGACCCACTTCATGCGGCGTCTGCGCAATGATTTGAGCTCGCCAACTCTCCCGTTCTTTATCGGTGAGCTGTGCACCAAAACGATTTGGGGTATGGACCTGCGCCCTCGTA
>Ga0255764_10002732_pt1 | contig 14266 bp, 6 predicted proteins | sample 071ome_30_FD_179964 | JGI IMG/M metagenome (GOLD analysis project Ga0255764, IMG submission 179964) | Coastal salt marsh microbial communities from the Groves Creek Marsh, Skidaway Island, Georgia - 071406AT metaG (version 2) | ecosystem: Environmental > Aquatic > Marine > Intertidal zone > Salt... | reverse complement strand
GTGCTGTTGCACGGGACGTTCCCCACCGTGGTCCACCCGAGGGCGCTGTGGCCTGAGGTTGCAGCATGGGACGGTGTGGCGGTCCTCGAGGACGCCGAGGCCCCTCACGCCTGGGCGCAGGAGGCTGCCGACGAACGGGCCTCACCCGGCGTGAACCTCGAAGCGGTTCGGTTCGGCATTGGTCATGAAGCGCGGTTGCTCGAGGCGTTCAGCGCCATCGAAGGCGTGCAATGGGGGGCCTTTCCAGACCCAGAACCTGTTCGCGTTGTGCGGGCTTTTGAGCGGGCTGGGAAGCCGGTGTTCTTCCTCGAACCTTCCCTTGAGGACGAGTCGTGGTCGGATCAGTTGTCGCTTGAAGCAACGGAACGAACGCACTGGCGCCGTTTGCTTCGTCGGGTGCGCGGTCGTAGGACGTGGTCGCGAACCCTGGTCGCAGCGAGCAAGGCTTCGAAGGATGATGGCCCCAACGAGGCGTTCTCGCAGGTGAAGGTTGCCTCCCGTGCGTGGTGGGCGATGTGGGACGACGACCTCCAACCCTCCACGATCGAGGCAAGGGACACCCGCTTGGCCGCACGGGTGCGTGGCGCCTTGCGTTCGGTTGGTGTACCGCCCACCGCTCGTCGACTGTTGGTCGTGCTTCCGGAAGCCCGCATCGACGGCCTCCTGGCTGGCCTTTCACGGGGCCCGTCGCCCGAGGTCATCGTTTCATATGACGACCTTCTCGCAATGAACGGAGAGGAGTGAGATGAGCGGCGCCATCGACGTTCGTGTCGAAAACAGGCTTGTTCGGTTTGTTCCTTCAACGCCGGTTGATGCAGACGCCGTCGTGGATCGCCTCAACGGGGTTCGAACAGGAGACGTCGTGGTGATGGCGCTCAGCAAGCCGTCGGCCACCGTGGTCATCGATTCCGAAGGCCGGATGGTGGTGCACGGCACCCATCGTATCGAAGCAGCACAGGCTGCTGCCAAGGAAGTCTTGTTGCGTCTCGGCATGGATGAACACGGCCTCCGCATGGAGTTCGGCCCCATCATTGCCTCGTTCGCGTATGCCCGACCGGTGCTCATCGAAAGGCTCGCCGGCGACCTCGGTGCCGGGAACGGGGTCGTCGACGAGCGGCTTGGCTGCGTGCACATCGACGACGAGCGTCATGGCGTTCACATCATGCTCTGGGGCAACGGCAAGGCGGTGGTCACCGAGGCGCGCCATCCGAACATGGTCGCCATGGCCGCTGTTCACTGGCGCACACAGATCGAATCGAGGCGCGCGTTTGCGATCGAGGGCTGAGCATGCCGTACGACGGCCCCATCACGGACGACCATTTTCACCTGAACAGAGCAGGTCGATTTCTCGACGCTGCGCAGGATTTCAAGCGAGCAGGCGGCACCGACCTCGTGCTCGTCCATTGCCCTGATTTCCGAGCACCCCCCGTCGATCTCGATGGCCATCGCACCGCCTATGCCGACACGGTGGCCATGGCTGCGGACGTCCGAGCGGCGCTGAACCTTGATGTTCGTGTGGTGCTTGGCCCTCATCCTGCAGCCTTTGCGCATCAGTTTGAGGCGTGGTCCGTCGACGGCGAAGCCGGGCGTGCCCGTGCGGTAGAGGCCTATGGCTCCAGCATCGAAGCCGCGGTTGAATTCATCGACGAAGGCCTCGCTCACGCGGTCGGTGAGGTTGGCCGGCCCCATTGGAAGGTCAGCGATGATGTGTGGGACCTGTCCAACGAATTGCTGGCCTCGACCATGGCTCGAGCGGCCCGAGAAGGATTCGCGTTGCAACTGCACGTGGAGGGGGAAAGCGAGGCGACGTACCCTGACTTGGCGCTGATGGCCGACCGCGCGGGGCTCGCACGCGACCGACTTGTCCGCCACTATGCGCCGCCTGACGTTCGGGACAGCGCCACCCACGGAATTGTACCGAGCGTGCTCTGTGGGAAAGGTGCGCTTCCGGTCTTGCTTGACACGATGGCAGAGGCCACTGGCGGATTCTTGCTTGAGACCGACCATATGGACGACCCAAAACGGCCTGGGGCCGTGCTGGGGCCGAAAACCGTGCCCAAGCGGACAAAGCAACTCATCGACGCAGGGGTCGACGACGAGGTCCTGTACAGGACCCACGTCGACCTGCCGGAGCGGCTGTATGGGCCACGCTCATGCACCTGAGGTGGTCTCAGCGGCGTCATGTTCATGTCCGAGTCCGGCGAGGCGTTGGCATGCAAGGCAGGGTCCGGTCGGGGTCCGTGGGCTTGCTGCTGCTGCTGAGCATGCTCCTAGGCTCCGTTCCCACGGCGCACGCCCAAATCTTGGTCGGTGTGCAGATCGACTGCGACGAGGACCCCGTCATGAACGTCCACCCCTTGCAAAACGACGATGTGGAAATCACCTGCACGGTAACGAACAACGGGCAGGTTCAGGAACAAATTTCAGTCGATTACGAGTGGAAAGACGACGACCCACGCGTCGACATGTCCCTCTCCGAGGATTCGTTCGACCTTGCCGCAGGCGATGAGGAGGATTTCACCGTCGTGTTCTCAGGCTCTCCTCGCATTGAAGCCGACCTCGAACTCGGGTTCGACATCATCGCCACGGTGACGTCGGCCGTCGGACCGTTTCCGGCTGAATTTCTTAATCAGACGGCCACCTATTCCGGTGACTTCAGCGTTGAGACCTTTGGCATGGTGGACCTCACCGTCACGGACCGCTCCACACGAAACATGGAGGCCTCGGAGGAGGTCAACATCGCGTTCACGATGAGCAACGACGGCAACGACGAGGACCGCATCGAAGTGAACATCGTGAACCGTGCAGACCTCGAGGCTGCGGGCTTCACCTTCCCTCAAGGGACCTTCGTCGCCGAAACCGTCGCGGTGGACGGCACCTCCGTCGAGCGCTCCCTCGTCATCCGTTCGCCCAGCGATGTGGCAGAGGAGATTCGCATGCAGGTGATCCTTGCTGCCACGTCGTCGAACGACGGTACCGCTGAGGTCAGCGAGGTTCAGGTCTCCGTCGTCGTGGCCCCCACGAGTTCCACCACGAGCCTCGGCGGGGGGCTTGAGGAGTTGAGCCAAGATGACTTGCAACTCTACGGGCTGATCGCTGGAGGTGCGCTGCTCGCACTCGTGCTCCTCGGCCTTGTCGGCCGAATGCTGCGTAAGGCCGGAGGTCCCGAACTCGAGGAGGTCATCACGGACCTCCCAGAGGAACCGGTGGCTGCACCGAAGGCCATCGTTCCGTCGGTTGACGAGTTCGACGCGATGTTTGACGACCTCGGCGGTGAGGACGACCTCGACGCGGCGTTCGCCGACCTTTGACGGCGAATGGTCTCACGGTCGCAGGCGTGCTGCTGCACGGCCAAGCCTGAGGAATGGTGAAAAGCCGGTGTGCCCGGCTACACCGATGGAGGATGTGCGGATGCTGAATCTGGAAGGCAAAACCGCGTTCGTGTTCGGCGTGGCCAGCGAGGACTCCATTGCTTGGGCCATTTGCCAGCAATTGGCTGCCGCAGGATGCCGCCTCTTCCTCGGTTACCAGAAGCGCTTCATGAGCCGCGTGTTCCAGTTGAAGGACCAACTGCCGGCCATCGAAGGCTTCTATCCCCTCGACGTCGCAGCGGACGAAAGCACCCGGGAGTTTTTCGACGCTTTCGCGGCGGACCACCCCGGGCGCCAAGCCGACGTGCTGGTGCATGCGATTGGCTTCGCCCCGCGCACCTGTTTTGATCGACCCATCCTCTTCGTCGAAGATGCCGACATCAACACCGCGATGACCATCTCCGCCAACAGCCTTCAGCGGTGCCTCAGGCACGCCCTTCCCTACCTGGCGCCCGGCTCGTCGACCATCACCCTCACCTATGCTGCGTCGACGCGGTACGTCCCTTCCTACGGCATCATGAGCATGGCCAAGGCCGCCCTCGAATGTTGGACGAGGGAACTCGCGTGCCACCTCGGCCCCGAGGGCCACAGGATCAACGCGATCTCCTCCGGCCCCATCCGAACGATTGCCGCCTCAGGCATCCCGGGCTTCGACAACATCCTCAACCACGTGGCCGATAATGCACCGCTCCGGCGCAACGTCACGCAAGACGACGTTGCGGGGGCAACGCTTTGGTTGGCCAGCCCGCTTGCGGCGGGCGTGACCGGGCAGGTCATTCACGTCGATGCTGGTTACTCCATCACGATGGTCCCGGAGACCATCATGGCCTGAGGTGATGAGATGACGGTCACAACGGCGGATGGAAAAGCGTGTGAAGGACTGGACCAGGCCCCCTTCGAACCCATCGCCATCGTCGGATGCTCCGCCATCATGCCGGATGCGTTGTCGGCGGAGGCCTTCTGGCAGAACATCATCGAAGCACGGGTGAGCATTCGCGAGGTTCCTGAGGGCCGGTGGCCCGGCCGTGTCGAGGACTTCTGGGCCGAAGGAAGCCCGGGTGACGTGGTGACCAACAAATCCTATGCTCGAATCGGAGCCTTCGTCGATGGATTCGAATTCGACTGGCGCCGGTGGCGTCAGCCGCCCGGCACCCTACCACAGATCGACACGTGCCAACTTTGGGCGGTGGCCGCCGCTGCAGAGGCCTTGGAGCACGCCGGGTACGGGGAAGGGGGACGGGACCTCGATCGCTCTCGCACAGGGGTGGTCTTCGCGAACGCGCTCGGCGGTGAAAACCGAAACGAATCCAACGTACGGATTTGGGCTGAGAAGAGCCGGCGCCTCGCGCTCGAAGCGGGCCTGAACGAAGCACAAGCGGATGCTTTTGTCGAGGAAATGGTGGACGGAGCGCCGCTCATCACCGAGGACACGATGCCTGGCGAACTCGCCAACGTGGTTTCGGGACGTGTCGCGAACCTGCTCGATCTTCAGGGGCCGAACCACGCGATGGACGCCGCCTGTGCGTCCTCGATGGCAGCACTGCTGGACGCGTGCCGCTTGCTTCAGGCGCGGCAGGTCGACACGATGCTCTGTGGTGCTTCCGACCGCACGATGGACCCGGCGACCTATGCCAAGTTCAGCGCGATCGGGGCGCTGTCGCCGAGCCACTCCACCCCCTTCGATGCCCGTGCGAACGGCTTTGTGATGGGCGAGGGTGCTGGCGTCCTTGTCCTTCGTCGATTGTCCGATGCGCTTCGCGAAGGAGCGACGGTGCTGGCCGTCATTCGTGGTGTGGGCGGGTCGTCCGATGGCCGTGGCAAAGGCATCACGGCTCCCTCCCAGCGTGGGCAAGTCCAAGCCATCGCCCGCGCCTATGCTCAAGCAGGTTACCCGGCCTCGACCGTGGAACTTGTCGAAGCCCACGGGACCTCCACCAAGGTCGGCGATGCGACCGAATTGTCCACCCTGTCCCGCCTGTGGACGGGGCTACCGCCGGGTGAACACATCGCCGTCGGTTCCGTGAAGAGCCAAATTGGCCACCTGAAGGCGGCAGCAGGAATTGCTGGCATCCTGAAGGTGACCATGGCGCTGCACCACGCCACCATCCCCCCAAGTGCAGGCTTCGAAACCCCCAACCCCACGGTGGATTGGGAGGAGAACCCCTTCTTCGTCCCCACGGAAGCCATCGAGTGGCCCTTGCCGAAGGGCCACCCGCGTCGCGCAGGCGTGAGCGCCTTTGGATTCGGCGGGACCAATTTCCACGTGGCGTTGGAAGGATTTGACCCCGACGTGCATCATGCCCTCGCTGCCACCTGGGACGAACGTTGGCGCACGCTCGGCGTTGCTCCTCCGGGGCCGAGCGTGCCGTCCATCCTCGATCCGGCCGCATCGCCGAGCCTCGACCACGCCTCGTTGAAGGAACTTGAAGGGGGCTTGCTCCTGCTGTCTGGAGCGACGTTGGAGGACATCACCTCCGCACTGGCCGCGGTGGACGGGAGCGGCCCCTTGTTCGACGACGACCCTGCCGGGCGACGCCTCTCCGTCGTCCTGACCGACGCCTCAGCAGGGTTCGACCCGAACGATGCGCATCGCCTTGCGCTGGTCGCCACCTCCTGGGCCGAGTTTGAGAAGCGCCGAACGCTCGCTGCATCGTCGCTGCCGGACCCAGCGAAATGGGGCTTCCTCGCCGCTCAAGGCATCATGATCACGGACAAGCCCGCCATGCCTGATGCAGCCAAGGTGGCTCACATGTATCCCGGCCAAGGGAGCCAATACGTCGGCATGACCCACGATTTGTGGCAACGGTACAGCGCCGTTCAGGACGTGTGGGCCAAGGCTGATGACACCATGGTGGACGTCCTTGACGGTGAAACGCTTTCCAGTTTCGTGCTGCGTTCAGGCCTCAGCAAAGAGGAGATCGTTGCGGCCGAGGAGAAACTCAAGCGAACGGAATACACGCAGCCTGCGATGCTGACGGCGGACCTGGCCATCGAGCGAGCGCTCAACGATCACGGCATGTTCCCCGACATGGTGGCCGGCCACTCCTTGGGCGAGTACGCTGCCCTGATGGCTTCTGGCATCATGGACATGGACAGCGCCTTGCGGGCTGCTGCAGCGCGCGGGACGGAGATGGGCTCGGTCGAGATCGAGGACCAAGGCCTGATGGCCTCGGTCAGTGCACCGCTTGAGGACGTTGAGCGCATCCTTGACGCGACGGATGGCTACGTGATTGCGGCGAACAAGAACTCCCCGAAAATGACCGTTATTGCGGGTGAGACGGGCCCCGTCAAATCCGCGATGGCCTCCTTCGAGGCCGAGGGGATGCCTTGCACCTTGCTGCAAACGTCGCACGCCTTCCACTCGCGCATCGTGGCCCCTGCCAACGAACCGCTGCGCGCGTTCCTCGAAGGGCTGGACCTGAACTGGCCCTCGGTGCCCATCACGGCCAATGTGGATGGGTCCTTCTATCCCTCCGAGGGCGAGGATGCGAAGTCGGCGATCCTGGAAAAATTGGCTCCCCAGATGGCGTCCTCGGTCGAATGGACCTCGCAAATCGAAACGATGGCCTCGGCCGGCGCCGGCGCCTTCGTCGAAGTGGGCCCCAAGCGCGCCCTCTCCGTGTTCGCGACGCAGATCCTCGAGGGCAAACCCCACCTCGCCGTCATGACGAACCATCCAAAGCAAGGCGGGATCGCCTCCTTCCTCGGCGCCCTTGGCATGCTGGCGCTTGCTGGCCGTGTCCCGCAGATGCCGGACGGACGCAGCGAGGTGTGGACCGAGGCCTTCCGAGCGGGGCCGCTCGAGGCCCATCGCGCACCTCCGGCACCTGCCTCCACGGCCGATCTCGAAGACCTCCGAAGCCGCGCAAGGCCACTCCCACGCGGCGGCGCGTCCGGCGTTGCCGCCCCGTCCGCGGCAGCGGCCCCAGCGCCGCAGACCGTCACCGTCGAGGTCGCCGTGGACGACCCGGCCGAGGCCGTCGCCTTGTACCTCGGGGACCGGCTCGCTGCGCAGTGCGGTTACCCTGCGCGGTTCTGTCGAGGCGCGGTGGACCTACGAACAGGCCTTGGGTTGACCGATGCAGCCATTCGCGCCATTCTCGCTCAGGTCCAACGCGAGGCGACGCTTGATCCCGATGTCGATCTCGCTTCAGCGTCAACCGCCGCTGACCTGCAGCGGGCGGTCCGTGCGCCACCTGTTGGGTGGAAGCCCACAACGTCTGTGATGCGTCGTTCTTCCTCGGTGGCTCCGGCCATCGCCGTGCATGACCCCCTTGCTGCCCGTCGTGCGGATCCCTACGTCATCACGGGTGTGTCCCTTGGGCTTCCAGGTGGCCACCGCGTGTTCGATCCCGACGTGTTCGAACGCTTGGTGCGGGGGGAGACGTGCATCGAGGAGGTCTCGGACGCATACAAGCAAGCCCTGCTTGACCGCAACATCGTCCGCTTGCAGAAGGGCCGGGACGGGTCCGTGGACATGTTCCCTGCGGAACAATTCGACGACATCCCCCAGTTGGCAGGCATCGCACACGACTTCGACCTCTCGGAGGAATTTGGTGTCGACCCCAAGGTCGTCAAGGCGTGGGACATCACGACGCAACTCGCCGTCGCATCGGGGCTCATCGCGCTGCGTGACGCAGCCATCCCGTTGACGCCCGAAGAGCAGGTCGGAAAGGGCGGTCTGCGCTTGATTCGAGGCTGGCAGGTCCCTGCGCACCAGCGTGAACGAACGGGCGTCGTGTTCGCCTCGTGCTTCCCCGGCACCGCCGCCTCCTTTGCCCACGCTGCAGCGAACGGCGACGACGGGGAAGGGCACTTTGACCGACGCTTCCTGTTCCAGGTCCTGAACATGGGCCACGCCCAGTTTGCCCAGTACACGGGAATTCGGGGCCCCAATTCGACGATCAACGTCGCCTGTGCTTCCGCCACGGCCGCCTTCAGCATCGCCGAGGATTGGCTTGCAGCGGACCGCGTGGACCGTGTCGTTGTCATTTCCGCAGACAACGTGACTGGACCGGACCTGTGGTCGTGGATCGGCGCGGGATTCGCCGCCTCTGGTGCCGCCTCCACGAGCCGAGTCGTCGAGGAGGCCGCCCTGCCCTTCGACCGACGTCGTAATGGCCTTGTCCTCGGCATGGGGGCAGCGTCCTTCGTCATCGAACGGCACAGCGAAGCGTCGCAGCGCGGGGTGCAGCCCTATGCTGAACTCTTGGGGACGCGAATGGCCAATTCCGCGTACCACGGCACGCGTCTGGATGTGGACCACGTGGCGGAAACCGTGGACGGTTTCGTCGCGGAGATGGAAGCGACCTGGGGGCTTGATCGCCATCAGATGTCGTCCCAACTTGCTTTCTTCTCGCACGAGACCTACACGCCCGCTCGGGGAGGTTCTGCCCAATCGGAGGTCATGGCCTTGCGGCGCACCTTCGGGGAAAGCACCGACAGCATCCTCATCGCGAACACGAAGGGGTTCACCGGTCATCCGATGGGTGTCGGCATCGAAGATGCGACCATGATTCATGGGCTGCACCATCGACGCTTCCCCCCGATTGCCAACCACAAGGAAGTGGACCCCGAGCTTGGCGACCTCAACCTTAGCAAAGGCGGGTCCATCGATGGCATCGAGTACGGGCTGCGGTTTGGCGCCGGCTTTGGTTCACAGATCGCCTTGTCGCTCGTCCGTCGCTGGCCGGTTGAAGGCGACCGAATCGACGGCCGTGCCCTCCTTGCATGGAACCGTAGCCTCGCAGGAACGAACGACCTCGTCTTACGCGTTCTTGACGGGAAACTCGTCGCCTACGTCAACGGCGACGACAACCTCCACGGTGGCGTGCAGGGCGAACCGTGGCCCCCCACGGCTGCGTTCGAATCCGAACCTGTGCCTGAGCCCGCCCCGGCCATACAGCCCAAGGAGGCTGCTCCCGCTCCAGAGCGCACACCTGCTCCTTCAGCCGCGCCCGCTCCGGTTCCGAAGGCCGTGCCGGCGATGACGAGCGACGATGACCTCGCCGCTGCGGTGATTCAGGTCGTGGTGGACCATACCGGTTATCCGGCCGAGTTCATCGAGATGGACCAGGACCTCGAAGGTGAACTTGGGATTGACACGGTGAAGCAGGCCGAAATCATGGCGACGCTTCGCGACATGTTTTCCCTCCCCGTGGATGAGGACTTCTTGCTCTCCGAGCATCCGACGCTCAACCACATGGTGGCCTACCTCGTCCGCATGCAGGGTGGGGACGTTTCCGCGGGGTCGCAGGGGGCGTCTGCACCGATGCCGTCGGCGCAGCCCGACCCGAAGCCCGCACCGACCTCCGCCGCCGAATCAGCGATGCCACCGGCACCACATCACGCCTCGGACATGGGTTCAGTGCCCGACGACCTCGTGTCGTCGGTGGTGGAGGTTGTCGTCAACCACACCGGCTATCCGGCCGACTTCATCGAACTCGATCAGGACCTCGAGGGAGAGCTTGGGATTGACACCGTGAAGCAGGCCGAAATCATGGCCGACATCCGCGAACGCTTCTCCCTGCCCATCGACGAGGATTTCCTGCTTTCGGACCACCCGACCCTGAACCACATGATCGGCTACATTCAGAGGATGACGGGAGGCGCGCCTTCGGTGCCTGCACCCGCTCCAGGCGCGCCTGCTCATGTGACTGCGGACGCCACGTCCGTGGCCGAATCACTGCCTGCACCGACGGCACACAATTCCGTTCCAGCCGTTCAGGACGATGCGATCGCAGCACGGCTCGTTGAGGTGGTGGTGAAGCACACCGGCTACCCCGAGGACTTCATCGAACTCGACCAAGATCTGGAAGGCGAATTAGGCATCGACACCGTGAAGCAAGCCGAAATCATGGCGGACGTTCGTGACATCTTTTCGCTCCCGGTTGACGAGGATTTCCTGCTTTCGGACCATCCGACCCTGAACCACTTTGTGGCCTACGTCCATCGTTTCACCTCCAGCGGCACGACGTCTGCCGTCGAGCCTGAACCAGCCCAGCCTTCAACGTCCACGTCGACACCAGCCACCGAACCGTCCGATGATGCCCCATCGTTGAACGGCTGCCGCCGATGGCAGGTTGAGGTCGAGCCGTGCAGCGGTGTCGAGGAGCGCATTGCGCCAGTGGGGCGCGTCGTGATCACGGACGACGATTGGGGACTTTCCCTCGTTGTGGCGGACGCGCTCCGGTCCCGCGGTCTCGAGCCCGTACACGTCGGGTTGGAACCAGGTGCTCGACATCATGCCGTGCAGGAGGAAGGCGACCGTGAGGTGCATCGAATGTCGCCCGGTGATCTTGACCAGGCCCTCGAGTTCGTCGCATCGCTCGGGGAGGGCCCGATTGCCGGCCTCCTCCACCTTGCACCACTCCGTCTCGCGAGCATGGCGTGGAGTGAAGAGGGAGGTGCCTCGGAACAAGTGAGGTTCGCCGGCCATTCCTTGTTCACGCTCCTCAAAGCCCTCGACGCTGGCTTTGCAACGTCAAGCACGGGCTTCGTCGCCTCAGTGACGGCCTTGGACGGTCGCCACGGCAACCGAGGCGACCGGTTCAATGCCCTGATGGCGGCTGCATCCGGCGTGACAAAATCCTACGCGCACGAACGCGAGCATGTTCGTTGCCGCGCGTTCGACCTTCACCCTGAATTGTTGCTTGACCCAGCCACCACAGCAACCCGGCTTGTCGACGACCTGCTCGACCTCGGTGGCGAGGTGGAGGTTGGTTTGGACCGTGCAGGGGAACGTTGGACGCTGGTGTGCTTTGCCGAAGACCTCGTCGAGGAACGTCGACCGCTCAAAGAGACCGACGCATGGCTCGTCTCAGGTGGCGGTTCGGGCGTGACCGCTGCGGCCATCATCGGTGTTGCCGAGGCCTCGCACGGCGTCGGTGCCGCCTTCCACCTTCTGGGGCGAACGCCCCTTCTCGAACGAACCGAGTCATGGGTTGGCCGCAGCGATGAGGAGTTGGAAGAAGAACGCATGGCGTTGCGTGAGCGGTTGATGTCCGCCTCCAGTTCTGGGAAGGTCACCATGGTGGAGTGGAATCGAGCATGGCAACGGATGCTTCGTTCACGGGATGTGCAATCCACCCTCGCCTCCATTCAAGCCACAGGCAACCACGCCCACTACCACGTCGCGGATGTGACCGATGCTTCGGCGCTCAGCAAGCTCGGGCGCAACCTTGGCATCACCCTCACCGGGCTCGTTCATGGCGCTGGGCTTGAGGAAAGCAAACTTGTGGCCGATAAATCCGTTGAGTCCTTCGATCGCATCGTCCGTGTCAAGGTCGACGGCTGGAACGCCATGCGCCAAGCACTCGAGGCATCGGGTGCGGAAGCGCCCGAGTTTGCGGCCTGTTTTACCTCGGTGGCGGGTCGGTTTGGCAACGGTGGTCAAACGGACTACGCTGCGGGCAACTCCGTGCTCGATGCTGAAATGGCTCGCTTGACCGCGGCCGGCGATGCCCGTGCCGTCGCGATTGGTTGGACCGGGTGGCAGGACGTGGGCATGGCGACCCGGGGTTCGATCGAAGCGGTGTTCGAAGCTGCCGGCATCGAAACCTTGCCCGTCGACGTGGGGGTCAATCTGTTCGTCGATGAGGCGCTCGCAGGCGGAAAACGCCGCGTGCTCGGGTGCGGCAGCCTTGGCCTGATGGATCGGTTCAGCGCCTTCCGTGAAGCCCCGCTCCGCTTGCCGGCTGAGATGGCAGCACTCATTGCCGACCCGTTGCGGTTCCCCTTCGTTGAGAAGGTCAACTCCTTCTCCGCCGGGGCACGGCTTGAGACGCAGTGCATGTTGTCGACAACCCAGCATCCCTTCCTCCTGGACCATGCCATCGACGGCGTGCCGTACCATCCCGGCGTGATGGCCTTGGAAATGTTCGCGCAAAACGCCCTGCTGCTTATGCCGGGAACGTGCTTGGCTGGCTTCAGCGACGTCAGGTTCGGCTTACCGGTGAAGGTGATGCGGGACACGATGCTTGTCCGTGTTGAAGCGAACCTGCTCGAGTCGGACGGCGGCAGGCACCGCGTGCAGTGCCGCCTCGTCTCCGACCTGGCCAACTCCGCTGGCGAGGTCTTTGGAGAGCGAGAGCATCACGTTGCCATTGTTCGCCTCGTGGATTGCTCGGACGATTTGACCGCGTTCCTTGCCGACGAGGTCGACCAGGTGCCTTCCATCGGTGTTCCCACTGTTGGGGAACTCCGTCACCATCCGTCGTTCATCTACCTCCGGTACTTCCACGGGCCTCGCTTCCAAAGCCACGGTGGTGTGGTGGCCGGTGTGGGCGATGCTGAGTTGCCCGGGGCAGACGGTATCGCCCTGATGCGCCACCAACTCCCTGCCTCCGATCAGTTCCTCGTGGAACAGGACGGTGAATCCGTCCTGCTCGAAGCGTTGCCAATGCTCATTGAGGCAGGGTTCCAAAACGCCGGGTTGGTCGCGATGGAGAGCGAAGGCCTGAGCAGCCTTCCCGTCGGCATCGAATGGAGCACGGTGCTCCGCGTACCGGAGCGTGACGAGACCCTCCGGATGCGCTCCGTCCGGACAGGAACGGAAGAAGGAGGCGTTACGGTTCACGACGTTGTCGTGGTTGGCGACGAGGACGATCCGGTCATGGCGTTGTCCGGCCTCCGCCTGAAGGGCATGGCTCCCGTCCCTGAAGACCTCGCGGTGAACCTGGAGCGCTGAGGGCTCTCCATGGAGGCACTGTCCCTTTCGTGGGCGTCACCGGTCCCTCGAACGCTGGTGTGCGTTGCCCCAATCCCTGACCGCGTTCCTCCCGAGGACGAGGCGCTGCCAGCGCTCGTGAGCAGGAACGAATGGGATGGTTTTGCCACCGAGAAGCGTCGATTGGAGCACCTCGGTGGCCGCTTGCTCCTCGCAGAAGCCCTCTCGATGTGGTGGGGCCAACGAAGTACGCTGCTGCACGTTGATGAGGTTGAGGTGCGAAGGGACGAGCAGCGTGCACCACACTTGCATTGGTTGCCGGGAACATGGCGGCGTGAACCCTTGCCCACGGTCTCGATCGCCCACAGCAACGGCCTGGCCGCCGTTGCGCTTGCGTCACCCGGCTGGCGCCTCGGCGTGGACATCGAACCTGCGGACCGAACCATCGCTGCGAATGCATGGGATTTTTTTGCCAACGAGGAGGAGCGTGCCTCGTTTGCCGGCCCGCAGGATGCACTTCGTGCGTGGGTCTGCAAGGAAGCGGTCCAGAAGGCGCTCGGTCAAGGGATGCACCTGAATCCCCGCACCATCCTCATCGACGTGGATGGGCAATGCTCGGTCGACGGCGCTCGCCTTGACGTTCAGCATCTGCACCATGGTCACCTGATCATGGGCTTGGCCCTGGTGGAACTCGACCTTCGACCCATGGACCCAGAAGACGAGGTCTTGGAGGCCACCCGGGTCGCGATGGCCGAGGCCGACGACTGGACCGTTGGATGCAGCACGCAACGCCGTGGCTGCTGATCAACCAACGTTCCGAATTTCGGGTGTTTGGTCCGCGAACAAGAATTCCAGCATCGCCGCCCACATCACGAATTGGATGCTGCCCTCGAGGTTTTCGCGGCCTCCCACAACGCTCACCATGTTTTCCAGCGTGTCGGAGGGGGAGTGGTAGGCCGAGTAATCGGCATCGTACGCGCCGAGGTGGAAGATGGTCTGCGCTCCGAGGTTGCGGAAGGTGACGTGATCCGAACGGCCGAAGGTGTCCTCGTGAACGTCCATGACGAGGTTGTTGTGGTCGTCCCAATGTTGGTCGCAGCCGGCGCCGAACTCGCCATCAATTCGGAGGTCCATCGGCGCCTTGAGCACGTTGCGGTGCACGTGGTCGAGGATGCTCGTGATTTCGACGTCCTGTTCCTCAGGGTCCATGTCGGGACCGGACCACGCA
>Ga0255764_10002729_pt1 | contig 14278 bp, 10 predicted proteins | sample 071ome_30_FD_179964 | JGI IMG/M metagenome (GOLD analysis project Ga0255764, IMG submission 179964) | Coastal salt marsh microbial communities from the Groves Creek Marsh, Skidaway Island, Georgia - 071406AT metaG (version 2) | ecosystem: Environmental > Aquatic > Marine > Intertidal zone >... | reverse complement strand
GACGCGGAATTGAAACCGATGGGGAAGTATTTTTACACGAGAGGATTATCCTCCGTCGTCGCGTTCGCGGTTGGTGGGGAATACGAGCCCGGGAACGGTTTTGTTATGATTGGCGCGCACACGGATTCACCGTGTCCTAAACTGAAACCGAAAACGAAAGTCGCGCTGAACTCGCAGACGGATTTGATGCAAGTGGCGGTTCAACCGTACGGTGGTGGGTTGTGGCACACGTGGTTTGATCGCGACTTAGGCGTCGCTGGGAGAGTGGTTTTAGCGGACGAAAAGAGCGGGAAGGTGGAGCATAGATTGGTCAAGATTGAGGAACCGATGTTGCGCGTGCCAAACTTGGCGATTCATTTGAATCGGGACATTTACACCGAGGGGTTCAAGGTGAACTTTCAAACGCACATGGCGCCGTTGTTAGGGTTGAAACCGAAAAAAGAAGGAGAGAGTAGTAGTGACGATAAAGGTAATAATAACGGTGGAAATAATAACCATCATCATTCAGAATTTTTGGAGAAACTGGCGAAAGCGTTGAACTGCGATCCGTCCTCGATTCGAGATTTTGACTTACAATTATGCGATGTGCAACCGTCGCAAATTGGCGGTTTGAACGGGGAGTTTGTCTTATCTGGGAGATTGGATAACTTGGCATCGTGTTATTGTAGTTTAGCTGCTTTAGTGGAAGCGACGACGGAGGAGAAATTGAAGAAGGAGAAAGGCATTCGAGCGCTGTTGCACTTTGACCATGAAGAAGTTGGGAGCGCGAGCACGACTGGAGCAGGTGGGTCGTTGACGGATGAATTTGTCGATCGCGTGACGAGCGCTTTTGGGAACGGAGACGCGGACGCGTTAGCGACGGCGAGACGTAAATCATTCTTGGTGAGTGCGGATATGGCACACGCGGTGCATCCGAACTATGCGGATAAACACGAGCCAGGACACAAACCGAAATTTGGCGACGGTGTGGTGATTAAACACAACGCGAATCAGCGGTATTCGACCGATGCAATCACGTCCTTCATGTTTAAAGAAATTGGCGAGAGACGAAAGATTAAATCGCAAGAGTTTGTGGTGCGTTCCGATTTGGGGTGCGGGAGTACCATCGGTCCAATTTTGAGCACGAGAAGCGGCATTCGAACCGTGGACGTCGGTATGCCGCAGCTTTCGATGCACTCAATTCGCGAGATGTGCGGCACGGAGGACACGAGATTATGCGTCGAGCATTTCAGAGCCGTATACGAGGACTTTTTCGAAATGGACGAAAAAATGATCGTAGATGGATCGATTGGACAATTATGCCGTCCGTGCGATCGATTTGAATCTTCACCCTCCGTGGGAGTAACACCCTTGTCCGATGAAATGAAGAGCATGTCTGCCCGAACGTATTCGTCGTAAAAAGAAAATAGATACATTACATTTTGTCATTCATCAACTCAATACATATACATTCATTACTATTATGCAAGCTAGATCAAGCTAGGTACTCCTATTTTCAATTACCTCCCTCATTAACTGATCACGCAACACCCGCCTTCTGGATTACTCCCCCCGCTGCTTCCGGTGTTCTTCTTCAGCGTATCCGCATTCAAACTGAAAGCGATGACAGAAATATCATCCATTGGTTTGCCAGAATAAGCTCGATCGTCCCAACTTAACATGCAAAGTTTCTTCGACCCTTTTTGAACGTCAGTACCCGAAATGAAAGCCGCTTGCTCGTTCGTTCGCGTGTCCCACAAACCGTCGCTAGCGATTATGACCATGGCGAAAGTATCGTAATCAAACGATATGTTTGTTATATCCGGCTGCGGAAGCATAGAACGCGGGGAGTTTCGATCACCAATCGAACGAGACATTCCATACGACGCTCCCGAGGGACTGAATAAACGTAATTCAGAGAGTTTTGAACCAGAGGGATCGTCAGAAACGAATTGACCGATGAAGGAAATGCGTTTATCTGCGACTTTATACGCGTTTGGATTCTTTGCATTCTCGTCTGGGTCCACAGTTTCGCCGTTCGTGGTATTACTCGCGTCTCCTTCACTCTTCACTGCTGCTATTTGGGATAACTTTGAACCTAATATTACGCTTACGCTTGCAGGTATGTTATCCATGAGCGAATGGTCGTCCTTCGACGACGTGGAGTTGTTATCGTCTTCGTTTCCGTGGTGTTCTTCTTGTTCTCCACCTCGAGTCGAAGTAGATCGAGGACTTCGTTGGCTCCTTCTTTCTCCTTGTACGTTCGTTTTTCCACCTCGCAAGCTTCCACCTCGACTCGTCGCTCTCGAACTGCTCGGCGAATGCATGACGTGTTCTAAATCTTGAAACCGTGCGAATGAATTGCTCCCGTGAATCGAATCGTAGTGTCCTATAATTCTTTCCTGTTCCTCCGGCGAGTTTGGTTTGTGATCTTTCGTAGCGAACACGACCTCATTTCGCGCATTCTTCACCATCGCTCGCGAATCTCCCACGTTTACAAACTTTAAAAACACTCTCTTTTCTCCAAACATGACGAAGCACACGCACAAAGTCGTCCCGCTTGTCGTTTTCTTCTTAATCTCCTCATCTAATTTCATGCACGCGCGTTCGATGGCTTCGTCTAAAAACGCCGAAAAGCCCGTCGTACCAGACACCGGGGCATTCGCTTTATCGTCCACGTACTGCTGGTTTTCCACCATGGACCAAAATATATCGTTGGTATACGTTAAGAATTTCTTCGCGCATCTCGCTCCGGCGTCTTTCCCGCAGTGCGAATCAAAGAGCAGGAAACACCCGTCGCAGATGCCTTCAATTTTCGACAAATGGCAATACGCGTAGTCTTCGTTTTTTTTACACGGAATCATCGAGATGGCGTATTCGAGCTTCGAGCCCACTTCCGGCGAGACGTGCTCCGCTTCCGAGAAGTCGCCAGACGCCATCAGGTCTGGCTTCGGAGACATTTCCCCCCTCTTTTTTTAAAAACGCGAAATGTGTGTAATATATATCCGCACTCGCTCCAAACGACGGCGATGACTGTTGTCGTTAAAACGATGAACTTCAGCCCGCGCGCGCGCAAAAGAGAGCTCGCTTTTCCGCCCAGTTTTTTAAAAAAGCACGCGCTCAAAACAACTCGGCTCCGATGTGAACGCGTTTAAATAGTGCGCGTGTATATTTATGCGTGTGTGTGTGTATACACGCACCGCGTGCAAAAGTGAAGAAATAGATATCCTTGTGAATCCGTCAATCCGCAAAACAAAAAGCGACACAACGTTCCCCAAACGGCGTTTGCTGCCAATTAAATTCAATTAAATTTTGCACGCTCGCACTTGGGCCGGGGGGGGTGCCAACTTTTCAAATTTTTACACAACAGAGAGAGAGGGGAAGAGCCGACGCCAAAAAATTCAAAAAAATAAGAAAAAGATTTCGTAGTGTACCATCCTACACTACGACAAAACTACGCGCGCGCGCGCACCGCGTGTGAATTAAATCACACGCACACACACAAATCCTTATTAAATCTCTCTCTCTCTCTCTCTCATCTTCAGCGCATGCGGGTGAACTCCCCACCTCCTCTTCGCGGTGGCGCGAATGCTTTTGTAAACGACAACGTTGGACGCGACGACATTTTCTTGGAAAGAGAGGAAGACGAAGACGAAAAACAGCGAAAAGCGATACAGCGTTTGTGCGATTTGAGCGACCAAATCGACCAGGCTCGAGACGCGAATCAGTTTCAACGGGCGATAGAATTGATGCGAGAGCAAGTGAGATTGTTCAGAGTGCAAGCGACGATGAGTGAGGAAGAGCGAGAAGCGATGGAACCGTTGATTCAGTCCGCTTTGGAGGAGATTGAAGAGATGCGAGGGAAGCTGCAAAGAGAAGAAGCATCGACGAAGAAGAAAGAAGAAAAAGAGGAGGGGAAGGAGGAGAAAAATAATACGACGACAATGACGACGACGACGACGAGTAAAAATACGTTGATTGAGGTTGATAAAAACACGGTTTTGACGAAAGTGATCTCACCCGCGCCGGGAGCGAAACCGGGAGGGGCAGTTGCGCCGTTCGCTGCGACGAGACGCGACAACGGAGGAAGCGCGACGAGAGGAAACGAAAAACAAGGAGAAAACAAAGACAAAGAAGACAAACGGACGATAACAACAACGACGACGACTGCGAAGGTGTTAGAAACGAAAGCGGCGTGGGGGATACCCGTGAGTGATGGAGAAGAGGAGAACGCAGAATACGAAGTTTTTCGCGTGATCGAAGTAGCGAAACAACAAGAGAAGGAAAAGAAATCCTACGGAGAGTTGAAGAAAGAAAAGGAAGCGCGAGAAGAACAGGAAAAGAAAGAAAAGAAAGAGAAAAAGAACCTGATGGAGCAATTACAAGAGGAAGGGAGAAGAACTCGAGAGGCGTCATCGTCGAAACCACCGGTTCAACGAGTGGTAAACTACGGGAAACCACCGCCATCGATACGCGACGAAAAACAACGCTTGGTGACGACGAGAACGATTGATCCGAGAGAAGAAGAAAACAGAGGACGCCGACAGTCGCCGAGAAAAAATCACAGAAAGAACAAACGCGGTGGTACGTCCGGAGCTTCGCGGTACCGCGTCGATGACGACGACGATAACGGGATGACGTACAACAACAATAACACTAGAAAGAAAGGACACAATAAAAGGATATCTGGGGAAGTGTTTCGCGACGACGACGACGACGATGACGAAGACGTCGTGATTTGTGACGACGAACACCACCATGCCAATGGAGCAGCCGGAGCGAAACCGAAAACCGCGCGGTTCATGACGGCAGGCGATAAGTTAGATTTCGAGCGCGCGCAAAAAGGACTCGCTCCAGTCATGCAGCCGTATCGTGAGGCAAAAGAACAAGCGGTGCTAAAAGCGGGCAGCGTTGGCGGTAGAAATTCAATTCCAGGTGCACCAGGCGGATTTATTGGTCCGTTCGGTCATCTCAACGGTGGAAACGCTAACAATAGTAACGGTCAACAGAAGAACAAAGATGATCCAAACGGTGATTCCGGACCGGCGTTTTCAGAGCTCGCGTTGAAACGGTTACAACCGACTGGTAAAGAAGTCATTCCAGATGAAATTTTAAAACTCGAACGCGACATCGTCGAACGCGTCATCGGCGAAGTTCTCGATAAACCAGGCACGGTTTCCTGGGACAGCATCGTTGGTCTCGAACACGCGAAGAATGCCGTGCAAGAGCTCGCAGTTTGGCCGATGACGAATCCGGAACTCTTCACCGGTGCTCGCGCGGTTCCGAAAGGTTTGCTTTTGTTTGGTCCTCCCGGTACCGGGAAAACCATGATCGGTAAAGCTGTTGCCTCGCAGTGCAAAGCGACGTTCTTTTCAATCTCAGCATCGTCGTTAACCTCGAAATGGATTGGCGATGGGGAGAAAATGGTGCGGGCGTTGTTTGCTGTCGCGAGACACTGCGCGCCATCAGTGATATTCGTGGACGAGATTGATTCTTTACTCTCGGCGCGAAAATCAGAAGGCGAACACGAGTCGTCAAGACGAATGAAAACAGAATTTCTCGTCCAAATGGACGGATTAGGAGGCGAAGATCCAACGAAACCGATGCTTCTGATTGGAGCTACGAACAGACCTCAAGAGCTGGACGACGGGGCCAGACGACGTCTGGCAAAACAGCTCTACATTCCGTTACCGTGCGCGGCGGCGAGACGAGATATGATTTTGAAAACGCTGAATCCAGACGGCGAAGGAAAAGTGAAACACGCGCTAACTGAGAAAGACTTGGACGTAATCTGTGAGAAAACCGATGGATATTCTGGATCTGATTTGAAGAACTTAGTGCAAGAAGCTGCTCGAGCGCCTCTGCGGGAGTTGTTTGCAAAGAAAAAAGCTAGAACTGAGAAAGGAGACGGTGGCGGTGATGTCGTTGACTTGACGAAATCAGGCGAAGACGAAGCGCTAGAGTTGCGCGAAATTCGCATAGATGATATTCGTAAAGCGGCGAAACAGGTACGCGCGTCGGTGACTCAGGCTGACATCGAGTTTCACGAAGAATGGAACAAAAAGCACGGCGCCTTGACCGCGGACGAAGTTGAAGACGATGGCGAATGGTAAATAAAGATCATTAAAATAAGAGACGAAACAAAAAAATATATTATTAGACGACGCGGCATTGCTTGCTACTAGATAGTTGACATATACACATATACAAATAACTAAATATATGATGCCTCCTGCTCTCTTGCGTTGCTATATATCTAATCGTAGACCTTGATAAAGTTCAAAACTTTTTGTACGAGTTCTAAGCTACCTAAATCTAAAGGATCCTCGTAATAACTCGGCACTTCGCTATCGCTATCCGCAAACTTGAACGCCATGTAGAAGTCCTTCGCTCTCGCAGTCTTTGGAACGGGGAAATGCGACGCTACGACCCTATTCGCACCAATAAATCTACGCTGGCACTTTTTCTTCCACTCGCGAATTTCTTCTCTGAAGAATTGAAAGACAATCACGTATACGATGGGTGATACCACGAACTTATTCTTCATCGCGTTAAAGCTCTTCGCCGGATTGATTATGTTTTTCGCATCTGGCGCGATAAACAGAGAAAATAAGGTCATGCGCCTCCATCCATTAATCTCGTCGCTAACATCGTTCGCTCTCTCGACATCTCTTCCGCCTTTAAAATTTAATCCTCGTAAAAGCTTGATTGTAAATGACTCTTCGCTTCCTAAATCTCTCAACTCTTCTTTTGGTATGATATCCGGTGGATTCTCACCATCCACGTACACCGCCGCATCGGTTACGAGCAAAGTTTTGGATTTCTTATGGAAAAAAGTCCCTTCAGAGTACCGATATTGGGACCAAAACAGATTGAACGTGCCTAAAAGTTCGTATTCGATTTCGTTCAACCATTCGGGAGGCGGATTTGAGCTGTCCAACAATTCAGTAGCGTTCGAAATCCCCAACAATGGGTTCGGAAGTTGCAAAGGAAAAGAAAATTGACCAGGAACGACGAATACTTTCGCGTTCTTGTGAGCGCGGGCAAACGATGGGAGAAAAATTTTATGCTCGTACATCGTCGTTCCGAGGACCACGCTCGAGACCCGATAGTCTTTTCCAAACGTCTCTTTCATCAAAGCTATGCACTCTTCGGTTGGTGCGATCGGGTCTTTCACCCACAGCGTCCCATCCTTCAATTTTATCACGGTCATCCGCACGTTCGTGGAGACTCCCAAGCCGAATCCAATTCCTTGTTGTTGCGTAAAAGAAAACACGTTGTCGCAAATCTTTTCAACTTTCGTCTCTCGATAGAGCAAAGGAACCAACGGGAACGGGAACCCGAAAAAGTTCAAGAAGAATCGCTCCTTGCTGTTCTCGTTTTCACTCCCCGTCGAGCCGCTTTCCGTGGACATTGCCGCGGTAGTGGTCCTCGCCGTATTCCTCAAAGCGAAACGAGCTTTTTTGCTTTTTCTCGAACGATGAAGACGAGTAATCATCTCGCCGCTCCCGTTTTTGCTCCTCCTCGTCGCCGTCGTTCTCGCGTTCGCGGCGAACGCGACGACTTCGCGCGCTGTTGTCGCCGCTGTTACTCCACTCATCATTGTTTTTTATTCTCGCGTTGTTCTTGTTGTGCTTTTTGATGACGCTGATATATATGTACACGCGGTTTTAAAGAAGAACGCGAGAAGCTTTGCGGGGGGGGAGCTCTTTGCTGCGTCTGACCAAGCGGCCAAAATCATCAATAATAGCCACGTACGAGTACACGTGTGAATAGTAGAGAGAGAGCTTGAACCCATTACACATTAGGCATTTTATAAACCTCGCGGCGCAGAGAGAGGGCGAGAAAAGCGTCTCGCCAAAAAAAAAGTTGAGTTTTCTCTCTCTCCCTGTTTCTCTTCTTTGCATAAACGCGCGAGGAATTAAACCACCCGGATTTATAAACGCGAGAAGTCTTTTTTTCTTCGCACGTAAAAACTCAAACTACACGCAATGCAATCGATCGCGCAACCGTGCAGCGTTCGCGTCGCGGCTTCGGCGCGCGTGAATTCGACGCGAAAAAATGCCGTTACTCGTAAAATGGATATCGCTCGTACGCCCAAGGCGTGCGCCTTTTCGATGCACTCCGCGAGAGAGTCTCGTTCCGTGCAAGGGTCGAATAGTTTCAAGAGAGACATTTTAAAGAGAGAGAGACTCTCGAGGCGTTCGTTGAAGACGAAAGCGACCGGGGCGAGGTACGTTTTCCGAATCGTTGAGAAAATTTTGCTCGTAAAATTATTCTTTTGCCCTCGCCTCCGTATTATCCCCGTTTTAACGAACCGGTCGGTGGGTGGAAAATTTTTTCAATTCGAGGAGTGCTTTTAAGCTCACGACGACGACGATTCGCGCGCGCTGAACCTCCTCGTCGCGCTCGTTTTATTCTGAGTTCTCTTTTTTTGTTTTTGTGACTGACGCGATGCAATATTACTCTCTCGCACGCGCGTTAAAAAAACAGAGCTTCCGCGCTGTCCGAGTTCAAGGAAAAGTTTCCGGCGGCGGAAACCGCTTTTTACTTTGCGGCGTGGTATTTTCTCAACGTCCAGTTCAACATCATCAACAAGACCATCTACAACTACTTCCCGTTCCCGTGGTTTGTGTCTTGCGTGCACTTGGGCGTTGGTTTGCTCATCATGACGTTCTTCTGGACGACGAGGTTGGTCAAGTTTGAAAAGCCTTCCTCGGATTTTTTGAAGGCGTTGACGATCCCGGCGTTTTTGCACGCGTTCGGACACTGCTTGTCGAACGTGTCTTTCGCCACCGTCGCTGTTTCATTCACGCACACCGTTAAAACGTTGGAGCCGGTATTTTCGGCGCTTGGCGTGTATTTAGTCTCCGGCACCGTGTACCCGTTGCCGGTGTACCTTTCTTTGATTCCAGTCATTGGCGGCGTCGCACTCGCCTCGGCGACGGAGTTGTCCTTCACGTGGATTGGTTTCCTCACCGCGATGTCCTCGAACGTTGCTTTCGCGGCGAGAGCGATCTATAGTAAGAAGCTCATGTCTGACATGACTCCACTCAACTTGTACAACTACGTGACGATTGTTGCGTTGCTCTTCTGCATTCCGTTTGCGTTGTTCTTCGAAGGTTCCACCGTGGCGGCTGGCATCTCGAGCGCTATCGCCCTCAAGGGCCAAAAAGATTTCGTCATGGCTTTGTTGTCCGTCGGTTTCTACTACCACATGTACAACCAAGTCGCTTACCAAGCGTTGGGCAAGGTTGAGCCAGTCACGCACGCCGTCGGTAACGTTGGTAAGAGAATCTTTGTGATTGGCTTCTCCATTTTGGCGTTTGGAAACAAGATTTCCACGCAAACCGCCATTGGTTCTGCGATTGCCATCGCTGGCGCGTCCGCGTACGGTATCATCAAGGCTAAATACGCTGAAAAGAAAACGGCGTAAGGTATGATCGATACCGAATATATATATTAAATATATGTATCTTTTTTGATGTTTAGAAGTTGGGTTGAGACATTCTTCCTTCGCAAAGGCTGATGCTTGTACTATGCCCGTGTGATGATAAAGAGAAAGATTGCATAAAAATGTGTTGTTTTAATATTAATATCTGCTATACAAAGCTATACAGAGAAGGCTATGATGAGTAACTAGTGGTTCATGTGCGCTCCTGATCGTCGCTGTTCAAAAGTTCAGTTCTCAGATACGTACGTCTCCGACTCCCCCAGTTCGCTCCGTCGCTTTGCATTCAACTCTATGATATCCTCCCTCTTGAAATCACTGCTCGGAAATTCCTTCTGCCCTTCCTCTATTAGCTCATAAAGCGCTCTCAAACACCACTGCCTGTTGTGTTCTCTATCCCTGTACCTCCTACACACAATTCGAATCTCGTTCGTCTTCTTCAGAAAACGTTTCCCGCAAATGGCCTTGATGTATTCCATCGCCTCCTCGGACAACCCAGTCTCCTTCATCAGAGCGTCCACGTTCACTCTCATACTCACCTTCTTATTCAAACCGTGATCTTGAGTCCCACCCGCCTCTAAAACCAAATTCGTCTCCCACTCCAATATCCTCCGCGTCCCATTTTTCTCCTCTTCCTCGATTTCCGCCCTCTCTTTCGCCCACCTTTCCTTATACTCGTCCGAATTCTTGATTCTCTCGAGCCTATCTAAAACCTCGTTAAAAACTCTCTCGCGCTCTTCCTCTAACCCAATATGTTCTCTCGTGTCGTATAAGTTCGTTCCGTGCAACTCGTGCGACTCGTACGAATCGATTTCAGTCAACATCCCGGCATACGAACCTTTGTCTTTCCTCGTCAGACGCTTGTTCGTTCTCTCAGAATCGCTGGTCGACGACGAGAGTTCTCTTTCTCCGCCGCTCGAAGAGGAAGGTGGGTCGCTCCCACCGTCACCGTCGTTGTTATCATCGTTACTGTTATTCTCGTCTCCCCCGTCGCCGGCAGCTGCCCGTAAACTCGCGCTCGACGTCGCAAACGTTTTCGTCAAAATTCGTCTTCGATCGAACACGTTGTTTGTTTGGTTGGTGCGCGAAGATCGATACCAGTCGATGGTGTTGGTTGTATTGGCCGCTGCCACCGATGAAAACGACGACGACGACGACGACGACGACGACGACGACGCGGTCGTCGCCGAGGCGACTCTCGCGTTTCGCAGTTGCAGTAAGAAGCGTCGCGACATGAGTGTTTCCGCTCTTTTTTTTGTTGATTTTGCGGCGACGATAAAATGAGGTCTCTTTGCCCAATTTTGAAATCTTTCTTTGTTTGTTTGTGGATTGCACTAATACTATCATAAGTATATATATATACACTACATCTACGTCTACATCCTTCTACTGTTGCTATTGTTAGTGAGATTCATTATTCCACCGTTCGTCGTCGCGTCGGCATCGTTCTCTCTGCCGCCTCGTAAACCATCGGTGATGACGTGTTTCAACGCTAAACCTCTTCCCTGGATGCGTTTCCGCGCGGCTTCGTCCTCGACGCCTCGCAAGATTTCGCGAGAGGTGAAAGTACGCAAGAAATCGCGAGCGAGATCGTTGTATTCTTTCTTCTCTCGGAGTTTTGCGAAGAGGATGTCAATTTTTGCCGTTCGTTGGCGGTCTTCGAGTATTGCTCGACAGAAGAGGCGGTTGAAGAGGTTGATTCGACTGTTCATGTTCTCGAATTCGCTCATCTCCAAGATTCGCAAGGCGTTCGTGCCGAGCGCGTTGGCTGCGATGGTGTGCGCAAAGAACTTGGCCAGGTTGGCTACGCGACGAACAGATGAGGTTTCTTCGTTTTCGCCGGATTTAATTTCTTTTAACTGGTCCTGAATGCACAACCGTAACGTCAACCGGTGTCGCTTTTGGCGCTCGACGAGTTTAGAGGTCAAAATTGCGTAGTATGGGTTGAACGCTTTTTCTTGTAAGCAACATTCAAGGATGACGCGGACGATTTCGCGGTCGCCTTGACCGCTGAGTGGAAGTTTGAGTAATCTTTCCAGACAATCTGCGTAATCTTCCGAGGACATGACGACGCAAAATATTGCACGTCTGGTTTCCGTGTTCATGCGCATCTTTTTTGCCAATTGCAAAAGTTGCGTTTCGTTGCCATCGTCGTCATTGTTTGCATTACTGCTTCTTTCAGCGTTGCGTTTCTTGAACCACTCTTCTGTTCCAGCGGCTTCGGGTAACCACCAGTTGCCCGTTTTTTCTAAAGCATCGTCAGTGAGTATGTCGTATGTGAGTGACCGCAAGGCGACGGTAACCTCACCGACGCGATTGGCCGTTTTCACCCACCGCGATAACGCTATTGGAATGCCGTATTGGTCTTTACCCGAAACATCGCTTTCAGATTTCGAAATCTTGTTATTCTTCAAGTCGAGAACGAGCTCTAGCGTCAAACGCGCACGCTTCGATAAGCCACCACCACTGCCTTCGGCTGCTCCATTTTTACTTTTCAACGCACGAGCGGTCTCGCTCAACGCGTCGATGTACGATTTCATACCCACCGGGTCTTCTCCGCGAAGTTTGCCTCCAGAAACTTTCAAGATAGTGAGCGTCAACCCAGAATCCATTTCTGAGAGCGTTTTTGCTAGTGAAATCAAGCATCCATAAACGACTGCACTCGGGAACAAACCAATGTTGTATAGCTTGGCTAAGCACAAGGCTAAGTTCGATGCAGGTCGAGAAGACTCATCTTTCTGTCGTTCGAGTTCGAATCGTTCGCACACATTTGCCGCAAATCGGGCGGCAAACTCGGGTCCAATCTCGCCGCTGCACCCTGCGACTAAGCACGCAATCGCCGCGCAATAACTCTCTGAGGCTTTCGGTCCTTCCGCGAGTGCTTTGTGCACAAGCTCTTCGCTGACACAATCGCCAACGGTTTTCCGCGGGTGTTCTCTCGCCACACCGGAGATTTCAGCCACGATATTTGCAACATTTGCTTCGCCGAGACGATTAAGCAAACCGCGTATGATTCTTCTTTGCGTTTCAAACGAAGGATCGTCGATGTCTCTCACAGTCTTGTTCTTCTTGCTATTGTTGTTATTGTTGTTCCCCGTCGCAGCAGCTGCTTCCGCGGCGGCTTTCATCGCGGCACGCTGCGCTGGAGGCACATATTTCGTAGCCGACGGTTTAAAGTTTGCGTGTGCCGCTTCTAATGCATCTTTTTTCTCTTTTTCTTCCTCGTCTTCTTCGGATGTCGACATCTCTAGATCCTCGTCTTCCTCTTCCTCCTCCTCCTCCTCCCCCGACGAGGACGACGACAACTCTTCCTCCTCGCTCAAATCATCCGAATCCTCCGAGTCCGACGCGTCATCGTCGCTTTCTCTGTCATCATCACCACCATCACCTAACAACTCTAACCCAGGCAATCCTTCCATGAACAAATCTAACCCATCCTCGATTTTCTTCTTCCCCATCTTCTTTTCCAACTGTTTCGCGTTGAACTCGTCTTCTCTGTACGCGTCGAGTAAACTTTGTCGCATGGCAATCTGTCTAGGAGGCTTGTTCTTCTCTTTCTTTTCGTCTGTTTCTTTCTTCGTTTTCGCGCTCTTTTTCATCTTTGCCGATTTGGTGTCGTCGTCTTTCTCCACTCTCGTCGTCGCCGCTTTCGTCTTCTTCTTCTTTTTCTCAACAACCAAATGCTCCTCCTTCTTCTTATTCTTGTTTTTCGCGCTCATCATCTCAAACCGTCGCTTCTTGTTCATCTTCTTTTCGTTTTTCATTTCCTGCCTCTTTTGTTTTCTGGACATTGTCGTTGAAGTTGTGCTCTGTCGCCCTCTTCTGCCGCCTTTATCGTCGTTCCTGAACATTTCTTCTTCTTCTTCGTCGTCGCCGCCGGCGCTTTTACGAAAATCCGCATTCTCAAACCCAGAGACGATGTCCTCTCGCTCTTCCCGAAAAGCCAACTGCTGCTGGATGTATTTCGGCAGCTGCGGGCCTTTGTCTGATTTCTTCTTCTTTTTTCTGCGCCCGGGCATTTTTATCGATGTTGTGCGACTGTAACGCGCCGCGATTTCGTCGTCGTTTGCGTATTCTTTTGCAAGTGTGAAAAATATGAGGCAAAAAAGGAAAAAAGAGAGAGAAAAGTTATCACACAATCGAGGCGATGATGTATTGTATATATATTTATACCTAGTATGTAAACGGAAGATAAAACAACGCTTGATGTGTGCGACCGACGGCGCACATCAGCGTATCTCTCTCTTTCTCTGTGTTTCTCTTTATTTTGCTACCTTTTTTTACGAAACGACCGTTGTCGTGGTTGTGGTTGTCGTGGTTGTTGTCGTGGTGGTGGAACCGCTGCTCGAACGGTGCAGTTTGTTTTCTTTACCGCTCGTCGTTTCACTGCTGCTCATCGCGTGGGACTTCGGAGGCGAGAACGATACCGTCGTTCGACGATCTCGAGATGAGGCGTTTAGTTTTCGAGATTCGTATCGAATTCTTTCTCGCTCGTCGTAAAACTCGAAATCTTTTGCAAGCCCGTTCTCAGTTTGGTACGCCAACATCACCTCGATGCACTGACGCAAGACGGTTGGAGTAACGTGCTGCGCGTCTCGGCTATGCGTGACTTTTTTTGTTTCTAATTTATGTATTTTGCGGTCGTCGACGATGCGCAAGTGTCTTCCAAAGACGTGGAACGGAACGTCTTTTGCGACGAGCCATTCGACATCGAACGAGCAGTTAAATTTACCTTCGCGCTGCCAAAAGGTTTCATTTTTATCAAAGTCAACGTCAGAAGTCATCTCTGCGACGCCAGAGAAGTAGCCGCTCGCGTTCACGGAAAAAAGAAGGAGTATTCTTTGCGGT
>Ga0255764_10002694_pt1 | contig 14384 bp, 10 predicted proteins | sample 071ome_30_FD_179964 | JGI IMG/M metagenome (GOLD analysis project Ga0255764, IMG submission 179964) | Coastal salt marsh microbial communities from the Groves Creek Marsh, Skidaway Island, Georgia - 071406AT metaG (version 2) | ecosystem: Environmental > Aquatic > Marine > Intertidal zone >... | reverse complement strand
TAGACCACAGACCATATAGACGACAGACGACAGACGATGGGTGGTGAATCGGCGGTGACGTCTCCCGCGCTGTCATTGTCGGGTATTTCTTGGGCGTCAGGGGATGAGTCCGGGCACTCCGAGTCGTCGTCGCCGTCAACGTCGCCGTCAACGTCGTCCACGACGCAAATCACCCTGCCGTTGCGGAGTATCCACAGCCGACTGCAGCTTGAGACAACGCGTGCGGCGTTCTGGGAGCTACTAGCGAAGCAAGCGCTGCGGCGTGTGCCGGCGGTTGCCGCCGACGACGACACACATGTCGGCCGTCACACACGCACGAGTCAGGCGACGGCTCCCGTCCGCCAGCCCGAGGTTCACCCCGAGGTTCCGACGTTGGAAGATATGGCGACTCAGATGAACGAGCTGGGGGCAAGCCTGGAGGCGCTCAAGGAGAAGGCAGCGGCGGACGAAGCGACCATCGGCGGCCTGCGGCAGGACTTGAAGCGGACGGACAGGCTGAAGAGCAGCTACAAGCGGCAGGTGGACGAGATGAAGTCGATGTTGGAGGAGAAGGGGCGGGTCGGAAGTCGCGTCTTGTCCAATCAGGACGAGTCGGCGGCGCTGCAGCGGCGGGTCGCGGAGATGAGGGTGCAGGTGGAGGGGCTGCGGCGGGAGCGGGACACCTTGAAGGCGCAGTCGCGGGTTGCGGAGGGCCGGTTCGAAGAGTTGAAAGGTAGGTTTTCGCGGAGAGAACAGGCCCTTTTGAGTGCGCAGCGGCGATGTCGGGAGCTCGAGGCGGCAGCGGAGCAGGTCGGTGTGACGTGCGAGTCGATCGTCGAGGCGGTGGACGCGGGGACGTGCATGGATGTCGAGGACGGGGGCGAGGAAGATGTTGAGGTCATGGGTATTTCGTCGGGCAGTTCGGAGGAGGAAGAACGAGAGGACGGAGCCGAAGACGCGGTGGTGCTGAAGGACGACGCCGACGACGATGACGGCCATGCCGTCGAGTCCCACCAGCACTTCATCAGCACAACGTCGCCGCTCTATGTCAAGATATTTGGTCCGTCGGCCGACCTCGCCGCGGCTGCCGACGTCCTCATCTCGGCCGACGAGGCCCTCGCCCGGTGCGCCGGTCGGATCGCAGAGCTGTACCGCGAGCTCGACGCCCTGCGCGACGAGTCCCACCAGCTCAAGTCACAGTGCGCAGACCAATACGATCGGGTATTCAAGTACAAATCCATGTCGACGAGTCTCGCGGCCAAGGTCAAGACCCTGGAGGCGCATGCCGCGTCCGTCCAGCATTCGGCGGCCGAGTACCAGCGACAGATGGAGGAGCTCGTGAGCCGACAGCGCGCTAACGCAGCGGAAGAGAGCTACAAGTTGAGCAGTGAGATCCAGTTCATGTCGACGGAGCAGGCCCGATTGCTACTCAAGCTCCACGAGGTCCAGCTCTGTCTCGACAAGTCGCGGGCGGTGTCGGCTGAGATGGAGCGCCGGTGCGAGGCGTTGGAAGGGCGTCTGCGAGCAACGCAGGGGGCTCGCGCCAATGTCGATAGTGGCAGTCTTGGTGCGGGTGGACCCGATCGGGGTCGCGACCCCGGCTCTGGTGGTGATCACCACCAGAGCTAACGAAGTGCTGACGAAGTACATGTATTCGCGGAACACTCTAAATCAGCCATCTATACTCGTCAGTCAGCAAATATGATGATGCCACTTGTGGCGCTCCGCTGTGCCCAGGTCGGTTGCGCACGGCCCCGTTCGACTGCACTGTATCATGCGCCTGCTCCGATACCTCCTAGACCGCACATGCGTCGTCCGACACCTATACCTCGACCGCACGTTGCTCGCGCCGTCGTCATCCCGGACGCCTTCGGCTACGTCCTCGGTAGCTGCGCGGTGACCTGCTGCATCCTGTACTGGATGTCCTTTCAAGTCGCCTTTGCGAGGAAACGGCACGTCGTCCTCAACTCGGCCGACACCCGCTCGATCGTCCCCGCTCACGCGTACCGCCCGTTTTGCTTCTCCAGCTTCAACGTTCCCTACCCGAAGATGTACGCCGAGGGCGACTCGGAGGATGCCGTCGGCTTCAACTGCGTCCAACGCGGTCACCAGAATTCTCTCGAGCTCGCGCCGCAGGCATTTGTCTTGCAAATCTTGATGGGTCTCAAGTTTCCTATCACCGCGTCCATCCTCGGCGTCGCATGGGCCCTGGGCCGGATCCTCTATTTCACAGGCTACGCGAGTGGTGACCCACGGGGACGGATCAAGGGCGCCGCCGTCGCTGGCCTGGTATGGCTCGCGCTCGTCTTCGGCACCATGTACACCGGCTATGTAATGGTGCGCGTGGCTTGACACTCGATTTATTCATCTGTGTATTACAAGCACGATTCATTCACCTGCAAGCGAAAACAAACGCGAGTGGTCAGCACAACATCCAGCAACGCCACGATAACACGACACTGTATGTCTCTCGCAAACCCGGGGCTCAGACATCCAAGGAAGTTAAACCGCAGCGGTTCTCAACCCCTACGCACGGGGGAAAACCCTAGATCGGGCACTGCGAATGGTTTCTGAGAAACGCCCTTATGGTGGAATCTTCATCATCGCCAGCCGGGAGTTTTGCGAGGAGCGAGCGTACTCCGCGTACACCGCGCACGCCCGTGTCGGTCGAACAGAGCGTCCTAATCATCAAGAATCATAGGGAATCCGACTAAAACTCTGTAACTTCGTCACCCACGAGCGCTCGCACCGGTGATACTGGTCATGGTGGGGTCACGGCAACGACGGCAACGACGGCAACGACGAGACGGCGTGTGCTCAGGACAGCGGGGAAAATTTGTCAGCACGGAAGTTTGAAGACTCAGTCCTGTTGAGTTTGATTTTTGATTGCGTCATCGTCACCGCACACGCCCGTCAAACCAGCCCCGTCGTCGCCACCATACCGCGGCCCCTCCCTCATACCACCGCGCGCCGCAAGCCAACAAACGAAACGACGAAACAGCGAAACAGCGAAACAGCGAAACAACAAACACAGCATCAGATAGAGCTAATGAAAGTCAGCAACGAACACCGGCCTTTGGCATCCCTCAGACAGGGATAACTGATAAAAAAGTCTATCATCATCTGCACCCACAACGCACGGTCGTCGCGGGAACAACAACGCACGAGCACACATCAACTCGAGAACCCCCCAACCGAGACAAAACACGCACCTCTGTATTTCACGCATTCAACCGTTCACTCACGCCTCTCTCTCTCTCTCTCTGCGCCTCCTCGCGCTCCCTCCTCTGCCAACATCGCCCTCGCCCGTTCAGCCACCTTGAAACTGCTCAACTTCACCCCATCCCCATACGGATACCGCCGCCGCACCACCTGCCACCGCACAACCCCTTCGTCCAACCGCAGCCCCCGCTCCACCTCGGCCACCCGATCCCCTGCACACCCAAACGTCATCTGCCACATCAACGCAGACGCATGGCGCTCCCCCGGCCGTCGAATCGTATACGCCAGGTTCTGCTCCCCGAAATACTTCACGTCCATGATCACACCCGACGGGTTTGACGACGACACGGACGACGACGACGACGACGCGTCCGCCGCCGAGCCACTCCCGCGACTCGAGCTCGCGCCGTCCAGCGACTGGCTGCCCGACAGGATCGTCCGCCCCGTGTTCCGCATGAGCGTCTTCACCGCCGCCGTAGACAACGAGTTCTTCGTCAGAACGAACAGTTCGTACACTGCGGGCATCGTTCGAAGAATCGATTGGGAGAAGGACAGAAGATTCAGAGCTCGGGCATGCGGGGAGAAATCCGCGAAATTACAGCCGCTTAATGCCCGCCGATCGCTCGAACAGACTCGGAGGATACAGAGATGGGTGGATAGAACACGAGCGGCGAAAGAACGATCTGACCGCTGATTTCGTTTTGGATGAAACCCGGAGTGAAGACCGAGAACTCTGCCGGTACATGAAACACTGAAACACGTCTCTGTCAGTCGGCGTCGCACCGACACCGACGACGAGCGAACAGCGCCGAAGGGAAGGCGTGCGTCATACCGCGTGGTGAACGGGAACGTGGACGGGGGCGCGCGACACGCCGGGAAGACGGAGATTCACGCCAACGACTTCAATCAGGTGCAGACAGGCGGACGTTTGTGTTTGTATGAGGGACTTGGCGCACGACCACGAGGACCACGAGGACCACGAGGACCACGAGGACCACGAGGACCACGTCGGCCACGTCGGCCACGAGGACCACGTCGGCATCGTCGGCGTCGTCGACCTGACGGCGGTCGACTCGCCGCTGGACATGCTCGACGTCGACGCCGAGCGGGGAAACAGGTGTCTGACGGCGCTCGCACCATCGAGTCACGTAGACAATACGATGCGTGCGAACAAGCGCAAGGCGGGCGTGAGTCTGTATGACGAGCACACGGTGATCGGTAGGTTGAAACGGGTGCAACTGATGGAGCCTGTGGAGCGGGGTGGGTCGGGCGACGAGGGGGTGCGCGACGGCGAGGGGGTCGGCCTGGAGGAAGGGTTTCGGGAAGGCGATGGGGCGGGGCGGGCCCAGTGGTATTTGGACGATGTTGCAGGCGACGGGGTGTACACGGACGTGAACAAGATGTTGGGCGAGGCGCATCTGGAAATGATAGAGCGAAGAAAATTGAATTAGTAACTGCCTCCTTCCTCTCTCTTCGCTCGCTCGCTCGCGGATACGATGTATTCGTCTGTGGCCAATACCGGTACCGATGGGCCACTGGAACGGGCGTCGAGTGCGGACGGCAACACGAACAGAGCGTCGTCGTCGGCGAACGCCGCGGGCAGATCGATGAGCTCGTCCGGCCGGCCACCCCGGCAGCCGTCCAAGGTATCCAACGGCGCGTACAGCGAATTGACGCCGATTCACGGGACGATCCCGTCTTCTTTTGAGATAGACCAGCCGTCGTTGATCCATCAGCCGCACGCGCACTGGTATCACGCGGCGTTCCACTCGGTCTGTGCTGTGGTCGGGGCGGGGGTGCTGGGTCTTCCCTACGCGTTCAAGTACCTTGGCTGGTTCACGGGACTGACGACACTGTCTGTGTTGTTTTGTGTTTCGTTGTATACGTCGTACCTGCTGTCGGAGCTGCATGAGGACGGGTCGGTGCGATTGAATACGTACCGGGAGATTGGGCAGTATGTGTGGGGAGAGCGGCGAGGGTGGTGGGCGGTGGCGCCGGTGCAGTTTCTGTTGATGGGTGGTTTGTGTGTGACGTATACGGTGACGGCCGGGCAGAGCGTCAAGGGGATTGTGAGTTCGGACTGCAGCGGCGAGGACTGCCAAGAGGGGCTGGCGGGGTACTGCCTGTTGTTCGGGGTCGTGCAGCTGTTTCTGAGTCAGGTGCCGGATTTTCATAGTTTGTGGTGGGTGAGTCTGTTGGGTGGGGTGATGAGTGTCGGGTATTGTTTGATCGCGGTGGGGGGGAGTCTCGCGAGCAAGTGGGGTGGGGACGAGGCGGCGACGGCGCCGGCGCCTGCCAAGGCGGGGGAGGACGAGTCGCAAGGCGAGTCGACTGCGGACCTGGTGTTTGGGGTGATGAATGCGTTGGGGTCTGTGGCGTTCACGTTCGGCGGGCAGGCGGTGGTGCCGGAGATCCAAGCGACGTTGGCGACGCCGCCGCGGTCGCCGAGCAGCATGATGAAGGCCGTCGGGGTGTCGTACGTGTTGGTGTTTGTGTTGTATTATTCGGTGGCGATCGCGGGATATTCGGCGTTCGGGACGAGCGTGGAGCCGGACATCTTGCTGTCGATCAAGCACCCGGCGTGGCTGGTCGATATCGCGGATATGATGGTGGTGTTTCACGTGGCGGCGGGGTATCAGGTGTTTGCCATGCCGCTCTTTGACGTGATTGAGGGGGCGGTGCGTTCGAGGATGTCGAAGCGGCCGAGGCCGGTGGTGCTGCGGCTGGTCGTGCGTACGCTGTTTGTGGCCGTGGTGACGTTCATCGCGATCCTCGTGCCTTTCTTCGACGACCTGATGGGTTTGATCGCGAGCGTTGGGTTGATGCCCATCACGTTCATCCTACCACCGCTGCTGTGGATCTCGTCGCGGCGGCCTACGGGCGCAGAGTTCTGGGTGAACGCGGTGATTGCGGGCGGGAGCGTCTTGCTGGCGTTGGTGGCGCTCGTCGGGAGCATGCGGAATATAATAGCGGACGGCATCGCGCTGCATGTGGGTATTGACCTCGACCGACGTGCGCTCCGCTTCCCGACTCTCACTCGCGCTGTGCGCCACGCAATTTGCTCGTTCGACAGCAATAACAATAAGCACTCTGCGTGTTTCGTTTTTCATGTCATTGTGGAACGTGAAGAAGATAATGGTGGCGATGATGAAGACAGAATGGTCTCGACGAGCTCGGAGGCGTGGGGCGGCAGCTCCCGGCCTCGGCCCGACCCCACCCGCTCTCTCGGAACCCACTCGACGATAAAGTCGCCGTGTCCGACGTCGTCATACAGGCTGAGCGTGACCCCCGGGCAACCCCGTTCCAGTAACAAATCGCGGAGGTCCACGGACTGGATGTGCGGCACGGTGACGTCGCTGCGAGATGCCATAAGGTGCACCCGGGGAAGTCTCGACACGTCTCCCTCCCTCTCGCGAAGCAGCACGGCGGGAGACTGACCCGCGAACGCGTCCGGGCCCCCGACCGCCCGCTTCATTGTACTCAAGTGGTGCACATTCCGCGACTCTTCGTAGTCGTAATGCCGGGCGATATCGTAAACACCTGCGATGCCGACAAACGCGGGAACATACGTGCCTGGATGTCGGCTCCTCTGGACGACCGTCATCGCGCACAAGTGGGCCCCAGCCGAGTGACCCACCAGCACCACCGTTTTGTTATTCTGCCCTTCCACGCAGTTATCGACGACCCAGTCCAGCGCCAGACCCACCTCTTCAGCCATTCGGTCCGTCGTCGCCTCTGGAAACAGCGTGTACTCCGCAACACACGTCGTTATACCCTCCTCTGCCAGCCGACTCGCCATCTTTGCATAGTGCCACTTTGACCCCGAAGCCCACACGCCGCCGTGCACAAACAGCACGATGGGTTCCGCGGCTGCCTCTAACGATGTCACCCCGGCCGACTCGCTTCTCGCTCTCCGGTAGACGTCGAGTCGATTCCTCGGCATGGGACCGTACCTGAGATCCCTCGTCAGCGTCACGGGTATCCGGTCTTGCCCGGCAGCCAGCCGCCGATAGAGCAGGTAGGACTGCGTTGCGAACGGGACCATGCGAAGGATCCCAAGGATCTCCGAGCCCAGCACACGCGAATGCGTTCGGAGGGCAGTCACCTTGGCAGCCAGCGTCGGCTTGGTCTGGATATCGTGCGCAATGCCCCGAAGGGCCTCGACAACGCTCATACCATACCAGTTGTTCTGGCAGGCAAGTTCGAGAACGCGTCAAAAAATTTCCCGAGAAGGGCGTCCCGACGACGAGTCGTCCGGATCTTCATGCTTCGTCCGCGCGCAGTCCAGCCAGTAAACAGTACGGAGACGAGGAGCGGAGCGCGCGGATTTCAAACCTCAAGTCGGCAGCGAAGGCGGGTGCGGAAGGGTTTCGAATAGCAGTAGTAGTCACAGGCACGCGAGCGTCGTAGCGCTCCAAACCCAAGCGAGTTCGGGGAAACAGCCATCCGGCTCGGAGGAGCGGCGCTCCAGTCGGCAGTCGCTCTGGTGTGGGTCATCCTGTGCCGGCAGGTACCCTAGAACATGCCGCAGCTGCTCATGTTTGGGCGCCGGTGGCGCGCGAGTTCCGACTCGCTGCCCCTCATGGCGATTGCTATGTTCTTGGTCCATACCGCCTTCTTCGTGGCTGCGACTGTTATCGGGACGATAATTAGTACGTTGGGTCGAGAGGGAGGGCTAGAGGGAGGGCTAGAGGGAGGGCTAGAGGGAGGGCTAGAGGGAGGGCTAGAGGGAGGTCGACAGAGACAGATAGAAAGCGACCCGACCGACTCACCGACTCACCTCCCTGCTTCTTCTGTACCTCGATCCAGGCAATTCGGACTATCAATGCAATGAAAAGGAAAGCATTCGAGCATATATTTGGGGCTCGTTTGCCTTGACGGTTCTCATGATGGTGAACGACGTGATGATCTTCTCGTGGGGGCTGCGGGGCGGGCCGTTTGAAGTGCGGAAACGGAGACTGGTTGTCTGGGGTATGTACGCGCAGTTTTTTCTGATGTTGGCTTTTCTCGGGTTTGCGATATTCGGCACGGCGTTCGTCACCTCGGATATCGCGGACAAGGAGTGCTGGAGCAGAAAACCGTGTTCGTCGATACAGGCGTTGGTGCCAGACGCGTGTCTTTCGCAGAACCTCGGTTCGTTTCAGGTTTGGACGAGATTTGCTAGGAATACGACGACGGAGCTGACGCCGGCGTGCGTTGAGTTGGAGGAGCTGTGGGTGGAGGGGACTGTGGGGCAGTGCATGGAGCGGTACCTGGATTTGGCGGGGCGGTATCAGTTCAACGCATTGAACTTATCTGCTACGGAGATTGCAGGGAAGCCCGTGTTCAGGCCAGAGGTGCGTTGTCGGGCCGTCGTGTTGTCGGGCCGTCGTGTTGTCGGGCCGTCGTGTTGTCGAGTCTTTGAATCGTTGGACGCCAGTTGGTGACGATCGCTCGCTCACGCACGCACTCGCTCGCTGCATTTCGGCACAGTCCGATGGGTCATTCGTCACGTGCGAGCTGTCGCAGCGCTTTAAGGAGCTCTCGGCGGAGCAGGGGGAATCGGTCAATGAATTGGCGAACAGTACCGACACGGAGGTCGAGGACTATATGATTGGGTCGCTGTTCGACGGGACAGCCGGCTGGGCGTTCTGGGAAGAGCTCGCTTCCCGATTTATACGGAGCGTCGAGGAATATGCGGCTACGGGTTACAACGATTCGTCGCCAGCCGCTGCGAGTGCGGAAAAGTGGGCAGGCGTGTTCCCAAACCTCCTCACCAACCTCGCCGTCCTGGTCCTGAATGAGATCGGGGTCATTGAACCAGGCACCCCGATGATTGAAGGCACGGTACCGATCCCAAAGAACTATACGGGGCTAGCATTGAAAGCGCCGTGGTACCAGCCCTGCTCGAACTCGACGCTCAAGGGGTGCTCGGGCGTACTGGGGTCCACGTGCTCGCAGTGGGATATCATATTCTCGATGGACGATTCGAGCGACGAAAAGCATCTGTTCTTGGCTGTCATTGCGGTGGCGTGGACGGCGATTGCGATATCATGCCTGGTCTACTACTTCGCCTTCAATAGCTACTCGGACTACACGTCCGCCGAGTCGTGGAGCGGGATGGTGGACAAGGTGGGGGGATTCATGGGATGGTCGAGCGTCCTCCAGAACTCTGTCACAGAGGCAGGGTTCACGGCATCCGAAGAACTTGGGCTGCTGCTGAAGAAGGTGTTTGGCGGCATCGACATGGACCTGACGGACGGCCTCCTCGGCGCGTACCTCGCGACCGAGCGCCGCCAGTGGCGGCGGCTGCGGACGGCGATGGCAACGCTGGAAAACCATGGGTATTCGATTCAAGAGAAGCGTGGGTGTTGCAGAGGGTTGTTTGATGGCGTCGGGATCGATGGCTACGGCTTGGCCGAGTTGAAGAGCATGGTCGAGAGCGGCTTGACTGACCTCGGCCTGTACAATATCAGCTCGGCGAGTGACGACGCGAAGGATTCGTCCGCCATGGACGGTACAATAGAGCAGCAAGACGGCGACATGTTGATTCCGAACCTGGAAACGACGAGTTTCGGGAGGGACGGAATCGGGGTCCAGGTGGTCAAGTCTCGCCCGGTCGTGGTCACCCAGGGCGCCCCGCCCGCGACGCCTTTTGGCGGAGAGGCGATTTGGCCGGGCGCGCTCGGTCAATCTGATCCCAACAGGGATCCATCAACGGCTCAACGTGATCTCAGCTCATCGACACCGTCATCTCATGCCCCTCGCTTCCTCGATGTCGCGTACAGCTTTATCCGGCTCGACTCGAACGTCTCGACCTCCCTCAGCAAGTCGTCGAGGGAGACTGGAAGGCGTAAAAAAGCATCCAAATGGGACGGTAGCGTCGCCGGGAACAACCAGGACAACGACGCCTCGCTCCGCGCCTCGGCATCGGGCCACATCAAGGACGGCACCAAGGCCCACAAGCTCATGGTTCCCGTCGACCTCTCCCAGATCGCCTTTGACCCACCGATCGACTCGAGGAACGCTGCCAGGATCTGCATGGACGATTGCCTCGGCCTCGTCTCCTCTGCCACCCTGGAGGACGCGCTGCGGTACTCGTCGTTCTCGAGGGCGGCGTACGGCCTCCAGGACAAGCTCTGGAAGGCCAGCGCCACCGGCAAGTGCGGGGTCGACTGCATGGACGGCGTTCTCAGTAGCAAGTGCTTCCCTACCATCCTCGGCAGCGCGATTGACGTCCAGGGACGCTTCAAGAAGCGAAACTTTGACGCCATCCTCGGGCTCACGGGCATCCCGGCCGAGGACTTCCTGTTCGTCTCCTACACCAACACCACATTTGGCTTGCTGCCATTCCTGGTGATGCTGGACCGTGCCAATAGCAAGGTCATCATATCCATCCGCGGCACGGCGGGCCTGCAGGACCTGATCACCGACATCCTCGCCAACCCGGTCGGCATGAACGTGATGCTGCCGCAGTCGGTCCTGGACGCGCTGCCGCCGGACACGGAAATATACGCACACGAGGGCATCTTGTCCTCGGCCAAGGCAATCATTCACATGCTGGAGACGGAGGGAGTCCTGTCCAAGATCGACGCGCACGCCTCTGGCTCGGGCCACGGGCCGCCCTCGCCGGCCACCGCCAGCCCCGCCTTCATCAGATCGTTCAGGGACTCCCTCAAGGCACAGGACCGCGCGTTCTCCTCGCACGTATCGTCCCTCCGAGGAGACTCCGAGGTCGCGTTCAACCTTGAACGCGCGCAGACCGCCGTTTACGACGCCATCGTCCTGCAGAACTACGACGTCGTCGTCACCGGACACTCGCTCGGCGCGGCCGTCGCCTCGGTCGTCTCGGTCGTCCTGAAGGACAAATACCCCAGCCTCACCTGCTTCGCGTTCAACCCCCCGGGCGGCCTCGTCAGCCCCGAACTCAGCGAGCTCGCCGCGCCCTACGTCACCAGCGTCGTCGTCGGCTACGACGCCATCTCCCGGCTCGGCGTCAAGAACGTGAAGGACCTCGTCGACGACATGGTCTTCTCACTGTGCCGCTGCAAACGCCCCAAGCTCAAAATTGCCCTCGACGTACTCCTCTCCAAGAGGAAGAACCCACTGACGTGCCCACGGACGTACTGCTCGTTCGACAACATCGACGACCAGGTCAGGGAAATCATCCTCGAGTTCCTCGAGCACTCCGCCGTCCACAACGAGGACATCCAGGATCGTCTCCTCGTCCCGATGGGAAAGATCGTCTTCCTCCGCCCCTACCTGATGGACCGCGCCCGGAACGACGTCCAGTGGGACGCCGTCTTTGCCGACCCCGCCGACATCGTGCGCGAGGGTATCCTGCTCAGCAGTCTCAGTTTCAAGCACCACAGGCTCCCCGTCGTCATCGAGGCGATCAAGGCCTGTATCGACGACGCCGAAGCGAGCGCGACAGCGCGGGTCTAGGAATCTCGTCTACGGGTAGGGTAGTTGATCAACGGGTCCTGACTCCCTGACTCGATTCTCACTCCCTCACTCGCGCTGCGGGCGAGCTTCGGGTCGTGAGACGAACAAGAACGAATAAGAGCTGCAAGTCAAGGAATCTCCGCGAACAACAATTCATACCTTCACCGCTCGCGTTCCAGCCGAGTCCATCAGGTCATAGATAGATATACATGTAGATCCGATGGAGTTTGCCTTGATTCGCTCCGTGAGTGACCGGGGGCCGGTCAACGGTCCAAAATTGACAGCTAAACTCAGGACGCGGATGGTTCCTCCTCAGTTCACGGCCGTGCGAACGCTTCAGGACGTCTTACACACATCTTGGGTAGAGGCAGATCTCCGAAGCGATCGAGAGGAGCTGAATCACCACCACCAGAATGCCGAGTCTTCGATCGCATCGATCAACAGCCTTGCGTCGACGACGGACTTTGAAGACGACGACGCGTCGTCCACGGCATCCTGGAAGGACAGGCTAGCCGGGGCGGCCGTGTCGATCAGGGACAACATCCAGCCGCAGGGCGACGTGCACAACGACGACACGTTGACCCAACGGGCGCTCAACGTCGTCACGTCGCTCCCCATCATCGCCATCGGGTATCACCTGCGCAAGAAGGTCACGTCGCCGGAGGGCATCAGCTACGCAAACAGCATGGTTGCCGTCGGTGCGGCTGCCACGGCGTATCACTGCTCGTGGGGACGCTTCAGGACCACGGTGGCTCGGAAGCTCGACTACTATGCCATCAGCTACAACTGCGCCAAGCTTGTCCGGGTACTGTGGCCGGGAGAGGCGACGAAAAAGGCCGAGCGCGTGATGCTCTGCGTCACGCCGTTCAGACCGTTTTGGGTGTCCACGGCCTGCGCGTTGGCCATGCAGGCCGAGTTTGTGCGGCTTGGGGTGAAGAACGAGGCGCTGCGTCCTGCGCTCAGGGCACACGGCGCGGCTGCGGCGATCAGCGGGGTGGCGTTTGCCTGCGAGGACGTGCTGGCAGAGCACCCGCGGGCCGGAGCGGCCGGGAAGCACATGCACAGTCTGTGGCACCTCGCCTCGGCATACGGCCTGTGGACGGTCGGCGCGCTCGTGAAACACAAGGAGCAGATGCGTGCGTTTGCCTCGGGCGGCTCGGTCTTGTACGACTCGGCGGCGAGCCTGCGGGACCTCCAGTACCGAGCGTCCGGCAAGTGAGCGCGAGGAGGAGGAGGAGGGAACGGCGCGGAAATTTTGATACGATTTTGTCTGCCTGCGAGCCGCCGTTGTCAAGATACGTCTTTGACCATGGATCGGCAATCGATCGGCAATCTGTACACCTGTTTTGTTCATCATGGCACCTATCTATGTGTATATCCATGTATAGCATCAGACCTGGAGCGCTGCCGCGATGGGCTCGGCCAGGCTCAGCACCTCGAACGGCGCCATGTCTGTGACTGCCCTGACGCTCGACGGGCACGAGTCGCTGATCCAAAAGAATTTGAAGCCGTCCATTGCACCGCCCGCGCCCTCCGGCTGGAATCTCTTGTACGACTCGTTCGGGAACACGCCGTGCGTGACGTACGCCGACACGTGCGATGCGCCCTGGCTCGCCAGCAGCCGCTGGCACTCGATCAGCGTCCCTCCCGACTGCACCAGGTCGTCGACGATGACCACGTGCTTGCCGTTCGGATCGCCTTCCTTGAGGCGAACGATTCGCTTGTCGCCGTCCCGTACCTTGGTGCAAATGATCTCGTCATAATCGCTAAACTGGAAGTGGAAGCGCTTCCACGCGCCCTCGTCCGGGTAGGCAATGACGACGCTCTCGGCGTCCTCCAACTGCCGCAGCCTCGACCGCAGCAGCGGGATACCGCTCTCGAACAGCGGGAGCACCTGGTCTCCGAAATAAAAGCGCTCCTGCAAAGCGTGGATGTCGAAGATCACGACGCTCGCTGGCCCCCCTCTCGCCAGCGGGATATTCGAGATGATCCGCGCGAGCGTGAACGCCGTCGCGACGTCCCCCTCGGCCTCCACACGCTCGGCCGTTCCCGTCGGGAAGTACGGGAGCACGAGCGTGAACGACCCGACGAACAGCCTCGGCAGCTGATAGATGATCGAAATCTGCTCAAAGATGACGTCTGGGTTGGTGAAAGACGCCAGGAACGCCACGTTCTTGTTGCGCGCCTTGATGGCATCCTTGATGTAGAGGTTCGGAAAGCCGTCCGCGAACCGTTTCCATGTGATCTCGGCCAGCTCGACGTTCCCCATGGACACCGACGCGATGCGCTTTGCCAGGTCCTCGCACTCGGGGTAGTAGAACAGCAAGCACTCCTTCTTCAGAACGGCCCCACTCCCGAGCGTGTTGGGCGCCGTGATCCTAAAGTCGTCGTCGCGGAAGCCCCGAAGCGACTGCATCGACGCGTCCGGCTTGAGCGTGTAGTGGTTCGACATGACCCGACGCTGCTGCTTCGACTCACGAAACGTGGATGCTGCGGCCACTGTCGTCGATGCTGTCGTCCTTCGCGCGGCGGCGATGGATCGCATGAGTGGCGTGACCTAGAGGTGCGAGGCGAGACGAGCTCGGCGCGTGAGGGGCGAGCGACGGGACTGGTTTTCGCGTGCATCGGAGTTTGAATTCCGCGAGCAGAGTGCGCCGGAGCTTTGCGGCCGGTCTGTCCACGGAAACGTACCACGTATTTACAGAATTGTTTGCACCTGACTCTTGACTCGAGCGAGTGGATGCACTCTAGACTCGAAG
>Ga0255764_10002692_pt1 | contig 14393 bp, 9 predicted proteins | sample 071ome_30_FD_179964 | JGI IMG/M metagenome (GOLD analysis project Ga0255764, IMG submission 179964) | Coastal salt marsh microbial communities from the Groves Creek Marsh, Skidaway Island, Georgia - 071406AT metaG (version 2) | ecosystem: Environmental > Aquatic > Marine > Intertidal zone > Salt... | reverse complement strand
AGTATTGTCCCCAACGATCCATGTCAAATGCTTCACCGTCTACTGACGCTTCAAACATTTCTTGCATGACCTTAAGTTCTACTTCACCTGGCTTTTTAGGTAGGAAGTCATTTAGATTAAACAAGCCGTGTGTATTAACAGCCTGCATTTCAGCATCATTTAGTGGACGCTCTCTACGTGCCCAGTTAGATGTTGAGTAGTCTGCGTATCCGCCTTTTGAAGTTTTATTAAGACGGAAGTCTACACCTGCTGTGTAATCTGTTGGCAATTCTTCCATGTCTGGATCCATAAGAGCCTGTTTGATGATCTGGAAGATTTGAGGACCAATAATAAATCTACGGATTGGATTATCCGGAGTAGTGTCCTCGCTTAGTGGATTGTCCACAACAAAACCTTGAAAAATATAAGAACGTTTTTTCCAATACTTACGACCCATATCTTCTAGACTTGGATCTTTAAACCAACCACGTACTTCATTAAGAATATTACATGTCTCGCCATACATTTCCATACATGGAATTTGTACTTGTACTGGACGTGAGTCGGTTTGACCTTTGACTCCTGCAAATGGTAGTTTAATTACCAAACGCTCTTGCCAAAAGAATGTGTTGTCTGCATTGCCATCAGGAAGGAAACGTAGCGTTGCGCTATCGCCTTCTTTAATATTCCAAAATGGGTAAATGCTGTTATCACCGCCGCCTGAGCTGTTACCGCTTGTGCGTGATTCTTGTTCTTTGAGCTTTGCTCGGATTTCTGCTAATGATGCCATAGTTATGCCTCCTTTATATGCCTATGTTCTATGTGCCTAATTTTGTATAGCACATTATATACTATACAATAATATTTATCTTCTGTCAACCTTTTTTGACAAAGAATTTCAAGAATTTAGCCAATCTTTACAGACCGGCTAATCTCATGATGTCGTTTTGTTCTTGTGATTCGCCTTGTGCGCTTATACTTGCAATATCTTTTTTAACAAAATCCATAATAAATTTGGCTTCGTTGCTGGCAATCTGATTGTTTAATCTTCTTAATGCATTTTGGTCGCCTTGTCTTATTCTCTGAATATTTTTTATCATTTGCATTGCATTATAGGTAGTGGTTTCGCCGCCGCCTGCTTTTTTTATCTCTCTGCCTAATCCATCCAACTCTTGATAAATGTCTAATAAAGCCTCTATAGCAGGGTACCCTGCAAGGGTACCCCCATGTATATATGAGTTTGGATCTTTTGCTGCTTGTGGAGCAATTTTAGCGTATTGATTTGCTAATTCTTGAGCTTTGTTTTGGAAGTTTGAAGTTGTCCATCCTTGTTTAGCACCTTGAATGCCGCCACTGACTGCACCTTTGACAGCGTCCCAAACACCTTCTTCCACATCATCTTCTGCAAGCTCAGGATCTCTATAACCGTTAAATTCTTCAAACTTTGCATTGATTGCTTCAATAAACGCTTTTGCAGGATTGATGTACTGTTCGCCGTAGTCTTTTTCTATTGCTGTTAGTACTGCTGTTTCGCCTTTTGGAAACTGTCCTGTATGGCGATCATACATTGATAAAACAAATTCTGTTACCGGAACGTCTCTTTTGCTCTCATCCATTTTTTTGTTCTTTTCGTAGCAATTACAATGTTTACAATCTGGACCGCAAGAGCATTCTGTGACAGGCTTGCCGCAGCATGCTTCTGGACACATTTCAACTTTGCTTTCACTAAATTGACCCATTGCCATTAACTTACCTAGCATTTTTTTATCGCCTTTGGCTTTAGCCTGTTTTATTAATTTTTCCCAAGTTTCTCTATTTGGGATTTGTAATGTTTTTGACCATTCGTCGTCAGTAGGTGTTAATGTTTCACCAAATTGACCCATTAGCTCTTCAAATGTATTTTCAATAGAATGTTCAAATGCACCATGTGGCAACCCTCTAGTTATAGGTTCGCCCGTCATAGGATCTCCTCCTACTGCACCAGTCACCCAAGGAATTTGTAACTCCATCCCGGGCTGTATCATTGCTGGATCTTCAATACCATTGTCGTCTGCAATCATCTGTACAGCATCATTTACACTCATACCTTGCATTTCATACTTTACCATTTCTCTAGCAATGCTATACAAAGTATCGCCTTGTTTTACAGTATAGGTTTCTCTGTGATCTTCGTCTAAAAATGATTCTGCTGTTAACTCTTTTGCACGAGTTGTTTCGCTTACCAAGCGGTATACGAAAGGAAACACATCTTTTAATTCTTCATTAAACTGACGTATTGTAAGTTGATCTATCCAATTTTCTGCTACGTCTGTTGGAACTTCTGTTACTTCTTGTAGTTCAAAATTTTCAAAAGTATTTTTATAAAAGGATTCTTTTTGAAGATGTTGCACTGTTTTCTTTAGTTCTTCTATTCTTTCATTGACCGGACGAACATATGAAGAAAGACCTTCAGCCATTACACTAGAACGATTCATGTATGACTTAAATTTTTTCAAACTAATTAATTCTTCGCTAATAGATTCGATATGTTTGCCAAAGTCATCAAATGGCTTACCGCCTTCACTGACATGTCTTGCCATTGCTCTTGCACCATTAATGTGTTTAAATGGAAATTTAAATCTTTCTCCATCGCTACTTTCTATATAAATTGCACCTATATTTTGTATTCTACCAGTTACAGATTCATGATTTACTGGTTTAGTGTGTTTTATTGCAATTCTAGCTTCACCAATATTTTGGTAACTAGTTTTGCTAGTGCCATACATCTTTGATTCGTTCATTGTATTATCTCCGGTGCGATCTTTTGTTAAAAATTTATAATCTCTTAGATCTAAATTTGATTTATTAATATTCCTTGTGTCAAACTGTAAAAGTCTCTTTTTGCTAAAACTTCTTAATTCCTTTAAAAACCCGTACCAATTGTCTCTAGTAATACTATCTTCGTTAGCTACAAAGTCATTACTATACATTACTTGGATAGCGTTATCGGATAGCGTTACGTTTACACTCCCTAATTTTTTATCGCCTTCCATATAATCGAAGTCAAAAAATCGAGCAGCATTTGGCTCGTTGGTTACTTTGCCTTCTTCATCACCAATGGTGACACTTGGAAAGCGTCCTCGTATTTTGTTAAAAAGTTCTTCTGCTATTAGATCTAAATTTTTCATTGCAATGTATTTATCAATAATTAGTACTTATGAAGATTGGCATAGGTTGTTCATAATCTTCTATATCTTCAGCTTGGTTAAAGGTATTGTAAACTCTAGGATCCCAATCCTTTAACACACTCATCATTCTAAGTGCTAATAGTGTAGCACTTACTAAATCGTCACTGTGACCCAATTTAGCCTGGTAGCTAGAACCTGTTGCTACATATGCTTTTAATTCTGACACAAACGGTTTAGATTTTATTGTCATCTTGTCATTTTCTATCATTGTTTTCAATCTACTACAAGCAGTAACTTTTGTGCTGTGAGTAGTGTTGAAACCTTTGCGGAATTTACGAACGTGTCCTTTGCGGATAGGCTCACTGACGAACAACCCCGGAATGTTCTCTTCACCGTAATCGTTTATAACGATAAGGGCAGCCTCGCCTAATCCATTGTTCTCCACGCTCCAATAAATTCCTGTGGGATTTTTTGTTTCACTTTCTATATACTTACAAATGTCTGCAAGTACTCTTATTTGTCCGGGTATAGCAGTAGTATTGTGCTGCCATTCTGCTACTTGTTCATAGGTAGGCAGTTCGAAAACTTGTATGGCAGAATAGTCGCCGCCAGTACCCATACTAGGATCAAGTGCAACAACATATGTGTATTGGCTTGTGGGCTTTTTATACCAACGTGTTTGCCCCATATTTAGAATAGGATTTACACCCTCCATAGCAGCAAGTTTAATACTGTTAATTAATGTTTCATCAAAAACTAAGAACTCACAGCCATATTCGCGTCGGAACTTTTCTTCGCCAATACGTCCTATTTCATCTTGTTTCCATTGTTCGTCTCTGTCTGGATGTTCGTCCCAACTTGCTCTAAAAGCATGAAATCCGTTTATGCCAACATCTTGTTCATTGCCATGTTCGTCAAACTTTTGTTCTGCTTGTTTCCAAATAGTAGCAAATGTATCTTCATCTGAGTTCGGTGTGCTAGTAATGATAGCACGACCACCTGTTGCTAGTGTAGGAGATATTGAAGTCCAAAACTCTTCCGCAATATTAGGTTGCACAAACGCAAACTCGTCACAGTATAGTAAAGAGATAGACAAACCACGTCCTGTGTTTCCAGTTGTTGTTTGGCTTATAATGCGTGATCCATTTTCAAATTCCATACTACCTTTGTTGTAACTTGTTACACCTGCCCTAATATGATCTGGACAAGTTTCATACACATAGCGTATACGTGACATAATTTCTTGCGCACCTGTATATTTGTGTGCAGCAATTAGAATAGTTTGATCTGGATGGAACATAGCATACCAACACAAGTAGATACTAGCACAAGTAGTTTTTCCTGTTTGTCGTGGCATCATGTTAATGTTAAATCGGTAATTATGATAAGAGTGTAACAACCTAAGTTGATATTCGTAAGGATCAAATAAAAGTTTGCCTTGTACAGGGTGTTGTATATTTGCAAAATGTTTTGCAAAATAAAGATACCCATTATCACGATCCATGCACTGCATAAGATCTTGAATATGATCTTCTGTAAATGTTTCTTTACGGTTTGCCTTTTTTGTTAAGACACCATCTAATGACTTACTCATATGTATATTTACTCAAAAAAATAGGGCCCTTAGGCCCTATTGAGTTCTGGGGGATATTTACTTTTTCTTATTCTTTGCTGCATGCACTGCTTTGCGTTGTGCATCATTAGCGTATTTGCCTTCGAGTGCTTTGTATAACTGATCTTTAACTGATTCTACTGCCATAGCATTGTCTCCGCGTTGTGAAGCAGCATACATTTTTTTCTGTCTATTAATACCACCTGATAGATCTTTAACCATGTAATTATGATCTTTGTATTCTTCACTAGGACCATTATCCCAATCTTCGCCTACAAGTTCTTCTCCCATTCCACACGGAGTAGGAGCTTCTTCGCCGTGTGCTATACCGCAAACAGGACATGGCATTTCATTATGCGAATCATCATCAGTATGCAATGCATCGGGTGCTATTGGCATATGAGTATGTTCTCCGCTGCCACCTGTGCCTGCTAATTGCATAATGCGCATTAGTTCTCCGATTTCAGAAGCATTTGTTCCATTCATTGAAATGTTCATTGATGCTTCTTTTAATTTTGATTTATCTGTCATGTCATTGTCCCAACTTTCTCTATTTGTAGCACCTTGGCTACCTGAAATTTGTTGCTGTATACCTCTATAAAAATCGTTAGTATTGCCAATTCTAAAGTTTGTATCACTGCCGCCGTTATATTTTTTGTTAAAATATCCTGCTAATGCAACTTGTAGTTTAGTATTTAGTGATTGAAATCTTTGAGGGTCAGCTTCGCGTGCTAAATCTCGTATTTTAGTCATCCATACACCGTTAAACTGTACAATATTGCCACCTTTTGCAAGTTCTGCTTCAATTTCAGCAACAATTGGATTTGATCCGGATCTAATTTCATCTGCTAACGCATTATGATTTTGTAAAACATTACGTTGAGCGTCTATGTTACCTTCTCCTTCAGATCCACGTTTGCCGCCTCTTGTTCTAGGTCCGTCTGCACTTGCAGATGATGCAGCATTATCTCTATCCATCTTATTGTCAATTGCTTGGTCTGATTTAGGAAATGCTTTATTATAACGAGATACAAGTTCTTTAGCCCTAGGATCATCGCTTGCTTCCAATCTTGCAAAAAGTGCATCTAGTTCTTCACGTTCTTGATCAGTTAAATCTTCAGGTGCTTCATGTAGCATAAACTCTACCAAAGCAAGCATATTTTTCATAGACATATCAACACTTGCTGTTTGCACGCCTCTTTCTTGACCGTCTAGTTCTGCGTTTGGTTGACCTGATTCTTGTCCAGCGGCCGAAGTAGATGTTTGTTCTTGTTCTACTTTATCCATTAGTTCTTGGAATCTATCCATTTCTTCTGGTCTTACAGGTACTGCTTGTGATTGAGTTTGCCCAGTTGCAGGTTCTTGTACAATAGTTTGTTCGGAGTCATCGCCGCCACCTCTCAAACCGTCACCAATATCTCCAGGAGCTGTTGCGCCTGTTCCAGGACTTGTTTGTCCTGTTGCTGGTTCTTGTACAGGTTCGTCTGTTTGTGTGGTTTGACCTGTTGCTGGTTCTTGTACAGTTCTGTTTGGCTCTTGACCGCCTCTTGTACCATCGTCTGGACCTGTGGTAGGCTCTGCTGCTTGAGGCTGCGCCGCCGTTGATCCAGCTTGAGCGTTTATCGCTCTTTGTAGAGCAGCCATTGTTTCAGGACCTGCTTCGCCGTCTACTTGTAACCCATTTTGTCTTTGAAATTCTTGCACGGCAGCATATGTACCGCGGCCATACTTTCCGTCTACACCATTTGGATCTATGCCTAAACGTTCTAGTGCTTGCTGCAAATCACGAACACTGTCCATTGCTTGTTTGCCGCCATCGTTATATGCATCCATTAAGCTCGGTGTTGTTGTATCTAATCGACCTGCTAATGCATCTTGTTGAGGTTCTTCAGTATTTGCGTCTGTTTGTCCTGTTGCTGGTTCTTGTACAGGTTCGTCTGTTTGTGTGGTTTGACCTGTTGCTGGTTCTTGTACAGTTGTTGTATCAAATTCGCCACCTTGTCTATTACCACCTGCAAATTCATCTGCTGCTTGTTGTGCATCTGATGGTGTTGTATCAAATTCGCCACCTTGTCTATTACCACCTGCAAATTCATCTGCTGCTTGTTGTGCATCTGATGGTGTTGTATCAAATTCGCCACCTTGTCTATTACCACCTGCAAATTCATCTGCTGCTGTTTGTCCTGTTGCAGGTTCTTGTGTAGTTCCTTGAGGCAATTGTCCTGCGCCACCTGGTGCAGGTCTTACTGCATTTGTTTGACCTGTGGCTGGTTCTTGTGTAGTTCCTTGTGGGCTTTGTCCGCCTCTTGGTCCTTGACGTCCATTTTGTGGACCTGATGTAGTAGTTCCTTGTGGGCTTTGTCCGCCTCTTTGGTCTGGTCCTCTTGGGTCAGCTGCATCTGGATCTGCTGTAGTAGTTCCTTGTGGGCTTTGTCCACCTCTTGGTCCTTGACGTCCATTTTGTGGACCTGATGTAGTAGTTCCTTGTGGGCTTTGTCCGCCTCTTTGGTCTGGTCCTCTTGGGTCAGCTGCATCTGGATCTGCTGTAGTAGTTCCTTGTGGGCGTTGTCCACCTCTTGGTCCTTGACGTCCATTTTGTGGACCTGATGTGGTAGTTCCTTGAGGCAATTGTCCTGCGCCACCTGGTGCAGGTCTTACTGCATTTGTTTGACCTGTGGCTGGTTCTTGTGTAGTTCCTTGTGGCTTTCTAGTTCCAAGATCTGCTAAACTATTTGCTTTTTTCGAGGGTGGTGCTTCATTTATTATTTTGCCATAAACATCAGCTATATTAATTAAATCCCTAATATCTTTCATTTTTAGTTTCCTAACACTGCTTTTGTATTTTCGGCACTATCTATGTCTTTTGACTCTCCTTTAGGAGCACCTTCCATTGGGTCAATTTCTCTTTCTTTACGTGCAGTTTCTAGTTCTTTCAAAAGATCCATTACCCTATTGCCTGCTACAGAATCTTGTCCACTTGTACCACCCATATCTTCAGTTGCAAGCAGAGCTTCATATTCTTCCTTTTCAGGGGTATTTTGTAATTCTTCTAAAGGATCAAATTCTCCTTTAACTTTCAAGTGGCCTCTATCTACAGAACAGTTGTCAATTAGATATTCTTGCAAATGAAAACTTGTAGTAGGATATTTTACTTCTGCTTCAAAATGGTGTACTTCCATATTTTGTAATTTAGGAAAATCCAACGGTTGTTCTGTTATGGGTGATTTTTTGCCTGTAGAAACATTAACTAGATCAAACTTTTGTAAGTTTGTTTCTAATCTATCAGCAAATCCTTCTGGTAACTCCCCAGCTACACATATTTTAAATTTATAAGTCTTTTGACTTTCTGTAAGAAATTCTTTAAAGTTTTTCATGGCCACTTCCTATTATATGTTATTTATCCATGTTTTTAAGTTTTTCTAGTAAACTATTTCTATCAGTTACGACATAACCGTCACCGTTTACTATGTCTCCGTCCGAAGATCCTTCTTTGTCTAGTTTTTCTTTTTTCAGTTGCAGCTCAATCATTTTTAATTTTTTATCCATTTTTGCAACTTTTGCATCCAAACCAGTTTTCAACATACTACCAGCGACTTCAAACACACGACCACTATATCTGCTTTCTACGTTCATACCTAAGTCCATAAGATCTTCGTAACTTTGTAGTGCCCGTTGAGCTATATCTTCTAGTTCTGTATCTGCTTTGTCACCCAAGCCCTTTACAGCAGGCAATGCACTTGCTATTTTATCAAACTCTGCTATATCCCTAAAAGTATTTTTTTGTTCTACAATAGCAGCTTCGGCTTTTTCTTTATTCTTTTGCTCTTGTATTAATTCTTTAGAATCAGGTAAATTTAGCAAATCTTCTAATTTTTTTGTCATGGCAGTTTCCAATTATATGCTACTATATTTATCGTTTACCGTTATGGAATATATCTGATTCTGTAATTACCCTGAAGAAAATGTTCTTTTGTTTACACCAAGCTCTGGCTGCTTCCCATTTTGCTTGGTTAACAATCCATGCTGCTTGATTAGCACGATTGCGTCCAGTTTTTTCTTTTAGTGTTTGATTTGCTGGTTTTACTTCTATTAACTCCACCATTTTTTTACCACCTTTGTTTGCGTAAGCAATAAAAAAATCAGGAACATATATTGTATATCTTCCTGTTAATGGATTTCTGTAAGGAATTTTAATTGATTCGCTTGCCCATTTTTCTACACTGGGATGTTCATCGCAAAAACGCATAAATGCAAATTCCCAACTACTTCTATATGTTGGACTTTTTGTTCCTATATATTTTTCTGGGTACTTGCAATTAAATTTGCCTTGGGCAAAACGGCTCATATCTGAATATTTCTCTTCTCAGTAGTCTCTGCCCATTCTGTAATCTTGTAACCTAATACACTTGTCTTTAGTCTGTTATAATTTAAAATTTCTGTAACTACTGCACTGAGTTGTACTTCGTTAAGTCCTTTTAGTGTATCTATTAGAGTAAAAACTTTTACGCCATCTAATTTTGCTTGATTTAAGAGAGTAGTAGCAGTAGAAATGGCAGCAGACTTTTCAAAGTTTCTTTTTTCAAAAAACGCAACAACAGCATCTACTTCATTGCTAGGGAAACTAAGTTTTTTTGTAAAATAATTATTAAAGACTTCTGTTACTTTTTCATCATTAGTTGGGGTAGTTTTTGGTAGACTTGACATGTTAACCTCCTAGAGCTCTATCTCTATATACCTGTCTTTCTGACTGACCTATAGCGTTCCAGGCAGCATTTCTTTCGTTAATACCACCTGCATTTCCTGCTGCCTGCCAATCTTTTCCAAACTCCTGTCTAGCAGCAGATTCTAATGCAGCAGGATTATTTGCTAGTGTATTTCTTTGATTTGCATTTCTAATTGCATTTACAGCTAGTGCCGCGCCTGCTGTAGCTAATAGTAATTTTCCGTCGCCTCCAGTGCCATTATTTTTTGGAAAGAATGTACCTGCAACACCACTAACATCTATACCCGCTGCCCTACCAATTGCTCTGGTTAATATATTAAACCCTCCCTGTCTCAAACCTTCAGAGCTTAAATCTCTTACATTACCAATTAGATTTGCTGCTGCTAATGCTGCTTCTAATGGATTGTCAAATGTATCGCCGCCTGCAATAAAATCATATAGGTCTAAAGCGCCTGAAATAATGGAACCTATGCTTGTTGTTCCACCACCTATTAAACTTAATGGGCTAGGAGTTGTATCATAATGATCTTGTCCAAATCCGTTTGGTTCTCCATTTGCGCCTGCCTCAATAGCGCCAGCATCATAAAACACTGCTTCGTAAGAAATTTGCATGGAGTTTTCTGCCATGCCGGCTCCATCAGAATTGTCAACCCTGTCATGACCCCATGCCGTTACAATTGGGTTTACAAGTGTATACGTTACATACGATCCTCTTGATAACTGACTAATTTGAATACTATTAAAAAATGGTAGTCCTGGATTGTTATTATCTAAACCAAATTTATCTTTATTACGAGAACTACCTTGATACAAACTATTCGGTGTTCGACTGTAGGCTCTTCCGGCGTTCCTTATTTGGTTGCCGTCTGCAAAGTAATATCTATAGTATGCCTGCATTAGTGCTGTTGTTAAACTAGAGTTGTCATCATGGAAGGTTAAGTTTACAGGGTCGTATGTAATAGATGTTTGACTATGCTTTACCCTATTGTATTGTTTTCTAGTTTCAACATTTGCGGTATAAGTTGGCAGAGTTGCACTTTTTACCAGCATGCCCATTTCATTTATTTTTTGGGCATTTATAGTGGGTATAATGCTTGCTGCTGTAGGATTTATATCAAAAAATACATGATATAAAAATCTTGTTTTTGGTGCTAGAGCATGATTATTATCTGTATAAAGTCTAGCCGCATGTGCGTAGTCACCTAAATTACCTTTAGGATTAAGAGCTCCGCCTGCAATACTATCAAAAAGACTATTAAACTTATTCGCCATACAAATATTTATCCTTAGTAATAATGTACGTATATAATAAAAATAGGGAGCTGAAAATACAGCTCCCTATAATGCAGACTAAATGTTATTTGTATTAGGCGCCGCCGCCTGTTACAAGAGTGTTAATTGTACGACCCACTGCTGTTCCTACGCCAGTACCTTGTGGTGTTTGGATAGCGTTGTCGTATCTAATAGAAAGTGTAACACTTACTGGATCTGTTGAATTAGAATATGCTAACTGATTATAGTTTACACTTTCACAATAGCATCCGTATAACTCAAATGTTTCTAGTACAGTTGGTGTATTAGCACCGTTACCACCATCTAGGATTTCAATTCTAGTTGTAAACTTGTAATCTAGACCAGATGCTGCACTTGACTGCTCGTAGAAATCAAACTGCTTTTGTAGCTGTTCGCCTACTAGTTTTTGTACGTTGTTGTTTACATCTTCACGTAAGTTTAATTCTATAGGCTGCCATTCGTGTTTGCCTGCTAGATATACTTTTGAGTTGTAAACATCAATAGTCATTTGTTCGAAACTTACATTTGGACGACCTACGTCAATAACCTGTTTTGTAAGTTCTGTTGTTGGTGTACTAACACCAAAATTTTCAAGTGTCACTCTAAAGCGATACTGTAATTTTGGCATTAACAAGCCCTGGCTAGCAGCGGAATCACCGCTTGCTAGTGGTACTGTAATTCTTGATAGTGTTGAAATTGCCATTTAATCTGCTCCTAATCTAATAGTATTTATCACATTACAACCCTGCTATTTCGCCTGTATTTTTCAAGCGTAGCGGAATGTAAATAAACTCAACCGCTTTAACTGGCTCAATAGCAATATCCAGATAAAGTTCGTTACGATCAATTCTAGATGGAGTATTGTTTGACTCATCACAAACTACCAAGTAGTCATACAATGCTCTTTGTCCAACAAGCTCAAGCATTAAACTTTCTGCTGCTTGTTTAATTTCATCGCGTGTAATCTTATCGTTAGGCTCAAAGATATAAGGCTTAGCAAGCTGATTTAATTGACTGCGTAAGTAAATTACTAATCTTGCAACATTGATTCTATCCAATGCACTTGCACCTCTCGAACGAGTTTTTTGTCCGTAGTTTACAAGTCCTGCACCGCTAATAAATGTTATTGGGTTAATATTGTTTGCATACAATGTATCTCTTTGACCTTCATTTAGTGCTACACTTACAAATTCTCCTTCGTTATTAATATAACCTGTTGAACTTGCATTAGTAATACCACCACGTCTTGTACCTGCTGGTGCAAACCATGGATAGCTAACTTGGTCACTCAGTGCAATAGTTCTTAGCATCATATGCGAAGCCGGAACTACAACATTGTTACCAAAGTTATCACTTGTAAATCCGCTTGGATAAAATACGCCTAGATATTCATCTCTGCTTACCAAGCCGTCGTCGTTATCCTCAACTGCTGCATTAACGTTAGTTGCCCATTCGTTAAGTGAAGTTGCATCTGGTGTTAGTCTGAAAGGAGAATCACCAATAATAAATGCTGTCAAGCCCCTGTCAAAGTTTAGACTAATCATTTCACCAATTAGTTCTGGATAACCTGGAGTTGCCATTAAGTTAAACAATCTTGATTCGTCGTCGCGGATTTCGTCGTTGTTGTTTACAACAGCTTGTAATGCTTGTACAACAACTTTACGTTGTGCTAAACGTCCAAAACTTCCTGAACCATCTGGCTGGTTTCCTGACTCAGTTACCCAACGATGTGGATAATAATTTGTCATTGCTTCGTCGCCAAAACGATCATTGTCTGCACTTGTGTCTATGTAGTTACGCTCAAAACGCTTTACATTAAATCCACTTCTACGTAAGTTCCATAGTAACATACCTCTTGGATATAATGCTGGATCAGGTGCGTCTGGATCTAAGTAATCGCTTACTAACAATTCTGCAATGGTGCCGCTAGGTGCAGTTGGATTAGTTCCTCCTGTGCCGCCACTTGTTCCGTAACGTGCATCTGCAAACAGTACACCATTTTCTGTAGTTTGATCCGAAGTATCTAATGCAGAACCCCATCTAACAACATTTGTATTACCGCGTGTGCTATTATAAACGTAAATAGTTGGATAGTTTTCAAGATCTGCTGTGCTTATCCAAATATCACCTGTTACTAACGATCCACCATTACTTTGTTCTGTTGGCATGCTTGCACTAACAATAGGTCCGTTAGGATCAGTTGCTGAAGAATAATAGTTGCCATAACCTTCCCAATTAGTTCCGTTATGTATCATAATATCAACTTCGTCAACTACACTGCTATACCACAATTGACCATTTGAAGCAAGTGAAGTAACACTGTCTGCACTTGCAGTATAGTTTAAATCATTCCAGTTGCTTGCAATTAGTTGTTTAGGGGATGTGCTTGCATCAGTTCCATCTACATAATAAAGATTTGCTGTCCATAAACTTTCAGCTACAGGAGTTGCTTCGTCTTTTGCTTGGAATCCGCATGCTGTAAGCAATCCGTCTGTATCAACTAGTTTAATCTCTCCACCTAAGGAATGAGTAATTACTAGTCTATTGCTGGCATCTACAGAAGCAACAACATTTGTAATATTAGAAGCATTGATAGCATCTGCAATATCGTCTGCATCACCTGTAGTACCGTTTGTTGTAACAGTTACAGTTGTAGCGGAAGAATAACTTGCGGTACCATCGTCAGTTGCCTGAATAGTAAATGTTTCTGCGCCTCTTGCACCAGGTGCAGAGCCTGTAATTGGATTACTTGTTATAGATGTTTCACCAGCAACTTTTCTTCTATAAAAACTAAATGTAAATTGTTTTTGTACATCATCTGCAACATTTGTTTTTGCAAATAAATTACCAATTGATAAATTTGCGCCGCCGCCTGTTGCATCTAAGCCATATAGTGCATCTGCAGAACTGTCATACAACGGACAAGGTACTGTATCAAATAATAATGTTTCGCTGTTCCATAATTTAACAAGTAAATTTGCACCTTTGTTAGGCGAACTTGTTTTGAACCATATACTTCCTGTTGGTCTTGCACTTACACCATTAGGTTGTCCTAATGCTGTATCTGTATCTTTAAAGGCTGGTACTGAAGTATGCTTGCTTATTTGCACTATAGGTGGAAAATATGTACCAGCAGTAATACCTACTAATGTCAATGTAGCTGCTGTCCCGCCAATTAAAATATCGCCACTTGCAGTAGAATCAACTGCTGCTGAACCTGTACCGTCACTGTAAATTTCTAAATAGCCATCAACTACCGCAGCACTAACACCTGTTATTGTTGCAGAATTAATATTCCCTGCTATCACAGAAAGTGTATCACCATTACTTACTGCAATAGAAGAACCATTAATTTCTATATTTCCTGCACTCGAGACATCTGCTGTTGCATTTGCAACAGATCCTTTAATAGTTGGCCATGATTTAGACCAATTGTCGCTTCCTACTGCTACCCATGTACCGCTTGCATTTTTGTACCATAGTTTGTTTAAACTTGTTACTGCAACTAGTGCATAGTCGCCTATTGCACCAACACTACCTTTAGGTGTGTAGTCTCCGCCAGTATAATCTACAACTTTTGCTGTGTCAGTAATTACAATAGGCGCTTTGTTTGAAAATG
>Ga0255764_10002670_pt1 | contig 14440 bp, 12 predicted proteins | sample 071ome_30_FD_179964 | JGI IMG/M metagenome (GOLD analysis project Ga0255764, IMG submission 179964) | Coastal salt marsh microbial communities from the Groves Creek Marsh, Skidaway Island, Georgia - 071406AT metaG (version 2) | ecosystem: Environmental > Aquatic > Marine > Intertidal zone >... | reverse complement strand
CGTAATAGCTGCCAACGCCCGCGTGGTCTCGGCCCACAATCAGGTGCGTGCAGCCCGCATTCTGGCGGAACACCGCATGGAGCACGGCCTCACGGGGGCCCGCGTAGAGCATGTCAAAGCCATAACCTGTGACCATGACGGTGTTGGGGGGGAAGTAAAGGTCCACCATTTTGCGGATAGAAGCATCACGCACGTCGGCGGGGATATCGCCGGATTTGAGTTTGCCCAGCAGCATGTGGATCAGCACACCATCGGCAGAGAGGTCTTCCATCGCCATGCGGCAGAGCTCTTCATGGGCGCGGTGCATGGGGTTCCGGGTTTGGAAGGCCACTACGCGCTCCCAGCCGCGCTCATTGATCTCTTCGCGAATCGCCATGGCGGTACGGAATGTCTCGGGAAAGTCCTCTTCGAAGTAGGAGTAATTCAGCACTTCGATAGGACCCGAGATTACGGTGCGGCCCTGCGCGGTAAAGGCGGCCACACCGGGATGTTCGGGATCATCGGTGCGGAAGACCTTGGCGAGGATGGTGGCAACGTCGTCATCGCTCAGGATCTCGACGGCCTCGACGGTCATGACCGCCAGCAGAGGGTGGCCTTCGCGGTTTGGGTCAGTCAACGCCAGACGCTGACCCGCCTCGACGGGGCAGCTCTCTGCGAGGTTGACCACCGGCACGGGCCAAAAGAGGCCGTTGGTCGTGGCCATATTTTCGGCGACCGACAGCGTATCGGCCCGATTCATGAACCCGGTGAGTGGTGTGAAATATCCAGCGCCCATCATGACCGCATTGGCTGCGGCTGCTGAACTCATCATCAAGGCGGGTAGGGTGAGTGCTTCGGCCTCGAGCTCGGCGCGCCGCGCGTCATCAATAATCAAAGGTTTGAGCTGGTCAGCGCCGTGGGGTGCAATCAATGCCATGGTCTCTCTCGGTTAGGTGGTGTTCTGGTTGACGGTTCAATACGTTTTTTCGGCAACAGCAGCACTGGCTAGTTTCCCAGGTTCGGTGCCTGCAGCGTGTTCAATGACTCTTTCGTTGCCGCTTCTGTGCTCAGGCGGCGGGAATCAACCCTCGTTGCTCCAGTAGGTGCAGCAAGCTGCCGACTTCTTCCTCCAGCGATTGCTGGTCGGTCTGTAAATGTACCTCGGGCGACTCGGGTGCCTCGTAAGGGTCGTCAATACCGGTAAAGTTTTTGATCTCTCCGGCGCGCGCCTTTTTGTACAGTCCCTTAGGGTCCCGCTCCTCGGCGGCCTCCAGACTGCAGTCTACAAACACTTCGATAAACGGCATGTTGTCTGCCTCGTGCAGTTCGCGCACGATCTGCCGGTCGGCAACATAGGGGCTGATAAAGCTACTGAGGACAATCACACCGCCATCAACAAACAGTTTGGAAACCTCACCGACCCGGCGGATGTTTTCTGCGCGATCCTCGGCACTAAAGCCCAGATTCTTGTTGATACCGAGACGGATGTTGTCGCCATCGAGGCGATAGACCAGCACACCGCGCTGGTAAAGCGCCTGCTCCAGCGCGACGGCGATCGTACTTTTGCCTGAGCCCGAAAGGCCCGTAAACCAGAGAGTAGCGCCACCGTGACCCAACAGCTGCGCGCGCTCGGGCCGATTGATCTCTCCGCCGTGCCAGTGCACGTTGGTGGCTTTTTGCTCACTCATGGATTCGTCCCCACTTGAAGAGGCGCGATTGTATACAGTCAGCTCAGGACTTTGAAGGGCGCTGCGGGGTTGGAGTGCTTCTCGGTGGCGATAAGACAACAGCGTCTGGTGGGTCGTCTACAGTGTCTTGCAGTCTACTCAGGTCAGCGGTCGAGACGCCGCGGGGTGAGTGTGATAGTGCGCGGTCGCTGATCACGAGTATCACACCGAGCAGTGCGACGGCCAAAATGATCAGCGACAGGGCGCCCGTATCTCGTAGCATGGTATTGGCGCTCGCTGACTAAAAGTCGCCTGATACCGGGCCGTGTATTAACGTGTGCTCAAGAGGCTGATTGCCCATTGCGGCCACAGACTCTTGGCTGAGCACGACCATAATGATCCAGGCTGCGACGCCAAGACCGATGCGTAGGTGCTGCACTTGCAAATTTTTCATTCCATACCCTCCCGATAAAGGTGCCGTCCTTGGCAGAAGGTCGTCCATGAAAAGGGGGTCGCGAGGCTTCGCCCTTGAGGTCTTCCGACAGAGAGGGGTACTCCCTCGCGAACCAGGCCAGTATGGCGCGGGGCTGAGGCTAGGAATTGACTGTTTCCGCCAAGCGTTTGGCGAAAGATGTCAGGCGTGGATCTGCGTTATGACAGCGGCCAAACCAGGAGGATCATGGGTATTGCTGTGATCACCACTAAAATTTCGAGGGGTAAACCCATGCGCCAGTAGTCGCCGAAGCCATAGCCCCCTGGCCCCATAATTAGCGTATTGTTTTTGTGACCGATGGGCGTCAAAAACGCGCAGGAAGCTGCGACTGCCACTGCCATCAGAAATGGATCGGGATTCACCTGCAGACGCAGTGCCACGTCGAGGGCGATGGGTGCGGCAATGAGGGCAGTGGCCACGTTATTGAGCACGTCTGATAGGGTCATAGTGACTACCATCAGTGCCGTCAGAATGAGGATGAGGGGCCAGCCATCAGTGCCCTGCACAAACAGATCTGCCAGCAGCTCGGTACCACCACTCACCTCCAGCGCCACGCTGATGGGGATCATGGCGCCCAGCAAAATGATGACCGGCCACTCGATGGATTCGTAGACCTGAGAGAGGGGCACTATGTCCAAGAGAACATAGAGTAGCGCTACGCAGGCGAGCGCGATGGGAAGATACACGACCTCAAAGCTGGCCAGCGCGATAGCGCCGGCAAAAAGCACAATGGCCTGGCGCGCTTTGTCGCGCTGAATGACATCGAGGCCCCGGGGAGCAAGGGGTAAGCAGCCCATCCACTCAACCACATCATCGAGGGTGTCCTCCGGGCCCAATAACAAGAGCAAATCACCCGCCTGAATCTGCACTTCTCTGAGGCGCTCGCGAATTTTGACGCCATTGCGGGAGATGCCCAACAGAATCACCCCGTGGCGATAACGCAGTCGCAACGTGGATTCGGAGCGGCCGACCAGGCGAGAGGTCGAGGGTACGGCAACCTCGCGCATCACCGTGTTGCCCGATAAAGCCTTCGAGGGGCGATCCGAATCGGTATAGCTCAGGGCCACTGCGCCGACGAAGGCATCGATGCTGTCGGGCCCTCCCTCGATCACAATACGGTCATCAGCACGCAAAGCCACCTGAGCTGCCATACCCGGCAGGCGCTCGCCGTCGCGGATCAGGCCGAGAATCTGAACGCCGCTCTCGTCTGCCGCCGCGTCGAGCGTTCGCAGTCGTTCGCCAATGACCTCGGCGTCTGCCGGTACGCGGAGCTCCGCCAGATAGCGCTCCAGATCCTCGACCGGTGAATGGGTGCGGTTGGCGGTGCTCGCCACGGGTATGAGTCGCCAGCCGATTACCGCCACATACACAATGCCCACGGCGGCCACTGCGATGCCCACCGGTGCAAAGTCGAACATGGTGTAAGGCGTGCCCAGAGCTTCTCCGCGGAAGGTGGCAATGACAATATTGGGCGGTGTGCCAATGAGGGTGATCATGCCGCCCAAAATGGAGGCAAAAGACAGGGGCATGAGCGTCAGTGCAGGGCTCCGCTCGGCCTTTTCTGCTGCCTGCAGATCAACAGGCATCAGGAGCGCCAGCGCCGCCACGTTGTTCATCAGCGCAGAGAGGGCGGCAGATACCCCCGCCATCAGCGCAATATGCTGTCCAATGCGCCGGGTGCCGTCGAGGAGCGCGCTGGCAATGAGTTCGATCGCGCCAGAGAGATAAAGACCGCGGCTGATAATGAGCACCAAGGCAATGATGATTACTGCGGGGTGCCCGAAGCCGGAAAAGACCTGTTCTGTGGGGATCAGTCCCAGCAGGTAGGCGACGAGCAACGCCCCAAACGCCACCAGATCGTAGCGGTAGCGTCCCCAGATCAGAAACACGAACAGCGCGCCGATCAGCGCAAACAGCATGGCTTGGTGTGAGGTCACAAATCCCCCGGCTCAGTCGCCGGTATTGACCAGCGACTCCAACTGCTCGTGGAAGTGACTGACCCGGCACTCCACCTCGTTGAGCCAGCACTGCTGGAAGCCCTCAGAGTGCATGCCGCGCTGGGCGTGGGCCAATAGAGAGAGGTCTTGATCAATGGTATCGGTCATGGAGGCGTTGCCCGCAATCACATCGGAGTAATCAAATAACTCCCAGTCGGGTCTGCCAGTTTTGGTTCCGCGCTCAGTGCGCTTCTCCTTGAGTTCGTCGGTGCCCTCCAAAAAACGCTGTTCCTCGCTGTGGGGAAAACGCTCAAATGAGAGCTTGTCGAGATAGCAGTGGTTGGGGTCGGTGGCATGGGGCCTCAGGCGCATCAGCCAGAGCATCTCGGGTTGGTAGGTCATGATCGCATTGGGAAAGACGTTGGTCTGAATCACGTCGGTCAATTCTTCGTCCGAGAAGTTGCCGTAGTAGGGTTCCTGCGACTCGAGCGCGCGTTTGGCCACGCGAATGGCCGCCTGTACCTCATCTACCTTGCCTTCGAAGGCTTCGGGGTCGAGCCCCAATGACTGCAGTTGCAGGGTGAGTAGATCGGTAGGTTTGTCGGGTGTAGAAAACAGCGAGTCAGTTTTGGCCCCGGGCACCCAGACCCGCGTGTGTCCGCCCTCGTAGCATTCACTGAGCGATTCGGTGCAGTCGACAAAGCGCCGGTGCTGCGGGTGCAGGTAATGCACGTGGTAAAGCTCGCTGAAGTTATCCAGCACCGCCTTCCAATTGCAGTTGATCGACACCGTCTGATCCTGCACCAGTGTCATGTTCTCGAACTCGTAATGCGCCATCAAGGGCAGCATGTCCTTGAGAAAGTTGTCCAGAGAGGGCGCGTCAGCATCCAGGTTGATCCAGTAAAACCCCAGCGCCTGCTCGCAGCGCACCTTGGGTAGACAAATCTTTTCTAGCGGCAGGCCTTGCTGAAAGCCCTCCTGATGCGGCGCGTAGGTTAGCTGGCCATCACTCCCGTAGCGCCAGCTGTGGTAAGGGCAGCGGAAGGTATCGGTGTTGCCATGATGGTCATCAACCAACCGCACGCCGCGGTGCTGGCAGACGTTGTAAAACGCCTGCACCTGGCCCTCGGCGTCACAGCTCAGCAACAGGCTCTCGGGGCCAAGGTCGAATACGGAGTAATCACCCGGGTTCTGTAAATCCGACACATGCACCGCGGCGATCCAGCTTTTCGCCCAAACGGCGCGCCATTCTCGGCTGTACCAGTCGCTACTGATGTAGCGTTCTTTAGAAAAATTTTTGATGGTGCCGCTATAGGGCGCGCGTCCCTGCTGGTTCAGCGGTTGTTTGGCATTCATGCGGCGCCCTCGGCACGGTTTTTCTTTTCTACAGTCTACTGATTCTGGCGCCAGTGTGCGCGGCACTCATTCGCTGAGCAAGCCGGCAAAGCGGGCCTCGAGCTCGCGAACGGGGTCGCCTATCAGGGCCTCTACAGCTTGCGCGGCGGTGTCCGGAAACACCAACGTCTGTCCCGCCTCGATGGCGGCGACAATATTCGCCGCGCTCACCCGAGGGTCAGCCAGTGCCACCGGGCTACCCGCCGTCATGTCGGTGGCGGTGGGGCCGGGATAAACCCCAACGCACTGGATATGCGGGTGCTTCAAGCGCAGTCCCTGAGTGGCGGTATGCAGCGCGGCTTTGCTCGTGCAGTAGGCTTCGCAACCGGCTACCGACGCAAATGCGGCCATCGAGATCATGTTAATGATCGCGGGCCGCGGGCTCCGTTGCAGTAGCGGCAGCACCGTGTTGATCAGTCGCAACGGGCCGTAAAGATGTAGATCCATCATGACTTTAAGATTGCCGAGTTCCTCGGCGGGGTCGGCGGCAGCGGGAATCAGGCAGCCGGCGTTATTGATCACGACATCAAGTGCGGTAATGTCGTTTGAGACATTATCAATCGAAGGGTTTTGCTGGATATCGAGCGCGATCCACTGAACACGCTCATCCGCGATATCGCCGCGATGCTCCCGGTACCCCGCGTAGATTATTTTTGGCGAGTACTGCAAGATCGACTCACAGAGCGCAGCCCCTAAGCCTCGGTTGGCGCCAGTGATCAGCACGGCACGATCACGAAAGGTAAATGGCAGGGGGAGAGTGGGCATAATTAACCGATCAACATCAGCAACAATAAAAAGTGAGGTCTAAATGAAACAGTTTGCGAGTGGACATGCAATGCAGAGTGCGTGGGTGGTGGATGACCTCGACGCAGCGGTCGATGCGTGGCTGAAGGTGGGGATCGGCCCTTTTTTCTTTGTGGAATACACCCCTGAATTGTTTGAAAAGAGTACCTACCGCGGCGCTCCCAGCCCGATCTCGATGAAAATCGCTCTCGCCCAGGCGGGAGATATGCAGATAGAGCTGATTGAGCCTACGGGCGAGCAACAGAATATTTATCGCGATACTGTGCCCGCAGGTAAAACCGCGTTTCATCATCTGTGCTACTGGACCGATGATATCGATGGCGAAATCGCCAGTCTTGTGGCGCAAGGCTACGAAGTCGCTGCCACGGGGCAGGTTGCCGGGGGGGGCGCCAGCTTCGCCTATGTCGACACCAGCCCGGTTCTGGGACATATGACGGAACTCCTGACTTACTCCGATGACATCAAGGGGCTATTTGATATGGTCACTGCCGCCTCGATCGACTGGGATGGCAGCGACCCCAAGCGCTCACTCGGTTAAGGGGTCGGCATGGCTTACACGGCGGCGCAACTTTCGGATATTCAGTGCATTCGCGATGCAGCGCATCGCTACTGCCGCGGCGTGGATCGTCTTGACGTTGAACTGATGAAGTCGGCCTACTGGGAGGGCGCAACCGATGACCACGGCGTGTTCGTGGGCGACGCCTGGGAGTTCTGTGAGATGTGCATGGAAGCGCATTTGCCCTGGCGCAGCACCAATCACTGTATTTTGAACCACGCCATTGAGCTCATTGATGCGCACACCGCGACCGGTGAGATCTACAACGTGACCTATCTTTTCCAAGACGCCCAACCGGTGCTCGACCTGTGGGTTGGCCGTTACCTCGACAAGTACGAGAAGCGCGGGGATGAGTGGCGCATTATTGAGCGGGTCTGCGTGCACGAGGGCACCCACTCGGCACCCGTAAATGCCATGGAGTTTGACACCAGCAACTTCAGGCAAGGGAGCTTTGACCGACCCTCCTCGGGGCGGCCCATCGGACCCTGAGCCCGGACATGCTTAATCTGCGGGGTTGTCGATGAACGCGCGTTACCGCTGGGGCGCTCGGGCGCTGTGGATGGTGCTATTGGTTGGGCTGGCGCCCGCATCGCCACTCTCGGCTGCGACGCTGATTACTCGGGCGCAAATTATTGATGGCTCGGGGACGGCGCCTTATTTAGGAAGTGTGCGCGTCGATGGTGATCGCATTGTTGCCGTCGGCGAGGTGGCGCCGATGCCCGGTGACACAATCGTTGATGCCAACGGCCTTGCCCTGGCCCCCGGTTTTATCGACACCCACAGCCACTCTGACGAGCTTATTCTGGCGCGACGCGATGCGCTGCCCAAAATTACTCAGGGCATTACCACCGCGGTGGTTGGGCAGGATGGCGATTCGCCGTTTCCCCTGACTGATTTTTTTGCGGCGCTGGAAGCGACGCCGGCCAAAATCAATATTGCCGCTTACGCCGGGCACAACACGCTGCGAAATCAGGTAATGGGTGCGGACTTTCGTCGTGAGGCTACAGCGGCTGAGTCGACACAAATGGCCACCTTGCTCGCGCAAGAACTTGCGGCAGGCGCTTTGGGCTTATCCACGGGCCTCGAGTACGAGCCGGGCATTCACAGCGCCCGGGCCGAGGTGTTGCAGTTAGCCCAGCTGACGGCTGATCTTGGCGGGCGTTACATCAGCCACGTGCGCAGCGAGGACCGCTGGTTTGAGGATGCGATCGACGAAATCATCGAGATCGGTCGCAGCACCGGGATGCCGGTGCAGATCTCTCACCTCAAGTTGGCCATGACGCGCCTGTGGGGCAGTGCGGCTGAGTTAATTGAGCGACTCGACGCCGCGCGAGCGCAAGACGTCGAGCTCACCGCCGATATCTACCCCTATACCTATTGGCAGTCGAATATGATGGTATTGCTGCCTGAACGCGACCCCATGGATCTTGCGGCGATCGATTTTGTGCTGGATCAGTTAGCACCCCCCGACGGCATTATTTTTACTCATTTTCCCGCGTCGCCCGATTACGTCGGTATGACCCTGTCGCAGATTGCCGAGCACCGGGGTGAAACCCCTGGCGTGGCGTTCTCTCAGCTGGCGCAGCTTTCAATTGCCCACGAGAGCAGCACAGGTGAGCGGGGCGACATGATGATTGGCACCAGTATGCAGGAAGCCGATGTGGCTGCACTGATGGCCTGGCCCCATATCAATATTTGTACCGATGGCAGTCTGGAGGATCGCCACCCCCGGGGCGCGGGGAGTTTCCCGAGGGTCCTAGGACACTACACTCGGGACTTGGGCGTGCTCACACTGGCGGAGGCGGTGCGCAAGATGACCGCACTACCGGCGGCACACCTCGGCTGGGAGGATCGCGGCATCATTGCGCCGGGTAAGGTGGCTGACCTGGTGTTATTTGACCCAGACACCATCGCCGATCGCGCTACTACGGCTGCGCCATTTCAGGTTGCCAACGGCATTTATGCGGTGTGGGTCTCGGGAGAGGTGGTGCTGAAGGACGGCGCTTCGACGGCTGCCTACCCCGGCCGTGTTATTCGCCGCGCGGGGCCGTGAGCACGTAATGGCCAGAGAATTACCCGCTCCGCACCTGCTTTTTTTGGGCGACATCACCAATCCTCTTGATGCCAAAACGGCCATGGGTCTGGCTGACTGGTGCCCCGACCGCTGCGTGGGGCAGTGGCGACTGCCCGGATGCGAGGTGGACTTGGGTCTGACCGAGATGAGTCCTGCCGAGGCAGTGGCTGCAGGTGCCAAGAGCGTGGTGGTGGGGGTGGCGCCCCTCGGCGGTGCCTTTAAGCCCGACTGGCTTGATGCGCTGGTGCATGCGCTTGAAAGCGGGCTCGATATCGTCAGTGGTTTACACCGCCGCCTGCAGGACACCTCCGCATTGGTGGAGGCTGCCGCGCGACATGACCGACAGCTGATTGATGTGCGCGTGCCACCGTCGGACATTCCTGTTGCCAGTGGGCGTCGCCGCAGCGGGCGGCGGGTGCTGACGGTGGGCACCGATTGCTGTGTGGGTAAAAAATACACCGCTCTGGCGCTGACCCGGGCACTGAAGGCGGTGGGTCACGCGGCCACCTACCGCGCGACCGGCCAAACCGGGATCCTGATTGCCGGCAGCGGCATTCCCATGGACGCGGTGGTGTCGGACTTTTTGTCCGGCGCGGCGGAGGTCTTAAGCCCCGATGCGGCGCCGGATCACTGGGACGTGATTGAGGGTCAGGGCTCGCTGTTTCATCCGGCGTATGCTGCGGTGACACTGGGCTTGCTGCATGGGAGCCAGCCCGATGCGCTGGTGTTGTGTCATGCCGCGGGCCGAACCGCCATTGATGACTACAGTGACTTCGCCATCCCGGATTTAACTGCCTGTATTACCCATTACGAATCGGCGGCGGCCCTGACCAACCCGGCGGCGCGGGTGGTGGGTATCAGCCTTAATACGCAGGGATTGAATCGGGATGCCGCGACACAGGCTTGTGCCGCAGTAGCCCAGCAAACGGGACTCCCCTGTGTGGATCCGATGCGCGATGACCTGACTGCGCTGATCGATGCGCTCTGGTGATGCCTGTCACCGCGTTGTGGGTAGACCCAAGTGACTAACGTTACCCGCTTTCCCAGGCCCCGTGCGTGTGGCGTGATCTGTGGGGGCGTTATCCTGCCGCCGCGCTTTGCGGGAGCAGGGTGGTGAAGCTGGATGTGTCACACCAGCGCTGGGAGATGCTCGCGCCGTTTATCACCGCGGGGGAGACCGTTACTGCCATTGACGTAGTGCATGTCACCCTCGAGCGTGATGGCGTAGTGGGTCGTGCCGAGACCATGGGTGTGGATTATCGCGGTGAGACCGCTGAGACCATCGCCGCTGCGCTACAACGACTCGATAACCAATTGCTCGCAAAACTGGATCGAGCAGTATGTGCAACCGTCTTGCCCCCGGGCGGCGCGCGCAATGGCCTTGATTGTGCGCTGTGGGATCTAGAGGCCAAACGTCGGAGCGGGGGGATTGCTTCGCTGGTGGGTTTTGGCATCGCACCACTGGCAACGCTGTATACCTTGTCGCTTGATACACCCGAGGCGATGGCACAACGCGCTCGCGAGGTGCCAGAGCTGACCCGGCTCAAGCTCAAACTCGGGCCGGAGAATACGCTGGATTGCCTGGCGGCAGTGCGGGCGGCACGCCCTGATGCACAGCTTGTGATTGACGCCAATGGCAGTTGGAGTCCCGACTTACTGATGCGGCTGGGAGATGATCTGGCGCGCCTCAATGTGGCCCTGCTTGAACAGCCCCTGCCAGATGACGGTGACGCCGTACTTGAGGGCCTCGCTTACCCGGTGCCGCTGTGTGCGGATGAGTCGTGCCAGAGCAGTGCGGATCTGGAGCGGCAGATCGACCGCTATGACGCCATCAACATCAAGCTCGATAAATGTGGGGGGTTGACCGATGCGTTGGTGATCCGCGACTGGTGCCATCGGCACGACAAGCGGGTGATGGTCGGCAACATGCTGGGATCATCATTGGCAATGGCGCCAGCGCTGGTAGTGGCGCAGGGCGCAGATTTTGTCGATTTGGATGGGCCGCTGTGGCAGCGGTCCGACGTCGTCCCCGCACTCAGCATTGAGCGCGGCATCATTGCTCCGCCGCCACCGGACTTATGGGGTTAATCCACCCTCCAATTTGGCTTCAGTTCGATTAATATGCCGCCCTTTTCAGGGACAACCACTGTGCGAGAGCGATCCAAATTGTGCGAGGGGTGCACTGCCGAGACCCCGACGCTGTACCGTTGCCGGGCGAGCCGTCTGCAAGGCTGGCGCTTTCTGTGCAATCGGTGTGTTGCGCGGCTTAAGGTGGAGCGACCCGATACGTATCAGTACGGCGGCACCTGGAAGCGCTTTCGTCGCTAGTCGCCCCGCTCTAGCGGCACCCCATCAGTAATTCAAAAACACTGCGCTTACTGACCTGATGATCATGGCGCTGTCAGTATTTGCGCTCTTGATGGCCCTTGAAGCGCTACCTCAGCGCTGAGCTATTCTCGGGTCGCTTTTTGCTCGGCAATCCAGTGAGTGACCGATTCCTCCAGCATCGGCAGGGTGATGCTGCCCATGCCCACAACGCGGTCGTGAAAACCCCGTAGATCAAACTGATCACCGAGTTCTGCTTCGGCGAGATCACGCAGTCTGCGGATCTCGAGCATGCCCAGCATGTAGGCGGTGGCTTGCCCCGGCCAGGAAATATAGCGGTCGATCTCGTTCTGGATGTCCACCGGCGCCCAGCCAGAGTTCGTCATCATGTAATCGACCGCCTCATCTCGGCTCCAGCCCAGCGTATGCAGACCGCTATCAATGACCAGGCGTGATGCGCGGGCAATCTGATCGGAGTACAGCCCCATTTTGTCGAGCGGAGTGGGGTAAAGACCCAGTTCATCGGCTAGGCGCTCCGAGTACAGCGCCCAGCCTTCACCATAGCCCGAGTTCCAGAGGTATCGCGCCAGCGCGTGGTAGGTGTCACCGAGCTCTAGCGCAATGGCCCCTTGCAGGTGATGCCCCGGGTAGGTCTCGTGGTGCAGCGTAGCGAGCTGATTGGAGCGCGAGCGACCGGTAGGATCGACCACCGCAATATAAAAAATACCCGGTCGAGTGCCGTCTTCAGAGGAGGAGTGGTACTCCCCCGACCCGCTCTCTGCGAACTCGGGGTAGGGCTTTACCAAGACGTCTGCCTTGGGTAGAGCGCCAAAGGCCTCGGGCATCGCCGCCTTGGCCGCCACCAGCCCGTCGACCGAGTACTGCAGCACGTCGTCCTCGGTCGCAAAGGTATAGGCCGGCTCTTCATTAATGTGGCGCAAAAACGCGGTGATATCGCCGCCGCCAAAATGCGCGTCGAGGGTAATACGCATTTCGTTGCGGATATGCGCCACCTGTTGGCGACCCAGCGCCTGAATCTCGTCTGCCGGCACAGCCTTGGTCACAAAGTAGCGAATGCGGGCGGGGTAGCATTGTTCGCCATTGGGGTTCGCGGTAACCGAGAGGGTTTCGCGCGCCTGCGGCATGTAGTCCTGCTCGATAAAGTTGGCGTAGCGAGTGAGCGCCGGTGCAATGTGTTCCTCGTAAAGCGCGACGACGGCGGCTGCAAAGGCGGGGTCGTCACTGCGACGGGCGGGGCCAAGAAAGATGCTGTCCTCACCGATTAACGTACGTATTTGCGTCGGTACCGCGTTGACTGTGACGCGCGGGGCGCTGTAGCCCAGTTCGAGTCCCAGCGTCAGGTTGGCGATTTCGTTGTCAATGTAACCGGCGACCTCACCGAGCCGTGACAGCGCCTGCTGGTGCAGATCCGGAGTGCCCAGAGGCTGCACATCAAACACAAAGGGTAACTCGGTATGCCAGCTGGTCGCGGCGGCCGCCTGCCAGAGCTCGTCTCGGCACACCCGATAACCCACCGAAGCCTCGAGCTGTTCTCTGAGCAAGCCGTAGCTTACCCAATCCCGCGATCCCACCGCTGTCGGAGGTTCGATGGCATTGAGGCGGGCGAGAAAGGCGTCTTCCTGAGCCGCCCACTCTGCCAGCGCTGTCAGCGAATTATCGGGCAGATGATCATGTCGCGCCCCGGCGATGGAGTAATACGTGCCCATCAATGGGTCCTGTTTCATCATGGCGGCGAGGTAGTCGTCGGCAAGGATCTCGATGGCGCTTTCTGCGGGCGGTGGGGGCGGATTACAGGCGCTGAGAAGCAGTGGCAGTGCGAGCACCAGAAGAGCGCGTGTGGCATGCATAGCGTTACCTGACTGAGATGGGTTTTTAGCGTGCATTATGCGCTCGGTGGCTCCGCGAAAGGAACGCGTGTTAGCGCATGCGGTTCTGCCCGTGACAAAAAGATACCAGCCGGCTGAGTTCGGCAAGGGGCTTGCCGCTTTGCTCACGCAGGCTATTAAAGTAGCCCTGAGCAGCTTTTAGGGCGCGCTGGCTGTTGATCCCCGAGTCGACAATCTTGTGGCTCCGTAAAAAGCCTTCCACATCCTGGGTGAGTAAAAACGTATCCACGCCGAGCGTGCGGAGGGCATAGGGCCCGGTGTTACCCCCGAGACGGCTACCCTGCTTTTTGAGATTCAGCCACAAACCGATCACGTCGTCTTCTGGCCATTCGGCAATAAACTCGCCGTAAGCACGCTTCTCGCGCCGCTCGGTGGCGTCGATCATCAGCGCGTTGTCACGAATCGTTTTGACCTTGTTGAAGTTGCGAATAATCGCCGGGTCCTGTGCCTTACGCTCGAGCATGTCGTCGGGCATCATCAACAAGCGTTCAATGTCAAACTCCCAGAAGAGTTCTTCGAACTGGGGCCATTTTTTATCCACCACCCGCCACACAAAGCCTGACTGAAATATCTTGCGGGTGTACTCGGCGAGGTAACGATCCGACCCGAGCTTTTGCAAGTGCTTTTTGTTTGCGGTTTTGGGCAGCAGTGCCTTGAGGGCTTTTTCGCCGCCTTTGCGCTCGCAGGCGTGTTGATAGATAAAGTCGTAGTCGGGTTTCGCCATGGGGGTAGTGTAGCGGTTGGTGTTTTGTTCGTCGTGGGCGGTGAGTCGTGAGTCAATCGTGGTTAGCACAGGCTCCACGCCTGTTTCGGCCTGTTAAAGACGGCAGCGACAAAGTGCCGCGAATTCTTCGATCCGGTTTTGCACCAGTGAAGTGACCCGCTTGACGCCTTCTGCCATGCTCAAGTGAAATTCACGGTGCACTTACCAATTCCCTCTACGCTGACGGTCATGACATCGCCGGCGGTGACGGGCTCGAGTGGTACGAGGCTGCCCGACAAAATAATGTCTCCGGCGTTAAGCGTGATACCGAATTGCCCCAACGTGTTAGCGAGCCAGGTGACACAGTTAATCGGATTGCCCATCGCAGCCGCACCCTGGCCGGTAGAGATCACATTACCGTTTTTGGTGACCACCATGTTGCAAGTCGACAGGTCCATTTTGCGGGGGTCCACCGCGGCTGATTCGTTGACGGTGAACAGGCCACAGGACGCGTTGTCGGCAATCGTATCCTGAATTCTGATTTTCCAATCTTCGATCCGCGAGTCGACGACTTCAAAGCAGGGTAGTACGGCTTCTGTT
>Ga0255764_10002650_pt1 | contig 14512 bp, 9 predicted proteins | sample 071ome_30_FD_179964 | JGI IMG/M metagenome (GOLD analysis project Ga0255764, IMG submission 179964) | Coastal salt marsh microbial communities from the Groves Creek Marsh, Skidaway Island, Georgia - 071406AT metaG (version 2) | ecosystem: Environmental > Aquatic > Marine > Intertidal zone > Salt... | reverse complement strand
ATAAAGCGCGACACTCAAGGTAGAACGTGCGGTCCCATTTTGAATAGTGAATTTAAAATAGTGAATGGTGAATTGAAGCCATCTGGTGAGGTGGAACGTGCCGCCCCCGCTGCGTAACCTTGTGGCGTGCTTAAACAATTCTGCTCTTCGTTTTGGGAAGCCTTCAGTATTCCACACACCTTTCATTCACCATTCACCATTTTAAATTCACTATTCAATCCCCCCACATCCGCGTAGCTGGCGCTAGCGGGCGCATCGAGACGATACGATCTACCCCATCGCAAGAATCCACCAGAAAGGATTCTTGAACAACAGGTGGATTCCTCGGCATATTCTCGGCATCATGCTTAGCCAAAGATCACTTTTAGCCATTCGCTTGATGTTGTTCCTCTGTTTGGGGACAAATTTATCGGCGCAAGCTCAGAATGGTGCCGCCAAGTTGAAAGCCCTGCTCATAGCGGGGGGGTGTTGCCACGATTACACTCATCAACACGAAGTGCTTGCCAAAGGCATCCAGGAGCGAGCCAATGTGCAGGTGGATGTGGTCTGGACCGATGATCGTTCCACCACCCCGCCCCTGCCTCTCTACAGTGATCCGAATTGGGCGGAAGGCTATGACATCGTCATCCACGATGAATGTGCAGCCGGAAACAAGGACTTGGAGGTCATGCACAACATCCTCCGAACGCATCAGGTGATCCCGGCGGTCCATCTTCACTGCGCCATGCACAGTTTCCGGAACGGAACCGACCTCTGGTTCAAGCACCTGGGTCTGCAATCCTCGGGACACGGCCCTCAAGTCCCCATTGACATTCATTTCACCGACACCAAGCATCCCATCACCGCCACGCTCAAGGACTGGACCACCATCCGTGAAGAACTTTACAACAATGTCAAACTATTCGACGCCCATCCCCTGGCATCCGGCAAACAAGTCATCCGGCGAAACGGAAACGAGCGCGTTGCCGAAGCAGTCGTGGCATGGATCAATGAGAAGCAGGGTGCGCGCAGTTTCAGCACCACCATCGGGCACAACACGGAGACCGTCGCCGATCCTCGGTATCTGGAGCTGGTCACCCGGGGATTGCTGTGGGCGTGCGATCAGTTGAACGAGGAACATCTGACACCTTATAAAGGCAAAAACAAAGTCACCTTCGTCGAAGCCAAACCCAAGCCTCAAGCAGTTAACCCCACCGGAACCGCTCCCAAGGACGCCACACTGGTCAAAATCACGGCCAGCAGCACACAAAACCAGCGCTGGACCTGGATGGCTGTGGACGGCAAAAAAGAGACACGCTGGTGCGCCAGCGGAGCCGACAAACCCCAGTGGCTGCAACTTGAATTTGACAAGCCCCAGGAAATTTCCGGCGTGGACGTCCTCTGGGAAAGCCAGACCAATGCATACGGATACAAATTGGAATCCTCCATGGACGGCAAGAGTTGGAGCATGCTTTTTGACGCCACCGACAACCTGAAACGAGGCAACACCACCGCCTCCTTTCCAACCAAAACCATGAGGTTCCTCAAACTCACCGGCACCCGCACCTCGGGCGGAGGCTGGATCAGTCTTTGGGAACTCGCGGTCAAAGGAAAAGGCATCAAAAGCCTCTATCCAAAACTGGACAGCAACGAACAAAAAACAGCGACCGCTGCCCGTGAGGCTGCGGAAGATCCTATGGCAAAAGGGGGCAACATCACTCCGAAAATCGTCGCATTAAACAGCGCTGAAGAAGAAACCATTCTGAAAGATGTCAAAGTTCCGGAGGGATTCGACGTCACATTGTTTGCCTCATCCGCCACGGCTAATTATCCGGTCTATGTAGCAGCTTCACCCAACGGAGACCTCTACGTTTCCAGCGATGGAAACGGTTCATTGGGACGAAACCCGCACCGGGGCCGCGTATTGCGCCTGCGCGACACTGACGACGACGGGAAGGCCGACGAAGTCAAGGAATTCATCAAGGACATTGATTCACCCAGGGGATTGATCTGGGACAACGACCGTCTTTACCTGCTTCACCCCCCCCACATCAGCGTGCATTATGACCGGGACGGCGACGGGATCGCGGAAGATTCCAAACGACTTATTTCCGGCATTGCCTTCGATTTCGATCAACGCCCGCCCGATCACACGACCAACGGTCTGGAAATGGGAATCGACGGCTGGATTTACATTGCAGGCGGTGACTTCGGCTTCATGAATGCCGTGGGAACCGACGGACGTAAACTGCAGCACCGTGGCGGCGGCGTCATTCGCTTTCGCCCAGACGGCACCGGACTGCAACTCTTCGCGACCGGCACCCGCAACATCCTGGGCACTCCAATGAGCCCCCTGCTCGATATGTTCGCCCGGGACAACACCAATGACGGTGGAGGATGGGACGTGCGACTGCACCACTTCACCGGGCTCGAAGATCATGGATACCCAAGGCTCTACAAGAACTTCGGTGAAGAACACATCCAACCGCTGGCCGACTACGGTGGTGGTTCCGGTTGTGGATCGGTATATATCCACGAACCCGGTTTCCCGGCTGAATGGGCCAACGCACCGTTCACCTGTGACTGGGGACGTGCCGCCACGTTCCATCACAGCGTTGAACGACGCGGGGCCACCTTCGTGGAAACCACCGCTCCCAAACCCTTCATTCAAGTCACACGCCCAACCGATGCCGATGTCGATGCGATGAGTCGCGTCTACCAGGCCAGTTGGAAGGGGCCGGCAACGTTTAACTGGGCAGGCCCTGATCACGGCTACATCGTTTGTGTCACGCCCAAGGGATTCACCCCTGATCCATTGCCCGATTTCAATCGTCTGACAAACGAACAGTTGATCAAACTGCTCGAATCCCCCAGCCACATCCGCGCCCTCACAGCCCAACGCACCCTGCTCCGTCGGGATGCGACACCTCAAACAACGGAGTCATTGTTAAAACTGGCTTCCAACAAAAGCAGGGAACTGCGCGCCCGCGTTGCAGCGCTTTACACGGTCACCCAACGGGGCATCGACAGCCGGAACAGCGAAGAAGTCATCACCAGTGTTCAGCCATTTCTAAAGGATGCATCGATACAAGCATTCGTATTGCGTGCGTTGGGAGACATGGGACTGGACCTCCAGACCGCCGGTCAACCCGGACCTGTCAGTGCGGAACTGTTCGAGTCCGGACTGGACAGCAACGATCCCCGTACACGACTCGAAGCCTTGATTGCCGCCACCCATCAGGGACGCCTCAACACCGCCAATGACATTGCCGCCAGTCTGGGTCATACGGACGGAGTCATCGCGCATACGGCGTTCCGCGCACTGGCCAAACTTGGAGCCAGCGAAGCATGCTTTGCCGTTCTGGATTCCACTGCTTCCAGTGAAGCACAAAAGCAAGGTGCTTCGTTTGCCTTGATGCGCATCCATCAATCAGATGTGGTGGAAGGCTTGATCGCACGACTGCAGGATCCCGACAAATCTTCCATTAAACCACATGTCGTAGCCGCTCTTTGCCGGCTCTACCACCGGGAAGCCGAATGGAAAGGCGACAGCTGGGGGACACGCCCCGATACTCGTGGTCCCTATTACCAACTGGACGCCTGGGGACAATCCGAACGCATCCTTGATGCCCTGAAAAAGGAACTTTCAACCGCCAATCCGGAAGAAGCGGCAATGGTGGTTCGGGAAATGAACCGGAATCGCATCCAATCCAACGAAGCATTGGAACGCATCATCGATCTTGCCCTGAGCGACGAAACACATGTCAGTGCCGCAGTATCCCAATTGGCGGCCATTGAAGATATTCCTGCGAAGGCTATTCCCCTGCTGATCAAATCCGCGCGGAATATTTCTTCCACCCCCGCCGTGCTGTCACAAACCATCGAAGGCTTGGCCAAGACACGTCACGAATCGGCGCTGGCCGCCATGTTGACCGCCCTGAGCACACTCGACAAAGCCGAAGGTTCCGGAAAGGAACAGGCTGCCGGACGTCAGGCCTTTTTGAGAAGCTCTCTGTTGATTGATCAACATGAACAACTGGAAAAACTGGCGGCAAACGACCTGGAATCGCCCGCAGCTCAATGGGCCAACGCCGCGCTGCTCACATTGGCTGACCGCAAAAACATCGGTCCGGAAGTCACTGTACATGTCCGAAAAGCAATAGATCTGGGCTGGCAGGATCCCGTCCGTCGGGTGCTTCTCATGAAAGCGGCGGCACAAATGCGCAACCATTATCTGGACGCACGGATCAGGGCTTCATTGAACGATTTTGATCCAGACATCGCCAGCGCCGCCAAAGCGGCAGCACGCAGACTGCGCATCCCTGAACCCGGTGAAGATAAAACGCCCAAAATAGGAGATCTGACACAAGAAAAAGCGCTCGAACAAGTGATCGAATTCAAGGGAGACATCGCACTCGGTGAAGCCGTCTTCATGCGGGCGGCCTGTGTGACCTGCCACACGGTCAGTCAGGATCAGCAACAGAAAGGACCATACCTGGGCAACATCGCGAACACCTACCGTCGAAACGATCTTGCCATATCCATTCTTGACCCGAACAAAACCATCGCGCAGGGATTCGCCACCAACCTGATCAGTCTGAAAAACGGTCAGGAATTGACGGGATTTGTGGTGAACGAAGCGGGCGACGAAGTGGTATTGAGGGACATCATCGCCCAGGAGCATAGCATTCGAAAGACCGAAATCCAGGAACGTCGCACCCTCGAAACCTCCATCATGCCCGAAGGATTGATGGCCGGATTCTCCGTCAAAGAAATGGCCAGCCTGCTCGACTATCTCGAGATGCTTTCGAATAGTGAATAGTAAATTATAAATAGTAAATTGTGGTGTTCTTAACCAAAACTGCTCTACGTTTCGGGAAGCCTTTGGTAGTCGAGCACCCTACATCCGCATAGCTGACACTAGCGGGCGCATCGAGACGATACGATCTACCTGACAGCCCTCCGCCGGTAGAACGTGCCGTCCCATTTTGAATAGTGAATTTAAAATAGTGAATGGTGAATTGAAGCCATCCGGTGAGGTGGAACGTGCCGTCCCCGCTGCGTAACCTTGTGGCATACTTAAACAATTCTGCTCTACGTTTCGGGAAGCCTTTGGTAGTCGCACACCCCACATCCGCATAGCTGACGCTAGCGGGCGCATCGAGACGATACGATCTACCTGACAGCCCTCCGCCGGTAGAACGTGCCGTCCCCGGCGCGTCTCCTTGGCGTGTTCTTAACCAAAGCTGCTCTACGTTTTGGGAAGCCCAGGGTATTCTTTTTCCAATCGCCTTTTCGGATGCGGCAAGGTGCATCTTGTGGGGAAGGTGCCTACGTCAGTCAGGGTGCAGGTCGAACATTCACCATTTAAAATTCACTATTCAACCGGCTCGGGTTTACCGATGCGAATGAGAGGCCATAAGGCCCGGCGATGATGTTTTACAAAGGCAAGGGCAAATGAACAGAAGGTCAGCAGGCAGTTTTGAACGAGTTTGTGACAGACCACAACTTCCCCGGAACCACATCCGCAATCAAATTGAATATCACAGAAGGCAATACCACCTGCTCCATGAACCTGCAAGGCGCGCCATAGAATCATTCCGGTAAAGGCCAGAAGCAGCCCCCCAACCGTCACTGCAGCCGTTCTGACGCCCACCCCAAGCACCAAAAGCAATCCGCACCATACTTCAAACCAGGGTAGCCAGGCTGCCACAACATTCATCTGCCAATATTCCGTCAACACCCCGAATTCACGAATGGTCTTGAGAAATGCGACCGGATCCTGGGTTTTGGTCCAGCCCAAGTATATGAACATCCCTCCGATCAACACGCGGGTCAGTGCTACAATCATGCTTTTCATGGCTGCACATCCTCCGGTTGAGGCAATGTTTCCATCAAGGCACGCAATTCTTCGAAGTCATCAAATCGATCACCAAGCGCAACAGGATGACCTCCTTCATTCCAACCACGCATACCGGCGGCATAGATAAACAGCTTTTCCTGGGGAACCCCGAGTTGCATCAAATCAGTTGCGGCAAATTCACTGTCCTCACAATGACCTCCATTGCAGTAGACGATCACCTGTTCCGCCACCTGGCACATGGGGAGCACCAGATCAACGTATTGTTCCATCTGGTAGTGATCAAACAGGTAGGCGCCGGGTATGTGCCGTTCCTGAAAAAGCGCTTCATTGCGGGCATCCACCAGCACCACCATTCCGGCTTCCAGAAGAGGATCCTGCATCAAAGCCAGGACTTCATCTGTCGTTGCTGCCTGAAATCCTTTTTGCTGCAAGCGCTTGACGGATTCAGCCACCTCATCTTCAAAGGTAGGTGCTGCGCCTGTCTCTCCAGAAGATCCAACAGGGAGAACGGCTGTTTCCGTTCCCGGAGGAATGCTGGAGGGAAAATAATCACGGACCAGGTCCAATCCTTTCGGGGAATGGTGGTTCAAAACGACCGCGAGAGACACCCCAAGCCCCAATACAAACAAGCATTCTAGCCAGGCGTTTTTCATGAGCCGTTAACTCCCCCCACAAATGAACACCGTCAAAAGACTCCCAAATGAGCCATTATCGGGTCAATTTACGATAGGAACCAATGGGCACTTCAAAATCTTTGAACTGCTCATTATTGGTTTTGAGGGACAGCTTGGCATCCTCCAACTCATCCACATTCAAACCTTCAGGGAAGGTCAGAACGAGTCGGTGATGTTTTCCGTTGTTGAGTTGGTTGGACTCCACTTTAACGCCTTCTACGGACACCTTGATGTCTGAAACTTCGAGAGGGGTATCCTCATAGGTGAGCACGGTAACATACTTCTTCATTTCCTTCTGAAGCACGCCGTTTGGCATCATGATACGATTGGGAACCACCTGCACCGGGGCCATCACGTAGGCCGACGCTGCAAAGCTGTTTGATTTGGCTTCAGGTATGTTGGTTTCAAACATCACGGTGGCCCGGTTGGAGCCATAGACCAAAGGCGGAACGGTCGTGACTTCAATTTCATATTCCTTGCCTTCTTTGACCGTTTTCAAAGCCACTTTGAACTTCTCCCCACGCTCCACCCGAAGATTGTTGATCTCCATGGGGGTTTCCACGTGGCTTTCCACTTTGATATTGACGGTTTTAACCTCGTCCAGCTTCTTGAGCGCGGGAAAAGCCGCCACCACGGGACTGATCGTTACCGGGGTCCATACCTGCCCCTTGATCTGAAGGAAAGAGTTGGCGCGCTTGGGATCATTGCTGCTGACTGTCACTGACTTGGTAATGGGGCCCTTGAAGCGATCCGTGTTGAGTTTGATGGGAATCGTGCCGGATTCACCCGGTTTGACGGTTTTGGTCCATTCCCCCGCCGTGGTGCAACCACAACCGGGACGGACTTCATTGATGGTTAAAACCTGGTTTCCCCTGTTGAAAAATTTGAAATCATACCGGATCTCCTCGCCCTGTTTGGTGGTCCCGAACTCATAAACAGGCGTTTCGAACTCAATCACGGGAAAAGCTTCAACACTGTTCTCCTGAGCCTTCAGAGAGCTGTCCAAACCAAGACCAGCCACCAAAGCGGTGAGAAACAGGATGAGAGATGCATTCAATGATTTCTGTTGTCTTTTCATAATTCCTACCTTCGACATGACATCCATATCTTGAAAAAGGTTACTATTAATGAGGAACAGCTTGCGAAATGAGCGTGGAAAATGCAATCCCTGAATCAATCCGCTTTCGAGCCTTGATTGCCACGTAAGGCGGGACGTAGTGGCTACGATGCGCAAATGACCCGGGCGCAGCGTCCTCGCGCCCATGCCAGGGTTCCCGAACATCTTCAATCATGAAGCCTTTTTGGCAAAGCCCCCCCAACAACGCTTCCAGCGGGTGCAGGAACTCCAGCGCCCCGTGCTCCCGGTGTTCACTTCCGTGCACGGGTGGCAAAGGCCCCTTGTGATGCCCCTGGGTTTGCACATGATACTTGGAACCTTCGGGAAAGGGACTGCACTGGAGACTGAAAGGTTGTTTATGCTGTACGATATAGATACCTCCAGGTTTCAAAATCCTTTGCACCTCACCATACATGGCATCCAGGTTTTCGATGTAACAGCTACTGACCGGTTGCATGATCACATCAAATTCACCCGGATCAAACATGTCCATGCTGGTCATACAGGCACGCACGCGACGGATGCGAAAACCATGTTTTTCGGCCATGATTCGATCCTTCTCCAGCATGGCCTCCGAGACATCCAACACCGTTACATCGGCCCCGCCCGCAGCATACAAGGGCGCATGTTTTCCTCCTCCGGCGGCGAGACACAGCACTTTTTTCCCGTGCACACCTTCCGGCAACCAGTCGTAGATGTTGATGTGTTTCTGGGGATCATTCAGCACCCGCGCCGATACGGTGGAAGCGAAACCGCTCTTTTGGGCCACCATCCGGTCCCAAACCTGTGCATTGTATTCGGAAACTTCGTTCATGGATTCAGACAATGATACTCAACCTTGCTGGACTTTTTCAATGTGATGCAGGCCCATACGGCAAGCATCATAGGGATCCGGAATTTCCCATGCATCAATCATGATCCATCCCTCAAACCCACCGTCACGCAAGACCTGCAACGATATAGGGATATCTGCATGCCCATCTCCGCAAGCCAGATGCTTTGACGTACCGCCATCACGCAAGGTTCCGTCAGTGTCTGTCAGATGCACGTATCCGATGCGTTCCACACCAATGCGTTTCAACATTTCATGCGGACGACCGGTCGAATCGTTCATCAGATCAAAATGACTGGGATCATAAATGGTTTTCAAGTTGGGATGATTGGCCTTGTCCAAAATACGTTCCAAATGTTCTTCCGTATTGAAAACAAACGGTGGCTCTATTTCAAAGGCTGCTAAAATCCCCTGTTCACCGGCCAAATCACCCACTTCCCGAAAAGATTCCGCCAATTGTGCAATAGCCTTCTCGATGGATTGCCCCCTGAGTCCGCCTCCCGGCCACATTCCGATGCAGTTGCACCCCATCGCCTTGGCAAACCGCAAATGTTGCTTCATGTTTTCCAGCCATTGCCTCCTGTCCGCCTGATCCGGAGCAAAGGCTCCTCCTGCGCCTGTCTGGATGGAAAACACCTGTAACCCGCCTTGCGTGTAGGTCTTCACCATTTCTACCACTTTTTCAGCATTCCTGGCAGGATCCGGATAATCCCCGACACGCCACCCTTGCACCAGCTCAAGCCCGTCAAATCCAGTCTTCCGAATGAAAGGCAGCACTTCATCCAAAGGATAGGATTGATGATACTTACGCTCCCCCGATGCGAACCCGTTGAGCCCAACGGCCGTTTTCCATTGAGGACGAGGACTGTCGGCAAGCCCTGACATACTGCCCAGCAATCCAAGACAGGCCATCCTTTCAACAAATGAGCGCCGATTCACTTCCCTGTTCATCAAGGGTGTGGATCCGAAAGAATTGGGTGGGGGTGGTGATGGGTTCATAGGCTCATGATGGTCGCGACCGGGCGGATCAGGCAATCAAAATGGAGACTTCTCCCATAAAAACCGGTTTCAAACATTTTTTGTCCTGTTCTGGATTGTTGCAAAGAATGCTTGAGCCTTGACTTGACCGTTCATTGAAAATCGGATTGGATATCCGGCATCAGCCAATCAAGTAGGAATATGAACAAGTTTACTGTCATTTTACTCGGGTGCCTCACAGCAGGATGGACGATGACCGGACTCCGTGCCGACGAACAGTCCGCCATTGCTCAAGTCGAATCATACGGTGGCCAGGTACTGGGCATCGCCAAAGACGTGGAAGGCGTAAGGGTGTTGATTCCACCCAAAACATTCGAAGGACGTGTCCTCACCGATGCCGATCTCGCCGTGCTTAAGGAAATCCCCCACATCGTGGAACTGGATCTCAAAAACGCCGGAATCGGTGATGCCGGTGCTGCTCACTTAAGTGGCCTGACGGATCTGGAGCGTCTGCACCTTGAGAAGACAAAAATTACGGATGCCGGACTTGGCCACCTGAAAGGGCTGACCAACCTGGCCTACCTGAACCTTTATGGAACCGAAGTCTCGGACGCCGGCTTGAAGTCTCTGGAAGGATTGACCAAGCTCCACAATCTTTACCTGTGGCAAACCAAAGTGACCGAGGATGCCGCCAAAGCGCTTCAGGCATCCATGGAAGGCAAAGGCAACGACGCTCTGGAAATCAACCTCGGTTGGGAGAAGGAACTCCTGAGCAAAGCCCGCCTGGCCGCCCTCAAATCTCAACGCGAAGCCTTGGAATCCGGCGAGAGCGAAGAAGAGGTTGATGTCGCTGTCGTGGACGATCCCGACTTCAAAACACATATCATGCCCATCCTTCAGGAAAGCTGTGTCAGCTGTCACGGTGAAGAAAAGCAGAAAGCCAAGCTTCGCCTGGACACCTATGAGTTGGTCATGAAAGGCACTCCTGACGGACCCGTCGTGGCTGCCGGAGATTTGATTGGCAGTTCATTGTTCCAACTCATCACACTTCCTGCTGACGATGACGACATCATGCCGCCGAAAGACGGACCATTGAGCGAAAACAAAGTTGCCCTCATCCGCAATTGGATTGCCAAAGGAGCCAAAGCAGAAGCCGAAGTCAAACCGGTGGAAACCAAAGTGGCAGCCGGTGGCGGCGAAGGTGGTGTCTTCGCTGAATACATTCTTCCCGTCCTCCAGGATCGCTGTGTGGATTGCCACGGCGAAGAGAAGCAAAAAGGCAAACTCCGACTCGACTCCCTGGCTGCAACATTGAAAGGTGCCGGAGACGAAGCAATCGTTGTCAAAGGACAGCCGGACAAAAGCTCTCTTTACACACGCATCGTCCTGCCAGCCGACCACGACGACCGCATGCCTCCCAAAGGAGACCTCCTGAGCAAAGCCCAGGCCGATCTGATCAAACTCTGGATCCTGAGCGGCGCGGAATAAACCATTGTTACCAGTTCAATTTAGATCAAAAGCCTCCAATGTTCATTGGAGGCTTTTTTTTGCCTGTGCACCTTATATTCCCAGTTAATTTTTGGTCTGAACAAACACCCCAACTGGCCAGGCTTTGACGGTGGCATCGTTGGATCCTGCAGCCAACCAATGATTATCGGGACTGAATACCAGAGCGCTGATGGGAAGCTGATGGGCACGAAGTCCGACAAGACGTTCTTGCTTCCGAACATCCCACACTTCCAGGAACTGACGATTCCGATGCGGAACCAATGCAAGCAGTCGACCATTTGAACTGAGTCGGGCAACGCGATAATCTACTTCCTCGCCCGGTTCGGGGGATTCCAGTTTAAAGATGGACAACGTATCTCCTGTCATTAAATCCCAAGAACTCAATTTTCCTTGATGGGTGAGGGTAAGAATCTGATTTTTCTCTTCCTGAAGCCACGCTCCGATTAGGGGACCACTGAACGAGCTCATTTCCACCAGGGCATGCCCACTTTCAATGTCCCAAATGCCGAGTTTCATGGAATGTGCCGCCATGAAAACGTGTTTGGAATCTTCCGTGAAGAAAAGAAAATTACCCGACACACCTTCACCCCATTCCTGCACCAAAGTGCCATCGTTTACCCTAAATATTCTCAGAGGTTGATTTCCCCCCCGAAAAGCCACCAAGACTCCATCTGGACTGAAATCCACATGATCCGCGACTTGTTGAACCAAAGGAAACTCCATGACTCGTCGACGTTTTGAAACATCGTACAAAAAGGGAATGGGTGAAATCTTAGAAACTTTCCGACCGGAAATTGAGTGCACGCCGTCCGAATCCACCACTCCAGCATCCACATACTGGCCATCGGGAACGATCATCACGAACCGTCCTGAGCGGTCTGGAAATACTCCAGCTACGCCAGAAGGCAATCCGGTAATTCCCCAATCCTCCGTTTGCTCCTTCCAATCCCACATTCGAGCTGGAGTAAAAGGTAAAGGAACGGGTTTCCCTACTGATACAGGTCCTACTTTTTTCTGATAGCTTCCGTCTGCGTCTTCGGCCCCCGTCCATACCGCACTGCCATCCGGCGAAAAACAAACAGAACGAACATTGCCCAGCAATCGACTGTAAGCCCCCTCCTCCGCCGGCCCCAGCACTTTCAGCAACCAGCTTGATTCAGGTTGTTCCAGAGACCAGACCCGAGCCGTTCGATCATTCGCCGCCGAAACTAGGTATTTCCCGCCAGGATGCCAGTCCAGATCGACGATTCCATTCCGGTGTCCTTTGAAGACCTGGACCATGTCTTCCAATGTTCCCGACTCCCAAATGCGGATCGTATGGTCGCGGGAAGCCGTGGCGATGTGAAATCCATCTGGATGAAAAACGCCGTCCACCACCCGGTCCTGATGACCTTCAAGACTGGCCTGTAGAAAGCCCGTATCCACATCCCAAATCTTGCCGCTTCCATCCGCTGAAACGGAAAGCAAGCGCTGATCATCGCTTGAAAAGGAAACACCCAGTACGGGCGCCTGATGCGCTTTCAACTCATGAACTAGCGAACTATTGGAAACACGAAACATCCGAACCATATGATCGGCACAGGCGGTGGCCAGCCACTTTCCATCCGGACTAAACGCCGCATCAAGTGCCGTGTGTTGATGTCCCGACAAGGTTGAAACCAGTTCAAACGTATCCAAATCCCATAGACAGGTATTTCCAGGCAACTCAGCCGCCGTCACCGCATATCGACCATCTTGGGAGATAATTATGTTGCATCGACTGGAGTAAAACACTTCAGTTCCACCGATCATTTTTGATACTTGATTCGGCAAACGCCGGACGCGTTTACCGGATTGGACATCCCAAAAATATGCCAATGCTTCCTCGGGTTCCGTCAGGGTGTTGGCGCTTTGTGAAACATTGTTGTCAGGACCTTCTTTAACTTGAATATCCAGGTATTTCCCCAACGATGTGGTCACTGCAAATCGACCATCCGGGGTAAATCCCACGGAAGCGACCGAAGCCTTGTGCCCGGCGAGCACGTGAACAAGTTGCCCGGTTTCCGCATTCCAAATGATCGCTTGTTTGTCCAAAGAACCGGAAACCACCCATTGGCCATCAGGACTGAAATCCGCATCCACTACCTGCGCTTGATGTCCATCCAAAACATGAAGGAGTCCACCTGATTGAGCATCCCAGATTCGAACCTTGGTCTCGCCGTTCCATGGTCCTTCAAAACTGGCAGTCGGCAGTCCCGCCGGGTCCAGGTGCGAGTAATAAAAACCTTCATCCACACTGACGGTCAGGATTTTTGACTCATCGGGGCTGAATTTCGCCTGACTCAAAGCGCCCTCACTTCCGTCCAGTTCAAGCAAAAGCTCACCAGTGTAGGGATCCCAGATGCGCGCTCGTTGATCTTTGGACGAGGAGAGCAAACGAGATCCATCTTTATTGAAAACAACGGAGGCTGCCCGGTCCTCATGGAGCATGATTTTTCGGGCTGACAACTTGGGCGCGCGTGCCATGGCAAGCTCCATGGCAGCCTGATGGGCTTGTTACAGCGCCTGCTGTTTCTGCATGGTTTGCAGAAAGAATCCACCCACACCAAAAACGGACAAGAAAACCACCAACAAGCTCAACACTGCAATGGCTGGTTTCCGACGGGCCCATTTCACACGACGTTCCCAAAAACCACTGGGACGGGCTTCGATGGGCTGGTAGTCCAGCCAACGTTCCAAATCCTGACACAATGCCTCCGCCGAAGTATAGCGCCGAGATGGATGTTTCTCGAGGCACTTCAGACAGATCGTTGAAAGATCTTCGGGCAGGGATGGATTCAGATGGTTGGGATGTTTAGGTTCATCTGATTGGACACTCTGAAGTACTTCCAGAGAATCTTGAGCATCAAAAGGAGGACGCCCTGTGAATAAGTGATAGAGAACCGCCCCCAAACTATATACATCAGCAGAAACCGTCAAAGGCACACGTCCTGACTTGGCCTGTTCCGGAGCCATGTAGGCCGGGGTTCCCATGATAGTTCCCGTGCGCGTCAAGGTCACATCTTCCCCTTCCCGCTTGGCGAGACCGAAATCGGTCACCCATGGTTCGCCCTGAGCATCGATCAGAATGTTACCCGGTTTGATGTCACGATGAAGCACGCCGCGTTGATGTGCGAAGTGCACCGCCCGGATCACTTTGACCATCAACTCCACTGCTCTTCTTGGATGAGCCATCAAAGCAGGAAGCGCTTCCTTGAGAGTGCCGTTCTCGATGTATTTCATCGTAAAGAACGTTTGGCCGTCGTGCCTTCCGATTTCGTATATGGGAACGATGTTGGGATGGTCCAAATGCGCGACCACTTCAGCTTCGGAAAGAAAACGCTTGAGCACATCCTGACGTACGAAAGCACCGGCCAGGAGCATTTTCAGGGCAACCACACGATTGAGTTTCTTTTGCCGCGACTTGTACACCACACCCATGCCGCCCTGTGCAATTTCCTCAAGAATCTCGTAATCCCAGGTCCTTTCTTCCTGCGTATCATTGCTTGGATTTGATGTCTTCTCTTCCATTTGTAGTTCAG
>Ga0255764_10002638_pt1 | contig 14562 bp, 6 predicted proteins | sample 071ome_30_FD_179964 | JGI IMG/M metagenome (GOLD analysis project Ga0255764, IMG submission 179964) | Coastal salt marsh microbial communities from the Groves Creek Marsh, Skidaway Island, Georgia - 071406AT metaG (version 2) | ecosystem: Environmental > Aquatic > Marine > Intertidal zone > Salt... | reverse complement strand
CCAGCCCGGCGACACAACATCATCTCCGCTCTCGACCAGGTCGGTCACGAGATCCTCTCCTGGTTCGACCTTTTTCCTGTCCATGAGCTCAGTCGCATAAGCGAACAGTGCAAGCGCAGCATCCATCGCCGTCTCGATCGCACCGACCGCGTTCGCCGACACGATGGCATCGGTCCAACCGTCGAACCGATCGCGATCGCTTGGAGGAACACCGAGGTAGTGCGCAACCACAAAGGACGGCAACGGCTTGAACAGTGCGGCCACAATGTCAACCGGCTGCTGGCCGGCATCGGCGACACCGTCGAGCCGCCTATCGACAAACTCCCGCACGGCGTGCTCGATCCGCGCGACTCGACGGGGCGTCATCTGTCGACTGACCAGCCGACGCATCACCGTGTGATCGGGTGGATCCATCATCACGATCGGCTGCTGGCCGTCCTCGAACATCGACATTGCGTCGGCATTCGGCGTGAGTCCCTGCGCAGATGAGAACGTGGCGGTGTCGCGCACCGCAGCGAACACGTCGGCAAAACGCGACAGCACCCAGAAGTCGACGTTGTCGCCCTCGGCGGGCACGAAAAGAATCGGCGAGTCGTTGCGGAGCGCTCGGTAGTCGTCCCACGGTGAGCGCCACGTCTCACCACTGCGCAGGAAGAACCCCGTCTTCGCCATGGGAAAAGCATCCCACCTGGGTGGCGACGACAGATCCATCCACCACTGCGCCGGGCGCAAACGGTGTCAGGCCAAGAGGTCCCCGAGTTGCCCGGCGATCTCTTCCGGAGAGACGATCGGACCGAACCGTTGGACGACCTCGCCGGCAGCGTTCACCAGAAACTTCTCGAAGTTCCATGCAATGTCGGACGTCTCGCCATCACCGGGCTGCTCGGCCTTGAGCCACGTGTAGAGCTCGGCGGCATTGTCACCGTTGACATCGATTTTCGCGAACATCGGAAAGTCGACACCGAAGTTCTCGGTGACAAAGACCCGAATCTCCTCGGCCGATCCCGGCTCCTGACCACCGAACTGATTGCACGGGAAGGCCAAGACTCGGACGCCGTTGTCATCATGATGAAGCGCACGCAGACCTGCGTACTGAGGCGTGAGGCCTCAAGCGGACGCGACGTTGACGACGAGGCAGGCGGCATCGGCGAAATCGGAGAACGAGACCTGTTCACCTTCCAGCGATGCCATTTCGAATGCATGAAATCGGCTCATGCGGCGGCAGCGTACCGGCCGACGCAACCGGTCAGGTTGGGACTTGCAAGATCGTCACCAAGGTCGACGGCTATTCCGGTGGCCCGAAACGGAGCCGGGTGTTCGCCACACAAAGATCAACAAGCCACCAACCCCGACCTACGATCTTCCGATCCTCACTCGGACCGGCACGACGGAAACCCACTGCACTGACCCGAACAATTCGGCACGAGCCCTGGAGGGTCACGATCGTCAGGCCAAAGCGATGCTCAAAGAAGGCAGCCAACGAGTTGTAGCCAGCCAGCGCGATACCGGTCCGCAAGCGTCGCTCATCGGCCAAAAACAACACGGCCGGTCCGGGTTCTCCGCGCCGCTACGTCTCTCGCTTGGAGAAGCAGCGATACTGGGGTCATGGCAAAGATTCCCGGGGCCCGTTCGCTCGCTCACCTGGTGGCCTTTGGCGGGCTGATCGTCATTCTCACACCGATCTGGTTGATCGATTGCGGCTTGTCGCGCCTTCGGACCATGGTCCGCGCCGGCGGGACACGCGAGATCGAACGAATGTCGCTCAACAACACCGACCTCCCAAGTGTTCTTCGTCGTGGTGTGCCCGTGATCCTCACCGATCTCTACGAACGGCTCGAGCTAACGGTGCGACCCGATCTCCATGGTCTACGGTCGATCGGCGACGGTCATCCGTTTCCGGTCACCCGACACAGCGCCGAGCGGCCCTTCTTCCTCTACGTTGGCGACTACGGGGCCACGCGGGTCAGGACCGATCACCTCACCATCACCGAGTTCTTGGACGACCTATGGATCGATACCGAAGAGCAGAGCACGTACAAGCTGTTCGCGCGCGACGGCCTCGGCGGTGGCATCGGTTCGATCATCGAAGAGATGGCGGACCAGCTCGAGCAGTTGGCCGGCCGAGCGGCCGACGTACATGCAAGTGGGATCTGGATCGGGTCGAAGAGAGTGACCACCCCGTTACACCACGACGCATGGACCGGCCTGCTGTTCCAGCCCGTCGGCTCGAAACAGGTCGTCATGTTCGGTCCCGAGGACCGAGGCAACATCTATTTCTCCTCACCGTTTCGCCCCACAAGCAGGTGGTCACGACTCCCGGCGCGGTCTCGAGAGGCCGACCGGTCGCAGTTCCCACGTCTCGCCCGCGCAGTTCGCTTCGAGGCCCGCTTGGGTGAGGGAGAGACACTCTTCATCCCGCCGTACTGGTCACACGAGGTCGAGGCACTCGAACCGAACGTGAGCATCCCGTTCCGTTTCGCCGCCCGACCCATCGATCATCTCAACCCAGGCTTCCTTCGCCCAGCAGTCGAAGTGTTCCACCGCAAACTCATGGCCCTCCGTCGCTGACAACATGACATCTCAGGGTTCCGTGCCGTCGGCGATCCTCACCAGCCGTTCAGGGCGCCTCGGCTATGTCCCGGCACTCGACGGACTTCGGGCGCTCGCCGTCGGCGCGGTGTTCCTCCATCACGCCGAGCTCCTCGATGGCGGGTTCCTCGGCGTCGACGTCTTCTTCGTGATCTCGGGCTTTCTCATTACAGCGCTCGCGATCGGGGAGATCGAGCACACCGGTCGCCTTGCGGTGGGTGGGTTCTGGGCGCGCCGGGCGAGGCGACTCCTCCCCGCCCTGTTCGCGCTATGCGCAGGCGTCGCAGTCTGGTCAGCGCTCACCGCCGAGGAGGCCGGGCGGGAGGTCGCGGCGACGCTCCTCTATATCGCCAACTGGGATCGGCTCCGCGAGGGATACGAGTACTTTGCGGCGTACGACCAACCATCGCTCCTCGAGCACACCTGGTCGCTCGCAATCGAGGAGCAGTTTTACGCAATCTGGCCCCTCGTGATCGTCGCGGTCGCCACTGGCGCGCGTCGAGCCGGTGTCCCCCTTCGAGCACCGTTGGCCACGGTCGCAGCCGTCATCGCCGTCGGATCGGTGGCCTGGAGTTGGTGGGGCGCGTCGGGCGGCACGGCACTCAACCGGCTCTACTTCGGGACCGACACGAGGGCGGTTGGGCTTGCCCTGGGCTGCGTTGCAGCCTGTGGTCTCGGACGCGGGACGCAAACCGGTGCTCGAGCGTCGGGGCGAGGGACAGAAGCACTCGCAGTGGCCGGCGGCGCGGTGTTGGTGCTCCTGGTGGCATCGACAGACGGCCGTGAACGCTGGCTCTACCAGTGGGGATTCGGCCTTGCAGCACTGGCATCGCTGGCGATCATCGTCGGAGCACTCGGAAGTGGCGCCACTGCGCGGCTGCTTTCCATGCGGCCAATGGTCATGATCGGGAAGGTCTCCTACGGCGTGTACCTCTGGCACTGGCCGGTGATCGTCCTCCTCGACGAGGAGCGGACTGGACTTTCCGGGGCACTTCTTTTCCTCCTCTGGATCGCCATCACCGCCGCGTTGACCGCATCCTCGTGGATCTTGATCGAACGCCGGGCGCCACTGCCGACCCGAGCCGCCCCGCACCGCGCACTTGCCTACGTCGGCGTCACCGTGGCGGTGGGACTGGCTGCCAACGTCACCTTGTCGCCGCTCGGCAAACTCGACAACGACGTTGTGAGCTCGCCGAGCTTGCTGACGACCAGCTCGGTACCAGCCCCAACAACGACGGCCGGCGATATCGCAGGTGCCGAGGACTCGCCAACCACCACCAGCGTTGTGCCGACACGGCCGCTTCGTCTCCTCATTCTCGGTGACTCGATCGCGGAGTCGATGGGTGAGCCGACCGCCGTGCCGCTTGCGATCGGTCCATTGCAGGTCGAGGTCACGAATCGCAGCATCATTGCCTGTCCGGTCACCTTCGAGGGCGACTGGCTCTTCGACGACGGTCGGCTGATTGGAGATCCTCCTCCGTGTGATTTCGACGACCGGTTCGCAGCCGATGTCGAGGAGGTCGACCCAGACGTGATCTTCTTGTTGTTCGGGTGGGCGGGTGGTATCGCCAGTCGACAGTTGCCGGACGGTCAAATCGTTGCCGCGTGCGACATCGAATTCGACGAGCGGTACCGAGCGGCCTTCGAGCGGCTGGTGGACCGGATGAGTCAGAAGGCAACGACCGTCGTCGCCACACTCCCGGAGGCAGGCTACCGGGACCGACCGACCTGCATGAACGACGCCATCCTCACCCTCAATGTGACGATCTATGACTTCGGGGAGTGGGCATGCCCGGCGGGCGATTGCAGCCAGACAGCCGCCCTCCGCCGAGATCCAGTGCACTTCGCGTCCACCCCTGAAGTTCGCGAGATCATCTGGCCCGCAATCATCGGTGGCGTGGTAGATGCTGTTGGAATCGACGCCGCCCTGGCTCTCACCGCGCAAGGGTAGATTGGGTTGGTGTCGACAGAGGTGCTGATCGAGAGGGTCCACGCCGGTGACGTTGCGGCGGCTGCGCTTGATCTCGTCGATGTCGGCGGTGATCTGTCGGTTACGGCTCGTGCGATCGTTGCCGCCTGCGAGACGATCACCGCACGTGTCGCCGATACCCGAGCCGACGTTGTGGCCTGTCTCGAACGGGCTGGCGTGCCGGTGGAGTCCGGACCGGCACCAGACCAGCAGCAGCGCCACACCCTGACGCTCGAAGTGGCCGACGCTTCCACTGCGATGCAGGCTGAGCGAGTACTGGTCGATGCCGGCTTCGAACCCTGGGCGAACTGGTCGAGCGGAGCACGCCGATCCTTCGAGCGTCACAGCGGACAACGGACAGTGGTCCGGTCCGGCGACGCCACATCGGTGGTGCATTTGCAGTGGGACCGTCGGTCAGCACCGAACTCATGGACCACTCGAGCACTACGCCCAACCGACGCCGACTGGGCAACGATCCGTCTACCCACACTGCTGTGGTGGGGGTATCCGGTGGTTCGTGTGCTTCGTCTCGTGGCGGAACGGGTCGGGCTCCGGCATCGCCACAACTCGAACCTCGGCCCGTTTCTCTCGACGCCGGTGTCACTGCTCGACCCTCTGCTCGACCTGGTCGAGGCTGCCCCAGGTGACACCGTCGTGGACATCGGCTGCGGCGACGGCCGACTCCTCGAGGCCGCAGCACGGCGCGGTTGTCGTGCAGTCGGGTTCGAAAACGACCCGGAACTCGCCGAGCGAGCCCGGCAGCGAGTTACCGACGCCGGGATCGACAACCTTGTCACCGTGACCACCGGCGACGCGCGCGGCGTCAGTTTGGATGACGCCGACATCGTGTTTGTCTTCCTTCCAACCGACGTGGTCGCCCGACTTCTCCCCGACCTGCTCAGGACCCTTCGGCCTGGTGCTCGTCTCGTTGCCCACGAGCAGAACCGGCTACCCGCCGGACTGACACCCCCACCCGACGAAAGCCGGATCGTCGTGTCCGAACAGGCCTTGACCGTGGCCCATGTCTGGCAACGATGAGCGACGACGTATCCACCCCCGTTTCGCTCAGCCCTCGCCGCGAGGCCGAATATGAGCCAACCCGAACCCAGCGTCTGATCTGGGCGAGTCAGCGTCGTCACCACAACCTCCCTGTGGCCAACATGGGCGAACGGATGCGTATCCGTGGTCCGCTCGACCCAAGTCGGTTCGTTGCAGCGTTTGACACGGTCGTGCGTCAGGTCGACGTTTTGCGGTCGGTGGTCAACCCTGATGGATCCCTCATTGGTGTCCTCGCCGCACCCCCGACATCAACTCTCGTGCTTGATCTCCCAGCCGCGGACCTCGAACGGTGGTCGGCCGACCGCATCAGCCAACCGATCGACGCAACCACCTGCGTGTACGACTCGGTCTTGTTGCGTCATGCCGACGACGACTGGACCTGGTGGATTGATGTCCATCACATCGCCATCGATGCGTGGGGAGCGGCGCGGCTGGCCGAAGCGGTCTCAACTGCCTACCTCCACGACGGATCCCCTACCACGGCTGATCTTGGTGCGCTTGTGTCCGGTCCATTCTTCGAATCGTTTGAAGCTACGAATGATGGCGTCGGCGAGCGGGCGGCTGAATGGGACGAGGATGCGCGAGTGGCCGGACCGCAGGCGCCACTCACGCTCTATGGGCCTCGAGGCGAGCGAACAACGGTGGTCGACCGTTGTCCGCTGCCCCGGGATGGCTGGCAGGAATCGCTCGAGGAGGCGCTCCAGGGTGAGTTCCGGGCGCTCTCCCCAGAACTCAGCCTCTTAGCCCTCTCCGCAATGGCGACGTCGATCGCAGTGCGAAGGTTTGACGGACGGTCGAGCCTGGTGGTCGGGGTACCGGTGCACCACCGATCAGGTCGTTGGGGAAGCAAAGCAATCGGGCCGATGATGGAGCTCTACCCGATGGTCATCACGTTCGATGATGAGGAGACCCATCGGGAGATGTTCGCCCGTACGGTCCGGTCGGTGATGCAGGTGTTGCGGAGAGCACGCCCGGGAGAGAGCCCAGATACACCGTTCGAGGTCGTGTTGAACGTCACGACTGCCCGGTGGGACACGTTCGCCGGGTATCCGGCCGTGCGTAACTGGATGCGGTCGGGTCATGCCGAACCCAACCATGCGATTCGGGTGCAGATCTTCGACGAATTTGATCCCTCGGTCGAGGGTGACCATGTCCTGCAATGGGAACTGGACCTCAACCAGGGACTCTCCACCGATGGTTCCCACCAAGCCCTGCCACAGCACTTTGCGACGATCCTGAAGGGCATTCTCGATGGGCCCGACGAGAAGGCCGGACGGATCGCTGTGGTCGACCCCCATGAGCGGCAAGCGTTGGCAGCGCTCAACCCGCAACCTTCGCCCCGATCGCTCACTCGTCCGGTTCATGAACTGATCCGTGAGCGTCTGCGCGCCAACCCCGACGAGGTCGTGGTCGAGCAGGGCTCCGCCACGATCACCGGCGACGAGTTCGACCGTCAGGCCGACGCGCTCGCCCAACAACTCGTCGCCGATGGGCTCCGCGTCGGTGACCCGGTCGGCATACGCATGGGGCGAAGCATCGAGGTCTTGATTGCGGTCCACGGGGTGTTGCGCGCCGGGGGTCGGTTCGTGTTCCTCGACCCCGACGACCCCGTCGATCGACATGAGACGATCGCAACCGATGCCGGCCTTTTCGCGATCCTCGATCACCTCCCGTCCGAGGAAGGCAACAGTGCCGACACCGCTGTGCCAGTCGAACTTCCGACGGTGGGACTCGACGACGGTGCGTACATCCTGTACACGTCGGGTTCGACCGGGCGCCCAAAGGGAGTACCGATCTCGCATCGGGGCCTCGCTGACTACCTCGACTTCGCCATCGACTCGTACTGCGATCCTGAGAACCCACCATGGGTCGCACTGCACTCGGCACTCGTGTTCGACCTGTCCATCACGAGTGTTTTTCTCGCCATGATGACCGGTGGGCGTACGGTGGTATTCGAGGCCGATCCAATCCAGGCGCTTGGCCAGATCGGCCGTGATGATCGCATCACGTTCCTGAAGGGCACTCCCTCACAGCTCGAGATTCTCACCCGGGTAGCGGATGGTCCACTCTCGATCGACACCTTCGTGGTCGGCGGGGAGGCGTTTCGACGTCCGGTAGCAGAGCGGGTGCGGACCCAATGCGCCGGTTCGGTCAGGATCTTCAACGAGTACGGCCCCACCGAGGCCGTTGTCGGCTGCATGATCCACGAGTACGTCCCAGAACAGGACTTTGGTGTCGACGTACCGATCGGTCATGCCGCGCCAGGCAGCCAACTTGTGGTGCTCGACGCGCTGGGCGAGGTCGCCCCGCCAGGGGTCTGGGGCGAACTCTTCGTGCACCGGCCAGGAATGGCGTCGGAATATCTCCATCGTCCGGAGTTGAGCGACGAACGGTTCAGGCCACTGCTGGTCAGGACCCTCGATCGGGAAGTGCTCGGCAACCCCCGCGCCGACCACGACTCCACCGTCTGGTACCGGACCGGCGATCGCGTTCGCGTGGAACGGCTTGGCGTACTCGTTTACGGCGGACGGGAGGACGACCAGCTGAAAGTCAGCGGCATTCGGCTCGAACCGGCCGAAGTCGAAGCGGCCCTGATCGCCCACCCGGCAATCGACACCGCCCTCGTTCGTCTCTGGCAGCCCACCGACGCCGCCGAGCGCAGCGATGTTCGGCGCTGCGAGCGGTGCGGCCTCGGCGTCGACGTCCCCGGGGTGGAGATCGATGCGCTGGGTGTCTGCTCCGTCTGTCGTCAGTTCGACGAAGTTGAACCGCAGACACGCGCATGGTTCCGCACGCCAACCGACCTCGACGAACGCCTGGAGGCGGCCCAGGCCCGTCGCACCGGAGACTACGACTGCCTGCACCTGCTATCTGGCGGTAAGGACTCGACGTACGCCCTTTACCAGCTCGTCGATCGGGGTTGGAAGGTACACGCCCTCACCCTCGACAACGGATTCATCTCCGAAGGAGCCAAGGAGAACGTTCGGCGCAGCATCGCCGACCTCGGGATCACCCACGAGTTCGCAACGACCGACGCAATGAACGCGATTTTCGCCGACAGTCTCGACCGCTACTCCAACGTGTGCCAAGGCTGCTACAAGACGATCTACACCCTCGCCGTGGCGCGCGCCGAAGAGCTCGGCATCCCGGTCATCGTCACTGGCCTGTCGCGTGGTCAGTTCTTCGAGACCAGGCTTGTCCCGCACCAGTTCGAGGCCGGCCGTTTCGATCCCACCGACATCGACGCAACGGTGCTCGAGGCACGGCGGGTATACCACGCCTCCGACGACGCCGTGACCGAGTTGTTGCCCGAGCAGCGAGTCTTCGACGATCCGACCGTGCTCGACCGCTTGGAGTTTCTCGACTTCTACCGATACGTCGACGTCTCATTGAGCGAGCTTTACGACTTCCTGGAAAACCGTGCCCCCTGGGTGCGTCCAGCCGACACTGGACGATCGACAAACTGTCTCATCAATGTGGCCGGCATCCGAGTCCACCAACAAGAGCGCGGCTACCACAGCTACGCCGAGCCCTACAGCTGGGACGTCAGGTTGGGACACAAGACCCGCCACGAGGCACTCGAGGAACTCGACGACCACATCGACGAGCATGAAGTCAACGACATCCTCAGCCAGATCGGGTACGAACCGAAGACCCATGGCGTCCTAACCGCCTGGTACCAAAGTGTCGACGGGGTCGACCTCGATCCCGACGAACTCCGCCGATCATTGCGTGACCGTCTGCCGTCTCACGCCATCCCCTCAGCATTCGTCCGGCTCGACCAGGTGCCGCTTGCAGCCAGTGCCAAAGCCGACCCAAATCTGCTGCCCGCCCCAACTCGCTTCCACCGACGAAGCGGCGAAGGTGTGCGTCCCGAGACACCGACCGAAGAGCGGCTCGCTGCGATCTGGGGCGAGATCCTTGCGCTCGACTCAGTCGGGATCACCGACGACTTCTTCGATCTTGGCGGTGCGTCACTCGATGCCCTCGCAGTCATTGCGCGAATCGACGCTGAGTTCGGCACTGACCTCCCCGATGCCACCGTGTTCCGCGCCCGGACAATCGCCGAGTTGGCCGAGTTGGTCGATGACGCCGACACTGCGGAGCAAGAAGTCGCCGTCGAACTGGGCGACGGTCCGCTGCCATTGTCAGCGGGCGAGGAGGCGATGCTCCTCGAGTACCGCCTCGACCCGACCGACACGCGCTACAACGTCACCCGGCTCTACACGCTCGACGGGCAGGACGGTCCGGTCGACGTCGAAGCATTGGAGCGAGCCCTTCGGGATGTGGTGATGCATCATGCGCCCCTTCACACCCGGTTCGATGCAGAACGGACACCCCTGGGGCCAGCGGAGGCGCTGACCTGGGAGTCGCTCGGGGAGCTGTCGACGGAAGAAATGGACACCTTCGCCGACAACGCTCGTCGAGTCCCGTTCGACCTCGATGCCGGACCGCTCGTGCGCGCCCACGTCGCTACCACCGGCCCCGACCGGACGTCACTCCTCATCGGAACACACCACATCGTGATCGATGCGGGAACCTTCGACGTACTCTGGGAACAGCTTGCTGCACGGGTAGCCGGCGCAACACTCCCCGCACTACCGACCAGTTACGCAGCACACGGGGAACTCCAGCGCCAGCAGCACCTCCGACGAGACGACGATCGAGACTTCTGGGCTGAGCGAACTGGGTCTTCCGAGTCGTCACCGCTCAGGTTTGACCCCGCCGTCACCGAAGCCGACGGATACCTGGAGCTGACATCGGAACTCACCACCGCCGACATGGCCTCATTGGGTCACACGCCGTTCGCAACGGCGCTGGCAGCTGCCGCCGCGGTCACTGCAACCTTCGCGGGATCGAGTTGCGCACAACTCGGTGTCACAGCATCGGCCAACGACCGCACCGACACCGTTGACGTCGTCGGTTACTACCTCAACACGCTTGCCCTCTCACTCGATATAGCCGCAGCTCCTCGATTTGATGATCTTGTCGCTGCAGCTGCGAGGGAAATCACCGATGCGCTCCCGCATCGCGCCTACCCCTTTGCGTCAGTCGTCCGTGACGCCCGGGCATCGGGCCGGACGGTGCCTGATGTCTCAGTAATGCTTGCCTATGAACGCCTGGCCCCTCCGACGTATCCCTTTGCTCGAGTTGAGCAACGAATCCTCGCCTCGGGAACATCGGTCAGTGACGCAACCTTTTTCGTCCAAGAGCGCGGCGAAGAGATCCGGCTTGGACTGGAGTACCGGGGTTCGGCGATTGGCAGCGCAGACGCCGCCCGGTTGCTCCAGGGATTCGCCGACGTGCTCCGACAAGGGGTTGGTTCGCCTTCGACCCTGACCGTCGAACTGACACGTCCACTTCGTGCGGCAGACCTTCATCATGGCTCGCTCCCGAAGCCGGCAACTGTCCTCGAGCGGATGCTTGACCATGTCGAACAGTCACCGACCGCAGAAGCGGTGATCGACGCCACGGGACGGAACCTGACCTACGGCGACTTCGCTGCGTCAGTTGAAGCCACAGTCATGGCCTTGTCCAACGTGATGAATGGCGCGCAGCCGCGGCGGATCGGTGTTGCCGTCAGTCGGTCGGTGGATTTGGTAGTTGCAATCTACGCTGCCCAGTTTGCCGGTGCCGCCTATGTTGCGCTCGATCCAACGCTGCCCGACGGACGACTGGAACGAATTGCGGCCGCTGGTCACCTTGACGCCGTGATCACCGACGATCCGGTGAGACACGGCCGCTGGGCCGAGGTCGCAGTCGGTGTGCAGATTCACGAGGCTGTTCCTGCGACATCTGCACACCTCCGTCGTCGCGTTGCGGCACTGACCCCCCACGACGATGCCTACGTGATCTTCACCTCCGGCTCCACTGGCGAGCCTCGCGGTGTCGCCGTTACCCACGCCAACCTGGCTGCAAGCACGGCAGCGAGGGACGTCTGGTACGCCGAACGACCGGAACGTTTCCTCGTGACATCGAGTCCCGGTTTCGACAGTTCGGTGGTCGGCTTGGCATGGCCAGTCGCAACCGGTGGTGCGGTCGTCGTACCGGGAGACGACGACGTGAGAGACGTCGATCGACTCGCAGCGTTGATCGAGGATTTCAACGTGAGCCACACCCTCATGGTGCCAAGCCTCCTGGGTGCGCTGCTGGACCGATCGCCCAAATCGTTGGCGTCGCTGAGGGTGTCGATCGTCGCTGGAGAGTCGTGCCCACGCTCGGTCGTCCTTCGGCACTTCGAGGCAGTGCCGCACGTCGAACTTGTCAACGAGTACGGCCCGACCGAGGTCACGGTATGGGCGACGGCCCACCGCCTGTCGCCGAGCGACGACCCGGTTCCGATCGGTAGACCTATCCCCGGAATAACAGCACGGGTTGCGTCCTCGACTGGTGAGCCGGTTCCTGCCGGGGTCGCTGGCGAACTCTGGTTGGCTGGCGAGGGAGTCACGGCCGGCTATCTCGCCGATCATGCGAGTACTGCAGAGCGATTCGTGGAGGCCGACGGTCGCCGGTGGTACCGCACCGGCGATCTCGTGCGCGCGGTCGGCGGCGTGCTTCGCTTCCTCGGACGGGTCGATGATCAACTGAATGTGGGTGGCGTTCGACTCGAACCGGCCGAGGTCGAACGATTGCTCAACACCATGGACGGCATCACCGCATCGGCGGTCGTCGCCGTAGGCGACCCACCACTCCTTGTCGCCCACCTCGAGACGGATGGTCCGATCGACGAGGCCCACCTTCGCGGCCATCTCGGTGAGCGACTGGCGGCGACTGCAGTTCCCCGCCGATTCGTCGCCCACCCGTCCTTGCCTCGGACCCCGAACGGCAAACTCGACCGCCAAGCAGCAGCAGAACTTGCTTTGCCGACCCCGTTGCCCACCCCGGAGATCAGGGGTGGGACCGCGACCGAGCGGGCGGTGCTCGAAGCCTGGAGCACGGTGCTCGCCCCGGCCCAGATCGACCTTGACACCGACTTCTTCGCGGCCGGGGGAGACTCGCTCACGGCGGTGGCGCTCGTCACCCGAATCGGTGATGCGCTCGGACGCACAATTCCGATCTCGACCCTGCTCGCCGGCCCATCGCCAACTGCGATGGTTCAACTCCTCGAGGCGGGCGATCGATCGTCGAGACCCTTCACCGCCGTGCGAATGCAGTCCGGCGCACCCGACAGTCCTCTCGTACTCATCACACCCGCCTGGTTCAGCATCTTCGGCTACAGGGACATGGTCGAAGCGTTCTCCTCCGACATCGAGGTCATCGCTCTCGACTACAACCCCGAGGCCAGCATGGCACCGATCCTGACGGTCCCTCAGATCGTGACGGCGATGGAACCAGCCCTCGACGACCTTCCCAGTGGCAACCGACCGGTGGTGGTGCTGGGCTGGTCGATCGGCGGTGTCGTTGCAGCCGAACTCGCCACCCGGCTGCTCGAAGCGGGACGGCCGGTCGATCGCCTGGTACTCGTCGACACCGTCTTCCCGACCGTCGACCGGGCACAGTGGTCGGTGCGGTGGTCGTATCGATGGTGGATGACCAAATCGTTGCTTCGCCCGGAGGGCTTGGGCGAATTACGCGAAGAAGTGTGGAGGTTCATCCGGCGTCGGTTACCCACACCGATCGATCGAGCGATCCGGTGGGTGACTCGGGTGGCGTCGACGCCGCCGGACGACGCAGCGCCCGCGGCCCCCGCACAGGCCGCGGTCGTCGCTGCGCCTGTGGGAGAGGTTCCCGAACAGGCGAACTACTTCGAGCCTCGACCACTCGAACTGCCGGTCACCTTCTACCGTGCATCCGGATCGAATCCAGGACACACCAGCAAGCTGTGGCGCACCATCACATCTGACTTTGACGAGGTCGTCGTCAAAGGGAGGCACAGAACTGTCAATTCGATCATGGATGCGGGTCGGGTCGGTCAGATCACCGCCGACATCGAACGACGGCTGCGCTGAATCAGTCGAGCGAGGTGTCGCTGCGAGCCCGCAAATAGGTGACCATCGACGCGACCATGTCGAAATGCTCGATGACGATGTCGCCGGGGTCGATCGTGATGTCGAGCCGCGATTCGATCCATTCGACGACGAGCACGATACCGAGTGAGTCGACGAGCCCGGTCAGGACGAGATCGGTGTCGGCCTCGAGCGGATGGTCACCGATGGCCACCTCGGCGCGGATGAACGCAACCAATTCCTCGGAGAACGCTCGGTGATCAACGCTCGACATCGGGCGCAGACTACCGGTCGGCCCCGTGGTCTCCTCGGTCATCCCCCACGCCGACCGCACGACCGACCGCGCGCCTGTCGACCTTGCCGGTTCCTGTCCGCGGCAGGTCGTCGAGACCGACGACGCGGGACGGCACGGCATAGCGCGGGAGCGTTGCAGCAAGCTGACGGATCAGGTCGGCGTCACGGCCGTCCACCGTCGCAGCCTCCGGCGACACGACGGCGACGAGATGGTCGTCACCGCTCGCAGGGCGGTCGACCAGCACTGCGGCAGCATCGATCCCGTCGATGTCGAGGAGGGCTGCCTCGACCGCCTCGACCTCGACGCGGTGTCCACGCACCTTGACCTGATTGTCGACACGACCCACGAAGACGAGGTTCCCATCGGACCGCTCCGCAATCAGATCGCCCGTGCGGTACCAACGTCGGCCATCCTCTTCTGCAATGGACCGTGCATCGAGATCCGGGCGGTGCCAGTACCCGCGCATCATGGTGTCGGAACTGACCAGCAATTCTCCGGGTTCACCCGGGGCCACCGGCCCGCCCGTCTCGTCGACCAACCGAAGTGCAGCGCCGCTCCACGCTCGCCCGATCGGAATCGGGGCATCGTCCGTCGGTGGGGTGTCGAGGTTGTAGACGGTGCACTGATTGACCTCGGCCGGGCCGTAGATGTTCGAAACGCGAGCGGACGGAATGGCTCGCATGGCCCGAGCGAGCGCCGCTGGA
>Ga0255764_10002637_pt1 | contig 14564 bp, 20 predicted proteins | sample 071ome_30_FD_179964 | JGI IMG/M metagenome (GOLD analysis project Ga0255764, IMG submission 179964) | Coastal salt marsh microbial communities from the Groves Creek Marsh, Skidaway Island, Georgia - 071406AT metaG (version 2) | ecosystem: Environmental > Aquatic > Marine > Intertidal zone >... | reverse complement strand
CAACTTAACGACTTAAAGAAAAAGAACACAACAAAAGTTATGGAAAGCAGATTTGGCTTTGCTGTCAACTTTAACAAGATGACAGTTCAAAAGGCTGAAGGCTTACTAGAAACTATTGAATCTGGATTAACAAAAATCCGTAACAGTAGTTCTTTCCACACTGCTGAAAAGAACCCACGTTACATGGAATTATTAATGGTTAAAGAAAGTGTAACTGAATGGTTAGACGGCAAAGTAGAAGTAGTAGTTGAAGGTGAACTTCAAACTGCTGAAGCATTACTAGCCGCCAAAGATATCACAGATAGACTACAAGGCATGGTAGAAGATTTAGGCGAAATGCTTAACGAAGACTTACCACCATTAGGCGACAGCATAAATGACCAAATGGGCGAAGGCAAAGGCACACAGTATGTTGCTAGTGCAAGTGCTACAATCCAAGGTTTATTAGACGCAATGAAGGCTGCCAAGCAAGCACTAGATGATGCTAGTAAAGTATTAACTGGTGAAGGTCCTGAGCCAGCAATGGCCGGTGAGATGCCAGCAGAAGAAATGCCAGCAATGGAACCTGAAATGCCAGCAGAAGAGATGCCAGCAGAAGAGGAAGCGCCAGTCGGCAGAGAGATGCGCTAATGCGCATTTCAGAGTTGCATGAAAATGATCAGAAGCTGGTTGCAAAACTGGCTTCTGTTCTTGAGTTCTTAAAGGGTAGAGCAAGCGACCGCAACTTGCAACCAAATATTAGTGTAGACAGTTTAGTTAAAATGGTTGCTAATACTGGCACACACATTGATCCTTCTTCAATACAACCATTGTTTAATAATCCTACTATTAGAAACCTAATTAAAAACGTTGAAGGTAACATGATTACTTTGAACTTAGACGGTGGAATGTCCGAACTTCAACCAGGCGGCGGCAATATGCCACCAGAAGTTAAAGTTAACCAAATGGCTAAAAGGGCATTGAATCGTAGACAGTAATCTGTTATAATACAGACATGATTACATTCACACCTAAAGCATACGATCACTTTTACAAGTACGTAGGCGACAACAAAACATTACAAATAAGTTTCAAACAAGAAGGCTGTACAGGCTACAGTTATCAGCTTGACTGGTTAGATCAAGTACCAGAAGGATACAAGATCGACAAGCAAGGTGAGATTACATATACCTGGAAGCCCGAGCATGAGGACTGGCTTTCGGGCACAACAGTTGACATGCAAGTTAAAGGACTTAACAATAAACTAGTATTCCTAAATCCTAATGAAATAGCAAGTTGTGGATGTGGGGAAAGTGTTACTTTTAAATAAATACACTAAAGGATTACTAGCATGGCATTTTTACCTACATCAGCAAACGCACGTGAACAATCGCAAGGCAACGCCGTAGTTGCTGGAGAGATTGCAATCTTAACACAACGAGTACTAAGCGCAATTAGTTCAGGTGTATTCACTATAACTGCTACAAGTTCAACTACTGTTACTATTAACGGTACTACTATTACTGGTAGCGTAATGACCAATGCTGATTCAACTGGGCGAGCATACTATACAGCCTGGCAAGGTACAACAACTGACGCAGTAAAAACCGAGCAGATGGCAGAAGTCATCTCGCATTTTCAAAAACTAGGATATGATATTGTCCGCAAATCAACAACAGGTACTGAGCTTTATTGGCAAATTACCTGGTAATCAATGCTAACTGAACGATACGAATACAAAAAGATCAGTAGAACAAACATAGACGGAAAGAGACATTATAAAACACCAGAAGGTGATGCCGTTCCATCTGTTACTACTATACTCGATAAAACTAAACCTGCTGAAAAGATGCAGGCACTACTCAACTGGAAAAAACGTGTAGGCGAAGCCAAGGCTCAGCAGATTGTTACTGAAGCCGCTAACGTTGGTACCGTAATGCACAAGAAACTGGAAGAGTATTGTCTAGGCACACTAGACAAACCAGGTAGCAATCTAATACAACAACAAGCAGACAAGATGGCTCGTGTAGTAATTGACACTGGCTTAAAAGACATGAATGAGTGTTGGGGTGTTGAGGTTCCGTTATATTACTCAGGACTCTATGCAGGTACTACAGACTGCGTAGGTATGTTTAAAGGTGAGCCTGCTGTCTTGGATTTTAAGCAAACTAATAAACCTAAAAAGCGTGAATGGATTGAGGATTACTTCCTACAATTAAGTGCGTACATTTTAGCACACGACAAAATACACAACACTGAGATCAAACGTGGTGTAATCTTAATGTGTAGCAGAGACTTTAAATATCAACAATTTGAAATAGAAGGTGACGAGCTAGAGTTCTGGAAGAACAAATGGTGGGATAGAGTAGAGCAATTTTATAATAAATAAGTAAAATACATTAGTAAGGACTATAAACGTGGCGATTTTACAAATATCCCGAATACAACACAGACGTGGTACATCAGACAACTTACCACAACTATCAGCGGCTGAACTAGGTTGGTCAGTAGACAATAGAAAATTATACATTGGTAACGGTACACTTGAAGAAGGTGCGCCTATACTAGGCAACACAGAGATCCTTACAGAATTTAGTGATTTATTAAACACAAGTCAGGCTTACACATATAAAGGCGAGGCGGCTGGCTATACAGTAACAACAGGAACAAGTTCTAGTTCTCCTATCGAAAGAACACTACAACGTAAGTTTGATGACTTTGTTAATGTTAGAGATTTTGGTGCTGTGGGCGATGGAACCACAGACGACACAGCCGCTATTAACAGAGCGTTATACCAGTTATACTGTAGAGAAGTAAACGAAGAAATTCGCAGAGCTTTATACTTTCCAGCAGGCGTCTATAAAATTACAGGCGATGTTGTTAAGATTCCAACATACGCTAAAATTATTGGTGAAGGTGCAGACAGTACGTGTTTTAAACAGACCGATTCAGGCGAAAACTATGTGTTCAAAACTGCTGATAGTTTACAGCAAGTAGATGCTAGTATTGCAACAAACGCCGCTACTAGACCACAGTTTATCGAAGTATCAGGATGTACATTTTGGAACAGCACAACAAATCATGTCGGATTAATCAGTGCCGCACAGCATGTACACTTTGATGATGTTAAGTTCAAAGGCAACTTAACCTTGCCTACATCAGTATCTGATGCAAAAGCAAATATACACGTAGAATCGACAGCAATTTTAATCACAGAACATGTCACGTTCGATAACTGTTATTTTACAAACAACACATTTGCTGTTGAAATAGATTATAACTGTAGAAATGTAGTCATTCAAAACAGTTACTTTGATGAATTATACAAAGCAGTTAAGTTAGGCGAAAGTTTAACAGGCTCCTCACCGCAAGACGAAGGTCCACGTGGATTTAAAGTTACTGGTAGTTATTTTGATAGAATCGCTAACATGGCAATACACACATATTCTGCCATCAAGCATGTAGTATCTGCTTACAACTATTTCTATGAAGTAGGTAACGACTACAACGGCGCAGGTAATGAGTCTGCTCCAATTATATATTATGTAAGTGCTGGTAATTTTAGTATCGGTGATGCGTTTGAGCGTAATGACACAGACGACTTGAATCAACCTAGACTAAGCATTGATAACATTTCAAGTTATGGTATGATTGCCGACAACAGTATTCAGTACGGTGCGCATAGACAAGAAGCAGGCAAGGTAGTGACACTAACTGATAACACAGCAGTAGCCGCTTCTACAGGAATCACTTTATCAGACAGCAAATACACACATGGTGCTATTATTGATTATAGTATTGTGCGTGGAACAACATATAGAACAGGAACATTAAAAATAGGACACGGTACTAGTGTCGGTTACAGTGATGATTACTCAGAAGATTCATCAACAGGTGTAGCATTAACAGTTACGTTTGCAAGTAACACAAGTACCATTAACTATACAACAACATCAACTGGCAGTAATGCCACAATGAAATATTCAATTAGATACTTGTATTAATGATTTGGCAGTACCAAAAGTCTTCGGAGCGCATCCGTGAATGGGCCTCCTTTAGACATCAAATAGAAAACCTACCTTTTGAGCAAGCACTCAAGGACACATTAGAGTTGTGGTCCTATGCTCCTATTATCAACAGTTGGATGGATTATACTTCTACAGAGATGTGGCCAGACCCTTGGGAACTGCTAGAAGACTCTGGTTATGACGAGCTTGCAAAGTGTCTTGGAATCCTGTATACTTTGTACTTAAGTGGACATGATGAACATACATATAGTATCGAGATAGGTTTAGAGAATGGCGAGTATCGCTATATAGTGTCGATAGATGATGGAAAATATATACTTAATTACGAGTGGATGGAGATAGTAAATAAAAAACATGTCAGTCCTGAATTAAGAATTTTGTGCCATTACACACCACAGGATTTACAACTAGAACAATATACATAATGAGGCATCAATGAGCGAAATTTTAGTCACTAAAAGAGAAGGGCACAAGGAGCCCTTAAACCTTGAAAAGTTACACAAAGTTGTTTTTTGGGCAACACAAAACATTACTGGTGTTAGCGCAAGTGAAGTAGAGATACAATCAAGTTTACAATTTTACGACGGTATTAAAACATCAGACATTCAAGAGACACTTATTAAAAGTGCGGCAGATTTAATTAGTGAAGAGACCCCTAACTATCAGTATGTTGCTGGTAGACTAATTAACTATCATATTAGAAAACAAGTTTACAACGAGTATGAGCCTTGGCACCTAAAAAAGATTGTAGAGAAAAATGTAGAGCGTGGCTACTACGATAGTGCCTTACTAGAAGCATATAGTGACGAAGAATGGGACAAACTAAACAGTTACGTGAAACACGAACGTGACGAGAACTTTACTTACGTTGCTATGGAGCAATTTAGAGGCAAGTATCTTGTGCAAAATCGTGTTACTAAACAATTATACGAAACACCGCAAGTAGCATACATGTTGATTGCGGCAACACTATTCCAAAACTACGAAAAGGATAGGCTACAGTGGGTACACGATTACTACGACGCTATTAGTAATCATTTGATTAGTTTGCCTACTCCTGTAATGGCAGGTGTACGTACGCCACAAAAACAATTTAGTAGTTGCGTACTAGTGGAAACAGATGACAGTTTAGATAGCATCAATGCAACAGCAAGTTCTATTGTAAAGTATGTGTCACAAAAAGCAGGCATTGGTATCGGAGCAGGACGTATCCGTGCTATTAATTCGCCAGTGCGTAATGGCGATGCATATCACACAGGTGTTATCCCATTTTACAAACTATTTCAAGCGGCTGTTAAGTCATGTAGCCAAGGTGGTGTGCGTGGCGGAGCGGCAACACTATACTATCCTATCTGGCACTTGGAAGTAGAAGATTTATTGGTTTTAAAGAACAATAAGGGCACAGAGGACAATAGAGTACGTCACATGGATTATGGTGTCCAATTTAACAAATTAATGTACGAAAGACTCATCCAAGGTGGAGATATTACCCTATTTTCGCCCAATGATGTACCAGAAATGTACGAAGCATTCTTTACCAATGCAGACAAGTTTAAAGAGCTTTACGAGCAAGCAGAACGTAAAACAAGCATTCGCAAGAAGAAGATTAAAGCAATTGACTTGTTTACTGGCTTTATGCAGGAGCGTAAAGACACAGGGCGTGTTTACTTAATGAACGTTGACCATGCTAATACACATTCCCCGTTCAAGCAAGAAGTAGCACCTATCAAGCAAAGTAACTTATGTTGCGAGATTGATTTGCCTACTAAACCTCTTACAAGTTTTGATGATCCAGAAGGTAGAATAGCATTGTGTACACTGAGTGCTATTAACTGGGGTGCAATAAAATCTCCAGAAGAATTCGAGAAGCCTTGTAGACTAGCAGTACGAGGATTAGACGCTCTACTAAGTTATCAAGGGTATCCAGTTCGAGCGGCAGAAGAAGCCACACGTGAGTTCAGACCACTAGGTGTTGGCATTATTAACTTGGCTTATTGGCTAGCAAAGAACGACACAAGTTACAGTGATCCTAAAGCACTAGAACTTGTTGACCAGTATGCAGAAGCATGGAGTTACTATTTGATTAGAGCAAGTTTAGAACTTGCTAAAGAACAAGGTCCATGCGAGAAGTGGCAAGACTTAAAGTATGCAGATGGTATACTACCTATTGACACATACAAACGTGATGTTGATGAACTAGTAGCACCACAGCAGAGACAGTTTGACTGGGACTACTTACGTGAAGAGATTAAACAACACGGTATTAGAAACGCAACACTAATGGCATTGATGCCGGCAGAAACATCTGCACAAATTAGTAATGCTACAAATGGTGTTGAACCTCCACGTAGTTATGTTAGTGTTAAACAAAGTAAAGATGGCATACTCAAACAAGTGGTACCTGAGTATCGCAGACTTAAAAATAAATACGAATTGCTATGGGATCAAAGAGACCCAAGTGGTTACTTGAAGATCATGGCAGTTCTTCAGAAGTATATCGACCAAGGTATCAGCGTTAATACCAGTTACAATCCACAGTGGTACGAAGATGAAAAGATACCAATGAGTGACATGCTAAAGCATCTCATGATGTTTTACAAGTACGGTGGCAAGCAGTTGTACTATTTCAATACCTATGATGGACAGGGCGAGATAGATGTTAACAAACTAGAAGAACTACAACCAGGTGAAGTAGATGATGAAGCCTGCGAAAGTTGTGTAATATAGGATATAATAATGAGCGTCTTTAACATACAGAGTAAAGGTAACCACCTTAAGGCATTGGCCTTCCTAGATCCAAAAGGTGGTAGCGGAGTACAAAGGTATGACACAGTAAAGTACAGACAGTTCGAAAAACTTACAGACAAACAATTAGGCTTCTTTTGGAGACCAGAAGAAGTTGATGTTATGCGTGATGCCAAGGACTTTAAGGATCTTACAGCACACGAGCAACACATCTTTACCAGTAACTTAAAGAGACAGATCTTGTTAGATAGTGTACAAGGACGCTCACCTAACCTAGCATTTTTGCCACTAGCAACTATCCCAGAACTAGAAACTTGGATTGAGACTTGGGCATTTAACGAAACTATTCACAGTCGTAGTTACACACATATTATTCGTAATGTATATAGCGACCCTGCTAAAGTATTTGATGAACTAACAGACATCAAAGAGATTGTAAATTGTGCAGAGTCTATTACAGGACATTACGACGAACTTATTCATTACACACAAGCATATAACTTGTTTGGTGAAGGAAGTCACACAGCAAATGGCAAGCGTTTTGAAGTAAGCTCATACGAACTTAAGAAGCGACTATGGCTAGCTCTTAATAGTGTTAACGCACTAGAAGGTATTCGCTTTTATGTTTCATTTGCATGTAGTTGGGCATTTGCTGAACTTAAGAAGATGGAAGGCAACGCTAAAATTATTAAGTTTATTGCTCGTGATGAAAACGTACACCTAGCAAGTACACAGGCATTGTTAAAGTTACTACCAACAGATGACAAAGACTTTGCTAAAATTAAGGAAGAAACAAAAGAGCAAGTACAAGAAATATTTGAGCATGCTGTGGATCAAGAGAAAGCATGGGCAGAGTACTTGTTCAAGGACGGATCAATGATCGGTCTCAACAAGCAACTACTTACAGACTATGTCGAATGGCTAGCCAACAAGCGTATGACTGCTATTGGTTTAGAATCTCCATACAAAGTAGGACAAAGTAATCCTCTACCTTGGACACAAAAGTGGATTGCTGGAGCAGAGGTGCAGGTAGCACCACAAGAAGTAGAACTAAGCAGTTATGTTATTGGCGGCACAAAACAAGATGTTAACGAGGAGACCTTTAAGGGCATGACTTTGTGAAGGTCGCTCGAGCATTATTTGTTGCCCACTATAGAATACCGCATACTTGTTTAAGTTTACAGTTTGACCACTATATCCAGGGTATAGACGAAACATACATATTCACTAATTGTGAGAATACAGATGACAATCCATTCTTAGATAGAGTTTTATCTAAGTATCTCGACACAAGCCAATACAAGTATGTGTTTGATGGAGAGATGGATAGTCTATATCCATCAGTGCGTAACTGGTGGATCCCTGGTGATTATAGAAACAGTTGGTTATATCAACAAGCACTTAAACTAGCAAGTCTAGATTACATTGACGCAGACGTAATCCTTATACAAGACCCTGATACATTTTGCATAAACCCATACAACTTATGGGAAGGTGACTTACTCAAGTACTTTATACTACCTAACGAAACACATAGTCCTGCATATTATCAAACATTGGTAAACGCATTAGGTATAGAGCGACAAGTACCACACAGTTTTGTTACAGAGTTTATGCCTGTGTACAAAGAGGACTGGCTCAGTCTCAAACATGCTCTTATTGAAAGAAATAACTGCGACCCTTTCGATGCGATAATTAATAATGTACCTGAGGATCCAGACAGTGTTCCTACTCCAAATATTAAATGGTTTAGCGAGTATGAGCTACTGGGTAATTGGATTATGACGCAACGTGATGTTGCTCTTATGGAACAAAAGCGTTATACTTACACACATATCGACAATATTGCTGACTGCTCAGCAGATGAATACAACTGTATATGTGATGCATGTCCTAATTTAGAGGACAGCATTGTGTTTGATAACAACGAAGAAGTTATTACAAACTTTGATGAAGTATTTGAAAAGGTGAAAAAATTCTTATGATTACAATATATACAAAAGACCATTGCCCTTTTTGCCAACATGCAAAAATTTGGTTAGATAAGGCTGGTATCGAATTCGAAGAAAAGAATATTACAACTAGCCAAGAACTACGTACTTGGTTAAAAGAGCAAGGACATAAAACTGTACCGCAGTTATACGTAAACGACTCGTTACTAGTGGAAGGTGGCTATCAAGGACTTGCAAAATTAGATGAAAACACTGTCAAACAGAGAATCGAGGAACTAAATGCTAATTAACAAACCACAGTATGACAAAGGCGATATTGTAACTTTCATGTTAGTAACAGGACAGGAGTGCATTGCTAGAATTCAAGAATGTCAAGAAGAAGGTTACCTAGTAGAAAAACCATTAAGTCTAATGCCGAGCCAACAAGGCATGGCTTTGATCCCAATGGGCATGACAGCACAAATAAATACAGTAGTGCTAAAGAATCAGCATATTGTGTTTCACGGTATTACTGCCAAAGAAGCGGCTGACAGTTATATCCAAGGCACATCAGGTATACAAATAGCCAAGGGAGACTTAAATGCCACCAACATCCAGACGAACTGACATTAACACACATGGCGGTACTATTGTAGGTGCCGTAATCGAATCTGTAATCGTAGAAGGTCAGGCATGTGCTGTTATTGGATCCACTTTAACTCCAGATTCTCTATGTCCACCGATCGGTGGACCACATTGTGGCCCGGTAGTTGTAGCAGGCAGTGGATCAGTAAATGCTGGTGGTATTCCTGTAACAAGAATTGGTGATGCAAACAACTGCGGAGCAACTAACGCAACAGGTGCTGGCTCAGTAATTACAGGCGGGTAAATGTCTCAACCTAGTACACTTACAGCAATTAAAGGACTATTAGCCAACGACGGATTGGATAACGTCTTTGTGGACACACTATTTGCTGACTTGTACAATGTTAATATTATCAGTAAAGCACAAACAGCAATAACTGACGTAGGCAGTTCTATTGACGACATCGGTAACGATATCTTTCCAGGAGTAGTAGGCAATGTACCTACAGCATACACAACAGTTACACCAACTAGTAGTTTAAGGTCAGCCTATTATACCTATGCTAGAGCATTATTTGGTGCAGGTGATATAGCAAGATTTACAACTTATTTTTTACAAGCATTTGGTTATGCTCAGTTGGCACATGGACTAATGGCAGACGTTGCTAATAAAAACTCAACAAACTTGTCAGACTATGGCGCAAATGTAAAAAATCAAAGTGATATTAGTACCGGCGGAATTACAGGATATTTGACTACTAATTCTTCAGAAAATTTAACTAAGTTAGGCGATGACTTTATTGACTTAGGAACTATATTTGATTATGAGAATTTAGAAATATACGGAACTGCTAGAGGCCTTGTTAAAGTAATACTAGACGCAGAATTAAATCTAAGCACTACTGTACAAAATTTAATAGACGAATTGGGTTTAGATGAAGACATAGATATTACCGACGAAGTGTTTGAAGACTTAATGTATTCTATACTAGTACAACTACCAGTCGGTACAGAATTTAGAGAAGCATTTCAGTTTGCACGAAACGAACGTTTAGAGTTTTTGAGTGACATATTAGATCCTAGAAAAAGTTTATTAAGATCTAATAATATCGTTACTTTTGAAAGTTATACAGAAATAGCCGACAATTTAATAACATTTAATAATCTAAAAATCGAAGACAATATTGCGTTTGGTAAGTTTATTAAAAACTTATCAACTACTGGATCTCTCACTAATTTAGATGTATTAACTACTCCAGTTTCATCTGACACAGCACAATCTATATTAGATCAAATTGGAGAAGGTACTGGAGCATACGGTCAGCCAAATGTGTTAGATATACTAGGACCAATGGTAGGTGCATACTTAGAAGAAAGAGTAGACAGACTAGTTACAGCATTGACTATTGTACAAGCAAGTTCGCCGGGACAAAGTTTGATACAAGGGTTTGAAAACTTATCTGCGGTAGCAAACGATTTAGGTGCTGGTCCTTATGTCGTTACTGGAGTAGGTGCTGGATCTTATGCTACTAAGTCAGAAGCATATACTGCCATTGAAACAGCAATGGACACTTATTTTAACAGTTTGCGTTCATTTGAAGCAATTGGCAGTTTAGAGCTTCGAGGAGCGTGTGAAACAGTTTATGCTGATTATGATGCGATTGCTAAACAAGTAAGCGATTCTAAAGCATTACTCACAAAAGCAGGAATAGATACATCAGTAAGTGTTAGCAATAAAACAACTATTATGTCTTTTGGTAATTCTATCGAATCCTTTGGTGCCGATCTTAATAACCTAGGCACAAGAGAGATATTAGAGGACATGGCAACTTCAGACATTACGGGAGATGCAATTAAAGCCAGCCTGACAGCAGGCAAAAATGATGCAAGTTTAACTGCTAAAGGGTTGATTCCTAAGGCTTTATCTGGTTATTGACATAATAGTCGAGTGGCTTTATAATATAACGTTAACATAACAAAAGGAGGCGCAAATGAGGGTTTACGCATCGCTTTTATTAATTATTTCGTGTTTGTTTTTTGCTCTGTACGCTGTTTTAATGGATTATAAGCAGAATACTGCATACGCATTAGAGCTATACGATACTCAAACATACGGCAAGTATTTTTCGCCAGAGCAGTTATCTTGTTTATACGAGAACATTTACTTCGAAGCAAGGAACCAACCAAAAGCAGGACAACTGGCTGTCATGTACGTTACTCTTAACAGAGTTGACGATCCTAGGTTTCCTAATTCAATATGTGAAGTAGTTAGACAAGGCAACCACAGACCAAGTTGGCGAGACAAAGACAGGCTGGTGCCCATCAAACACCAGTGTCATTTTAGTTGGTATTGTGATGGTAAGAGTGATCAAATAAACGATTACAAAACTTATGAAAAAATACAAGTTTTAGTCAACGATTCTTTGATCACAGTATCTAAGCCTATTGATATAACAGAAGGTGCTACACACTATCACGCAGACTATGTTAGTCCAAGTTGGGCAAATACTAAAACCAAGACTGTGGAGATAGAAGATCACATTTTTTATCGTTGGGAAGTTTAATACTTTAAGGTAAAATAGGTTATGTCTTTGTCATCATCCAGGAATATAAGATACTCGTTGGTTGATCGCCAGGGAGTATGTTGCCAAGCCCAACGTCCTGAAGCGTTGTCAGCAAACCAAGTAAAACATTTATATGCACGATCCTCACCCTGTACAACTCTACAAAAACGGTAACCACCTTCGTTCGGTCTAATTTTGTGTTGGGTAAGAGTACCGGCAATCATGGTATTAAGCATTGACACTTTTCCTGAAAGCATATATACTATATATTTATGAGTAATATTATGGAAACGATTAAGAAAAGAAACCCGCTAGTTAAGGAACTGAGAGACCCTCAGGGTCTATACACGGCTAAAGTTGAGCGAGATCGTAGCAAGTACACAAGAAAGACCAAACATAAAAAGAAAGACCTTGAACAATAAATGGAAAACGTATATAATTGTTCAGTATGTAGTTGTGAATTTGATGAATATGCAGAAGGTGGTACTGTGGGTAATTTTGGTATGCTACCTGTAGCGTTTTGCCCTACCTGTCTTGCTTGTATGTTTGATATGGTAGAGCAGTTAAAGGAAGAATAATGGCAGACAAAGAACTAGAACAAGATTGGGACGATGAAATCCTTGACGAAGAAGACATTCTTCCTGGCTTAGAAGAAATGCTTGCTAACATAGCGGCAGAAACATTCGATACACACAAAAAGTTTTGGTATGCTGACAATATAACAGAAGAACAGCGCAACCTTTATATGCACTTGCCACGTAGCCGAGAAGAACACTAATAAATACACTACTATGATTTTTGGCGCATTTATATTATTTGTTGCACTTGCTATAAGCGGTATCGCCGCTTTTTATAGCATTATTGGTCTCATAGCTATCTTTGCCGCGGCTGCCGTTCCTGTTATTGTTATGGGAGGTGCATTAGAAGTAGGTAAGATTGCTACTACAGTTTGGCTACATACTAACTGGCACAGAGCTCCTCGAGCATTTAAAATTTACCTAGTACCAGCAGTTGCTATCCTTATGTTTGTAACTAGTATGGGTATATTTGGCTTCTTGTCCAAAGCACATATTGAGCAAACTGCAATGAGTGACGAGCAACGTGCAGAAATAACAACGCTGACTGATAAAATCACTAGAAGCGAAGCAAAAATTGCTAGATGGAACGCAGAGCTTGGTAGACTCAACAAAGGTGAAGACCAACGTGTAGACAACTTGGTAGACAAAGATTCAGATGCACTTAAAGACATTTATGCCCAAGTAGATAGAGAAAAGGCTAATGCTCGTGCTGATGCTGAAAGAGCCATAGCACTACAACAAGAGCGTTTACAGCAAGCCGCAGACCGTAAAGACAAAGACATAGCGGCGGCACAAAAGCGTAAAGAACAAGATGTAGCACAAGTTCAAGACAGATTTAAGAACTCATTCAGTAAAGGCAAAATGGACGAAGCCATTGCTGAAATTAATAAGATTGAATTAGAAGCAGTACAAACAGCAAAGAATAATGAACTAAGTGTTGCTAGTGCCGCACAACGAGAAATTAAGAGTATTAATGCAACACTAAACAAGCGTCTGTCAGAAATAGATGCAAAATACAAAACTAGTATAGACGCAATCAATCAGCGTGTACAAAAATTACGTGATCAGGCTAACACAAAAACAGATGATATTGATGCTAGAGTTGCAGAGCTAGAAGCATTTATCGACAAAGAACAGTTATCTATTGACCAGATCAAAGAAGAGACAGCAGTATATGAAAAAGAATATCGTAAACTAGAAGCAGAAGTAGGACCAATCAAGTATGTTGCCGCTTTAATATACGGTGACAATCCTGATGTTAATATGCTAGAACGTGCAGTACGTTGGGTTATTATATTGCTAGTTGTTGTGTTTGATCCACTAGCACTTACACTTATTCTTGCCGCTACTAAACAGTTCCAATGGGTCAAAGAGGAGCGAGAGAATCCTACTTATGCGCATAAAGAATACACTAAAGAAGATGATGACTTAATGAACGAAATGTATCCTCCTCAACCAACTATGAAAAGTGAGGAAGAGTACGACCCACGAATTCAAGAACTAGAATTAGAAATCGAAAATCTAAAAAAAAAGAATCTAGAAACTAAACCAGAAGTAGAAATAAGAGAAGTTTACGTTGAGGCCAACGTAGACACTTCTATGCCTGAAGATGTAGCAGAACTAGAAGATACAGTGGAAAAGAAGATTAAAGGAGTATAACACATGGCTAAACCACAAGACGAAATTGATGCAATTTGGGGCAAATACCGCACAAGTTTAGAGCGTTTGAGTACAGCATTAGACGAAAATGACGCACTAAAAAGCGACTTAGACATCGACTTTACAATGCCCGGCGACATTGCAGAACTTGAAGCAAAAATCAATTCACGTTTAGGAACAGATGCATAAGCATCAAGAAACAGTAGAGAGCATTTGGCGTAAGTATCAGATTGCTCTACAGCGATTAGACAAGGCTTTAGACGAACTTGAGAAGAAGCCTAAAGAAGTTATTGTTGAAAAGATAGTTGAAGTGCCTGTAGAAGTAGAGAAAATCGTAGAAGTACCAGTTGAAGTAGAAAAGGTTGTTGAGAAAGAAGTAACTAAGTCAGAATACTTTAGACTAGTAAAAGAAGAAGACCTTGGAATACAGGCAGACAATGCAAGCCACAATGCCAGTACTACTGGATTTGGTATAAAATTTCCTGAAAACCCAAA
>Ga0255764_10002636_pt1 | contig 14564 bp, 10 predicted proteins | sample 071ome_30_FD_179964 | JGI IMG/M metagenome (GOLD analysis project Ga0255764, IMG submission 179964) | Coastal salt marsh microbial communities from the Groves Creek Marsh, Skidaway Island, Georgia - 071406AT metaG (version 2) | ecosystem: Environmental > Aquatic > Marine > Intertidal zone >... | reverse complement strand
GTGGAAGCCGAGGTGAAAGAAGAGGGTGCTCAGGACGAGGGACCAAGCCCGCGGGCGAACGGTTTCGACCCGCGGGCCCCTGTCCCGGCCACGTGCAGCCGACCGATCGTGACTCAGAATCAAACCGAATGAATATCCTTCATCACAAACAAATGAAAGGCATCAGGTACCCCGTTTCTTCTCTCTTTCCGCTCGTCGCTTCTTCTTCTCCTTGCGTCGCTTTTCCTTCTCGAGAACGCGCAAGGCTCGGAGGATGCGCTCGTCGTCGAGGGTGGCGCGGTCCGTGGGTGGGTCCTCGATCGGTTGTACGGGTTGCTGTGGCGGCGGCACCGGCGGCGGCACCGGCGGTCGTGGTTGTTGGTGGTGTCGTTGGACGATGGGCGGTGCCGGTGGCTCGTGTTTGTCCGCGCGTCGACCGCGGCGTTCCGGCCGCTGGTGACCTCTGGTCGCATCATGGAGCGCGACCGGCATGAAGCGGGCCTCATCCCCTCCGTCGTTCGCCCCACCACCGGCCTCCTCATCCTCGCCGTCTTCGAAGATCGCCTGGAACAAGTCGAGGGGCCGACGGACGAGGGCGGCAGGCACATTGCCATTGTCGCTATTGTCGTTGTCGATCCCACTCGGATTTACCGGCGCCTCGGCCAGGAGCTCGTCGAGGAAGGCGTTGGCCGCGAGCGCGGCGTCCTCCTGCCCCTCCTGGTCCCGCTCCGCTTCCTCATCCTCCCTCTCGTATCCCGCCCCTCTGTCGCCTCGCCCGCCGTCGATGCCACCCCTCTTCTTCTTGGATTTGCCCTTCTTCGTCTTCTTCGAGCCATCCGCTGCCTTTTCATCTTCATCCTGATCGATGCCGAGCCGCTTCAAGAGCAGGGGCTCGGGAGCCCACGACTGGACGGTCCGCACGAGGGGCGGCCGCTTGCTCATGTCGATGACGGCCGTCTTTTGCGTTGCCGGCGAGTCGCCGGCACTGGCACCGGCACGCACAAACTTCGACGCCATGAGCGCCTCCATCTTCTTCCGGTCTTCCTCGAGGCGCTCGAGCTGCTTTTCGCCGAGCATCCTGCTTCGCTCTTCGATCGTCGTCGCTGCCCGTCCACTCTGTCCGTGACCGTGACCGTGACCGTGACCGTGAAGACCCTCATTCGCATTGGTGCCTCCACTCCTCTGTACCATCTCCGCGTAGCGATGCACCTTCCAGAGATAGTACTCGTGGTTCGGGTCCCCGGGCGCGATGAAGGAGGCGCCCTCCTCCGTCGCCGCCAGCGCCTCGAAGTCGGCGCCCGATCGGGCGACCTGCAGCGCGACCTGATCGATGCGGAGCTTGAGCTGCGGGTCGGCGGGTTCCGGCGCCGGCTTGACGTCCCTCCGCTGCATCGTTGACGACTTGTGCATGACCCACGACGGAACACGCGGGACAAAGTCGCGCTCGATGTGAGGCCGAGGGTACGCCATGGGCAGTACGTCGTCATCAGCGACGATAAATCCCGGCAAAATGCTCGCATAGAAGCCCTCGTCGCGTCCAAGGCCACCTGACGTGCCGGCCGCCCCGTCGACGTGGTCCGTCAGGAGCGGGACGGACGCCGAGCCCCCGAGCAGCAGCGGCCCGTCATCGTTATGATCGTCGTCATCCTGGATCTCGAAACTGTACCCTTCGCGCAGCAACCGATCGCCCAGCCGCTCCCTCCCGACGCCATGGTGTCGAAGCAGCGGCATGCCCGACGCGTCGAGCAGCTGCTCCCGCCCGGAGCCCGACCCGGGCGGCAATGCCATCGCGTCCTGCGTCACGTAGTCTTCTAGGATATGTCCGTCGTCATCGTCGTCGACGACGCCCGTCCCGAACGCAATCCCGGGGTGTCTTCCCCGGCCGCCCCGGGCGCCTCGGCCGCCTCCACGGCCGTGCTCCCCCCCGACGTTTGTCTTTTTTCTCCGAAACTCCTCCGCACCTTGGTACGGATCGTATCCCAGGCCGAACGAGTCCATCTTGGGCCGCATCCTCAAGACCTTGGCATCGTTCACCTTGAGCGACCTGCGCACGCCGTCTTCCAGCCCGTCCAGGTCGCGCATGCTCTTGGCGTGATCCATCAACTGGGTTATCACCTGCGCGTTGTCGTACTGCACGCCCTTGCCGTGGCGCCATCCCATCCGGAGCAAGAGCCGGACGCCGGTGCCCTGCGCCACCGGCGCGACCATCACGCTCGGCACCAGCATCAGGCTCCGCGCCCCGTCCTCTGCTGTCTCTAGGTCCCGCTGGGCCCTCTCGCGGGCACCCAGACCGAACGTATCATACTTGGCCTTGGCGGCAAGCACCGTCTTGTTGTACTCCTCGAGCTCGTCGTCGTCCAGGAAGTCTTCCACCGACTGCTTCCGAGTCTTGTCGGTAGAGGGCTGCCAGCCGTACGCCGAACCCGCCGTGTTGTCGTATCCCGCCGAAAACCCGCCCGTAAAGGCCCCGTACAGCCGCTTCTGGCCCCGTGCAGCCTCCCACCGACGACCCGGCTCGTTCTCTTCGAGTTCGGTCCCGAAGTAGTGGTAGTCCTCGAGCGTGTCGGGGTCCATGTCGACCGTTGACCGACTCGCCGACGGTCCGTCAGGTCAGTCAGCTAGTATACGGTCCGGCGACGGGCGGAAGGCGCATTGTCGTTCGAAAAGAATGGCTCTTCTTCGGCACGGCTTTCGGCACAATGCACGATCCTGGTCGCTCCCAGTGCCGTCACAGACCCGCATAGCGCACGTGCATGCGCTCGCGAGTGCGGACGCCGAGGCGCAGAGGGAGCTGGGGCGGATCGACGAGCTCGTCGAGCGTGCCACCCGCTCGTGGCAGGTCGAGCGTTCAAAGTTTGTCTCCCCGCTGGTCTGGTCCGTCGCGGTGGACAAGGCGAAGGCCATGGCCGATGTGAAAGTGGTGGCCCTCGGCGGCCACCCGAACGCGGAGCGGCGTATCGTCGTCTGCGGCAGAGAGGAGAGCCTGATCGGCGTGGACGAGAGCAGTACGGACGACGAGTGCGGGATCGTCGCAATGCATGTCAAGGGAAACTTCATGTTCGACAAAGCGAGCCACCCGGACTTCCTGGGCGCGATACTCGGGACCGGGATCGAGCGTTGGAACATCGGCGACATTCTCGTCGTCGGCGAAGACGGGGCCACCGTCATCTGCCTCGAGTCGATCGCCGAGCACCTGTCGAGCGCGCTCGTGCAGGTGCGGACGGTTCCGGTGACCACACGCAGGGTGCCCTGGGACGAGATTCGGATACCAGAGCTGCGGACCAAGGACGTCAAGAGCGTCGAGGCGAGCCTCCGCGTCGACGCCATCGCGAGCGCGGGGTTCGGCTGCAGTCGGTCCAAGGCGAGCGACGCGGTCAAGGACGGCGCCGTCAAGATGAACTGGCAGGTCGTGAAGAAGCGCAGCGTGTTGGTAGAAGAGGGGGCCACGATCTCGTTCAGTGGGAAAGGCCGACTGAAGGTCGAGCTCATTGAAGAGACAGCCAAGGGCAAGTTTGTCGTCCAGATGAAGCGTTTCTACTGATTTTGTACACGCACACAGCGTCAGTAAGTAATGGCTGCGTACGGTCGTCTGTGTCGCTGGGGAAAACGGGAAGAGTCGTCGGCCGTGACGAACGAAGCGTCGCGCGAGTGAGTGAGTGGGAGAGAGTCGGGGCGCGTCCGCACGACGGTGGGAACCGTGCCGCACGGTCTTGACGGACCCTCGATGCTCGTCGCCAGGCACCACCCATTATTGAGACGCGTCTGTGTCATGGCGACTGGCGACAAGGCACTCCAGAGGACGTCCAAGAAGGCCAAGCGAACCCCGTTCGGCCCGTTGCGGTGTCCGGCGTGCAACACCGACCTGTTCAAACTGCAAACCTTTCGGAAACATGTAGGAAACTGCTGTCCCGACCTTCTGGAACGCGTGCCGCAGCCGGAAGACCCGTCAAACGCCGACGACGTCGCGTGGGGCGCATGGGTGGCACAGGCGAGGGAGGCGAACGAGGGAATGTTCGACCAGGTGCTCGATATCGCGTTCCGGAGGGTGGACGCCGACGGCAACCCGATAAAGCAGGGACCCGACATCGTGCTCGCGGAGATGAAGCACCTGCGAACGGAGGAGCGGGCAAAGCGCCTGATCAAAGCGGCGGGCAAGGCGATCCCGATGCCGGCCGACCACGACCCCATCGACGTGATCCACGAGGACGAAATGCTGCTCGGGCTGAACAAGCCGCCGTTCACCATCACGGCGCCCAAGCACCGGTTCGAGGGCGGCAGCATGGTCAACAGGGTGTACGGGAACACGGGAAAGCTGCCGTTCGTCGTGCACCGCCTGGACATGAACACGAGCGGGGTGCTCCTGTTCGCCAAGTCGAGCAAATCTGCGTCGGCCATGCACGAACAGTTCCGGAACAAGACGCCCAGAAAGACGTACCTGGCGCTCGTGTTGGGCGTGCCGACCTGGGATCGGTCGGAGTACACGACGATCGACGCGCCGATCGGACAGAGTCCGATCGAAAAGGTGGCAAGGACGGTCGTTCCCGCCGCCGACGCCGAGGGCAAGGAGGCCGCGACGGAGTTCAAGGTGCTCGCCTCGTCGCAGTCTCCGGTCGACTTTGGGCCGTACAAGACGGCGATATGCATGGAGCCGGAGACGAAGGAGCGATTCGACCGGGGAGAAACAACGCACGCGGCGCTGGTCGAGTGTCGACCGCTGACGGGGCGGACGCACCAGATCCGCGTGCATTTGGCCCACGCGGGGTTCCCCATCATCGGAGACGACCTCTACGGCGTGACCGGGCCGTGCATCGATCGTCACGCCCTCCACGCGGCCAGCATCCGCTTCATGCACCCCAGGGACATGGAAGCCGCGGCGGCGGAAGTCGAAGAGGACCGGACCGGCGAGCCTTTCGTCGTCTCGGCCCCGCTGCCTACGGACTTTCAGTCCGCTTTGAAAACTCTTCGCATCAACGTGTGACTGAATACAAATCATGCGTGTTGAAGTGCCTCTGAGCCCGCTGGACGGCGAGAACGCCGAGATTGCCTGGCAAGTTGGAAAATCGTTGGACGAAACACGGATCCACCCTATCCACCCCGCGAGGATTCAGCAAGTGAACGCAAGCACGCCCCACAGTACCATCCGCTCGTTCTGTCTCGAGCGGACAGCGCGGACGCCTCTGTCTGATCTCACAGCGGACAAGAATGCCTCGCATCCTGGGACGAAGAGCGGCAAGCAAAAGCTGTCGTCGCAGGACGAGTTTCGGCTGCGGGAGCAGGGCTCGTCGGCGGTGACCGCATCGCGTGAAGAAGAAGAGCAGACGACACCGGCGTTGGTCACGGGATTGACTCCGGGGTCTGCCAAGAAGAGGCACTCGAGGCACGCAGAGAGGATCGAGTCGCTGGAGCGGGAGCTCGCGTCCCTCAAGGACTTTGTCGTCGAGCTGGACGGAGAAAAGCGGGAGACCGAGCGGCTCCTCGAAGAGGAGAAGGAGGCGCGGATGGCGATGGGGAAGGAGTTTGCCCTGCGAGAGGGCGCCCTGCAGAACCGGATCCGGACGCTGCAGGGGATGCTGAAGATGGTCTCCATGGAGAAGGAGCGACTGATCAGCTACGGGACCTGCGAGCAGCTGGTTGGTATTTGATTGATTCGCACACGCTCACACACCCGCTGGCTCTCGCTTCTCTCGGTGCACGCTCACACATCGGGATGATGGCCGCAGTCACGAACAAATCCAGACCCGACTGTCCTCTTTAAACCTCTAGAAATTGATCACCATTTCCCTCTTCGCCATGTCAAACACCTGGTCGAGGGCCTCGGTGAGGGCGACTTGGCCCATCCTCGTAAGCAAGTTGGACGTGATGTTCAGGTCCCGCGGGGCGCTGTCTGGGTTGTGCTTGAGGGACTGCGCCAGGCTCACGGCCCCGTCGTCCTGGATGTCGTTGTATGCCACGTTAAGCTTGTTCAGGTCGAGCTGCGACTCCCGCAAGCTCCTGGCGATCCAGATCATGCCGTTGTCCTTGAGGGAGTTTCCGCGCAGGTCGAGCTCCTTGATTGTCGTATTGTACATGATGAGCTGCCCAATCTGCTCGGCGTTCTCACCGTTGTTGCACCAGGCGAGCTTCAGGACCTCGACGTTCATGTCGTGCTTGAGCACGTCGACGATCGACGCGACCCCGGCCTGCCCGATCGGGTTCTGGCTCAGGTCGAGCTTCTTGAGGTCGCCGTGTCCCTTGAGTCCCGACGCCAACGCCATGGCCCCCGGAGCCTCGAGCGAGGCGGCAGAGCAGTCGAGGTTGACCAGGTTCTTGGCGTTCTCGAGCGCCGTGCCCAGCTTGAAGGCACCGCCGTCGCCCCACTCGTTCATGCTCAGGTTGAGCGTCTCCAGCGTGGAGCACGCGCTCACCAAGTCGGAGATGGCCCCCATGGCCTCCGGAGAGATGCTGACGTTGGCCAGCTCGAGCACCTTGAGGTTGGCCCCCTGCCGCTGCTTGAGCGCCTCGCAGACCGCGATGACGCCCTCGTCTCCCAGCGAGTTGCCCGACAGAACGAGCTCTTCGATCGACGCGTTCTCCTTGAGCGCCGACGCCAGAGACTGGCCGTCTTCGATGTAGTTATCGCTTAGATTGAGCCGCTTCAGGCTTGTCGTCACCCTGATGGCCTCGCAGAGCCCCGCAACGTCCTCGATCGAGTTGCTGTTGAGCTCGATCGACTCGATCACCGTGTTGCTCTTGAGCATCTCGGCCAGCGCGTTGATACCGGCGTCGCCGATCCCGTTGCTCCCCAACCCCAGCGTCTTCACCTGCGAGCCGCCGGCCAGCGACGTCGCGAGGGCTGCGACCCCCTCGTCCCCGATGTTGTTCGTGTCCAGGACCAGGTTCTTCAGCGCCGTGTTGCTCGACAGAGCCTGCGCGAGCTGCTGCGCTCCCACCGGCCCGATCGCATTCTTCGAAAAGTCCACCGCCACCAGCCGCTCGTTGAACGAGAGCGCGTCGACCACGTAGCAAAAGCCTTCGTCCTGCCCCCCGCCCAGGTTCTTGGCCGACAGGTCTGCCGTCGGCTGGTTCCTCAGCTGCGACAAAAAGTCGTTCAACCGCTGCTGAGACTCTTTCGCAAACTGCCTGTCCTGCATCGCCTGCTGGACCTTTGGCGCCTGCGACTTGAACAGCTTGTGCCCGAAAAAGCCGAGACCCGCCAGCGCCCCGAGCGCCACGACGCCCATCGCCCCCGTCTTCCACATTTCGGCCGCCGATTCCGTGTCCTGGTACTGAACATCGTCATACGACGGGACCGGCACGGCAACAGACGCGGGTGCCGTCGCGACCTCCGCCTCGTCCCCGCTGACCGCGTCGACCACGTCGACCGCAGTCTGCACCGCGGCGTCCGCCCCCCCGCCCGCCTGCCCGTCGAGCGTCTCAGAATCGTCCACGACCACCCCACGCTCCTGAATGACAAAGTCCTCCTCGTCAGAGCTCCCCAACGCCCTGCACCCCGGGACGGCAGGCGCCATGCGGGCGATTCCGCCCACAAAGCCAGAACGAGCCGTTCTCGCCACCGACACGCCATGAACACCACGACTAGCGCCCCGAAGACCAATCCTCCGACCGCCAGCCTGCCGTCCCCCCGCCAGCAGCCGGGAAGCCTCGGCAATCGTCATGACTGAACACCAGCACGACACGGATTCCGTCGTCAATTTCGCGCTATCCCTTGCGATCTACGTCCAATGCCCGACCCAAGAGACGAACACAACCTGGTATTTACACTTCGTTCTTCCTCTTCTTCTTTTTGGGTTGCGACGACGAGTCGTCGCCTTTTCTCTTCTCTTCTCGCTTCTCGCTTTTCGAGCCTGCCGCTGCACCCCCCAGGACTTGCTCCGCCACCACCCGTTCCTGCTCGTTCAACTCGACCCCACCCACCTCTACCTTGCCTCCAAACTTCAGCCTGCCCTTTGCCTGCGACCCACCTCCTCTCCCTCTCCCTCTCCCTCTCCCTCTCCCTCTCCCTCTCCCTGTTGCTCCCGCTCCCGCTCCCGCTCCCGCTCCCGCTCCCCCTGCCCCGCGCAGAACGACGCACGACCGGGTCGACGCCTCGGCCACCCAGTCGGCAGTACCCCGGTCCCCTTCAGAGTTCCCTCCTCCTGTCCCTGCCTCCGACCCCGTCTCCGGTTTCTTCTCCACATCGGCCTTGTCCATGGCCCGCTGCATGAACCGCAGCCCTTTAATCTTGGCAGAGAGCCCCATGACGGACGGATTCGTAGGGTGTCAACGTACGTCGTCTCTTCGTCTTCGTCTTCTCTGGGCCGAGACCTAATTCTCTGGGCCGAGACCTATGTTCTTTTTGAACGAGAACGATCGTTCTCGCGCGAGAACTAGTTCAAAAAGAAAATTCGACGTTATCTTTACCTCACCTCACCTCACCCACTTCTCTCGATGGCAGACCCAACCCCTGCAGTGGAGGTGCTGCGCCTTCTAAGACGAGAAGAGGTGGACGCCGGTTTGGTGCGAATTTGACTTTGCCTGCTCTGTGAAATCGTTATAAACGGCGCCTCTGCTGCTCACACACTCGCTTTTTTCTAGGTCGGCAAGTTTATCTACTGTCTCTGGGCCGATTATGACATGACGTGGTTCCGGGCCGTCGTCAAAAAGCTCGACAGTCAGAGTGGTACGTATGCTCGGTCTCTCGGTCTCTCGGTCTCTCGGTCTCTCGGTCTCTCGGTCTCTCGGTCTCTCGGTCTCTCGGTCTCTCGGTCTCTCTCAGTATGCCCGCACCCACGTGCTCACCACGCACCCACGATACATACATACAGGAATTGCCACGCTCTTCTACCGGGGCACGCAGGAGAAGGAGGAGGGCCAGCTGTTCGACCTGATCAGGGACGGGCAGGTTGCGGTCAAGGCGACACGGCCGGGTCCCGACTACGTGCCCAAAGGGGGGGAGATCTTGATTACGGAAGGTGTGAATATTGACGAGTGCGAAGGGGAGCCAGGGAATAGCGAGACGGACGAGGGGAGTCGCGATGCGGGGGAAGGGGACGAGGGCGAGGACGCGGAGGACGAGCTGAGTCTGTCGCGTCGGAAGCGGAGGTTGAACGCGCGGCGGGTGTACGATACGTATGTGGACGAGGAGCTATTCGATGACGTGGAAGATGATATGGACGCGCCGCTGAAGACGGCGCGTCGGGCCAAGTTGGGGGAGTCCAAGGCAGAGGCGGTGCGGGAGCTGGCGAGGGCAAAGAAGCAGAAGGATGCGTCGAGGCGGGAGGCGGAGCGGAAGAAGCTGCAGCGCGGGGTGGATAAGTTGGCGGAGGAGGATGTCCGGAGCAAGGTGCGAGGGTACTTTGAGAAGTCGCTGCAGACGCCGACGACGGGGCTGTCGACGGGATCAGGGAAAGGGGGGGATCCGGTCGAGGTGGCCAAGGCGGTGGAGCGGGCGCTGTATCAGGCGCACGGGGGCGAGGTGACGCAGGGGTATAAGCAGAAGGCGGGGACGCTGAAGTTTAACCTGGGAAGGAACGAGGAGCTGCGGCTGCACGTGCTCACGGGGGAAATTCCGCCAGAGCGGCTGGTGGAGATGGATTCGGCGGCACTCGCGAGCAAGGAGCTGGTGGAGTACAGGAAGAAGAAGGAGGAGGAGTCGCTGAAGATGAGTGTGCTGGATACCGAGACGGCGGCGAAGTTTTCGACGGCGGCGGCGTTGGAGAGCGCGTACAGCGGGTACACGGGCGTGAAGGAGCAGGGCAGTCAGCAGGCCAACGTCGTGACAACGAAGCAGAAATTCAACGAGCAGCAACAGCAGCACGACAGAGAAGCGCACGGGAAGGACACGGACGAGCAGCCCGTGGACACGCAGGGGTCGGTCCAGGCAGTCTCGAGTCTCAACTGGAAGAGCATCAAGTCGGCACAGGCGTCCAAGGGCGGGGCGGCCAACGTGATTTCGGGGATTCAGGGGATTGATCCCGGCATCGGGCTGGACGCCGGAGGCGGCAGCGGGGACGGGGACGAGGCGTACGACCCGCTGGACCCGCCGACGGCCGCGCCGGCAGTCTCGGTTCCGGATGTGAAGTGCGATGACAAGCTTCGATTGATGCTCATGGGGAACGCGGATCCCAGTTCTCTGGGAGAGCGCGTCTGGGAGGGCACGGTCTCGGTCGCGGCAACGGGCGGGAGCTCGATGCGGGCGAGCGGCCTTGCGGGCGCGGGCGACCTGGGAGAGCTGCTCGGAAATGACAACCTCAAGTTCAAGGAGCGTCTGTCGCTGTCCGCATTGGGAAAATTCCTGGAAGAGGTCCACGTGTCGAGGTCAAAGACGGTGACCGTCGGGGTGCTGTCGCCTTGCTCCGGCAAGCCCGCGGCGACAACCGTGGTGGATTCCAGTGTGTTGGCGTCGTTCTACAGGGATCGAGATCGCGCTGGATCCGTCAAGCGGACGCCGGAGATTGAAATTTACATCATTCCGTCGGGAGACCTTGCCACCCGGCTCGTCAACACGTGCTGGCACACCGGGAATCGCCAGACCGTGCAGGCGTGCGTGGGAAAACCGCCGCTGACTCTGAGCCCGGACCAGCTCGTGGTGGTCGTGACACATCCGAAGGGCATGGTCGCCAGGCCCAAGCCCAGGGACAGGAGCGGGGGTTCGTGCGCGCGGGCGGGCGGGCCCGCCGCCCCGGCCGCAGCAGCCCCTGCTGCGGCAGGAGGAGCTGCGCCGGCGTTGCCGATGGGCCTCGATCTGAACGCCATCAGCAATCTTGCGGCGGCCTTTGGCGTCGCCGACGGCGTCGTCCGCGATCCCAGGCCGATGAACGCGCCTCCCGCCCCCCCTCCCGCCGCCGCCCCTGCCCTCGCTCCGGTCGCCCTCGACCTGGGCGCGCTGAACAGTCTCGCGGCCGCATTTGGCGTCAATACGAGTCCCAGTCCTCCGAAAAACACTGGGGCACATCGGGGCGGCGGACGCTACGACGACAGGCGCCGGTAGGGTCGTGGCGTATGTTTCATGTTTCATTCGAGTTGTTCAAATGAAATGATGGTATCATCGACAGGCCATGTCGGGAACGAACACTCGCCGGGATCCGGGCTGCAGTGTCCCTCTGAATCGAGCAACTCTCGTTCTATCAATGTGTCGATCCCTGCGTCGAAGTATCATGGAAGTATCACCCGTCGTCGCCATCGCAAACGTGCAGCCCGGCGCCCTTCTCCTTGATGATCAGATGGAAGGCTTCGGCGACGACGGCGAGGGCCTTTTGGGCAACATTGACGTTTCGAAGATCGTACGTCCCGATGTAAACGTTCTCGACAGCTGTATATATCGTGTCGCCGAGATTCTGGCTCTCGTCGGTCGTGAGCGCGTACGATTGCACGAGCGACTCGAACGTCTCGTCGTCCGTTTGGGTTCCGTCTTCGATGTCGAGCAGGCCCGAGGCCCGCAACGACGCCAAGAGGGGACCGTAAATCCTCGAGGCGACTTCGCTCAGCGACGTATCGGCGCACACCAGGGAGCTCTTCCACGTCGGCTTGTCCTCGTTGTTATTGTTGTTGTTATGGACGTCGTCGTCGTTGTTCTTGTCGTCATTCGTCTCGTTGCGGTCACCGCAATCGTCGAGCCCTTCGAGCTCTTCGCGCGCGTCGTCTTTGCCGCTGCCGAGGACGTCTCTGTCGTCGGCGATGCCACCGACTTTCCGACGACGATCGTCATGCGTCTCGCTCACCCGGCCTCCCTCGCCCGGTCCGGCGACCTCCACTGCCGAGTGACGTTTCGACGACGCGTGACTCTGCTCGTCGTGGCTCGCTCGCAGCGTGTCGTCAGGCTTCAACCCATACACCAAATTCTCCTCCGCCACACCGATCCCACCCTCGTCCGCCTCGTCCGCCTCGTCTCGGCCGTCGCCGACGGTCAGCGGTTTGGACGACACCTCGTCCATCTCGTACTTCCGTTGCCGCTTGGGGGGATCGTTGCTGGGCTGCTGGCTCGGACAACGCACGGGCCTGTCGCCATCCGTACTCCGCCGGGGATGTTTCTTGTACGGACTGCTCTCGATGACCTCGCTCTTCTTATTGACCGTCTGCGACGTGGAACGCGTCAGCGAGTGCGTGAGCGCCAGACCTGTCGTCGCCGTTGAGCTCGTCACGGCGCCCATATCGACCAGAAACTGGATCACGGCGAGAGAAAGCAGCGCGAGTTTCACCGGGCTCGCTTCGTCCGGTGCGTGCTCGCGTATTAGCTGCTCGACGTCCACGAGGGCCGCTCCGAACGCCTCCCTGTCGACCTCACGGACGTCTGCGTCTTCCTCCCCGAGCTCGCACCGCGACTCTGTCTTTTTGATCGCATTGTAGTAGTCCGTGTTCAGCTCGATGCTCGAAAAGAGCGACTCGAGGCTCTTCAGGTGCGCGCCCTTCCGCTTCTTCGTCGAGGGCCGGGCGTCCTTGCTCTTGCTCATCGTCCCGACGCTTTCCGTGTGGTGTTCCATATGGCGCTCGCGTCGACGTTCGCCGTCGTCTCCGTCGTCTCCGTCGTCTCCGTCGTCTCCGTCGTCTCCGTCGTCTCCGTCGTCTCCGTCGTCGTCGCCGTGCTCACGATCGCGATCCTCGCGATCGCGATCCTCGCGATCGTGGGCGTCGGCGACGAGTCGGTCTCCGTCGTCTACTCGCGTAGAATCGAGCAGGGTGAGATCGACGAAATCGCCCCGCATTTCCCTCACGATCCGCTTCTTCACGGAGCGGTGATGCGCGGGATCGAGTTCGTCTTCACTGGACGACCCGGGGTTCTGTGGTGGCACGTTGAGAGCGTCCATTTCTCACCTGATTTCTCACCCGACTCGAAAGGTCGAAAGGAACGTCAAAGAGAGACCAACGGCCCTTGGAGCGTCTGGGCCGTGGCCATAGCGAAACCCGATATATGTATTTACCCGAGACCCGGAGGAGAATGACGTGTTTGAGGTTTCAGGATATTCCGAACGCACCGATCTCGACCCCCCTCGTCTCCGGAAACACCCTCTCGTTCGCCAGCAGACACGCCCCTGCGGCAGACACGATCGCGAACAGGGCGAACGAGATCGCCGGGCGGTCGATGAACACGGTCGCAACGGCGGCGACGACGACGTTCGAGAGCCAGTTTGCCGACGTGGTGATGCTGTTGGCGGTCGCCCGGCAACCACTTGGCATCACCTCGCTGGTCCACGTCCACGGCACGGATCCCAGCCCGACAGAATAGCACGCCACGAAGAGGCATAGGAGGAAAACCAGGGCGACCCCGATATCGGCAGCAAATGCGAACGCCAAGGACAGCAAGCACAGCATAACGATGGTGCCGGCGAGCGATCCCAGCAAGAGGGGCCGGCGTCCGATCCGGTCAACGAGGCGCAACGAAAGCCACGATCCGGCCACATTGATGACGACGGGAAGCAACGAGGCGACCAAGACGGCCCGGGTGTTGTCCGTCAGGCCCGCCTTGTCTGCTTGGGACACGAGCAGAGTCGGCGCGAAATACCTGGCGAACGAGCGAAGCGCGTAGCGCGAGTGAGAGAGTCAGGGCGCGTGAGCGCCTGTCGGCCGAAGTCAATGCACCGTACATGACCACGTTGATCCCGCTCGCCTGCTGCAGTGCCTGCAGCAGGCACCCCGTCTTGATGGCCTGCGATTTGGCAATCTCAGACAGCGAGACGGACTCGGCGTGCAACGGCGACGGCGCCGCTGGCAGGTCCTGGCGCGCTTCGGTCGCTCCCGACGGCGCGGCATGGATGTAACGCAACAGCAGTGCTTGGATCACGGCTGGAACGCACCCACTCGCGAGAACGATGCGCCACCGTGGGTACAGCGAGATCCCGACGAGATACGCGAGGAATTGGCCGCCGGTGATGTACACGACGTTGGAGCCGACGTGTCGCCCCCGATCGTCGAGCTCGTTTCGGAACAGCTCGGCGAGATAGACGGGCACGATGCACGCCCCGGCCCCGACGGCCATGCCAACGACGAGTCTTCCCAACAGTAGCCACGAGGGGCTCGGGGCGAGCGCCATCAGGAGCGATCCACTACAGAATAGAGCGTCGCACAAAAACAGCACATGCTCTCGGCCCACGCGATCGGCAGCGGCACCTCCTGCGAGGGATCCGAGTGCGGCGCCAAGTAAACCGAGGGTCACAACCGATCCCAGGCTGAACGAGCCGATCCCGAACGCCTCTCCGATGGACGGCAAGGCGCAGGCGATGAGGGTCGTGTCGAAGCCGAACAACAGACCGCTCAGGCTCGAGACTGCTGCTCTGAGGTGCGTTGGTTGTTCGAGCATCGATGCTCGGAATCGACGACGACGGTCTGGCGGGATTGCCGCGGTCTTTGCCCTCGCACGGGGTATATATATATCGTTGTCAGTATCGACGTGTCCCTCGTGACATCATGGGCGAATGGAACCTTTGAAAACTCCTCGAGGTGGCGCTCCTAGTTTTTATTCGTCATCGCTGTCTTCCTCGCTGCTGTCCCCCAAGAACCGCTTTGCCTTCTTCTTCGCCGGCTGCACACCCACATCCGCTTGCACTTCCCCTCCACCTCCACCTCCACCTCCACCTCCACCTCCACCTCCCCCCCCCCCTCCCCCCCCCCCC
>Ga0255764_10002630_pt1 | contig 14584 bp, 12 predicted proteins | sample 071ome_30_FD_179964 | JGI IMG/M metagenome (GOLD analysis project Ga0255764, IMG submission 179964) | Coastal salt marsh microbial communities from the Groves Creek Marsh, Skidaway Island, Georgia - 071406AT metaG (version 2) | ecosystem: Environmental > Aquatic > Marine > Intertidal zone >... | reverse complement strand
TTAGGGTTCGGTATTGCGAACAAGATGACGTCGGCGGCGCACAGTCCGACGCCACTCTCGACCGCCGCCGCGCCGACGGGACGCGCACGGGACCGCCTCGACGGGTCGAACGCGCGCGGTTCGTCGTTTTACGTGCGACTTCGCCGGCGCACAGTCGTTTGATCGCGCGCACAGCGAGTGAAACGGTCGACGTCGTTGTTCTTTGCTCGAGCAGCTGCAGGGGAAGCACGACTCTTTGAAAATGACGAGCGTCGCGACGCCGACGAGACGATCCTCGCGTTTAAGCGGGCGACAATCGACGGTGAAAGACACCGCGCCGGCGTCTGGAACGTCCTCGGCGACGGTGACGGTGACGTACACGCCGGATGAGGTGGCGAAACATGACTCGGCGAGCGACTGCTGGGTGATCGTTCGCGGCGGGGTGTACGACGTGACAAAGTTTGTGCCGAAACACCCCGGTGGGAACATGATTTACGTCAAGGCAGGTGGGGAGTGTACGGCGTTGTTTGATTCGTACCACCCGGCGCGCGCGCGGGCGGTGTTGGAGAAGTACCGGATCGGTGACTTGAAGCGTGAGAAGACGCAAACGAACGATAGAGACATCGTAGAGTACACGGTGGATGATTTGCAAGAGGGTGCGTTTTTTGCCGATTGTAAGCGCGGTGTGGAGAAGTACTTTAGAGAGAATAAGCTCGATCCGCGAGTGCACTGGGAGATGTACGTCAAGACGTTTTTCATCTTGGCGGGCATCGTCGTCGGGCACTACGGATCCTTCTTCGCCGCCAACGTTTCGTTCGGCGCCGCTTTGGTGTTTGCCGTGTTGCACGGAACGTGCAAGGCTGAGGTTGGGGTTTCCATTCAACACGATGCGAACCACGGGGCGTATGGCAACTCGCGCACGTGGTTGCACGCGATGCAGTTGACTTTGGACATTGTCGGCGCGTCGAGCTTCATGTGGAAGCAACAGCACGTCGCGGGTCATCACGCGTACACCAACGTTGAGGGTATCGATCCGGATATTCGATGCTCTGAGAAGGATGTGCGCCGGGTGAACGAGCACCAGCCCCACGAGGCGTACCACGCGGTGCAACACATGTACCTCGGTTTGATGTACGGTCTGTTATCTCTCAAATCGTGCTTCGTCGACGATTTCAATGCGTACTTCTCTGGTAGAATTGGCTGGGTCAAGGTGATGAAGTTCACCACCGGTGAAGCCGTCGCCTTCTGGGGCTCCAAACTCGCCTGGGCATTCTACTACCTCTACTTGCCAGCCAAGTACTCTGCTCGTCCGTTGACGCAGCTCTTGGCTTTGTGGACGGTGACGGAATTCGTGACAGGCTGGCTCTTGGCGTTCATGTTCCAAGTCGCGCATGTCGTCGGTGAGGTGCACTTCTTCCGCTTGAACAAGAACAACCAACTGAAACGAGGATGGGGCGAGGCTCAGTTGATGACTAGCGCCGACTTTGCTCACGGATCCAAGTTTTGGACGCACTTCTCTGGGGGATTAAACTACCAAGTCGTCCACCACCTCTTCCCGGGTGTCTGCCACGTCCACTACCCAGCGCTCGCTCCAATCATCAAGGATGCTGCCGAAAAGCACGGCTTACACTATCAAGTGTACCCCACATTCTGGTCGGCGCTCAGCGCGCACTTCCGCCATCTTCGTAACGTTGGTCAAAAGGCGTACGTGCCTTCTTTGCAAACCGTCGGCTGAGCTGAAATCGTATGCGCGTTTTGACTCGCATCGCCATTCGGCACTGAATACGCGTGATTCTTCTCTATCAACACCTTCATCATCATATACTTTCACTGTAATATTTACACTTTCTGCTTTCTGCTTTGTGTTTCGTTTCTCTCTTCGTTTCCGCATCCAAGTCGAGTCGGCTGACGCGAGCCGAGGACGAGGGGATAATACTCCCCACACCCCAGTCCACGCCGCGCCCACGCGGTGCGACACGATGCCCGAAGGCGGTCGCGGGGGCGAACGCCTCGTCATCGCCGCCGTCTCCACCGCCCTCACTGCCCTCACCGCCCGCGCGCTCGACGGTTTCGGCCGTGGGAAAGACGCCTCGAAAGCGCAATCACAACCGAAAAAGTCCAAGCACAAGTCGATCGTCCGTCGTCTCTACCGCGAAGTGTGGAACAACGCCGACATTAAATCGGCGAACGAAGCGGCGGAAAAGTACGTCTCGGATGAACACGTACTGATCGACCCGTCGAACCCGAACCCGGTGCCGGGGGTCGAGGCGTACATGGATTCGGTGCGAGGAAACCGAGAGGCGTTGCCGGATTACGTGATCGTCATCGATGATATGATTGAAGAAGGGAATAAAGTCGTGGCGCAGTTGTCGTTTAAAGCGAGCTTGAACGAAAGAGAGGCGCGATGGACGGGGACGTGCGTGATGGAGTTTGAGGAAGGGTACATCATGAAGACGTGGATCAACACGGATGCCATGAGCGCCATGATTCAGTTGGGTCTCATGACGGATCTCGTTTCGACGGCGAGCGCCAAGTCTCGACCAGCGACGCAAGCGTTGATGGGCCGTAATGAACCGCACCCGGAGACCGTGCTCACGGGTGCTGAGTGGTTGCAGTACTTTGAGCAAGTGCACGAAAGCTGGGAGAGGAGCTCAATCGCGAGCGAGAGCGCCGTGGCGCTACGAACGGACAAGGAGTCGGGTCTAGACGTGGTGTGCTAAAACGCCGAAACGTTCGTCGCACGGTCGATGCCGCCGTATTTGTACATTTGAAGAGTTGAGACGCCATCGCGTGAGCAGCACCCCACCTGGCCATAAATATTAATTTTTGCTAAAAAAGAGTCACAAATCATCGTGTTCGTCCCACGTTTTCCTATGCAACACGTTGCGAGGGCCGTGTTTCATCAGCCAGGTTGCGTGTCGAACCGTCTCGAGCGTGGATGACGTGGACGCTATAAACTGAAGCACCTCGTATGGGGTGAACTTACCGTCTGTCAGTCCAGTCATGTACCTCGGCCAGTTTTTGTTGTCGCGAGGAAACATGGCCACCGTCGCGTCTTGAGAGTCGCTCCCGTACGGCGGTGGCACGTCGTTGTGCGTGCCATCGACGTAGGATATCTCCAGCGCATCGCGCGCCGTCTCGTTGGCGCTGAACATCTCTCGCACCGCACCCAAGGCCGAAGCGAGGTAAAAGTGCTTCCATTTATCCGTCTGCGGAAATCCCACGTACACCAAAACATCCGTCGTCCTTCGCACCACTTCCTCGTGAAAGGTTCCAGCCGTCACCTTGAGCATTCCATCCACCGTCTCCCCGTTTCCAGGCTTTTGTTCTGATCTATACTTCCTCATCTCCCCATCGCCAGCCCCGTCGTCTTCAAACTCCTCCAACTCGTGCATGGCTAACTGTTCCTTACACGCGCCTCGCATCGCCCGCCCACACACCTCCCAGTTCCAGTTCCATCCCTCCGGATCGTACCGATTCAGCTCCAACTTTGACGCCGCGCCCGTCGCGTGCCCACCACGCGACGTTCGCGCGTCTTCTCGAGGCACACCACCGCCTTTTTTGATCCATCTGTGATACGTCTCGGCGAGCTCCGTTTCGTAATCTTCCATCAACTTTTCACACGACCGTCGCGTCGTCGCGTCGTGCCACGTCGCCGACAGCCTGCACGTGCTCCCGAGAGCGTTTTCAATCAAATCATCGTACGCCCCGTACTCTGCGCGGGGTTTCGCGCGCACGGCGGCGATGGATGGGACGAGATTTTCGTTTAGCGCCTTGAGGAGCGCGTGACACGCGCGGCACTTGGCGTCTCGCCCGTACACATCGAGGCCGTTCGCAAGGATGGGTTGCGTCGGCGCGCGTTCGTTCGCGGAGAATATCTCCACCGCGCGCGCGGATGGCGCGAGGGAGAGGACGAGGACGAGCGACCAGACGAGCCTCATTCGCGCGCGTCTTCACTGAGAGTCAACTTGTGGCGCGACGTCTGGCAATTTTCGCACTTACAGTCTGCTATGGGGTTCTAACGGGCGAGAATAGATTTCATGTAATCGTACACGAGAAGCTGCACGACCACGATGGAGGTGACGTGGAGGATGCGCGCGCGCCATCCCGTCATCAATCCAAACGGTCCGAGCCGAGCCGCGGCGGTGAGGACGGTTTCCTTTGGCGTCGTCAGCGGTGGCGAAACGATGGCGATACCGATAGCGCCATCGTCGATAATCTCCTCGTCGGTCGTCGACGACACCGTCGGTTTGTTGTTTTTCGACTCTCCCTTGTTTCTCACGCTCAAGAGCGTGTCCCCGGGCTGACTGGCGAGAGACGCCATGACACCGGCGAGCACGGCGGATAACAACCTTTTCGTCAACACGGCTTCGTCGCTGAAATACGGCCCGAGAGACGTCGTCAACGCGTCATAACTCGCCAATTGCACCGCGGTGTACGGGATCATCTTGGCGTAAATAACCGGGAGGTTCTCCGCGACGGATGCCAGCCCGTCCTCCTCGGCGAACCGGCGCGCCGCTGAAAAGAAATCCGCCCCGTACGCGTCGTCGCTCACAGTTTTGATCCGTATCTGCTCCAGCGGCGTGAGAAACGCAGACCCGACAACCTCTGCGCACGACGCGCACGCGAGAAGCGTCACCAACCGATGGTCGCTCGAAGCCCAAGGAGCGCCGTCGCCGAACGCGACCGACTTGAGCAACTCAAACCCGCCGTACTTGAGCGAACCTTGCACCGCGTACCCGAGAAAGGTTGACTCCCACCCGCTCGCGAGCGCGAGAACGCCGTCTCGCGCCGCGATATCGCGCGCGACGGACAAGACGCGCTCGTCCTCAAACTTTTCGACCTGCAGACGAGTCTTGATGACATCGAGCGGAACGCTCAGGGAGTGAGACACACACGCGGCGACCCCCCCAGAAGCGGCGAAACCGGCGACGTCGACCGCACTGGCGGCGCGCGTTCTTCCTCGCGCGCGCGAGTCGCGCGGCGCGTGGATGACCGCCGACGTCGACGGGGTCGGGAAGATGCGCGACATGGTGTGAGGTCGCTTTGCGTTCGCTTACAAGTCTAGCCAAAAATCGCGCGCCAGAGCACTAGTTTTGGTAGTCGTATGGAGTTAACGGAGAAACTAATAGAACGAATCACGCGCGAATGTCCATCCAATCGGTGATTTCATCGACGAGCGCGCGCATGCGTTGCTTGTTTTCGTCCAATCCTGGAGCCGCGCGAGCGTCTCTGGCTTGCGTCCGCATGTTGTCGAAACTCTCTCGCAGTAATCCGAGTGGAGACCCATCCGCCTTGAGACCAAAGGCGTCGCCGAACGCGGCGAGCATCTCACCGCCTTGCTCGGCAACCTCGTAAATCTCATCCGGAACCTCGATGCCGGTGTCGCGCCACAACGGGAAGACGTGGTCGCCTTGCCTCGTGCGCACCGTGAGATCGATATCTTCAGCCGCCGCGGCTCCGGCGAGCGTCGCCGCGATGGCGCTCGTTTCGTCGATCGAATCATCGGTAAACTTGACGAGCAAGTTTCTCTTTACGGCGTAATACTTTTGTACAAGCTTTGCGGACTCTTGCGGAGTCGGCGTGAACTCGGCGCGGCCGTCGGCAATCTCGAGAATAACCGGCTCGAGGTTATCCAAAATCGGAAGCAACTCCTTGACGAGCGGCGGGGCAAACTCTCGAAGTTGCGCGTCGGCGTTTCTCGACATCGTCCTAAACGGCGATTTGTTCGCCGCATCTATGATTGGTGACAATCCGCGAAGACCTGGCACGAAGAGCTCGGCGAAGAGCGGAATGGCATCCGTCGCGGGGCGGTTATTGAACGAAATCAACACGTTCCCATCCCGCCTAGTCTCGTACCGCGACCCAATAAGCGTCGTGATCAACGCCCCGAGCGAGTGTCCGACGCCGTACACCGGAAGCTCATCGAAACCGGGTATTTCCTTTCGCAGCGTCCGCACGCACCGCTCGTACTTGTGCCACGTCTCGTCCGCCACGCGCAAGTGGTCCAACCCCAACTGCACCGGCGTCGCGATCACGAGCGCCCCAGACCGCTCGACCATCGACTCCAAAAAGTACCCGTACGTCACCTGCGGGCTCGCCCCGACGAACGCCCCACCACAAAAGTGCACGACGCGCTTAATCTCGCCCCCGTTCGCCGGCCGAGCGACGTACGCGTCGCCCACCTTTTCCCAACCTCTCGCCGACGAGCTCTCAGCGCCCATTCGCGCCGCCTCCGCGAGCGCGCGCTCGAACGAAGAAAACGCATCCCGCGTCGTCGTCGACGACGACGACGTGCGCGAGTCATCGCTCGCGTCCTCCTCCGTCGTCGTCGTCGTCGTCGTCGTGCCATTCGACGACGCGGACGGCCGGGTGGTAATCCCGACGAACCGTCGTCGTCTTCCAGCACCGCGCGCGTGCACGCGCGCGCGCGTGAAACGCGTCGAAACCGTCGTCATCGTCGCCGCCATCGTTCACTTCTTCGCTCCGTCACCGACTCGCGCGCGTTCGCTCCGTCGTCGGCGCGCCGGCGAGTGGCGCGCGACCGTCGGGGCGTCGACGTCGACGACTTCCGTTGTTTATTTTTGAAAAAGATCGACTAAACGATTGTTAAATATATAATAAATCACAAACTATTACTAACATGTGTCGAAAGTGGTCAGAGTAAGTGTCGTATGTCCGATAATGAAAAAGTGTCATTTTCGGCTCTTTTCAACTCTCCTCTTCGCGCGCGGCGATCCCCCTCTCAACGACGCAGCGAGTCGACAGCGATGGTACGTACGACGCGACGAGTGACGACGTAACGCGAACGGCGGACGACGGTGAAGATACTACGCGCATCCGTCCGTCCGTCGACCAGTCTCTTCGTGCGCGCGGACGACGGATGACGGACGACGACGGACGGTGCGGGAGGATCCCGAAAGCCCTGGGGTTCGCGTCGCAGAGGAGAACGTCGCGTTGACGGGACGCCTCGCGCGCGAAGGATGGCTTACGACGATGACGACGGCGGAGACGCGTGCGGATGATTCCTCATCGTCCGACGCGCGTGAATGCGTCCGCGCGTCGTCGGGCGTCGGCGCGGTGGACGGACGGACGGACGGTTGTGCACCACGTCGAGCGAGCGCGCATCGTTAGGGCTTTCGCGGATCGAAGACGATGCGAGCAGAGGACGCGCGTGAACGCGCGCGCGACGATGGAAGAGACTCGAGCGCGATGACTGACGATGTAACCTTTCTTCCTTTGTGTTTTCCCCTCGTCGCAGTCCGCCGAAGAAGAAGCCCTCATCGGGCAACCGCGCAAGAAGAACCCTTACAAGAAGTTCTCCTACCGTGGCCTCGACTTGGAGGCTTTGTTGGAACTCAAGAATGACAAGCTCGTCACCTTGTTCAACGCGCGTATCCGACGTCGCTTCAAGCGCGATGGCTTGACCCGCAAGCACAAGAACCTCATCAAGAAGCTCCGCAAGGCGAAGGCGGCTGTTGTTGGTATGGAGAAGCCGGAAACGGTGCGCACGCACTTGCGCAACATGCCGATCATCCCGGAAATGGTTGGCTCCGTCGTCGGCGTGTACAACGGTAAGGTGTTCAACACGGTTGAAATCAAGCCGGAAATGATTGGGACGTACTTGGGCGAATACGCGATCACGTACAGACCGGTCGCGCACGGTCGTGCCGGCCTTGCCGCCGGTTCCAAGTTCATCCCGCTCAAGTAAGTTCGTCTCTTGAGCGCGTATGTTCTTTAGGTTTGTGGTGGGAGTTCAGTCGACGCGACGACTGCGGATGATGTCGATCATCGCGTCTCGTCGGCACTAGAAAGAATGGATTGTAATCGTCAATTCGTCCTTGACATAATGCATACTCTTCGTACGTACAATCGACGCCACGCGATCCGCTAGCCCCGTGCGAGTCGCGCTCGCGCTTTTTCGTTCCGCGGCGAGCAGCTGATTATGATTAGCTCGACACTTTCGACACATCGAGACTCTCGCTCGCGATGTCGACCGATCCGTCGACCCGATGGATCGACCTCGAACCCATCGTCGACGCACTCAGCGGCGTTCTCGGCTCTGGGGAGCTCGTGCACGACGCAAACTTTAGCCTTTTCGACGCGTTGAATGCGCTCGAAATAGGCGACGCAAAGATGGACTCTGGCGCCAAACGCGCCGAGGACGTCGTCACGCTGGCTCAGATGATTGAGCAAGGTCGCGCGCCGATAGATGTGCCTTACGATGACGCATTGGTGCGGATGATGGATGCGCTGTTGGCGTGCGAGGCGACGTTTCGAAGTGGACACGCGTTGGCGACGACGCTGTGGTCCAACGCGTACGCGTTGGATAGGTCGGCTAGACTCGATGACGCAACGTGTAATCCGGTGCTTCGGGCGTTCGTTCGGGCAACAGTGGCGAGCGCGAGCACGGCGAGGCACGTCGTGCAGCTTGGTGACGTGTACGAGGAGGAGGACTTTGCCACTCAGGATTTTGGCGTGGAGCTCGGCCCGCACGCCGGACTAGACGACGTCATCGAAGATGAAGTTTTGATGGCGTTGGAGAGCGCTTCGCGAGCGATGGACGATGCAGGCGTGAAGGAGGGTAAACTTAGGGACGCCATTAGGGCGAGATTAGAGTTTAGGGCTGCACATCACGAGATGATGAAGACGCTAATTCGCGCCGTGGGAAGCGGCTCGTCTGGCGTCGCGACGCACGCAGCAAAGAGCGCGCAGCAAGCCAAGGTGCATCTCGCGAAAATGCGCGAGTTCTACGCCGACTCGGATGTGGACGAGAAGGAAATGGATTGGGACCCGAACGGTGGGAGCTTTTCGCGGGACATGAGCTTGCATCTCCTCGGCGGCGCGCCGCCGAGAACGGTGAACTTTATTAGCTCGAGAGCGGCTGTGAATTATTTTGAGAAGGAAATCGACGACGTGCTCATCGCCGCCGAAGTGTTTGATTATCGCGCGGCAAAGTCTCTGCCGACGTTGGAAGACGTGCTAGAGTCTTTGGAGAAGCTTCAAATGGCTCGACCGGGCGCTGTCGCTCTCGGTCTCGCCGCGGCAGAACTTCTCCATGAAAAGCAGCTGTGCGGCGCACACTTTGGCCACATCGCCATGAACTCTGCGTGGTCGTTGATTGGTATCAAACGCACAAAACTCGACGAATCTTTCGCGCATTCCAAGGAGGCTGTGGATAAATTTTTCGAAGAGTGCGTGCAGCCGCTCACTATATTGATTCGATCGTTTTGCGTCAACAGAGCTCGATTCAGAAGAGTCCTCAGACGAATCTTGGGAGAGTTTAGCCATTTGCAAGTTGCGTGCGACGAGATAGATGCAGCAGTCAAGCTTGATATCGCCAAACCTGGCGACGCGGACAATGTGGAAATCTTAAAGCAGACTCCGGCTGTCTTCATCGCGTGGGCGGAATACTTGACGGCGTACGCGGAGCAACGACACCTCGAGCTCGGCTTTTCGCTCGATCTCTACCAACCGCACGAGTTCCAGATGATTTACTATTACATTTTCTATCTGCGAGAAATCCGCATGGTTTGGTTGAAGCGTCAGACCTTGGCTACGTCTCCCGCGGATCGACCCGACGCACAATACAAACTCGCCGCGAGTCAGCTCTATCTGTCCATGTGCTGCGCGCTTCGATTCACCTTTGCCGCGCTCGCGGACCAGGGGAAGATTCGCAAGTGCGAAACACCTTTCAGTGGCGAAGATTTGAGATATTGGCAGCGCTTCAGCTCGTTTCAATCAGTCGAGCTTCCGCCGCCAATCACGTACGAAGAGTACTCGTCAAACGTTGAAGCGCACCTCGAGCGATATTCGCAAGTGATGGATGGCGAGAACCCCACCGACGCCCAGATTTATGCAAAGATTGCCGACTTGTTCTATACCGAAGTCAAGACGCTCGCAGGACTCTTCGCTCGACCTGCGGGGAGTCCGAATGCGGAAAGAACAAGGCAAAAGTACGCCGCAGACGTGGCGGCGACTGCGAAAATTGGCGCCAAAAACGCCGTATCGCTCAAATTACTCCTCGCATCAGACATGACGTGCGAGTGCGATCACGCGTCGCATGAAATGTTCGTCACCCTCGCAGCCCGTAGAAACGCTTAGATTACGATGATGCACATCAAACATTAGAACAACAAACGACAACGTCACCGCAACCAGCAGCTTCAGTGTACACCTCGCGTCGCCATGGACGTCCCCGACCGACGATGGGTCACCCATCGATCTGGTGCGGTGGAATTCACAACCCCGCGTCGTCGGTCGCGCGCATCCTTTAACCAAATCATCGCCGACCGCGTCGAGCGCGCCGCATCGTACGCCATCGCTGCGTTCGCTCGAGGCAACCGTCGAACGCGAGCAGACACGCCTCGCGACGTCAAAACCATCGCCCGCGCCGCGCGAATCCTCTTCCGCGGGCTCGGGATCGATAGAACGCGATCGGAAGTACTCTTTTCGCAATTCGTCGCCGATGTGTCGGTGAACGGGGCGAGCGTCGAAGGGTTTCTCGAGTTGAACAAGACGATGATGCGTTTGTTTGAAACTGCTTCGGCACTGAAACTGGCGGTAGATTTGATGCGGAAAGAACCGCAGGGTGACGTCTTGGCGGCGTGCGCGGTGTGTGAGAGCTTGTGTGGTGACCCCACGTTGGCGTCGCTGATCGTTGTCATGTTGGAGTCGTACATGGAGAAGTGCGACGCGAGCGAAGGAACGGTGGACGATGCAGCGACAAATCCGGCGTCGCTTTTGAGAATGTTAATCGGTGGCGTCGAAGGGAGGTCTCCGCACTTGGCGGCGGCAGTATTTCATCAAGTCATGATGGGACAATTACCTGCGGTGATGAAGACACGGGGAGCACGGGTTAAAGTGGAGGATGTCGTCGCCGGCGAGGCGTTGGATGAACGCTTCGCAAAGGCTTTCGAGTTGACGCCCGCGTTTGCGGGATCGTCGCCGACTTCAACCATCACGGACATGGACACGGACGATTCATACATGGAAGCGTCGTCGTCGTCGTCATCGTCTGAAGATGACGATGAGGTTTTGATTGTGGGCGAGACGCAAGCGTCGACGCCTTGTCCGGCCGACACGCGCATCAAGACGATGCCTTGGCGGGAACAAACGTCAACATTAGGACTCGTCATCAAAAAAGTGCTTCCCGATGGGAACTGTTTCTTTCACTCGATTTCACATGGTCTCAACAGTCTCCGGGGTACGACTGGTACGAGTGCGGCCACCACGTGGCAAGACGTGCGCGAGCCACTTGTGAGCAAACTGAAGAACTGGAAGTCAAATTACAAAGGCGACGTCTCAAACCTGTACAACCTCCTTCTCAACGGCGGAGAAGGCCGAGAATATTTGCACAAGGGGAAACTCCGTCGCGCGACGGTTGAGAAACGATTCCACGCCTATCTCAAGACGATGCGAAAAGACGCCACTCCGTACATTGGTTCGAGTAAATGGAAGAGGTATTGGGCCACAGACGCCGAAATGGTGGCGTTCGCATCCTTCGAAGGCATCGCTGTGGTGTGTCTCGAGGTATCCGACGACATCTCAGCGACGTCGCAGTCTCCTTGGTACCTCGCCGTGCCGAAATCGAAGCCATCAGAGGTCGACGGAAGCGTCGCCGAATTGGGGCGATATCTCTCCAACGGCCGCTACTCTTCGTGCGGGCGTCGTGTCGTCTGGCAGTGTTCAAAGACAAAGACTCGATACGTCCTAGAATCGACGCACGACGATGAGAAACGAGCCGAAATCACGATTTCACCGCATGCCTTCCACGCCGTCGTCATCAAGCACTTTCCAGGACACTTTGAAGCTCTGGTTTCGGCTAACGATCAACCTCGCCAGACGTCGTACTTCGTTCGTACCTTCCACGGCGATCGCTTACGCCGCGATCCCGAGTATGATAGTCTAGAGTGGTGGGACGACGCGTAACGAGTCGTAACGAGTAGCGTAAAGAATAGCGAGTAGTCTGCGCGTAATGCACTGTATCCATTATCACATCCATCCAAATCCAAACGTCGCCGCGAGCTCAAAAAGTGTGCACTTTTTCCGCATTTCACTCACACTTCACACGCAGACGCACCGATCGCCCCGCTCGCCATCGCGAACCATGTCGGACGCGCAACCATCGACGTCGACGACTCCTCCCGACGCGTCGTGGTTGCACGCCATCGTCGGCGAGCTCTCGTCGGTCAATCCCGCGAGTCGCGCGCGCGCCGCCGAAACGCTTTTGGAATTAGAATTCGGCGAAGAAGGCCACGGCGCGTCGTGGGCGCTGGCGCTCTGCGCCGCGGGCGCCGTCGTCCCGCTCTTACGCATGGCACAGGGCGTTGTTCGCGATCCGACGACGCTGGCACCGGTGGAGGAGGAAAAACAGGCGGAGGCTATCGAGTGCGCGGACGCGGCGCTGTTGACGCTGAGCGAGCTCGGCGCCGTCGCGACGGGACTTTTGGAGGATGAAGGGTACCAGTTGGAGCTCGATGAGAGCAATGGACAGCCGTTATTTGTTGATTCTAAGAGTGGGATGGCGAGCGCGGCGCCGCCAAAGCTACGAGTGGCGGAGGAGGCGTCGGAAGAGGAGGCGTGGGTGTTTTCGCTTTTGGTGGAGACGTTGACGTTGGTGACGCCTCTGGGAATCAACCCGAACACCGGGAAGATACGATGGAGCGTGGAGGTTGTCGAGCACGTCCCGGCGAGAGAAAGCTCGAGCGGACGCGTCGTGCCCGAGGTGAGCGTGTTGGATATGGTTGTTGAGGATGGGGATTTGGGAGACGCGACGCGAGTGCTCGTCGTCGGTCCTTGGCGAGGAAGCGAAGGCGCGGTCGAGGCAGAGAAGGATCCGAGCGAACCCCTCGGCGTAGCTTTAGATTCGTGGCGAGACGCCACGTACGTGACGTCAGCCATGATGACGCCCGTCGATGAGATTGAACGCGTGTTGATTTGCGGATGCGCTGGCGGAGCGGTGGCGGCGTTTTTACAGAGGTACCATCCGAGCGTCGCCATCGACGTCGTCGAACCGGACGAGGCGATGGTCGCCATGTCGACCGAGCACTTTGAGTTATCGTGTGAAACTTGCGGCGACGACGTGGCTATCGGTGACGTCGGACGCCCGGGGACGATCCGAGTCTTTTGTGAGTCGCTGAGTAGCTTCACGGCGCGTGCGACGGCTGATTCGTACGACGTCATCATCGGAAGCTGGCCGACACTCGAGGACCCCCAGACGGTTGCTGATGGATTGAACAAAGTTGCAGGAAAATCCGCAGTCGTGGCGTTGTCTTCCATGCGCGCAGAAACCATTGAGCTCTCGCTCGGAGGGGACGACGATTCACGCGCGCGTCTCTTGAGGGATCCCGCCGACGTCACGTTCGAAGACGTCGACGACGAGCGACCCGGGAAACGCTCTCGAGACGATATCGCCTCCGCTGTTCGACCGCGAGATGTCGTGTGTCGCTTCGTCTCCGACCCGCCGATCGATGCCTTCGTTCCAGAGGCTTGGACTGAGCGATTGACAAAGAAGCTCGGTTCAGCGCTCGTCGATCGGTTTCCGTACGCGCTCGCAGCGGTTGACAGTCGCGGTGCCTTCTCAGTGCTCGACTACGCCGCCGTCGAAGACGCGACGGGACCACATGTCCAAGCACCGGACGTGTCGAACACCGCCTGGGATGCATTTGGCGCTACGGAATCTGTCGCCGACGTCTTTGACCGCAGTTACTGGAACGCCATCCTCGGCGCGCACGGTTGTGCCGTAGACGGAGGACGACCAGAGCCATCATCCGATGATATTGACGTCACCGCCTCCACCGCCCTAAAATCAACGCTGCGGGACGATGGATACGTCTGGGGCGACGTCATCGTCCCTCCTGAGGAAACGACTGCGCTTCGTCGCGGCATCGAAGCGCTCTCAGATGCCAAATGGCCGCCCGCGTGCGTCTTCGTCAGCGATATCGCCTGGCGCGTTATCGATCGGCTCTTCGCCCACGCCGAAGCCTTACTCGGTGCCGAGTGCGTTTTAGAACCCTCCGTCGCGGCGTTCAAGCTTGAAAAGGATGCCGCGAACGGCAAGCGTTACATCGGCAACAATTTCGGCGTTCCGCATCGCGATTACTCTTTAGAAGACGCCATCGACGCCGTCGATGGATCTCCGCAAATTCTCAGTCTGTGGCTTCCGCTCAATCGTGTGACGGAACAAAACGGCTGCATGTACATCGTCGGCAAACGCGACGATCCGGATGGCGGCAAGGGTGACGTATCCACGAAATCCGCCCCGGACGTTCCGCGCGGATCGGCCAAAGCGCTCGCGCCCGTGGATCCCGGAACCCTTCTCGCGTGGTCCGGCAACGCCTTGCACTGGGGCAGCGCGTGCGCGAGCGATTCAGACGCTTCCCCGCGCGTCAGCGTCGCCTTTGTGTTTCGCCGACGAGGGGACGCGGAAAAGAGAGCCGATTCGAGATGCGCCCCGTTGACCAGAACGCGCGCGCGAGAGACCACGCTCGAGACTCGCTTGGCGGTGATTCACCACGCCATCGGCGTGTTCGAACACTGGTACGGCGACGCCGACGACGTAAAGAACCGTCTAATGCGTCCACCGAACGCGTAAACAATCGAT
>Ga0255764_10002628_pt1 | contig 14590 bp, 17 predicted proteins | sample 071ome_30_FD_179964 | JGI IMG/M metagenome (GOLD analysis project Ga0255764, IMG submission 179964) | Coastal salt marsh microbial communities from the Groves Creek Marsh, Skidaway Island, Georgia - 071406AT metaG (version 2) | ecosystem: Environmental > Aquatic > Marine > Intertidal zone >... | reverse complement strand
TGGCTATTATGCTGTTTCATGGCTTAGAACAAGAACTTAGGCCTACAAAAACTAGAGAATTAGCGTTAATCATTATTGCTGCAAGCATGCCATTTCAAGCAGTATATTTCATGGTCCATGCGTTTGTATTGGAATCAAAGGATTCGATAGAAGACTCAAATTATTCTCTACTCATGAGGCTAAGTGCTCTATGTCAAGCCATTTCATATTTTTCAATCATAGGATTAGCAATCATTTGGTACAACATGTCCGAATTTATCGGCGGGGTGTTTGTTCTAAGTGCTCTAGGTGCAATTGTCCTTGTTCGTCTAGCCTTTTCACAAGCAAACCCAAACAGTTGATGTAAAATTTGTTCGATACTAGACCATAGGAAGGTTATTGTTTCGAGCCTAGTACCGCTCATCATGGCATTCTGCCCGCTCGATTATAGATATGGCAGTCAAGATTTCAAACATATTTGGTCGGAAGACGGTCGTCACGAACGCCAAATTGAAGTTGAACGAGCACTCATATGGGCCCATTGGCAACTTGGGAAAGTTTCTGAAGAAGATTACAAAACAGTGGAATCTATTTCAAATCCGAATGATGTACGCAAAGAGAGAGTCAACGAGATTGAAAGAGAAACAAAACACGATATTATGGCATTGACTAAGGCAATGGCTGAAGCCGCAGGAGATGCGGGGTGGTGCATACATCTCGGTGCGACATCAAATGATATCGTCGACACAGCAGTTGGTTTGCAACTTCGTGATAGTATTGTCTTACTCCGCAACGAATTATGTCAACTCATATCACAATGTGCTGATATTGCTGAAAGAGAGCGAGATACTGTCATGCTTGGAAGGACCCATGGACAAGCAGCAACGCCAATCACATTTGGATTAAAAGCATCAGTTTGGCTGGACGAATTGCGACGTCAATTGATTCGACTCGATGAGGCGGCACCTAGAATAGCAGTTGGTAAATTCCTCGGAGCTGTCGGTACCGGTGCTGCTCAAGGAGAACATGCCCGAGAGTTGCAACGTCTAGTATTAACCCACCTCGGTTTGACGGTTCCTCTCGTAACAACTCAAGTTGTGGGTCGTGACAGGTATGTAGAATATGTGTCATGGCTAGCCAACATCGCTACAACATGCGAAAAGATTTGTCAAGAAATTCGAAACTTACAACGCTCTGAAATAGCTGAAGCGGGTGAAGGGTTTGATGTTGAGAAACAGGTAGGTTCATCCACCATGGCACACAAAAAGAACCCAATTATGTCAGAAAATGCTAGCGGTCTTGCAAGAATTGTGAGGGCAATGATCATCCCTACATACGAAAACGCACTCCTTTGGCATGAAAGAGACTTAGCGAACTCAAGTAGCGAACGATTCACATTATCTCACGCTTCTGCACTTGCTGAGGACGTCATGCGAAAAACTCGAACTGTGTTGAAGAATATGTGGGTCGATCACGAACGATGTTTGGCAAATATACATGCACAGAAAGGTCTCGTGATGGCGGAAAAAGTCATGATTGAACTAGTGGATCATGGCATTTCTCGAGATGAAGCACATGAAATTCTACGAACCGCATCATTTACCGCTATCAACAATAACGAGGAGTTGTTTGATGTGTGTTGTCGAACACCAGAAATCGCAGCGTCATTCTCTGTTGAAGATTTAGAAATTATGTTTGATCCTATGAATCACATTGGCGTTGCTCAAGAATTGGTTGATGAATGCGTAGCACTCGCTAGGTCAAGTATTCAAGAATCTTAATCGAACCACGCTTCCCGTCCCACTGGGGTTCAAATGTTATGCTTATTTTTTGATTTAGATGAGGTCCACTTAAGATAATTGTTTCATATTCACCACCTTCTCCGTCAATATGAAATCTATATTTTTTCGAAAGAGTTTTGAGTTGTTCAAAATCATTTAAGGTGAGAATACGACCTAGCCAAGACTCATCTAAACCTTCACAACTGACACTTGAAATCATAATGCTAAATGAATTCTCTATCATTTGTCGAACATGATGTTCTCCGTTTTGATGCCACAATGGCGTCCATATGCGGATGCCTAATTCTTCTGTCATCCGCTCAAGTCTCGATTTTTGGTAATCGGAACGCAGTGCGCCCACAACAAGACCATCGATTTGCAGATCTGCAATGTGCTGTTTTAGTTGATGCACTTCCAAATTTTCTTCACCCGTTACCTTGACCTCATGGTATGGAACGCCAGCAATAGATGCTTGAATTTTTGAAATTTCAACACCTGGAATTTGAAACATGTGCGAGTCTTCACCCTCAACTTTGACTGTAATGATCTGAGAGATGTCCCAACCGCGACATGATGCCCACCACCATGCGGAAGCAGAATCCTTCCCACCAGAATTCATGATTGCTACTCGCACAACAAACGCTATTCTTTCCGGTTATTGATTCTTCAGCACATACACCACCACAGCATAAGCAAAAAGAATCAAGTTTTTCAACCCCCAATCATATAAAGTGTCGTCAGGAGGAACACCCATGCAGCCAAGCGGAAGAGGATATGACCACGGTATCACAACATTTAGCCCCGACGGCAGACTTTTTCAAGTTGAATATGCCAGAGAATCTGTTAAGCGAGGGACGACAACAGCAGGTCTGAAATTTCGTGACGGCGTTGTTCTTGTTTGTGATAAAAGAATCGTCAGTCGACTTATCATACCGGAATCGATTGAAAAAATGTTCAAAATAGCAGACCACATTGGAATTGCCACCTCTGGATTGGTTGCAGATGCACGACAACTTGTGGCTCGAGCACGGGTCGAATCACAAATTAACCGAATAACCTATGCAGCTGACGTTCCTGTTGATGTTTTGGTGAAAAAATTGTGTGACTTCAAGCAATCATTCACCCAATACGGTGGCTCTCGCCCATTTGGTACCGCATTGTTGATTGGTGGCGTTGATGCAAATGGCATTCATTTGTATGAAACAGATCCATCAGGTGCATACCAATCGTATCATGCAGGTGCAATAGGAAGCGGAAGAAATTCAGTTATCGAATACTTTGAGCAACATTGGAAAGAAGGACTGACCTTGAATGCAGCCATGAAATTAGGACTCGAGGCACTGCGTGACGCAAACGATTCTGAATTGAATAGAGATGCTGTGGAAGTTGTTGTAGTAGACCAAAATGGTTACTCCATACTAAACCGAGAGGACGTCAATAAGCAAATTGATCGATTAAAACCTCTCGATGATTGAAAAATGAACGATGATTATGGTCAGCCTTGACGATGCTGTTTTAGCACGGTTTGAATGTTCAGGTCATCGATTCGAATTGCTTGTTGACCCTGGCATCGTCGACACATACAAATCTTCACCCGATAGTGTAGATTTAGATGAGTTTCTGGTTTTAGATGAGGTCTTTGAAGATGCACGGGCCGGAAAACGTCATACAGAAGTCGTGATCCAAGAGGTCTTCGGGACGCTCGACATCAATGCTATCGTCGAACGAATCCTAACGAAAGGAACGATTCAACTTACAACTCAACAACGGAAAGAGATGGTTGGACAAATGAGACAAAAAATCATTCATAGCATTCACACTCAAGCAGTCGATCCACGGTCAAAATCACCGCATCCAAAAACAAGAATCGAACTCGCATTAGAAGAATCTAGATTTTCAGTTGACCCTTTCAAACGGCTTGAAGCTCAAGTGAAAGATGCGATAACACGATTAAAGCCGCTTATTCCGCTATCATTTGAAAACACCCGCATGGCGATACGGGTTCCACACAATGCATATGGTGGCGTCCACCAAATGTTGCGAGAATATCAACAAAGAGAGGAATGGTTGGCTGATGGAAATTGGGCGTGCATCATCGAATGCCCCACTGCAATCAAAGGAGATTTAATCAGTCAAATGATGAAAAAATCAAGTGAAATTGAAGTCAAAGAATTATCATCCTGAAATTCAAGTGAAAGGGTTTCCTTTATCATGGGGTCATTGGTGCACGCAATTGGAGAGAAAAGAATGTCCAATGGTCAAAGTGGCGCCGAGCAGCGCCTCGTGACACCGGGAGAAGCATTAGGCTCATCTTCCGGGTTACGAAACGGAAGCGGTGTTATCGAAAAAGAAGGTCAATTCTATTCAACAAAATTCGGATATCTTCATTCACTCAATCAAACAATATCCGTAACCCCAACCCATTCATCATACACGCCACAATCAGGTGATTTCATCATAGGTTATGTCGTTGAAGCGAGAAGCAATCTTTGGTTTCTTCAGATTAATGGGCCATTCCAAGGTCTTTTACCCATGTCACTTGCACCATGGAAGGTAGAATTTGGCGAATCTCGAAAGCATCTCGACATTGGTGATGCAGTGTTCGCACGAGTTCAAGAAGTTGATGAAAGTCACAATGTTGTCCTCACCATGAAAGGTGTGGGTCTCAGGAAGATTGGCGAAGGAGCAATTGAGTCCATGCCAGCACATCTCATTGAAACGTTCCTCGGTAAGCAGAATGCAAACATCATCAAACTTCGTGATGCAACAAATGCGAGAATTATTGCAACAGACAATGGGAGAATATGGTTTGATGGTGATGTAGATGCAATGCGGAATGTTCGGGAATTTATTTCAACATTCAAACAATGTATCCACAAGGAAGAATTACAATCTTTAATCGATAAACTATGAGGTGAAAAAATGGGAGGATATGGAGACGTACAACTACTGCGTGATGATGGAAAAAGACTTGATGGACGGGCTGTCGATGAAATGCGACCAGTATCAATTGAAGTCGGTGTGTTACCTGCAGCACAAGGTTCAGCAATGATAACGCATGGACTCAATGTTGCAGTCGCTGCTGTTTACGGGCCAATGGAGGCACATCCTCGTAAAATTCAACGCCAAGACAGAGCAGTCATTGATGTTCGATATAATATGGCTCCATTTTCAACTTCTGACCGTATTCGACCCGGGTTTAATAGACGTTCTCAAGAAATATCAAAGGTAACTGCAGAAGCTTTAGAATCTGTAGTTCTTGTAGAATTGTATCCAAGATCAAAAATTCGCGTTGAAATAGAAATTCTAGCAGCCGAGGCTGGAACTCGATGTGCAGGCATTACTGCAGCAACTGCCGCACTAGCAGATGCAGGGATACCTATGCGAGATTTGATGATCGGTGTGGCATCAGGAAAAATCGAAGATACCGTCGTTCTTGACCTTGATAAAGCAGAAGACAATTACGGACAAGCCGATTTACCAGCTGGTATTCTTCCTAATACTGGTGAAATCGCATTCTTACAGATGGATGGTGATTTGTCACCTGATGAATTCAATCTTGCCATGGAATACAATTTCAAAGCTGCAAAGGAAATTCATGACATCATGGTGGATGCACTGAAGCAAAATCAGACACGAGGTGATGCATAATGGCTGAACTTGTCCCAAGTTTATTACGACAAGAATTAACAAGACTCGCTGAACAAAGCGAACGTCTTGATGGACGAGCCCAATGGGAAGGACGAGAATTCAAACTTGAAACGAATTGCCTATACAACGCAGAAGGCTCTGCAAAAGTCACAGTTGGTGGAACAATTGTATATGCTGGAGTCAAATTCGAAATTCGTGCTCCGTGGCCTGACCGTCCTACACAAGGATCGCTCATGTGTGGTGCAGAATTGCGTCCAGTCGCTCACGTCAAGTATGAACCTGGTCCGCCATCACCCCAATCAATTGAACTTGGCCGTGTTGTTGACCGAGGTATTCGAGAATCAGGATGCATTGATATGGATGATCTTTGCATTGTTCCCGGTGAGAAAGTTTGGGGAGTTATGATTGACATCCATGTGCTTTCAGACCAAGGCAACATCTTTGATGCATGTGGACTTGCAGCCATTGCAGCACTTCGTACAGCTATCGTTCCAGCAGAACGATTTGATGTTGGTGAAGATTACAAGTTGAAAGTCAATGGAACACCGATTATGGCATCGTTTACCCGTGTCGGAGGACGCTATGTCTACGACCCATCAGAAGAGGAAGAATTGGGCGGAGATGAACGCATTCACATCACATTGGGAGATGAAGGCCATGTCCACTCATTACAGAAGGGGCTAAAAGGGGTTTTCACTCCCGCTGAATTTGCCGAGATCTTTGAGGTGGCACAACAACGATGCAATGAACTTCGAAAACTCGTCGATGAAAAGGAGGGTAACTGATGGCAAAGAGAACACAGAAAGCAGGAGCAACGGCTCGATTTGGTGCACGATACGGTGTATCTGTTCGACGAAATGCAGGATCTGCTATGCGAAAAAGGTCAAAGAAATACACCTGCCCTGTTTGTCAATATCCAAAGGTAACTCGCCAGTCCGTCGGTATTTGGTCATGTGGAAAATGCGATCATACATTTGCAGGTGGCGCTTGGGAACCTTTCACCCGTGCATCAGACTTTAACAACCGAATTCTTCGAAGAGCTGTTGAAGGTGCAACAACCGCTGATATGGCTTACATCGCTCAACAAAAAGCAATTGAATACGAGCGTTCATTGGAAGAAACCTCAGAAGAAGAGTGATGGGGATACCCCATGTGGCACTTGGTCGCTACAATATCATCAAAGGACAACGTGTACTCAACCGCATTGTCGGATGGCTTGGCAACCGATTGTGAAATTGAACGGTTGTCGGATACTAAATTTCAATTCTCACTTAACGAGAATTCAGCAAAAGATCTCCGTGCAATGTGGAACACTCGTATGAGAGGAATCATAGCATGTGACAACGTGCTTAAAGAACTCGAAGACTTACGGAAAAATAGGTGATGATATGGAAACAATGGAGGCAATACAACGGGTTGTTACTGAGGTACAAGCTGCTCGCCAGCAAGTAGCAAATCTGAAGTCACAAGTACAAGAATTTGAAAACACTCTGATTGCAGTTCAAGAGCAGCCCGAAGAAATGGCTATTTTGCGACAAATTGGTGGGGTGATGATTGAAGTTCATGACCGAGAAAAACTTGTAGAAGATTTAGAACACACCATACAATTGTTGTCAACATCATTGGAGCGTATCATCGAACGAGAAAAGCAATTGATAGAGAATTACGAAGAACTCAAGAAATCATTGCAAGAGGAAAAAGAATGAGTCGTCAAAACAATGCGGATTTATTGGCATTGGAATCATGGATTCAATCGCATGTGAATAATGGTGCCATTGCAGTCGTGTGCGGTAAAAATGGTGATATGGACACGATTGGTTCATCGATATCATTGGCTTCAATCCATCCAAACCTTATGGCGTGCGGACTACACATGAATCGATTATCTAAACGACTAGTAGGTGACCTTTCTGCACCCTTTCGAATACTTTCTGACAAAAATACCTCATGGCCATCTTCACTTGCCGCTATCATCGTGGTTGATGCAGCCGCTGAAAATCAAACTGGGTTGGAATTACCAAATGTACCTAAATGTGTCATTGACCATCATTCAACAAACGATTGGAAGCTTGCTGAGGGAGATCTCATGTACCAATTAGACGCACGTTCAACAACTCAAATTATTTTTGAATTTTTAGAAACATTTCACACAAATGCTCTTACTGAACCAGTAAGGAAATTTCTTCTTGCGGGTGTAATAACCGATACTGGACGATTCAAATATGCTGATGAGCATGTGTTTGCAGTGACGCAACGAATTCTTCATCATACAACCATTGATTTTCAAGAATTCATTGAATATATTGAGCAGGATGATTTAACGCCAAGTGAACAAGGCGTTCTTCTCAGAGGAATGCAGCGAGTAAAAATCGAGCAGGCTGGACCGTGGTCGCTTGCAATGACGAGGGCAAGCACGCAGGAATCAAAAATGGCGAATATTCTTCGTGGATTACAAACCGATGTAGTCCTCATCACACGGCATCGAAATGGAGAGACTCGCTTAACCGGTCGTGCACAACGAGAGGCTGTTTTAGAAGGTGTAAAATTAGGTTCGATTATGGAAAACGTTGCACAACGATTGGGAGGAGAAGGAGGCGGGCATGATGGTGCAGCCGGTTGGTCGGGTGAATATGACGCCATAGCAGCAGAAACTGCATTCCTCGACATTTTAGCAAGAACGAATAGGAGTTGACATAATGACATCTACAATTCATCTTATTGAGCGATGGGAAAACAATGAATTTACTTCGTTCGACGATTTGCTTGAATTGATTACATCTTTAGATTCCATTACATATCTTTCGTTCGCAGAAGCATGCATTCACCTCGAAAATCCTGTGTTATTGGCTGAAATAATGAACCATTTACGGCCACAAGAAGTAGCAGTTTTGGATGTAGTACGACATCGTTTCGAAGGTAATACCGATTTACTCAATTCTATAGAACAAGCGTTAGAAATTTGTTGTACGAAAAAACATAGAGATGTACATCTTGAAGGAAGACTCAGAATGGAACGTGGATTGGTACGATTTGAGCAGGGTGATTTTGAAGGGGCAGAATCAGATTTAACTTGGGCTGAAACTCGATTGAAATCTGTAAGCAAAGCGAGTCGGGACCACGATTTGTCATTGCTTAACAAAGCAGCATATCACATGGCTAGAGGAGAACAACTCATGGCCTTGCAAGTGTACGGTGACATCTCACGACATGGTGGACATGCTCATGAGACGATAGCAATATCGAGATTGGGGGCTTCAAGAATTCATTACGCATTAGGCCATGACTTTGATGCAGCTCGGCATGCATGGAATGCACATTATCACAGTATTCTTGCAAATGAAATAATGATGGCCATCGAAGCAGGCACACTTTTTGTTGAAATTTCGTTACCCCATCAGGATCCTGAAGCCATTCCAATGAACATTCAAGTTGAAGATATCGCACCTCGAGACCTCAAAGAAGAATTACCACAATTAAGCGTTCAACCAAATGACCTTAAAAGCGTCTACTCTTGGTGTTTAGAGAACATTGAACGAAATGTATCAGGCCAACATCGACCTGATTTACAGGCTTTGTTACGAATATCACTTCATCTAGACGAACTTGAAAGCATGTCATTTCTTCTTCTTCACCCAGAGAATGTCGAAGACGCATTTTTAGCGTCGCTTTGTATGAGCATAGTTTCAAATGCTGAAGACGTAGCAAAATGGAATGCACGATTATCTGTACTTTCTCAAGTTTAATCGCATGAAGCAAAATATAGATCTAAATCACTAAATTCTTTTGTCGTCCACTGTTTTACAGGAGGAATATCGTCCCACCATTTTATGCATTTCACTGATGGGTCATCTACATTCCAAAACTCACCATCTGGCCCATCATCGAGGATGACATGGGCTACCCAACCTTTAGGATAATATTCCTTATTCCAGCAATGAATTGTTCCACTGCATCCAGTTTCTTCAAGCAATTCTCGATGAAGAGCATCTTCTGGTGACTCACCTTCCTCAATGTGACCCCCTGGTATCTCCCATCCTCGTGTTGGATGTTCAACGAACAATGTTGGCAAGGTTAACTGACCATTTTGTAATGATTGCTTTGGAGTCACCCAAGCAAGAACAAAAACTGGGCCATTCATACTATCAACCTAATTTTTCTTGTATTTGACGAAGATATTCTTCGGCCCATTCCTCACCTTGTGCGAGGAGTCGACGCGCATAAAAGAACGCCTCTTCCATGTTCTCGCTTGAAATTAGTTCGAGTAATTTTTGTTTATCTATAGAATCTGTTTGTTCCTCGTGAATTTCTTCAACTGTAGAATCGACGACATCTTTACGCAAGCGGCTGGTAAGGTGTCCCATTTTCTCCAAGAACGCATGACGGTCTGCTACAGTCGGTGCAGACCATGGTTGTTGTTGTTTTCCATCAAGTTCAGTTGTTAACCGTTGTAAGAATTCATCTCGAACGAAAAGATGAGGTCTTAACTGTTGAACATGGTCATAGCATAACCATGCCTGGTCATACTCATTTCGACGTTCATGAGAACGACCAATTTGCATCCATAATTCGTGGTTTTGTGGTCGATGAGCAAGGAGATGGTGAGCAATTTCTAGAAATTCATTTTCATATCCATATGCCTGCAACTGCTCTAAACGTCGGGCAAAAACAATGTTCGCTCTTTGATCTCGAAAATCTAACCTTTTGCATCGTTCCACGAATTCTTGAACAAGTTTTTCAGGCTCAGAAGATACAACATCGTCCCACCAATTTTTTGGATTTAAAGGATCTTTGAGCAATGCCGCATGAACGAGTTCTTTTCCGTGTTCAAGAAAGTTAACATCGTTAAGTTGTCCTAACCTTTCAGGATCTCTACCGAGGACTGAAAACAAATCTGTAATAACCGCATATAACCCGTTGGTATCTTTGGTTCTAACTTTTAAATCTACCAAACAAATCCAATTCCTCGTATCTGTATAATCATGAAGCAATGCCTGTCTCGCATTTTGTTCAGCCCAATTCATATGCTCCTCTGAACGTTCAACATCAGTTTCAGCGAGACGAATAAATTTCAAAGCATTACTTCTGTACCGATTACCGAGGTTTCTTCTTGGGTGAAGTGTAGAATCACTTTCATTCATGCCATCACGCTCAGAATTGGACAGACATGAATCCGTTCTTGTCTTTAGATGAATCTATCGTTGCATCATATCCAATTTTTGAGGTTTTTCCGTCATCATATCTGGACGGATCGAGCGAACTGCCTTTTTGATTTTCAAGAATTACGGTGTCTTTATCTGGTTGCCATCTCGTCATCATCGCCCATTCAACTCTAACTGGATTGGTGATGTCAATATCTTCATCGACGACTGTAACCATTTTCATACTCTTGTGCCCATCGAATGCAGCATGAATTGCTCTTATGCCATCATCATCGTTTTGTTTTCGGATTTTGATGACTGCTGCGAGCCATCCGCATCCGCCTTCGGTCATATGCACATCAATGCAATCAACGACATTTGATACAGCAGACTTGATCGTTGGCGACCTCGGAAGACCCATCAATGTCTTGTGTTCAGCCTCTCCGGGTATGAGGGCGTGAAAAATCGGGTTTGAACGATGCGACACACCGTCTACCCGAATAACAGGTTCATGTCGAACATCATCAACAGTTCCAGTTATGTCAACATAAGGGCCTTCTTCGTCGTCTTCGATTGTGATTTCACCCCATAGCACATATTCAGCATCTGACGGAACAGTAACGCCATTTGGTGCTTTTGTAACCTCGAGAGGACGGTCGTAGAGTTTCTTGTGTAATGCAGCTGCAACAGTTAATTCGTCCAAGTTTTCATGAAACGACATCGCTGCAGCAAGCAGGACCACAGGGTCTGGTGCATTGACAATTGCAATTTTAACCGGGCGACCTTCGTTGCGTGCGTTCATGACCATAGTGCGCAAATGTCGCGGTACAAGGCGAACAACGAGATGAGACTTGTCTCTCAGAAACTGACGATGAAACGAAACATTTCGAATGCCATTGTCTTCAGCAATGATGATACTTGCCGATGAGTATCGGCCACGATCTGCCTCCCAGTGATGTGGGATTGGTAACGAAGTCAAGTCCACACCATCTTGCACTTGCTCGAAACATGGAGCATGCGTGGCTTCGATGTGGACTGGATCTTCGGGATGATCCATACCCCATCCAAGCGTATCGATGTACTCTGAAGGCGTGATCCCAATGGCTTCACACAAACGATCTCGAGTAAGCAAATTTATGACCGCTTTATGATGTGGTGCTTCACGAATATTGTCAAAAACAAGCATTCCGTGTTGATGTTCTTCCGAAACCCTTCGCATCTCGTGAACAAGGCTAACCGACTCTGAATGATAACGTGCTGCACCAAGATGGTCACGAAAGGCCATGGTTCGTCGAGTTATCGAAGATGTTTGAATGTTATTCACAATTCAATTTCATTCGTCTCGGGTGCAGGGGATTTGGTTATATATGGGCGCTAAGTGGACGACGCTGCACGAATGAGGTTCAAACATGGGACGAGGATTATTTGCTGGTGCAAAAATGGCAAAAGACCGCCAAAAATTTCGATGGTCAGACCGACGATACAAGAAAAGAATGTTGAAAAGTCGAGAGAAGCACGATCCTCTCGCAGGTTCTACGCAAGCTAAAGGCATCGTTGTTGAAAAGGTTGGAATCGAAGCTAAGCAACCAAATTCAGGTATTCGAAAAGCAGTGAAAATTTCACTCATTAAAAACGGCAACAAACTCACAGCATTCGCACCTGGAGATGGTGCGATTAATTTCATTGATGAACACGACGAAGTCATGGTCGAAGGTATCGGAGGACGTATGGGTCGTTCGTACGGAGATATTCCAGGAGTTCGTTACAAAGTCATTCAAGTCAACGGCGTCTCGCTTGATGAGATGGTTCGTGGACGAAAAGAGAAGCCAGTTCGATGAGGTGATGATATGGAAGAACAAGAAGTTGACACACGACCTATTGCAGGAATTGGAACCAAGGTATTCGGAAAATGGGATGCTAGTGAAGTCACATGTAGCGACCCTGGTCTCGCACCATATGTCAATCTCACAACAGTTGGTGTACCACACACAGGTGGTCGCCACGCTAACTCTTGGTTTGGCAAATCAAAACTTTCAGTCGTCGAGCGATACATCAACAAACTCATGCGAACCGGCGCCTACACGGGTAAAAAGCAAAGTGCAATGAAAGCATTTGAGCAAGCCCTCGATAAGATTGCAGATCAAACCGGAGAAAACCCACTTCAAACATTTGTGGACGCAATCATACATGCAGCACCTCGAGAAGAAATTACGTACATTAAATTCGGTGCAGTTGCACAACCTAAAGCAGTCGACTCCTCACCATCAAGAAGACTCGACGTTGCACTTGGAAATCTTGCAAAGGGTGCACAACAGGGCACACACAAATCCAAGAGAACACTGACCTCTTGTATTGTTAATGAATTGTCAAAGGCATCAAAGGGTGATGCTACTTCATTTGCTGTCAATAAGAAAGAAGACAAAGAACGTGTTGCGGCTTCTGCTCGATGAAGCACAGTCCAACTTCGCTGTCGTGCGTTTGACTTAAGAACCCAATTCGGGTCGGCAAGAACAATCAGGTTAGGTGAAAACCATGGGAAGAAAAGAAGACAACATCAAGAAAGCAACAGAAGTTATGAACATATTGCCGCAAATTCGAAATTTGTGTATTGCTGCTCACATTGACCACGGAAAAACCACCTTGTCAGACAACCTCATCGCCGGTGCCGGTATGATGTCTAATGAACTAGCAGGTGCTGCCCGTGTTCTTGATTTTGACGAACAAGAATCTGCACGTGGCATTACCATTAACGCCGCTTCAGCTTCCATGGTGCACTCTGTTGAAGGAACGGACTATCTCATCAACCTCATCGATACACCAGGTCACGTCGACTTCGGTGGAGACGTGACTCGTGCCATGCGTGCAGTCGATGGGTGTTTTATCCTCGCATGTGCTGTTGAAGGTCCGATGCCCCAAACTGAAACTGTTGTGCGTCAAGCACTCAAAGAAAAAGTAAAGCCTGTCCTTTTCATCAACAAAGTCGATCGTCTCATCAACGAATTACAAGTTACTCCAGAAGACATGATGGAGCGATTCAAAGGCACAATCCAGAAGGTCAACAAACTCATCAAGCAATTTGCACCTGAAGAATTCAAAAAGGAATGGCAAGTTGATGTTGGTGCAGGTACAGTTGCATTTGGTTCAGCATATCACAACTGGGGTATTACCGTACCATACATGCAAAAATCCGGAATTTCTTTCAAAGATATCTTTGAATATTGTAACAACGAAAATCAAAAGGAACTCGCCCAAAAAGCCCCAGTGCATGAAGTCTTGCTCGACATGGCTGTCAGCAAACTGCCAAGCCCAGTGAATGCACAGCCATACCGAATTCCAAACATATGGACTGGCGACATTGACTCCGATGTTGGTAAAGCAATGGTCAATTGTGACCCAGAAGCAGAACTTGCAATGATGGTCACTAAAATTTGGATGGACCCTCACGCAGGAGAAGTCGCTGTAGGTCGAATCTACTCCGGTGCAATCAATCAAGGTGAGCAGGTATTTGCCATTGGAGCTGCTAAACCAGAACGTGTTCAACAAGTCTCAATGATGGTTGGAGGCGATAGAATAGCTGTTCCAAGAGTTGTTGCCGGAAACATAGCAGCAATCACAGGTATTCGCTCAGCGGCTGCTGGTGTCACCCTATCACGCAACAAAGATTTCACACCATTCGAAGCAATTCGACATTATTCCGATCCTGTCGTAACTGTCGCTGTAGAGCCAAAGAGTATGAAAGACCTACCAAAGTTCATTGATGCCTTGCGCTCTCTTGCAAAAGCAGACGCATCACTTCAAGTCACAACAAATCAAGAAACTGGAGAAGCTCTTCTTGCAGGAATGGGTGAATTACATCTTGAGATTACAGTGTACAGAATCGAAGAGGAGCAAAATATCAAAGTCAAGGTTAGTCCACCTATTGTTGTCTATCGCGAAGGTATTCAATCAAACAATCACGGCAATCCATTTGAAGGAAAATCTCCAAACCGTCACAACCGATTTTACTTTGAAGTTGAGGCACTCTCAGATGAGGTCATCCAA
>Ga0255764_10002612_pt1 | contig 14636 bp, 12 predicted proteins | sample 071ome_30_FD_179964 | JGI IMG/M metagenome (GOLD analysis project Ga0255764, IMG submission 179964) | Coastal salt marsh microbial communities from the Groves Creek Marsh, Skidaway Island, Georgia - 071406AT metaG (version 2) | ecosystem: Environmental > Aquatic > Marine > Intertidal zone >... | reverse complement strand
CACACACTTGGGACCAAAGCGGGAAAAATCGAGATAAACACCTCTTTTCTGTCGATGGATCATTTTGAATTTGGTGATTCGTTCCGACGATGACTCTTTTTTCCACCTTCTTGCGAAGGCGGCTACGTCAGGTAGAACGTGACGTCCCGTCGCGTCCCTTGTGGCGTTCGATTTTCTTTTGCAGTCCGTTTTGGAAAGTCCTGGGATGTTCGGTGACCTATTCTTTGATCGAACGTGCTCAAGGCGTATTGAGGTTTAGAAATCGTGTTGATTCGGTCCGCGCCTGCCACTTTCTTGCGAAAGCGGCTACTTTTATGGAGTGGATTCCACTTTTTTGCGAAGGCGGCTACTTGGGTATCTCTTTATGGTTGTGGTGGTTTTGAGGCGGACGGGTATCCGTTGGGGTGGGAGACATGCCATTCCCATGCGGATCTGATAATATCCTCCAGTTCAACGATCTGAGCTTTCCATCCGAAAGCTTCGTGGGCTTTGCCTGGGTCGGCGACGAGTTCGGGGGGATCTCCTTCTCGACGGGGTTTTTCCACGCAGGTGATGGGCTTGCCGGTGACTTTTTCGCAGGTCTGGATGACTTCGCGAACCGAATGACCACGGCCAATTCCCAGGTTGAAGCAGCCGGTTGCCTCTGATTCGATGGCTTTGATATGAGCGCTGGCCAGGTCGATGATGTGGATGTAGTCGCGGATGCAGGTTCCGTCCGGCGTGGGATAATCGGTACCGAAGATGTCACAGCTTTCCTTTTGCCCGAGAGCGACTTTGAGCACGTTGGGGATGATATGGCTCATCTCTCGGTGGCTTTGACCCCGGTTCTTTGCGGCTCCGGCGGCGTTGAAGTATCGGAAGGCAACGTATTGAAGCCCGTGAATTTCCTGATACCACTTCAGGATTTTTTCGAAGATGAGTTTGGATTCACCGTAGGGATTGATGGGGTTTTGGGGATGTTTCTCGTTCAGCGGCACGTAGGTGGGGATGCCATAGGTGGCGCAGGTGGAGCTGAAAACAATTTTCTTCACCCTGGAGTCCACGCAGGCATCGACGAGGTTCAGGCCGAAATTGACGTTGTTGGCGAAGTATTTTCCAGGTTGTTCCATGGATTCACCGACTTTTGCCAGCGCCGCAAAATGTATGACGGCTTCCGGTTGAATCGATCGAACGGTTTCAAACAACCAGTCACGATGGCTCAGGCAACCCACGTGCAGTTTGGCCTCGGGTACGATTGCTTCACGGAATCCTTCGATCAGACTGTCGATGATCTCGACCTGATGTCCTGCTTTGATCAATTCCTCAACGCAAACTGACCCGATGTATCCGGCTCCACCTGTGACTAATACTTTCATAGCTCGTTCCAAACAAAGAACAGACCATAGATACCCTTTTCAAATCGAGCAAAAAGAACATATTCGCATGGAATGGGAGGTGGGAGCAGTGGGTGATGAAGAATGTGTTTTTGGTTTTCGGGAGAGATCCAAAGCTCTGTCGAGCCAGAGCACTCCACATGGCGGTTGGGTTTATGGACAGTTTACGAACTGAGAAATGCTTTGATGGGGTATCTCAGACAATGTTATGAATCGACTTTTGCGAGTAGGAGTGGCACGTTTCTGTCCATGAAGTCCCTTGATAAGCAGGTCCACCGCAGGAGTGGATTCACTTTGATTGAGTTGTTGGTGGTCATTGCCATTATTGCCATTCTGGCCGGTATGTTGTTGCCGGCTCTCAGCAAGGCCAAAACCAAAGCGCAGGGGATTTCCTGCATGAACAATCTCAAGCAGTTGCAGTTGGCTTGGTTGATGTATCCGGACGACCATGATGGCTGGCTTCCTCCCAACCCGGAAGGTCGGGCTCAGAATGTGGTCGGACACGGGTGGGTGAGTGGTTTGCTGGATTTCAACGGGGGCAACACCGATAACACCAACACACTTTTCCTAACCGATCCCCAATATGCGAAATTGGCTCCGTATCATAATTCGGCGGCGGTTTACAAATGTCCGGCGGATAAAAGTTCGGTGCGGATAGGTGGCAAAGTGCATCCTCGTGTTCGAAGTCTGGCCATGAACCAGGGGGTGGGTTGGAATGCGACCGCCAGCTGGATCAAGCGCGGCGGGCCTGAATGGCGGATCATGCACAAGCTTTCCGAGGTGCGCCGAACGACCATGATTTCTGTATTGCTGGATGAGCATCCGGACAGCATTAACGGCGCCGGGTTTGCGGTGCAGCCCACGGACGATATTTCACAGACCCGTATCATCGATTTTCCCGCCAGTTATCATAACGGAGCGGCTGGATTCTCGTTTGTGGACGGTCATGCGGAAATTAAAAAATGGGTTGATGCGCGCACGACGCCTCCGATTGAATACACCGGGCAGATGAGTTTGAATGTGGCGAGTCCGAATAATCGGGATGCCTGGTGGATGATTGAGAGGACGACGGACAAGGATTAGGGTGGGGTTGGGATAAAGATAAAGATTAGGATTAGGGTTAAGATTAAGATTAAGATATGGGGGTGGTTTGGTTGATGCTTGGGATTTGTCGTTCATTTTACTTTTTTGGATGCTTCGCTTTGGTTGTATGTCTTACTTCCCTGGTTTGCGGGGGCGAGTATGTTGAGCCGATCCGGGAAGAGGTTTTGGTGGGCGACATTGACGGTGGGACTGCTTTGGTTGTTTCGCCTGATGGTCGCGTGTTTTACGCCGAGCAGACCGGTGCCATTCGGGTTTGGAAGGATGAGCGTTTGTTGGCTCAACCGGCTTTGAATCTTGCAGATCGATTGGATACTTATTGGGAGCGGGGTTTGATCGGGATGACCTTGCATCCGGACTTTCCGGTGACTCCCTGGTTCTATGTGGTTTATGTTGCCAAAGCTCCCTACACACATCATGTGGTTTCGCGGTTTACCATGTTGGGTGATTGGGTGGATCCTGTATCGGAGCGAGTGTTGTTGGAAGGGGATGACCAAGCGACACTAGGTGGTCATGTGCCGGCGGGACATCAAGGGGGTCCCATCGTTTTTGGAAATGATGGCATGTTGTATATTGGATTGGGTGAGCAGACCGCTGGTGAACCTTCCCAGGCATTGAATACACTTCAGGGAAAGATCCTGAGAATCAAACCTGATGGGAGCATCCCTGAAGACAATCCGTTTTACCATCAGACCAAGGGTAAATACCGGTCGATCTGGGCGCATGGAATTCGGAATCCCTTCGGGCTCGCTGTGGAACCTGGTAGCGGGCGTTTGTTTTGCACGGATGTGGGGGGATCTGCCTTCGAGGAGATCAATGAGATTGTCACAGGTCACAATTACGGCTGGCCGAAGGCCGAGGGGTTTTCGGATGATCCGAAGTTTACCAATCCGTTGCATGCTTATCCTCCGACCGTTGGTCGTTGTATCAGCGGGGCTTTGTTTTATCCCGCTTCGGACTCCGTCGGGAATAGACCGTTTTTACTGCCCGATGTATGGCGTGGCCGGTTCTTTTTCGTGGATTGGGCGAGTCATTGGATCAAGGCCATGGATCCCGACAAGCCGGAGGATGTTCGACATTTTGGTCGTGGCCTGAACGCTCCAGTGGCCATTCAGGCAGCTGACGATGGTTCGCTTTTGGTGCTGAACCGTGGGACCATCTGGCGTGATGGAAAGAAGTATCAGGAAAAATCCGGTTCGCTCGTTCGGTTGCGCTATTTGAGCGATGGGGTGGTTCATTCAAAAAATCGGCCTGATGAAGCCACGTTCCCTGATGCTTTGGCAGAGACGGGTTATTTCGATACGGAGCAACCTGATCATCCGAACGAGGCATTCAAGTCGTTCGAAATCGCATTGCCTCGCTGGGAACCGGGTGTTCAATCACGTTATTGGATTTCTCTGTCCGATGGCGCTTCATTCGTTTTTGACAAAGTCAATCAGTGGGGATTGCCCAGGGCCGCTGTCGTCATACGGAACATTTACCAGAGCAATCGCCTGTCTCGCCCTTTCGAAACGCATCTCATTCAAGGGCATGATAATGGGCGTGTGGCGGCAGCGGCTTACAGGTGGGATACTGGCGGAACCGACGCTCGTTTGGTGAAAAGTGCAGTGGTGTCAGATTTGAAGGGAGTGCCAGAACGACAATGGTTTACGCCTGGGATAGAACAGAATTTGGATTTGAACAGTGTGGTGATGGGGTTTCATTTGCCTCTCCGTGCCCGGCAGCTGAATGTGATGGTGGAAGCCCCGAACGGAGAGTCAGTTTCACAGTTGAAGCTTTGGGGTGAACGAGGCTGGTTGTCTTCGGCACCTTCAGAGGCAGACCTTCAAAAATTACCTGAATTGGTTGCTCTGGATGCCATTGAAGCAAATCTGACTGCCAGAGTGCGGTCGTATCTGGATGTCAATTGCTCGCATTGCCATCAACCAGGGGGGCTTTCACGCGGGCAATTTGATGCACGGATCACCACGCGTCTTGAAGATCAAGGGTTGGTGAATGGTCCTCTCATTGCAGGAGATATGGGGATCGAGGATGCCAGATTGGTCAAGCCCGGGCATCCAGAGGCGTCAATTCTCCTGGAACGCTTGAAACGCAAGGACTTCTTCAGAATGCCGCCGGTTGTGATGCATGATGTGGAGTCGCCATTGATTCCGGTTTTGGAGGCTTGGATTGAGGGAGGCATGGAATAGCGATAGGGCATTGAGTGTTTTTGGCTTCCCATTGGGTGGTCTGTTCGACGTTTGGTAGTCATAGGGTTGCGCGTCGGGGACGACACGATCTACCTGGGGTTATTGTTTCTGATTCTTGGATTTCCTTATTGACACTTTTTGACGTTTTTCGCATTTTGGTCGACCCTATTCGGTGAGCCGTGATGCGGCGCGAACGCCGGAAGGATGATATAGAGAGGATGTGAATTTAGTTGAGCGAAGTAAAAATTAAAAAAGGTGAATCCGTAGAAAAAGCCCTGCGTCGGTTGAAAAAGAAACTCGACCGCGAAGGAACGCTGAAACAGGTGCGCAACAACAGGCATTTCGAAAAGCCTTGTGAACGCCGTCGTCGCAAGATGAAAGTGTCCAAGTTTTCGGCCATGTTGGCTGCCCGTTACGCGGATTATTAATCCTCTCGATCGAATCCATTTTTATCACAACCGAGGTCTGTAGGGGCCTCGGTTTTTTCATTTCAAATTTCATCCTCCCTTTTCATGAGTCAAACACCACGCCTGCCCATCTACGAAATTGAATCCGATCTGTTGCGTCATCTGGAGAATGATTCCAGATTGATCATCACCGCGCCGACCGGTTCCGGTAAATCCACGCAAGTGCCCCAAATGTTGTTGGATAATGATGTGTTGGGCGACGGACAGGTGGTGATTTTGCAGCCTCGTCGTCTGGCTGCCCGCATGTTGGCGAACAGGGTGGCTTATGAGCGCAAATGCCGCTTGGGGGATGAAGTGGGTTACCAGATTCGATTTGAAAATGTGACCAGTGACAAGACGCGCATACGGTTTGTGACCGAAGGTATCTTGCTGCGTCAGATTATTCAGGATCCGGAACTCAAGGGGATTCAGACCCTCATTTTTGACGAGTTTCATGAGCGGCATTTGTATGGGGACATTACTTTGGCGCGCGCTTTGGATTTGCAGCAGACGAGTCGTCCGGATCTGAAGATCCTGGTGATGTCGGCGACTCTGGATTCCAGCACCCTGTCGGAGTATTTGGCTCCCTGCCAGTTGCTGCATTCGGAGGGGCGAACGTTTCCGGTCGATATCAACTATATTCCGCCCGCGGAAGCGCATGATTCGATCCCGGTATGGGATCAGGCGGCGGATGCTTTTTCCCGGTTCGTGCTCAGTGGAGGTCAAGGGGATGTGCTGGTGTTCATGCCCGGGGGTTATGAGATTCAGAAAACCATTGAAGCCATCCGCCATGTTTCCGAATCCAAAAACTACATTCTATTGCCCCGTCATGGTGAATTGACCAGCAAAGATCAGGACGCCGCCGTATCGCAGTATGAACAGCCCAAGGTGGTGGTGGCGACCAATGTGGCCGAGACATCGTTGACCATCGATGGGATTCGATTGGTGATTGACAGTGGGTTGGCCCGGATCCCTCGATATGATCCTTATCGGGGTATCAACACTTTGTTGGTGGAAAAAATCAGCCAGGCATCTGCGGATCAACGGGCAGGTCGCGCTGGTCGAACCGGGCCCGGGACTTGTGTGCGCCTATGGACCGAACGACAGCATGAACATCGCGCTCCTCAGGAACTGCCCGAAGTGCAGCGTCTGGATTTGGCGGAAGTGATCTTGAGTCTCAAGGCTGCCGGAGTGGAGGATCTGGATCAGTTTCGATGGTTGGAACCCCCCGATGCCAAACGCTTGCATGACGCGGTTGAACTGCTCGAAGATCTGGGTGGTCTTGACCATAAACAGCACATTACTGAACTCGGACGCCGCATGCTGGCTTTTCCTTTGCACCCGCGTTATGCGCGGATGTTATTGGCAGCGGAGGAGCTGGGATGTGTTTATCAGGCGGCCCTTATTGCGGCATTGACGCAGGGGCGCGACATTTTGATTCGCAAGGTGGATCGACGCACGCGTGAGTTGCGGGAGGAGTTTCTGACGGAGCAGTCGGTTTCCGATTGTTTCCTTTTGATGCGCGCCTGGAGTTTTGCTTCGAGAAATAATTTTCAATTCAAAGCCTGCAAGAATTTGGGGATTCATGCGCAATCCGCACGTCAGGTGAAACCTTTGCTGGAACATTTCCTACGCATCGCCAAACGGGAGGGACTCAATGTGGAGCCCAAACCTGTCGATGACGAGATCATTCAAAAATGCATGCTGCTTGGTTTCTCCGATCGCCTGGCACGCCGTTTGGACAAAGGCACGTTGAGGTGTGAATTGGTGCATGGCCGAAAGGGTGTCCTGGCTCGTGAAAGTGTCGTGCATCATGCCGATATGGTCGTGGTGGCGGATATTCGCGAAATCGGGAATCGGGAAGGGGAAGTGCAGACCATTTTGTCCCTTGCCACGGAAATTGATCCAGCCTGGTTGAAGGAGTTCTTTCCGGATGATTTCGATTCTTCCATTGTTGTGGTTTGGGATCCATCTTCCCGCCGGGTGTATGCCGCCAGTCAGGAGACTTTTCGCGGGATGGCTCTTTCCGCCAAGCGAGTGGAACCTCCGCCCGAAGAACCTGCAGCCCGTCTGCTGGCCGAAAAGATCATGGACGAGGAGATTGGCCTGAAGCATTGGGATGCCAAGGTCGATCAATGGATCCTGCGCCTGAATTCTTTGGCCGAATGGTGCCCGGAACTGGAACTTCCGGAGATGGATGATGAGGCCAGGCAGCACATCATTGAATCCATCTGTATGGGCGCTTTTAGTTACAAGGAAATCAAGGAACGTCCGGTGATTCCTGTGTTGAGGCAATGGCTCAGCCACTCGCAATGCGAACTGTTGGATAAGCAGGCTCCGGAGCGGGTGACCTTGTCCAATGGCAAAACACCCAAAGTGGTTTATTCGCGTGAGTCGGCACCCTATATTTCACTGCGGATTCAGGAGCTGTATGACGTCAACTCGCTCCCCAAAATCGCGATGCAAAAGGTCTCTTTGGCGGTGCACATTCTGGCCCCCAACATGCGACCGGTTCAGATTACCCAGGATCTGGCCGGATTCTGGAAAGAGCACTACCCCAACGTTAAAAAGGAACTGCAACGCAAATATCCAAAGCATGCATGGCGGTAGGGGGATCCTGCCAAGCCATGGTCAGAGTGCATTCCATTGGATATAGAGCTTTAATCCAACGCGAATGCGCTCTGGAGATGACATGAGTATTGGCAGGCGCGCCCCGAAAGGCTACGCCTACCAGTGAATATGATAACTCCAAAGACAAATACCAACAAAGGGCAATCCCTGCAAGATTGCAAAAAGTACACCCTTATCAAGCTGAGTCTGGATGTTCACGCCAAGGACATCGTCATCGTTAGGCAAATAGAAAATGCCGTTCCTCAGCCTCCTCAAAAAATGAGTCCTGAAAAGTTTTTAACATGGGCCGCCAAACAATCCCAACAGGCCGATGAGGTCAAAGCTTGTTACGAAGCAGGTCCCACAGGTTTCTGGTTGGCCAGAAAACTCATTGAGCAGGGGATCGATTGCACTGTGGTTCGCCCTTGTCGACTTGATGCCTATGGTACGCGAGTGAAGAATGACCGGACTGATGCTCTCGCATTGGCCGAACGTTTTGATCGTTTTATTGCAGGAAACCCCAAGGCAGTGGCCAAAGTGCGTATCCCGACTCTCCAGGAGGAACAATCCAGGGTTCAAAGCCGGCAACGAGGCCAGATTCATCGAATGCGACAAAGTGTAGCAGCGATGGGACGAAGTTTGATGTTATTGCATGGTCATCGTGCCAAAGGACAGTGGTGGATAGCTTGCCATTGGGATAAGCTTACTGAACAATTGCCTACCTTTCTCATCGAACAGCTTACTGCTCTGCGCGAGACTGCACTATTTTTGAGCGAACAATTAAAGAAGGCCGATGCCACTCTTACTCGTGAAGGAAATCGGAAACCTCGCCCCAAAGGTGCGGGGGCCAAAACGCTGGAAATGATAGATCGAGAGGTTTGTTCCTGGGAGAGATTTACCAATCGAAAACAAATTGGTAGTTACTCAGGTTTATGTGGTGGCGTTGATGCCAGCGGCAATCATCACTCTGATTTGCCTATTACCAAGGCGGGAAATCGTCGATTGCGCAAGCACCTGGTCGAAATGGCTTGGCGGATGGTTTATTGGCAGCCGCAAAGCAAACTGATCCAACGATGGCGCCATGTGCTTTTAAACCCCAAAGCACATGCACGATCTCGAAAACGGGCGATCATAGCTGTAGCCAGGCGTTTGTTGGTGGATTTATGGCGTTGGCGCACCGGCCGAATGAGCCTTAAGGATCTTGGGTGGATTGAAATGGCCTAGTGGTATTGAGAAAATCTAAAACAAAACATCCACTCTACACGGTGAGGTAGTAGAAATGAAAAGACTTTGGAAGCGGCACCCGCTCGTAGCACGCACTGGACGGTATGACTCCGGTTCGATCTGGAGATTGGGCGGGTTCGCTTCCTCTCAAGACAATTCGGAAACGTCAAGGTGGACGGAGCTAAGCGCTCCAGTTCGGATAGCAGGTTGGGAGTTTAGAGAATCCCCTGCAGAGGAAGACGCGAGCCCAAAGTCATTCAAGCTATCAAGCGACCGTATGAAAGAACGCGCGGCCCGTGCCTCTGGAGCCAGCCTCGCCTCCGACGAGATCAGCCCCATTCTCGTCGAGGCGGTCACCAGAGTCACGGACCTATAGCGGAACTGAACACTCAAACAGAAATGAAGAGAAAGATTGAAACGAAAAATTAGGTTGGAAGCTTGACAATACTCATAGCAGTGCGGCGAGTCATCGCCGCTTTGGATACCGTCCACATTCTCATTCAGGCTACAAAAACTGAATGACTATACTCTTGCCTTGTCCTTGCAATCATGGAGGAATTGGACCGTATGGGTCTCAGGCTATCGCTACGTTTCCCTGGCGTATCCAAAGCTCCAATGACTTGGAGTACTCCAAAATAGCCCTTTTCGGAACGCGAACTTTAAGGAGTTCGGTGAGACATACTCCCTTCCGGTCTTGAGCTCCTTCAATTGAAGTGTTATATGGGATGGATGAGTGTCGAAGAGTTGGTCATGCAGTTGCCTCGTGCCGAAAAGTTGCGCCTGATGGAAGCATTGTGGGCGAACTTGAGTGATTCTGACGAAGCTTTCGACTCGCCAGATTGGCACGAACATGTTCTACGCGAGACAGACGAAAGAGTTCGATCTGGTAGTGAACCCATTCTTGATTGGGAAGAAGCCAAGCGCCGATTGAAGCATTAAATGATGAGAGTGCGAATTCTAATGTCCGCTCTCGAAGATCTCAGGAGCGGCAAGGATTTCTATGATCGCCAGGGAAGCGGTTTGGGCGACTACTTCCAGGAGTGTTTGTTTTCCGATATTGATTTGCTGAACCAATATGGAGGCATTCACCGGAGAGTGTTCGGTTTCCATAGGTTACTTTCGAAAAAGTTCCCATATGCGATCTACTATCGCATGGAATCTGACCACTCTGTCCTTGTTTACCGCGTTCTCGACTGTCGTCGTGATCCAGGTCGACTTAAAAAGTCGCTTGGGTATTAGGGATCATTCAGGAACTGCGGTGATATCCAGTCTGATCACGACTTCGTCCCGGATCAGGTCATTGGCTCTTCCTGGATACTGAATCCCAAAATCAAAGCGCTTGATAAAGAATTCCGCCGCTACCTTTACCTGATCATCGGATACCTGAATATCTGCCGGGAAAGTGATGCTTTTGGTTTCTCCGTGAAGGGTCAGGTTACCGCTGACGTCATAGCCGGTGGTTCCTTTTTTGATGTCTGTCGTGACAAAGGTTGAGGTCGGGTAAGTGGGGGCATCAAAAAAATCGGCGTTTTTGAGGTGTCCTGTCAGGCGGTCGCTGTCCGACCAGGTGGAATCCATGTCGATTTCCACTTTGGTTCCGTTTGGAACGGGTTCTCCGTTTTCAACATGGATGGCTGCCGTGAAGGTTTCGAATCCGCCATCATGACTGCCGGTAACCTTTGAACCGGTAAAATCGATTTTGGAATCAGCATTCGAGACATACTTCTTCCCGGCAATGCTTCCCTCTGAGACTTCTTTTGCAGTGGAAACTTCTGCTTCTGACACGTCGTCGGCAGGATTTGAGCAGGCTGCCAGGCTGAGTATCAGGGTTAAAGCTGCGATCGTTTGTCCGTAATTTAGAATTTTTTTCATGGCGTTGATCAATTTTCGTATGTTCTACAACTATTCTTGCTGTTTTGGAGACAAGATCGGATGAGTAAAGTTACACTTTTTCTTTGATGCGTGCATTGCTATCCGGCAGGGAGGCGTGGTATCCTGAATTCGTATCCTCGAAAACCACAGATCAAACAATATGAAAACGACACGCAGGAATTTCCTTAAATCTACTTCCGCCGTTGCTGCAGCGGCGCCGTTTATCCTTCCGTCCCATATCTGGTCGGCCGACGTCAAACCTAATGACCGTATCACGATGGGATTTATCGGTATGGGCAAGCAGAACCAGTATCTGCTGCGTCATTTCATGAACCTCAAGGGAACCCAGGCGGTGGCGGTGTGCGATGTGGACACGACACGTCGACAGGACGCCCGCAAGCGGGTGGAAGGTTTTTACGCGGATAAAAACGATGCTGCTTCTTTCAGGGGTTGTGAAGATTACAACGATTATCAAAAACTCCTGGCTCGCGACGATATCGATGCGGTTTGCATTGCGACCCCGGATCATTGGCACGCGCTCATGACCATTGATGCCGCCAAGGCCAAGAAGGATATTTATTGCGAAAAACCATTGTGCCAGTCCATCCGAGAAGCCCGACGAATGGTCAATGCGGTGCGTTTCAACAAGCGTGTGTTCCAGACGGGCAGCATGCAGCGTTCTTCCGAGGAATTTCGTGTTGCCTGTGAGTTGGTGCGCAATGGCATCATCGGTCCCATTTCCAAAGTCGAAGTCGCGGTGGGTGGTCCCGCCAAAGCATGTGATCTTCCTGAGGAGGAAATGGAACCGGGATTGGATTGGGATCGCTGGCTCGGTCCGGCTCCCAAACGTCCGTTCAACTCCGTGCTCAGTCCGCGGGGTGTGCATAATCATTACCCGGCCTGGCGTCATTATCGTGAGTATGGCGGTGGCGGTGTGACCGACTGGGGAGCGCATCACTTCGATATCGCACAATGGGGCTTGGGCATGGACAACGAGGGGCCTCGTCGTATCTATCCTTCCAAGAAACCTGAGTCCGGAAACGGTGTTCGCATGGTGTATCAGAACGGTGTCGAAATGATTCATGCTGAGGGCAATGGAGTCACTTTCTTTGGGAAGGACGGGAAGGTGAATGTCAATCGTGGTCAGTTTAAATTTTGGCTGGGCGATAAGCAAATCGCCGACAACCGCAAGCAATGCAAACAGGTGGAGCAGGAATACCTGGCTGACGCGAAAGTGCGTCTATACAAATCTTCCGATCATAAGAAGGATTTTCTCGATTGCATGCGCACCCGCACCCGCCCCAATGCCGACGTTGAAATCGGCGCGCGCACGGTGACGGTTTGCCATTTGGTCAACCTGGCCTATTACCATAACCAGATCATGCACTGGAATCCCTTCCGCGAGCAATTCATGAATGGTAAAGGTGACAAATCCTGGTTGGATGTCGAGCATCGTGCGCCTTATACAATGGGGTAGAATCTAGGTAGTGCCAGGTACATCGTGACAGCTTGTCCCGCGACTGCGTGGATCCCGGTCCGCCCTTGTGGTGTTCATCCTTTCCTATGATGTCCGTTTTGGGAAGCCTTGAGTAAATCGATCGCCTATCGTCTTTTCGTATGCCCCATCGTGCACTTTCTGGCGAAGGCACCCACGCAGCTGTCACCATATACCCTATCAAAACCTTGTGCTTGTTCGCTTGCTACCTGGGCGCTTAAGCGATAGGTTGGAGGGCGTTCTTTTCCCGAGTGTTTTTTTTATCTCTCGGGGGTGCATCTGATTTTGAGGAACCATTCTATGCAGACCTTAGTTCGAACTTTTTTTGGTTGTGCGGTTGCAACTCTACTTGGCGGCTCTGTTGAGCTGCGGGGAGCTGATGCCATCGATTTCAGTCGCGATATTTCACCCATCCTGTCCAAGAAATGTTATCAATGCCACGGGCCGGATGAGGGACATCGCAAGGGAGACCTTCGACTGGACAAACCGGATGCGGTTGACGGTCCATTTGCCGACCACGATGGGTATCAGGCCATTGTGCCAGGTGACGTGGAGAAGAGCGATATCTGGTATCGTATCACGACGGATGATGAAGATGACTTGATGCCGCCGGAGGAATCCAATCTGGTAGCTTTAACGGATCGGGAAAAATCGCTTCTCAAGCAATGGATCGAGGAAGGCGCCAAATATGACACCTTTTGGGCCTTCATCCAACCTGTGCGACGTGAGTTGCCGGAGGTTGATTCGGCAGCATGGAGTCAAAGCGCCATCGACCGATTCATCATGGCACGGCTGAACCGTGAAGGTTTGTCACCCAATGGCAAGGCGGATAAGCGTACCTTGATTCGACGTGTGAGTCTGGATTTGACCGGATTGCCACCGACTCCGGAAGAAATACAGATGTTTCTCGATGACACCTCGGATACTGCCTATGAAGATTTGGTGGATCGTTTGCTGGGCACCCCTCGGTATGGGGAACACATGGCCAAGTATTGGCTGGATCTGGTTCGGTTCGCCGACACAAACGGGCTGCATCATGATCATTACCGGGAGTTGACTCCTTACCGCGACTGGGTCATCCGGGCTTTTAACCAGAATCTTGGTTACGATGATTTCGTATCCTATCAATTGGCCGGGGATCTTTATGAAAATCCCACGGACGACCAATTGATTGCATCGGGCTTCAATCGACTGCATCTCATCATTGATGTGGGGACGGCATTGCCCGAGGAGAGTTACACGCGCAATGTGATGGATCGTGTGACAGCGTATGGCACCGCGTTCATGGGGATGTCCGTGCAATGTGCGAGTTGTCATGATCATAAATTCGATCCTGTGACCATGAAGGATTTCTATCAGCTGTTTGCCTTCTTCAATAACTTTGATGGCAAACCCGAAACCGGCGGTCGGAGTGGGTTGGATTTCAAGCGCGGTCTGCAGCAACCTTACATTGAATTGCCCTCGCCTCAGCAGGCAGCTCAACTCAAAGCTTACAACAAGGAAATTCAACAGTGGGAATCCAAGATCAAGGAGCGTGAGTCTGTTCTGGCAAAGCAGGCATCCGAATCGGATGCAGGTGAGAAAGAGGAAAAGAAAACCGATCCGGAGATGGATGCTTGGAAAAAGGAGTTGGCCCAACTGAAAAAAGAACGCGACGAAGTGCAAATGGCTGTGCCGGCCGCTCTGGTCATGAAAGAACGTGAAGAGATTCGTCCGGCCTACATTTTGAAGCGTGGCAATTACGATCAGTACGGAGAGGAAGTTCAACGCGATACCCCGGGTTTTCTTCCTCCCATGAAATCTGACAGTGAGGTGAAATCGCGTCTCGATCTGGCGCGCTGGACCGTGGATCCCTCCAATCCGCTCACCGCTCGTGTCGCCGTGAATCGGTTTTGGCAACAATGCTTTGGCATTGGGCTGGTGAAGACGTCGGAAGATTTCGGCGCTCAGGGAGAACGTCCCAGTCATGCGGGTCTATTGGATTATTTGACCCTGCAGTTCATTGAATCGGGTTGGGATGTCAAACAGTTGATGCGATCCATGGTGCTGTCGGAGACGTATCAGCAATCATCCGTCATCACGCCTGATAAACGAAGCCGGGATCCGGAGAACCGGTTGCTGGCTAGAGGCGCACGTTTCAGAATGGATTCAGAAATGATCCGCGATCATGTGCTGATGGTGAGTGGTTTGTTGAATCTGGAGATGGGTGGTAAGAGTGTGAAACCTCCCCAACCAGCCAAATTGTGGGAGATCGTTGCCATGCCCTATTCCTATCCTAGAGTTTACGAAGCCGATCAGGGTAAGAAAGCTTATCGACGTAGCGTCT
>Ga0255764_10002611_pt1 | contig 14650 bp, 15 predicted proteins | sample 071ome_30_FD_179964 | JGI IMG/M metagenome (GOLD analysis project Ga0255764, IMG submission 179964) | Coastal salt marsh microbial communities from the Groves Creek Marsh, Skidaway Island, Georgia - 071406AT metaG (version 2) | ecosystem: Environmental > Aquatic > Marine > Intertidal zone >... | reverse complement strand
CAGACGGATCTGGAAACTTTACACGCAGAATGGGTATGTTGATTGATAAATCACATCTTGGTTTCGGAATGCGTTCGTGGCGCTATGCTATGGTCGTAAACGACGGAGTCATTGAGAACTGGTGGGAAGAACCAGGCATTAACGACGAAGGAAGTGATACTGATCCATATGGTGAAACTTCACCGGAGAATTGTATTAGTTGTCTAGTTGACTCTGATTCAAAACAGGAAACTTTTGAATTTATCAAAGAGTTAGCAGAAACATCCTAACATGGAGAAAGCCCGTCACATTTTGGCGGGTTTTTTCTTGACTTATTGTTATATTAATAGTACAATAATACTGTTAATGTAATTTAAAGGTGACATTATGACAATGCATTTAGAACGTGGTCTTACAACTTTGAACACTAGAAAAGCAAAGAAAAAGACTAAATTTACTAAAGCACAGATCGAGAAGTGGACCACTGAAATGAAAGCATACAATAAACGTATGCGTCAAATCCACTGCCACGATATGCAAATGTCACTTGATGATTACATTGACTATATTCATGGTCGTTACAAATCAAAGAAGAAAACAGAAACTGTTATGAATATGCCTTGGCATTATAGTGGGCCACCAATTAGGGAAGTTCCTCATATTCCAAGTTATAAAGGTTCTGGGAGTTTTGCTCCATGTACTAAAAAAGAACCACTTCAGTATACAGGAGAACGTAAATTGGTTGGTATTGCTACAATGCATAAATCAAATATGGTTCCGATCTTTGCTGACGATGATGATAAGACCGGCAAAAAACAGGCAACTGAAATTGCCACAATGCGGAGAAATTAATCTGTTTTATATCTTCGCAACAAATACTGTAATAAGTATTTTAACTTTATATAAAGAGGAAAAACTATGTCACAGACAGTAGAAAGCATTAAGGAACAGTTTGAAGCGTTCCTAGCAGAAAACGAAAAGTTCGACGGTGGTAATGCCGCCGCTGGAACTAGAGCACGTAAAGCTCTACAAGAAATGACTAAGCTCGCTAAAGCACGTAGAGCTGAAATCACTGAAGAAAAAAACGCCCGTAAAGAAGCTAAGGCTTAATTATGGGAGACGATGATACCAACACTTTCACAATAAGCGTACCCTCTGTAGAGGACGGTAACATCGATGGATTAACTGTCGGCGGTATTTATAGTGCCGTCGACAGTCAGTCTTACACTTACTCGTCTTCATCGATAGACAGTACAATAACATATCCAACAAATATTACATTTAATGATTACAACGAATTTGATAGTGATATTAATGTAGCAGAAGGTGCGGATATTAAATTAGGTAACAAAAGTTTAAAAGAATTTATGAACAAGATAGAGGATCGTCTTGCTATTTTACAACCAGATCCAGACAAGCTAGAAAAGTTCGAAGCACTACGTAAAGCATACGAACATTATAAGACAGTGGAGGCCTTGTGTTTAGAAGATGCTGACGACAACGAAGAAGAAACCGTTTATTAAAATCTTTGATGATCTTATTCCTAAGTATCTACAGGATTATATAGAACAGGTTACACTAGGACGATGCGAAACTGGTGGAGAAGATGATTTAATTTTTCCAACAGTAGACTTTTATTGTAAGTACGAATCCACAGCAAAAACAACTGATGGGTCGACACCTATGAGTTTTGTTCATATGTTAAAATCATCTTGTAGACTAAGTCCACATCTTGAAAACTTTGGTTTGATTCCTCAAGCGGTCTGCGCTCACAGTAATTTACCCTTAAGAGATATCCTAGTAGGAAGGATTTATATTACTGTACCTCACAACACAGATCAAACACACTACGATGCTCATACTGATTTACCTTATGATCATATGGTAGTTCTTTATTATGTTAATGATGCAGATGGAGATACTGTGTTTTTTGATAACAACAATAACATTATTCAATCAGTATCACCCAAAAAAGGCAGAGCTGTACTATTCGACGGAAACATACTACACGGTGGAGGAATTCCAACTAAAGGTCCTCGCTGTATTGTAAATTACGATATAAAGGTTTAGCATGAACACTCGAATTACTGAAATGCTTACCCGCCTTGCGATTGAATCCGAAGGAGTTGCTAACGGTCGTGTTAGAATGGCTTCGGGAATTGTATATAAAAAGCATCTAGTAGCCACAGGCGTTAACTCATATAAAACACACCCAATTATGAACGGCGAAGGTTATCGTAGTGGGCAAATTTTCCTCCATGCTGAAATGGATGCTATACGCAACGCTCTGCGTTTAATTACTCAAGAGCAACTCATGAAGTGCGATTTATATATTGTGCGTGTTAAACGACCTTACAGACGGTCTAAGGCATGGATACACGGACTAGCAAAGCCCTGTCCTGGTTGCCAAAAAGCAATCGCAAATTTTGGTTTAAAGAATATATATTGGACTGAAGATCAGGACTTGACTTTTGAAAGGAATGGTACTATAATTAAAGTTTAAGTATTGGAGAGTAGGTGTATGATTTTTATGAAACCGACATTTAAAAATTTTGTAACTGAAATGTATTACAAAAATGTAGATGAAAGATTTTTATACAAAGAGGAACGTTTACCTTTTAACACTTACTTCAAAGAAAATAAATGGTTTTTAAAAAATCGTTATAAAAAGGAAAAAACAAATGGCAACGCCTGAAGAAAAACAAGAACTAGTAGACAACCTAAAAGGCAAACGATTCTATCGAATCGGGCTTTGGGGTTATGGTGGAGAATCTGCCTATATTAACTTAAACAAAGATCAATTTGAATTTTGGAAGAATCATGTAGACGAACATGGTGATAGCGATGCTGTTAACTATATGGTCAATGCTGAAGATCAAGATTGGGATTTTGAAGAGATTGAAAGTGTACCAGAAAACGCAGACTTTATGAAGGATGATGAAGGAGACTATCGTCCATGGTACGAACATCATAATGAATTCAGTCATCAATGGGGTGTGGCATATGACAATGCTAGGCTTACTATTGACGAAATTGATAGTATCGAATGGAATGCCAAAACTATAAACGAAGTTGTTAAAGACGGTATTGATCTAAACGATTGGATTAACGAACAGCACGAAAAAACCGATTATGAACCTGAAATGGTTATTACAGAAGATGAGGATCATTTTGCTAATCAAGGCGATTACACTTGTCAGTTTTACAGTTCAGAAAAAGGAACATTCTTTGACGGTGTTATAGAAACTGTCGGAGAGTTTGATCCTACCAAACTAAGAATTTATATTAACGAATTTCCTAATGGCGAAGATGTAGTCACTAGTATTGAATACAATGGTGAAGACGTTGACAACCAAGGCGGAGACACAAATGGCAAGGGTTACTCTGTTCATTTCTGGAGCAACAACTAATGCAATCACAAGGAAATATACCAAGGAAACATAGACCTCAAAAGGAACTTCAAGACTTTGAACATAGGGTAGTTTTTGATCCAACTGATTACGGCCTAGCAATCGCTTCTGATATAGACTTTTCCACAATGGATCATAGAATACTACAAGTGTTTTCTAGATTTTTTAATGATGGACTTATTCACGCCAACGGAAATAAATGTTTTTTTATGAGTCACCTTTTAAGACGCATTTTAAGATTACACGGAATTGAAGCACACGTTCGACAGGTAATTCATTATTACGCTAATCTAGATAGGGGTTGGAAACAAACCATAGGCGAACCTATGGGAAATACGCACGGCGGAAGAATCGACAGTCATATTTTGGTTGTTACCAAAGACTACATACTAGATTGGGCAGTTATTCAAGCAATACATTGGAGTTTTGGTTTAAAAGCACCCTTAGCATTTATCGGTAAAAACGATGAATCGTTATGGGATCAAGAACAAAATTTCGGTGATTTCGGCAGTGTTATTTGGCAACGTCGAAGAGATCATAGAGACACAAAAAATGTGGTCTTTGAATGTCGAGAAGATGTTAAAGATTTTACACAGGAATATTTTAGTAAGTACAGAATGTAATATGGATTATAGACAACAAGCAATTGAACGGTTTTTAGCACGTTCAAAAGATATTAGGTTTGTAGCAGAAGAAACACTAACAGGGGAAACACTACTAGGAATTTATCTAGTAGGAGATATTACCAAGCACGAAACATTTAATGATTTCTCAGAAGTAGAAATAGTGTTTGTAATTGATGGCGATGGTGAGGATGATCCTTACCTAAGTGATCAACTTACTATTGATATAGAACTTGCGGCAATACCCGATATTGAAGATTTTAAAGCAACGGTTCAATACTATCAACCATCTGAACCAAAAATAACACTTTGGTGCCAGTCATAGTTGTTCATATTTTTTGAACTTATCAATTGATGCTTTTTATAAGAGTGTTCTAGTTCTAGTAGACCTAGATCAAGTATATTTTCATCTATAGTAACATCAATATCTACTTGGAAGTGAGATGCTAGTTGTATCCACATATAATCAGGAAACATTGTAAAATTGCTTCTAGCATAAAGCATTGTGTTTTTTATATCGTAATACTTTTGTCTAATAAGATCAGCATGATTATTTCTTTCACCGATACTTCGCATGTCATTCCAAAAATCACTGTCATTCCTTTTACTTAATGTATAGTGTACTAGTAGAAAATCTGCGATATCGTCAATAGTATCAGTAAGTTGTTCGTTATATTTTGTCCAGTTTAAATCCTGTGTTTTTTTATAATTTTTTAAAACTTCACTAAAAAGATTTATACCAGCAATAATAGTGTACAAAGCATTTGCTTCTAGTGGTTCAACAAATCCAGAACTTAAACCTATAGCAACAGCATTGCCTACTCCTGGTTGAACAAGTCTTTCTGGTGTCCATGAAATTTCTCTAGGTTCTTGTGTTAAATTGTCTACATAAGAATTAAATTTTTCTAATGCCATCTGTTCGTGAGCATCGCTGAAACAATAACCGTTGCCCATTCTATTAAACAACCCTATTTTAAATTGCCAGCCGTTTGTTCTAGCAATACTTTGTGTGTAATTTACAAGTTCTTTTTTTGGATCTACATAATTTGATTGAGCTACTATACTTTTATTGATGGGATTATCTTTATAACGATGTAGTTTCATAGGATATTCACTTAACAACAAACGCCTAAATCCTGAGCAATCAATAAAGATATCGCCTTCGACTAGATCTCCTTGATCTGTTACAAGATGTGTAATCTTATCTCCAGGCTTTGCTACTTTTGTGATTGTTGCTACTTTATGTTTTACACCGTTTGGTATGGCTATATGTTCTTTAATATAATTTCCAACTTCCTCAGCATTTATGTGTTGACTAATAGATCCTAGTTGGTTCAAACAATTTACATTTTTTGTTATATGTGACTTGTTTTTCTCCATGTATGAATATTGAGGATTAAAATATTTGTCAAACTTATGTAGTTTTTTATCTTTTATAAGTTTGTAAATTACATCGGTTGTTCTTTGAGAAGTAGTATCACTTAGTTGAGACTTTTCATAAAATTTAGAAACATCGTTGTAAAAACTATCGGCAGGAAGTGTATAGTTAAAACTAAAGTATTCAGTTTCTCCTGTATTTGTTACCCAGTTAGTAAATTTGTTTGCTAACTTATAAACACTATTGGTATGTTTCATCCAATGATGCCTATCAACACCTATCTCATTTAAGAAAAAATCAACATGTGGAGTAACACTTTCACCAACACCAATAGTAGGAACTTTAGCAGATTCTATTAACTCAATATCACAGTCGTTATGAAACTTGCTAAGATATCCTGCGGTAAGCCAACCAGCAGATCCGCCTCCTACAATTACAATTTTGGTTCTTTTATTCATTTTTAAGTTCTTTTTCAGGTTGACTGATATATAAAACTGTCGTATAATTATTTACACTATTAGATTATAGGAGCTTCCGAACATGGCGTTACCAAAAGCAAGCCGAAAGAAAAAAGTTCGTGCCACTGCTCGTGTTAGGGCAGGTGCTAAGTTAGCATCACCAAAGTGGGACGATTGGGACAAGATGAGTGGCGAAGAATATCATCGCTACAAAGAGTCAGCACGTTCGTTTTACTATGAAAACTATAAACATGCTGATCTAGTTCCACACGTATTCAAATGGATGGAGCGTGAAGGCTACGGCAAAAAAGAAATCCAATGTGCTAAAAAAGCAGATTCATCTGTTATTAGCGTTACTGGTGCTATTGTAGCAAAAATGCTACTTGATGGTATGCCTGACTTCAATCAAAAGGAAGCAGACTATTGGACAGCACTACCAGGTACAGGTGATGTGCTATATCCTGCTACAAACTTTCTTAAAAAGCGTGTTCAAGAAGCGATTGAAAAAGGCAGTAAAGTTGTAGAAGAAAAGAAAGTAGAAGAACAGAAAAAAGAAAATGTACACGTTCCTACAATTCAACAAAGACTGTTCCATGCCGCTTGTCAAATCATGGAACCTATCGATGTACACTTTGAGAAATTTGTAGAAGATGCTAGTACATTTAATCCTAAAGGAATAGATCCACTTAAAGAACTACGTGCCAAGGAAGCAAAAGGTGCTCATGCTAGGATCATCAAAGCAGAGTTCCAGCCTATCTACGATGAATATACACTGCTAACAAACTATCCATCTAGTGCTAAACTAAAACTAATGAGTGAAAAAGAGCAGGAAGATTGGGCACAGCTAAAAGAAGGATATGACCATCTTGACAAAAAAGCCGTAAAGGCCGTTATGACTTATCTACAAGATGTACTTGGTGCTTGTGATATGATTATGAAAGAAGGTAAAGTTAATCGCAAACCACGTAAAGCAAAAGCAGTTAACAAAGAAAAAGTTGTTGCTAAAATGAAGTATCGTAAGAGTGATGAAGATCTTAAACTTGTAAGTATCAGTCCAGTTGATATTATAGGTGCTTCAGAGCTTTGGGTTTATAACTGTAAAACACGTAAGATTGGAAAATATGTAGCAAGTATTATTGATCCACTAGGTCAAGGACGTGAAGGAAGTGGACTTATGGTTAAAGGTACTACAATTATCGGCTTTAATGAAGAAGAGAGCATTCAGAAAACACTGCGCAAGCCTGCGGAACAGTTAAAAGAATTTGCCGACTGTGGTAAAGTAAAACTGCGTAAGTATCTTGACGAAATTAAGACTACAGACATCAAGCTCAACGGACGTATTAATCTAGATACTGTATTACTAAAAATAAATTAACTGTTAGCAGACCTTAGAACCATAAAGCGCAAATCTAATGCTTGAGCCAACGCACCTACTGTAAGATTTCTAATTGTAATTGTTGCTGATCCTGCGGCCGGCCAAGCCGTGATAGCATAAGATCCTTGTGTTCCTCCACTTACGTGTTCTATAAGAAACATGTCAGTAGCGGTAATATTACTGTTGTTTAGTGTAAATTGAACAATTGATGAGCCAGCAAGACTAGCGTTACTTGTTGTAATTACGCCTGTTAAAGTGTTTAAAGTTACTGCTGTTGTTTTATTTGTTGGTTGTAATACAGCTCCACCAGCACCTGTACCGTAACCAAATTTAGTTGTTTGAGATGTTCTAACTATTTCAATTCCATCATTTAAATTTGTAGTGGAAATGATAATGTTTGCTGTACCATCAAAAGTAACACCAGCAATAGTCCTAGGATTTTGTAAAGCAGTAGCAGTAGCGGCATTACCAGATGTGTCTTGATTACCACTTGTATTAACACCTGGCAAATTAATATTTGCTGTACCGTCAAAACTAACACCACCAATATTCCTAGCAGTTTGTAAAGCGGTAGCAGTATCTGCGTTACCATTTAACGCACCTTCAAATGTACCGGCAACAAATGTTTCTGAACCCACAGTCCACTTATCTGTTGTTTCATTCCAGATTAAAGTTTTATTTGCTGAAGTCCCTCGTTCAATTTCAATACCACTGTCTTGAGATGGTGTGCCTGTTTCATTACTGTTTAATGTAATTTTGTTATCAGCAAGATTAATTGTTTCTGTATTAACAGTTGTTGTAGTACCATTAACAGTAAGGCTACCTGAGATAATAGCATTTCCGCTTACGCTAAAACTCTGGCCTACAGTTAGGTCAGTGTCGATGTCTAGTGAATTGTTAATAGTTACATCATTGTCTAGTATAACGCCTGAACTATCATCGGTGCCAATTGTGCTACCACTAAATGTTAGAGCAATGTCACTACCGTAACTAACTTCTTTAGTAGTTGTATTGTAGAACATCAACCTGTCGGTTGCGTTTTCTCTTACTGGATCAATATACAGTCTACTTGTACCGTCTGAATTGAGATTCAACCCAGTAGCATTTAAGATAATTGAATTTGCGTGTTGGGAGACACGACCCGCATTACGTCCAATAGCAATAGCATCTTGCCCTTGCGTATCGTAACCGGCATGATCACCAATTGCTATAGCATAGGCATCTTGATTATCTCTTGCGGCAGACCAACCAATAGCAACGGCATTAGCATTTTGATTTAGATTTCCGGCACTATTACCAAGTGCAACAGCACCGCTGGATTGGGTTGAATTACCAGCACCTGCGCCAACTGCTACAGCACCACTTCCTTGATTTAAATTACCAGCAACGTATCCGACGGCAACACTGCTTGCCGCTTGGGTGATAGAACCAGCACTTCGTCCTACCGCTACTGAGTAGTCACCTTGTGTAGTATTGCCTGAATATGCTCCAACTGCGACTGAATCGTTTCCTTGGCTTGTGCCGCCGGCAGCGCGGCCAATAGCAACAGTTTCATTTCCTTGACCGGAATATCCAGCATCTGTTCCAATTGCTATGCCAAATGAATCTTGGTTTGTCTGACCTGCTCGAGTACCAATAGATATAGCATCGTTGCTTTGCCCGACATTTCCTGCTTGGAAACCAATTGCTACGCTTACATCGCCTTCAGCACCAGTTTGTTGTCCAATAGCAATACTTTGGGTGCCTTGGTTGGAAATTCCTGCTTGCCAACCAATTGCTATACTTTGATTACCTTGATTTGCCTCACCTGCTTGTAAACCTATTGCTACACTTCTAGTGCCTTGAAAATTTCTACCCGCTTGTCTACCAATAGCGATAGCGTCAACATCTTGGGTTTGCTCTCCGCTGTTTGCGCCTAGGTGTATTTCATTTGTGTTTAATCTTAAATCGTTGCTTATAATAACCTGAGGTAGGTGTGATTCACTTGTAACAAATAAATCATTACCTACGGTAACATCACTTTCAGTAGTAACTGTCGGAGTAATTGTAATACCTGTGCTATCATTTGTGTCAATAATATTACCGTTAATATCAATATTACCTAGGTTAATGTCTGTGTTTGCGTTACCAATATTCAGTGTTGTTAGATTAGTATCAACCAATAGGTTAAATGTTGACTGATCAGTGGTTAAATTTCCACCCTGTATTTCAACATCATCTACAATTCTTAAATTGTCATTTATGGTTGTTAAACTAGTTGTGCTACCAATGTATACTTCATCCACTTGACTGTCAGTAAACACATTAATGTATGATTGGTTGGTGCTTAACCAGTTGGAACGTATTTGTACTGCTCCAACACCTGCTGGCTCTAAATTAATATCTGTATCACTGTTTAGAGCAACAATGTTATTGTTGTAAATTGTTAATTGATCAGTGTTAATTTCATCTGCTAGATTAATAGCACCACGTATGTTTACAGTTCCTCCCAGTGTACCTAGTGTTAGTACTTCGGTCACGGTGTCGGTCATTATGATCTCTGTACCGGGGACATTTTCTACTTCGTATGTTACCCTAATTCTGTAGGTAACAATATCTGAACTTCCTGTCCAAGAAAATACAAGTCTGTAATCAACAGTACTGCTTAGTATTTCAGCATAGTTACCGTTGATTTCATATGATTGATCCACAACAGTTCCGCTGACGTTATCAATGGTTACCCAACCTCCGCCATCATTTCTCTGTAGCATAACACTGCCTGTTGTTAGTACAGATTCTGAAGTATAAACTGCTGTATAACTTAGTGTACCTTGTGCCGCTGGACTTTGAAAGTTAACATAAACGTCTTTTGCGGCTTCTGTACTTGTAGCATAGTCCGGCGAAAATAATAATTCATTATCAAGTGTACCATTACCAGTTAATGCTATTGCAGTTCCTGTTGTACCAGTTGAATTATAGTTTACAACACCGTCTATTCCTGGAGTTGATTCAATTCTAGCAACCAACAAGTTGTCCATGATAAGTTTGTTATTTGTGATATTACCACGTTCTGAAATACTTTGTAGTGTATCAGTTTCTGTAACACCAAAACTTTCAAACTCTAATTCTTGAGATCCTACTCTTGTGATAGAAATACCACGAGCGGGTGTTAATATAATACTCTGATCGTCACCACTATCACTAAACAGTCTTAGATTAGTTGTTGCTATAGGAACTTCAAAATCATACTGTGTTGCGTTTAGTGTAAATGTTTTTGTATCGTGATTAATATCTGTAAAACTAACACCAGCACCACCAACAATATTAAGTGTATCATCAGCTGTTTCCGCAATGATAGTTTCACCGTCTGGATTAACAATATTTCCGCCGACAAGTCTGATGTTTTGGTATATGTTGTGTACCGCTGTTTCTTTAGGATAAATTGTGGTAAATTCAAGTGTATGAACAGACCCTGCTCCAGCATTAATTAAATCCACTGCTATTGAATTTCTAGCATTTACTTCTGTAGATCCTAATTTGATATTATCACTATCAATAACAATGATATAATATTTTGTATTGTGTACTAGACCACCGATTGTTGTTCCGCCGCCATTGCGGTAAATGACACCGTCTAGCGTTCCAAATCCGTGACTTGGAATATTGATCGTATCTGTAGTGGTATTAACGTCTGCTGACGGGTTAAATGATTTAATTAGTGGCATAGTTTATATTCATTCCTTATACCATGTATTTATTGTTTTTCTTTTCTGTATAAATATGAGTACTATGAAACATTCTGATATCGATCAACTTACATCGTCACTTAGCGTGGCCCTTAAAACACTGGAAGAAAAAGCCAGCAATGGAAATTCTGTCGAACTTACAAACAAGCAGATTTCCAAGATTGTGCGCCAAATACCCTATGCTGGTATTAGTGGCGATCAAATCAGTGGTGGTAAAATTACAAATTTCAACAGCATAGGAATTAGCGATGATGCTAGTAACACTATTCTTACTATTACAAATGAAGGTATCAAAGCTCACAATGCTGATATTAACAATTTAAAAGGCAACGTTACTGTTGAAAAAGAACTAATAGCAGAATCTGCTATTATTACAGGAGATTTAACTGTATCGGGTATGCTAAGAGCAAACGTTGAAGTTGATACACAGAAACTTCTTAGAACTATTCCTGATAGAAGTATTACAGGTAACAAAATTTTCGGTGGAATAATTAGAGATTTTGCTACACCGGGTATAAAAGACGAATCAAACTCAAACACAAAACTAGTTGTCAAAGACGAAGGCGTGTTTATGGACGATTTGTCAGTGAAAAATATCAAAGGTAATGTTGCTGTTGAGCAAAAACTAACTGCTCATGATGTTCATGTAGAAGGAGAAATAACAGCAACACGTATCAGAACAGATGAGTTGTTCGCAGACATTAGAATCGAAAGAACATCTCCATTAGAATTTACTCAAAGCGCAGGTAACCCAATCATAGGAAAAGGATTATTATGGACAGGCGCTGGTGTAACCAGACAGTTTATTCTGCGTGAGAACGATCAACTATTTTCAACTGAAAATATCAATGTTAACAAAGATCGTTCTTATCAAATTGATAATATTCCTGTTCTAAACTTTGACTCATTAGGCTCAACAGTGGTCAGAAGTAGACTAAGAGAAGTAGGCAATTTACAAAAATTAACAGTATTAGGCACAGTAAACTTTGATAATCAACTGTTCTTCTATAACGAATCAGGAAGATTATCATTTGGTCACGACGAACCAAACGGAAAACTTAGTATCTATGAAAACGAAGTTGAGTTTAAAGTAGATACAAAAGAATCAACATCAATAGTCGGAACACACGGCTATAACGACTTATCTATAATTACTGACAATACAGAAAGGCTTACAATCAAAGCTGGTGGAACTATTACACTAGGTAATAAAAACACTCCACCAACACAAGTTAATGTACATGGTAAAATGTCAATCGGAGTTAATAATCCGGATCAAAATGTAGACCTTCATGTAAATGGGCCTGTTAGATTTAACAATAAATTACAAACACACGGAACTAAACAACCGTCAGCAGGTAACTACAACAAGGGAGATATTTGCTGGAACACAGAACCTCGAACAGGACAACCTATCGGCTGGGTATGTATTGTTACTGGTACCCCGGGAGAATGGCGTCCGTTCGGCATTATAGGATAGGACGTTGAAAAAATCATTAATATCAAAACAGATTGTTTTTTGGAAAGCGTACGGCATCTATAGTCCGTTAGTTTTTGTTGTCGGATTAATAGTCTGTTGGTGGTTAGAATGGTTTCATATAGAAACATGGTTTGTTATAGGTGGAACCATACTGGCGTGTACCGCTGTAATTTGGTGGTGGTGGACCATGTTCACCATAAACAAACTTAACAATACACTAACTAAAAATGTAGAACAGTTTTTAGAACTGTTAGGTATTGTTAAAGATCTTAATCATGAAATCAAACAAACATCTAGTAATAGGCAACGGGGAATCAAGAAAGCCCGTCAAACTAAATCTACTAAAGAATAATTTTACCCTATTTGGTTGTAATGCTATATGTCGAGACTATGATGTAGATCATTTAGTCTGTGTTGATCGCAGGATGGTAAAAGAAGCTCTAGCATACAAAATTGAAAATATCTATACTAGACAGGATTGGAAAAAACACTTTCCAGGACCTGATGTACAGGTAGTCCCAGATCTTCCGTACAAGGGTGATAATCGCTGGGATCAACCATTTCATTGGGGTAGTGGTCCATATGCTCTACTTCTAAGTGCTACAATGAATCCAACTGAATGTCATTTAATTGGTTTTGATCTACAAAGCACAACATCAACAGTAAACAATATCTACAAAGGTACAGAAAATTATGTAGATAAAAATCATCGTCCAGTTGATCCTAGATATTGGCTTAAACAAAATGCTAAAGTTTTTGAGTTATTTCCTGACATTCAATTTACAATTTATAATAGAGAAGATTGGGAATTACCAACAGAATGGAAATTCAAAAACGTTACCAAAAAGATAATTTTAGACTTGACAAGTAATTAAATATCCTGTATTATATACATTATGTTTAACAAAGGTCTTGGCGTCAACCCTTCTAATTCTGCCGCCATTATTAAAGCAAGGAGATAATAATGGGAAAACATTACAGTACAAAACACTACGGACACAACATTGGCTTATCGGCAGTATTCCGTCAACCCAACGCAGATCATTCACACTGTCATCTACTACACGGTTACAGTCTAGCATTTACATTTACATTTGGTTGTGATCATCTAGATAACAAAAACTGGGCAGTAGACTTTGGAGGACTTAAACCTTTGAAGGCTTGGCTGGAAGACAGTTTCGATCACAAGACTTGCGTAGACATTGCGGATCCACATTTAGAAACACTTCGTGAACTAGAAACAAAGGGACTAGCAGAAATTAGAGTATTCGAAGGTGTAGGCGCAGAAAAGTTTGCTGAACACGCATTTAACTTTGCTGACAAACTTATTAGGGAAGCAACAAACAATCGTTGTTATTGTGTTAAAGTTGAGTGTGCCGAGCACGGTGCTAACTCAGCAATCTACGAAGGATAATTATGAAGTACGGAGCATGGGACATTGGTGGTAAAGTTGTCAAAGAGGACGACCGATATGTCGTAAAAGATAATACTGAATTAAAAAATCTTGTTGTTAGCAGTACTAGATTAAACGCCCGTAAATCAACAACAGGGCATAGGCATGCTGGGCAAGAAGAAGTTTACATTTTTATCCGCGGCAAAGGAAAAATGGAACTCGATCACGAAATTTTTGAAGTACACGAAGGTGATACTGTTCTTATTAAAGATAACGTATTTCACAAAGTACACAATGACAGTGACTACGTTTTAGAGTTTATTTGTGTATTTGATGGTAGGAGAAATATATGACATGTGTAATTTGTAAAAAGATTATAGAAAAAAATTGTCAATGGAGCTCTTGTAAGTTAGCAAATCAGAAGAAGTAATGAATGTTAAACTTTATATGTTTAAAGTCAGGAACAAAATATCCACCTGAATACGTAAACAAACTATACAACATGGTACAAAGACATCTTACTGTGCCACACAGATTTGTTTGCTTTACAGAATTACCAGACGGTATTGATCCAAGAATCGAAATACGTTCCTTGCCACACAATAAACCGCATCTACAAGGATGGTGGTTTAAGCCTTATATTTTCAAAGCCGATCATTTTGACAAGGGAGATATAAATTTTTATATGGACCTTGATATGGTAATTGTCAGTAATATAGATAGATTGATTGACTATATGCCAGGACACTTTGTTGGTCTAAGAGACGTTGGCAGAGTTTTTAGACCAAACTATCAAAAATTAGGCAGTGCTGTTTTGCGTTGGAATGCT
>Ga0255764_10002610_pt1 | contig 14652 bp, 14 predicted proteins | sample 071ome_30_FD_179964 | JGI IMG/M metagenome (GOLD analysis project Ga0255764, IMG submission 179964) | Coastal salt marsh microbial communities from the Groves Creek Marsh, Skidaway Island, Georgia - 071406AT metaG (version 2) | ecosystem: Environmental > Aquatic > Marine > Intertidal zone >... | reverse complement strand
TGGCTGCTGGAACACGCCGATAGTTTTGACGTTATTCACGATAACCAAACCTTATCGGATGGCATCTTGTCCCTGCAAGACGCTGGGTTACCGCTGGTTACGACTATCCATCACCCCATTACGCGGGATCGCAAACTGGCTTGTGAGGCGGAAACCCGTTGGTATAACAAGCTACTCGTGTTGCGTTGGTATGACTTTCTAACCATGCAGCAGCGGGTAGCCAAGAAGCTTGATCATATTGTCACCGTATCAGGCGTAAGCCGCCGGGATATTGTGGCAGATTTTGGCGTCGACCCCCGGCGGGTTGCGGTCATGTACAACGGCGTTGATGTCGATCTGTTCACGCCCCGACCCGATCAGGCACGCAAGCCGAATCAAATTATGGCGACGGCGTCGGCGGATACGCCCACCAAAGGTTTGCATATTTTATTGCCGGCGGTGGCCGATCTGATTGCCGCGGGCAGGGACATCAATGTCGTTCTTATCGGCAAGCCCAAGCGGGGTGGTGATACTGAGCAACTCATACGCCGGCTTGGGCTGGAACCGCATATTCGCTGGTATCACGATCTTGAGCAGGAACGCATTGTTGATCTTTATGCCGAAAGTACGCTCGCGGTTGTCCCCTCGCTGTACGAGGGCTTTGGTTTGCCTGCAGTGGAGGCCATGGCCTGTGGTATACCGCTCGTTTGCAGTGATGGAGGCGCCTTGGCGGAGGTCGTCGGGGATGCAGCGCGCGTGGTACCTGCTGGCAATATAAGTGCTTTGACCGCAGCGCTCGCTGACTTGTTGGACAACGTTGCCGCCCGGGAGGAGCTTGGTCAGCGCGGGCGATCGCGAGCGCAGAGCGAGTTTAGCTGGCAGGTGTGCGCCCAGCGACTGACTGCTTATTATCAAAGCGTGATCAGTCTTGGCGCGCATACCGCTGACCGGTTGGAGACGGGCGCTTAAGGATGTTGACGGTAGATTTTAGTTGGCTACCTCTGGCAGCAGGCGAGCGGCTTCTGGACGTAGGCTGTGGCGAGGGAAGGCACTCTCTGGCGGCTTATTTAACCCCTGGCGTCAGCGTGGTTGGATTAGATTTGTCAGCAAAAGATTTGAGTACGGCCAAGGGTCGGATCGATGATATGGCGCCCTATGATCCCAAGGGCAGCATTCAATTTTGCCGGGGTGATGCCACACGGCTGCCATTTCCGGATCACGCGTTTGACCGGGTAATTTGTAGCGAGGTGTTGGAGCATATTCCAAACTTCGTGGCGGTGTTGGGTGAGCTTTATCGAGTGCTCAAGCCCGGTGGGCGGCTTTGTGTCAGCGTACCGAGGGCTTGGCCTGAAAAAATCTGCTGGTGGTTGAGTCGTGATTATCACAACACTCCCGGAGGGCATATCCGCATTTTCAGTCGCGAATTTCTTCAACGTGAGATAAGCCTACAGGGATTGCGTCCTTACCACAGTCACGGTGCGCATGCCTTGCACGTACCTTACTGGTGGCTGCGCTGCTTGTTCTGGCATCGGGGCGAAAAATCGCGTGTGGTGGCGGCTTATCATCGCTTATTGGTGTGGGATTTAATGAACAAGCCGGCAATAACCGCCTGGTTTGATCGATTGTGTAATCCTTGGATGGGTAAAAGCGTTGTGCTTTATTTCAACAAGCCTGACGAGGAGCCTGTATGAGTGGTTTGTATTTGAGCCGCGGGCTCTACCCCCAAGAATACTTGCAGGCAACGGCGGCCTATATTCTAAAGGTGCAGCGCCCTTGGGGTGAGATACCGTGGTTCGAAGGAGGCCATACCGACCCTTGGGATCATGTAGAAGCCGCCATGGGTCTTTCGATTGCAGGTGAGTATGAGGCGGCTCACCTGGCATATCGCTGGCTTGCTGAAAACCAGCTGGGTGATGGCAGTTGGTGGCGGGGCTACCGAGACAACGAGCCCGATAACCCCGATCGGCGCGAGACGAATTATGTCGCCTACATTGCAACGGGGGTTTGGCATCACTACCTCGTGACCCGAGATGAGCAGTTTCTTCGAGATATGTTCCCTGTGGTTCGCGACGCGGTGGAGTTTGTGATCCGTCTTCAGGGCGTGCATGGAGAAATCGATTGGGCGGTGGACGCTGACGGCGTTCCTTTAGGCGATGCGTTGGTCACAGGCTGTAGCTCTATTTTCAAAAGCCTTGAATGTGCCTGTCACATAGCGGCGGAACTTGGTGTGACCTTTGATCCGTGGTTAGACGCGCGGCGAAGGTTGAAGGCCGCGTTAACCAGCAAACCTCAGCGCTTTGATCGTACTTGGGCCAGCAAAGCGCGCTATGCCATGGATTGGTTCTACCCAATTATTACCGGCTGGGTCTCTGGTCATGCCGCCAAAGAGAGGATTCAGACACGGTGGCCCGAGTTTATTGAACCGGGTTTTGGTTGCCGATGTGAAACCCAGGAACCCTGGGTCACAGTGGCCGAGACCTGTGAGCTGACCCTGGCGCTCCTTGCCGCCGGAGATCGGGCCAAGGCGGTGGAGGTGTTCTCCTGGCTGACCCAATGGCGGGACCGGGATGGTGCATGGTGGACGGGTTATCAGCTGGTTGAAGATGTGCTGTGGCCGAATGAAAAGCCAACCTGGACCGCGGGTGCCATTTTACTCGCCGCTGACGCGTTGACGGGCCATACGCGGGCATCTGAATTGTTTTTGCGCCCGGTTGAGCCAGGCCAGGTCAAATCAAAACAGGTCGCCGCCGCAAACCGTTAGCCGCCGGCACCCTTAGCTTGCCGGGAGGCGTCGCAAGGCCCACAGGGTGTCGGTACGCGAGTGTTCTTCAAACAAACCCGAAGCGAGGGCGAGGCGCCAGATGGTGAAGGGCGCCTGTCCGCCTGTGGCGACATCGGGATAGATATCGTGGATGGCCAGAATGCCCCCGGGCGCCACCTTGGGACCGAAATGGCGCCAGTCTGTTAGGGCTGCCTCGAGGCTGTGCCCACCATCAATGAATACCATGCCGAAGGAGCCCTGCCACCAGCGCGAAAAAGACCCGCTGTCTGTGACCACCGGAATGACGACATCTTCCACCTGAGCAGTGGCTAGGTTGTGTCGAAAAATTGACAGCGTGTCGACCCGCCCGTGGCCATCGACAAACGCGTCATCATGAAAAAATTCTCCCGGCTGGTGTTCCTCAGACCCTCTGTGATGATCAAGCGCAACCACTACACTCCCCGTCGCTTTGGCCGCGTGTGCGAGCCATATGGTAGAGCGACCACACCAGCTGCCTATTTCCAGAAGAGGCCCTAGGGGTCCTGCCAAAAGGCCCAACTGGTGGAGTGCCTCCCCCTCGTGATCAGGAAGAAAGCCCACAACTTCAGGGGGGGGTGGTAGGGTCATGAAAGCGGCCTCTCCTCGTGCGCCGTGAAGGTATTTTCCCAGCGACTATGTGAGGGCTCCTTTGTCAGCACCCTCACCCTCCTTGCAAAACCCGTAAAATATCGGTCGATCTCAGTGGGGCTGGCAAGCTTGGTTCGCTGATCCTATTATGTGGCCCTGACTGGGGGCAACACTATAAACGCAGCACTGGAGTTTTGGTACACGCAGTCGAGAAGCCCTGGCGCTCCGCTTGAAACGCCAGTCGCGATGTCCAACCCGCTGACATTGGTGGCGGTGAAGCGACGCCTCATAGAGAGCGGCGGTTCACATTGAGCAGTGGGTCGGAGAATGCGGCGATTCTCCAAGTCGCTGTTAGGTTGATGGCGGCAGAGCAATTCCACCTTATCTTTTCGGGACCTTTATGAAACTTGATGGCATCCTGCCCTTAAAAGTCAGCGGCAGCTACGGTACAGAGGATCTCGCTCGGGCCGATATTTTGATGGCTTCACTGTCTGCTTTTGGCGATAGACAGCTGTTCGGAACGTTTCTAGTAGTTGCTCCCGATGAGGAAGTAGAGCAGGTTAGGGCGCATCTCTCGACGTGGAAAACCCTGCCTATCCATGTCACGAGCGAATCCGTCCTGGCACCAGAGCTGCAAAATTACCCCCGGCTAAGAGGCTGGAGGAAGCAACAGATCCTGAAGTTGGCGGCCCCCAGGATGTTGGCAAACCCTTTTTTCATCACCTTTGATGCCGATGTGTTTTGTACCAGACCTGTTACTGTCAGCGACCTGTGCCCTGGTGATAAAGCGCTTATCCAATACGAAAACCGAAGCTTGCATCCAAAGTGGTGGGCCTCGTCGGCCAGAATTCTGGGCGTGTCGCCTGAGGTGGGTGACCCGGTGCGTGGTATGTCGATTACTCCGGCGATTCTCTCCAGAGAAATTTGCAAGTCCTTGACGTCGGAACTCACACCTCGACGGGGCACCTGGATCGATCGCCTGTGTCGTTTGCACCGCCCCACACACCCCAGCAATTGGACGCTTGGCCGGCTGCTCCGCTCAAAATGGACCGAGTACTCTTTGTACTACCTACACGGCGCTTCGACGGGAATGATCGATGAATTCCATGTGGAATGCGGCACCAGCCAATGTGCACAGACCCTGCTGGGTCACGAAGCCCATCCATTTGAGCACTGGCAGCCAGCGTTCACGTTTGGTCCTGACAATCCGGCCCTGTTTTGCTTGGTTGGCAGTAAAACGGGACTTCCTGCCAGCGCTGTTTGGGATAAAGTGCAGCAGTTCTTACCTTCGGGTTTGGAGTAGCCAGGTCATGCGGCGAAAGCTTTCCTGTTTTGTCATCGTCTGTAACGAAGCCGATCGCATCGACGCTTGTTTAAAATCTCTTGCCTCCTGGGTCGACCAGCTGGTTATTCTCGATAGCGGTAGCACCGATGGCACCCTTGAGATATGCCAGAGTTATTCCAGCGAGGTTTTTTCTACGGACTGGCCCGGGTTTGGTGCCCAGCGTAATCGAGCACTTGAAAAATGCCGGCATGACTGGGTACTTAACATCGATGCTGATGAAGAAGTCAGCCCTGCGCTCAGGCAAGAAATAGAGGCCTTTTTGGCCGGTCCACCCAGTAACGTCACGCTCGTAAAATTTCCTTGGCGAACTCTGCTTTTCGGTAAGCCGCTACGATTTGGCCGTTACTCGACGCCTCAAGGGAAGCTATTTCTGAAAACAGGGGCCAGCTTTAAGCAGCGGTCGGTACATGAAACCCTCGTGCTGCCAAAAGAAAAGAGTATGACCGCCCGTCAGCCGCTCACCCACCACAGCTGGCGAAGTTATCGCCATTTAATCGACAAGCACACTAGCTATGCCGTGTTAAGTGCGCAGGACAAGTTTAAGGCTGGGAAGAAAGCGTCTTTATCCTATGCGTACCTCCGGTTGCTCACGGATTTTATCCATCAGGCTATTTTTCGCCTGGGCATCCTCGACGGTTGGCGCGGACTGCTTATGGCTGGGGTGCTAGCGCAGTATGCGTTTCACAAATATGCGTGTTTGTGGTCGCTTCATCAAACGAAGCGAAAGGCTGATTAACGCTGATATGAAAATATTGCATGTTCTTCTGAGTAGGCGACCTATCCCCCCACCCGGTTACGGCGGGACTGAGAGGATTGTTTGGTGGCTCTTGAAGCAGCAAGTAGCACATGGCCACGACGTCAGGGTGTTGACTCGTGGACCCTCGAGATCTAGCACACCGCCCGTCATGTATAGCTATGATTCTTCGAAACCTATTTCAGATCAGGTTTCAGACTGGCCGGACGTAGTGCACTTTCACCATCCGGGAATATTTGACATCGGCAAACCGTATCTTTGTACTGAGCATGGGCTTTCTGATGAGCCTGTCACCCATTCGACCAACACTGTCTATCTTTCTCAGTCTCATGCGTCTAATCATGGCGCGTCTTTTTTTATTCACAACGGGCTCGACTGGGCAGACTATGGGGAGGTGAACCTTAGCCTGAAGAGGGAGCATTATCATTTTCTCGGCAAAGCAAAACTCCAAAAGAAGAACTTAACCGATGCCATAGAGCTCGCAAAGGCCGCTGGCTTACCGATTCAGGTGATGGGAAATAAATGGTATCAAAGTAGGCTTGCGCGCAATATCAAGTACCATGGCGAGGTCGACGACGCTAAGAAAGGCGCTATCATCGAGCGCTCGCTTGGTATGTTGGCTCCAGTGAGATGGCATGAACCCTTTGGATTGGCATTGGTCGAGAGCCTATATTTTGGCGCACCAATATTTGGCACACCTTATGGGTCGCTGCCGGAGCTAGTAAATCAAAAAGGGCTTGGATATTTGTCGACGAGTAAGCGTGAATTGATAGCAGCTATGTGCGAGCGTGATTATAGAGATTCCTCACTTTGTCACGAGGTCGCTGTGACGACCTTCAATGCTGGGATAATGGCAGCGCGATATCTTGATGCCTATCAGAAAGTTATTGACGGAGAGCAGCTGCAGCCGCGTCCCCCTTGTACGGCGGGGACTGCCGGTACGTTGTTGCAATTAGCCCCGTGAAATCATCATTCAGCACAATGAATCAACCGCGAATCAGCGTTTTTCTTATAACTTTGAACGAAGCGGGGACCATCAGGGAAGTTATCAGTAGCGTTGCGGGGTTTGATGAGGTGGTTGTGGTGGATTCAGGGTCCACCGACGGCACTATCGACATCGCGCGGGAGCAGGGGGCCGTTGTTCATACCAGTGAATGGTTGGGGTATTCAAAACAAAAGGCGCTTGCTGCAAAGCTTTGTAAGCATGATTGGCTACTCAACATTGATGGCGATGAGGTTGTATCGCCATCATTAGTAGACGAGATAAAAGAAATTGTTCGTACTGATGTGGCCGCCGCTAACATACCAATTAACGATCTTATTTTAGGCGTTCCGCTAAGTAGGTTTTCTCGAAAGCGAAAGATTATTCGACTTTTTCGCCGCAGTGCGGCGAAATATCCTGAAGACAGGTCTGTTCACGAAAACCTGATCATCGTTGGCCCAATTAGGCAGGCGCGGTCAGAAATTGTCCACTACGGTTACAGCGATCCGAGCGTGTATTTCTCTAAGCAGGTCAACTACGCTCGGCTTAGAGCCGAGGACAAATACGCGGCGGGACGAAGAGGTAGCGTGTTAAAACTGTTACTCATCTTTCCCTTCACTTTTATAAAGGTACTTGTTTTTAGGGGGCTTCTTTTCTCGCGCTATCGCGGAGTTATTGTTGCGGTGGCAGAGGCGATGTACGCCTTTTTAAAAGAGGCATACCTCATCCGCTTATCTTTGGTTAACGGTAATGCCTAACGGTGGTGCCGAACGGCCTTGGGAGGAGCGAGCTTCTCAATGGCTTGTTATGCTTTTTCCGATAGCGCTTTTGACGTCGTTAGCGGTCAGTGAGATTTTATCTGTGCTTTCATTACTGCTCGCGGGCTATGCCGCGGCAGGAAGTCGTAGTAGGCCGAGCCTTTTAAACGCTACACCGATCGCGTGGTATCCAGTCGCCGCTGCTGGCGTTTTTTCGTTTTTTTGCTTATTGCCGCTTACGTCTGAAGGGCTTTTGTCGCCAGCTTTTCTCGACGAACTTAGGAGTTTGCGGTGGATACTTTTTTGGGTTGCCTTGCTGCTTATATTCCGTTGTGCGGGAAGCGCCTCGCATGGCGCTATGTTGAAAGTGTTATGTATCTCGATAGGCGTTTTGTCTGTTTATGGAATCGTGCAGTTTTGGTTTGGCATTGATTTTTCAGGACGGGAGGGTGGGCTCCATGTAAGCGGCGAGAGGTTTAGGGCATCAGGAACTTTTAGCTTGCCGCAGTCATACTCTGGGGTCGTCGGTATTTTGACCTTTTCACTTCTCCCGTTGGGTATTGCGTATCTGGTTGCTGGCCGTTCCCGTGGCTATTTGTGCTCAATGCTGACACCAGCTGCTGTTGCCCTTGGCATGGTCGGCGTTATTTGTAGCGGCACTAGGGGCGCTTATTTCGGCATGATGTGTACTTTCTTGATTGCACTTTTCATGCTGGTTTTGAACCACGAGTTGAGCCGTCGGGCTGCATTTTGGTTGTTGTGCTTATCGGTGGGAGTCGCCACTGTCTTCTTGTCTCAGCTAGACGCAGGGTTTGTCGAAAAGATGACGTTTAATAGCGACGAGCCTGACCAGTCGCTGATGATTCGGTTGCCGCTCTGGGATGCTTATATTGCAATGATCGGCGATAGGCCTTGGTTTGGTTATGGTGCTGGTATAAGTCCATCCTACTTGCCCGCTTATTATGAGCTGATTGGCGCTCCGGAGGCGGAGTTTATTGGCCACACCCACAACAACTACTTGCAGGCGTGGGTCGACGGTGGTCTGGGCGGGTTTATCGCTTATTTTATCCTGATTTTTTCTATGCTTTGGATTAGTTATCAACGAATAGTTCAGGCCATAAACCGCGAGTACATGCTTTTTTTTATAGGCTTATTTTTGGCCCAAGTATATTTCCATGTCTTTGGTCTTACCGAAAGTAACTTTATTGATATCAAGGTGAACCATGCGTTGATTTACATCTGGGCCTTGGTATTGGCAGGGGACGCTTGGGTTAGCTCTGATCCTCAATCATCTGCGCGAGGTAGTTAACAACGCGTCGAGCCTTTCGAGCACCATCTTTACTGAAATGGCGCGCATCAGCTCGCTGCCTTTGAGCCGCAATCCCCATCGGCGCTCTGCTGGGGGTATCCCTAAGGCGTCTAAACTGGTTGTGTAGACGTCAACGACGTTGTTCAGAGAAAGATAAGGCCCTGTGCGCTGTGGATTGCTATGTGCGTATAGTCCGATGACCGGCGTGCCTTGTGTTGTGGCCATGTGAAGCGTGCCCGAATCCGGGCCTATCACGACTTGGGCACGTCCGCAGATGGCGAGCAACTCTTGTAGCGTGGTTTGGCCGGCAACATTAACCACGCGGACTTTCGCCAGGCCACAGATCGCCTTGGCCATGCCGATATCACTATCGGCGGGGCTACCGGTAACCAACACGTCAAATCCTCTATCACCACAAAAATCAGCGACCTGTGCATATCGCTCTGGGAGCCAGTTTCGCTCAGGGTTACTCGCAGAGGGAGCAATCACTACGGCGCCTTTGTTCTGGGGGATGAGACTAACTGCTCTCTGCACCGCCGCATCGGAAACCGGAATATTCCAGCGTGCTTCAAACGGCTGAACATTCAGCGCATCGGCAAAGCCCCTGAAGACATCGAGAACATGAAAATCGACCTGATCTTCTATGCGCTCGTTGACCACGACACTGTGCAGCTCTTTGCTTTTTGTCTTTGGAAAACCGATCTTTCTTTTTGCGTTGACAATCCACGCCAGAGCATTGGCCCTGAGCGAGGTTTGCATATGCAGCAGTAGATCGAACTGCCCCAGTGGGACGAGGGTTTTTCGGACGTCCCGGTACGCCCTGATCCCGAGGCTCTTATTGAAAACGACAAACTGTATGCCCGGCAGACCTTTGAGTAATTCGTATTCCACGCGGCCGATGATCCAGGTGATACTCGCCGCGGGGTAGGCGGCCTGAATAGCCTGCACAATGGCTGTCACGTGGCAGACATCACCAATAGCCGACAGGCGAATGATGCAAATCGATTTTGGTGTGCATGTGGTATCTTTCATTGACGATCCCGACACAGTGCCTCTAAAAACCAAAGTCATTTCAGAGCGGTCGCCATGAAACCCACTATCGAGCGTGTAATACAACACCAGCGCGACCAGTGCATAGTGTACGACAGTTGTCTTGTGCAGGATGCCAAGGCGGCTCTATTTGATCCCCTGTTCTGGGGCGACAAAGCCTCTCACCATCGTGAGGGTCGCGGTGCGGTGTGGTTTTTGTCTGCTCCCGAGGGTCAATGGGTGTTGAAGCGGTATATGCGTGGGGGCATGATGCAACACCTTCTCACTGACGCTTATTTATTTACCGGCTTTACGCGCACACGCATGGTTCGGGAATTTAATCTGCTTTGTCAGATGCGCACCTTGGGACTGCCTGTGCCGACTCCGGTGGCTGCTTATGCAGTGAAAGTAGGGCCGTTTTTTTACCGGGGCAGTTTGATCACCGAGCGCATTACCGAAAGTGCCTCCCTGGCGTCCCTGGTCATCGAGGGCGCCATGTCAGAGGAGTGCTGGCTGTCGGTGGGGAGCACGATTGCTGAATTTCATCGGGCTGGAGTTTTTCATCACGACTTGAACGTAACCAATGTGCTCAATAGACAAGACCAGTGGTTTCTCATCGATTTCGATAAGTGTCGATTTATGTCGACTACATCGGCGGGCACATGGCGGCGTGCCAACCTTCAACGCTTTCAGCGATCACTGTGCAAAATAAGCCCCGAAAGTGCAAACCCTGAGAGCCCCGCCTGGAAATCCCTCATGCGGGGTTATGAAACGGAATTCGCTCGTTAAAAGCTAGCTGCAGGGTTGAGCCCATCGCAGGTCCAAGTTAACCGTGGAGAGATACGTGCTGGCTAGTCGACCAGCTTGCTAATGTGATCGCGATAGAGCTGAATTCTGTCCGGAAGTTTATCGACGGCGCGTTTGGCAGAGGCTTCCAGCTGGTGGCGCCATTCCTTGTCGGTTGATAGCTTTTGCCACAGCGAGGCCAGTTCGTCCTCCCGGGCGGCGATGGCGATGGCGTTGTTCTCTGACAAATAATCTACCGCGGTCTCCTGGGTGTGAGTATGAGGTCCAGTGATGACTGCCTTGCCGAGCATCGCCGGCTCCATCACGTTATGGCCGCCTACGGGGACAAGCGACCCACCGACAAAAACAAACTCGCTTTGTGCACAAAAGCCTGCCACCTCGCCGATAGTGTCGACGATGTAAACGTCGATCAGATTGGGGGGGGTGGGTGACTCACTTCGCCGGTGACAAATGAGCCCTTTCTCCGATAATTCCTTGGCAATACTTGCCGCTCTTGGGGGGTGCCTTGGAATAATGACGAGCAGGTTGGCTTTGCCTGCGGCCATCCAGGCGCGGGCAATTTTTTGCTCTTCGTCATGGTGGGTTGAGATGGCCAGTGAATAGGGCGTCGATAGCAGTGGACTGGTCGGCAGCTCTGCATTCGCCGGGCGCGATAGCTTGATGTCACCGACAGTACTGATGCGCTTCTCCGGGCAACCGAGGGCGATAAACCGTTGCTGATCAATCGGCTCTCTGGCCCACACATAAGTAACCTGAGCCAGTGCCTGTCGATAGAGCTGCCTGATAAGGCGCGGTGATGCCGCCGTCTTGTGACCGACCCGACCGTTGATAATGTAGATTCCGATGCTGCGTCGGTGAGCGGCGGCGAATAGCCTAGGCCATAGCTCGGTCTCAATGACGAAAAGGGCACGCGGTTGATAGTGTGATAGCAGCCGGTTTACCGCCCAGCCAAAATCAAGTGGACAAAAATGGACTTGGACGTCGGCGCTAAGCTGCTTTTTTGCCAGCCGAAATGCCTCGGGGGTATTGCAGGTGAGCAGCACACCTTTGCTGCTAAAGGCGGTGATAAGAGGCAGTGCCAGTTGGACTTCGCCAATTGATGCGGCATGAAACCACAGCCTGGTGTTGGCCGGGCTTCTCCTAAAACAACCAAAGCGTTCTCTAATATAAGCGAAACCACCCCCCCTCCGTTTGGCGTCAATCAGCGTTAACAGAAGTAGAAGCGGTGATAGCAGGTGCAACAGCAGGTCGTAGAGTAACAACCCGCCTCGTCTAGTTGGTTGGGTATTTGACAAGGGCCTTACCCAAATGTGCCGCCGTGGGGCGGCCGCGGCAGAACTATCGGCAGGCTCAGCAAACGCTTGGGCGCGATGACCGCGGCAGACATGTTTAGGGTGACGCGGCGCCGCCCCCTGCAGTGGGCGCGGGTGGTGGCACGAGTGCGCTGTTGAGCATCGCGACATCATCTGGTGACAGTGACCCTGCGTTTTCTTTCAGTTTCAACAGGCTGATGACGTAGTCATAGCGGGCGTTTGCGTAGTCCCTAAGAGAGGTATAGAGCAAGTTTTGTGCATTGAGGACATCAACGATATTACGTGTACCTACCTCATACCCTGCCTCGGTAGCGTCTAGTGCGCTTTCCGCGGAGCGAATCGATTGCTTGCGCGCCTTGACCCGCGCTGAATTAGAGGCAACGGTCATGTGCAAAGAGCGTGCATTGGTAATCGTTGTTCTCTCGAGGTTAATACGCGACTCCATCGCCGCTACGTGTTGCTGAGCTGACTGGCGTCTTTGGGCGTGTAACCTACCCCCTAAGAATAACGGCATATCAACCCGAACCTGCCACACTTCCCGCTGATCGTCGGATTGGGGTTGAACGAGGAAGATAGGTGTGGGATCGGCGGTTCGCGTACCCTCGGTCTCGGTATCTGAGTATTGATAGGAGGCGGTAACGGTTGGCGCATGCTGGGACGCACTGGCTTTGGCCGATTGGCGAGCGGATTCTTCAGCATATCGAGCCGCCGCAAGATCGTAGTTGTTATCGAGCGCCATCTTGACCCACTCAGCCCTGTCTGCAGGTGTTGGCGGGTTGGCCTCAAACTCCTCGCTCAGCAAGTACAAGGAGCCGTGATCCTGACCTGTCAGGATCGAGAGCCGCTCTTTGGCTACCGCCACGTTGTTCTCTTCGACGATACGCTGGACTTCGGCTAAATCCCTCGCCGCCTCCGACTCATAGACGTCGGTAATGGCAATCAGGCCCACTTCAAATCGCTGCTGGGTTTGCTCGAGTTGCCGACTGAAGGCGCGTTCGGCAGCCTCAGCAGCGGCAAGATTGTCCTGGGCCCGCAAAACTCCGAGGTAGCCCTCGACGGTCCGAACAATTAAATTTTGTGTCGCAGAGGCAAATTCCGCTTCTGCTTGCTTACTGAACTCCTGACCTGCGCGCAGGCTGTACCACGCACCGAGATCAAACAGGGGTTGGGCCAGCGCAAAATCCCACCCATCAGTTTTTACATCGGTTCTGTTATAGCCATCATCAATCGTGGGCTGTCCGGCGGGGGTGAACCCAACGATCTGCCGGCTTACCGATTCGGCGTCCGTCCCCGTGATGCCATATCCCGCCCGCACTTGCGGCAGTAGCGCGGACAACGCCACATTCTTATTCTCAACGTTTGCAAGAAACTGCGCCTCCTGCGCTTTGAGCTGCGCATCATTTTCGAGCGCCAACTCATAGATATCCAGTAACGTCTCTGCGCTTACCGAGAGCGCAGAACAAGAAAACGTAAGGGCTGTTAGTGCGATTCCCCAGGGTTTCAGGTACTTGCGGGGCATAGTGGGCTCCTTGGAACAGCGTGCAAAAAACCCGATAGAGTATACAGCCTGCACACCTGAAAATGCTCGTGATATTTTGGACTGCTAAGGGGCCTCGGTGTTGTTACACTCACAGGAGCATGGGGAGGAAAGACCATGGCCTACTCGGCCAGTGACTTTGAGTCGCGATACAGCGTAAATCTGGGTGATCTTCACAGTATCTGTGAGGCGAACTACTTGCGCCTGACGAAAGTCTTTCCTGGCTACGAAAACGTCAACCGCACGGAAGTGGTGTCAGGCGCACTTTCCATAACAATCGACGTCGTTGAACGTTGCCGTTACACCACGACACTGAGACTGATGCAGCGTGGCCCTGCGGGCTTGCCGAGAGCGGGAATTCGCCTCGATGTCAGGCTCTATCACGACGCCAAAATGGCCGAGGTTGTCGCGCTGCAACGACACAACCAGTTAAAAGGGCGATACGAGTATCCCAACCCCGCGATGTATCAACGTGACGAGAAGCTTCAGCAGAACCGGTATGTCGCAGAGATACTCGCCATTATTTTAGCGTCGGGATATGTGCCCGAGCCGACATGCCTATCTGCTATTGATGACTTCTGACGCCGTGTCCCGCGACCCAGTAGCATTATCGATTGAAGGTGCTGTCCGCCTTCTGCAGATCTCCGACACTCACTTGGGTGCCTCAGACGGAGACGCACTTCTGGGCATCAATACGGACCAGTCGTTACAGGCGGTGCTCTCCTTGGCGGCATCTGATGGGCGACTAGCAGATCTGTTGCTGGTAACGGGTGACATCGCTGCGGATGGTGACGCAGCAGCCTATCAGCGGCTCGAGCATTATCTTGAGGGCTTCACCGCGGTTGATGGCCCGCCTGCTTTCTGGCTGCCGGGTAATCACGACAGCCCCGATGTTTCGACTCGGTACCCGATGCGATTTGTCAGGGCGATTGAGGCGGGGGCTTGGCACATTGTGATGTTGCACTCACAGCAGCCGGGCAAGGTTGGCGGTTTTCTGAGCGACGAGGAGCTCGCCATCCTCAACTCGGCGGTGGCGCGAGCCAATCGCGAAGCCAGGCATTTGCTGGTGGCGCTTCATCATCCGTTACAGCCTATCGGCTGTGATTGGCTGGATGAACAGCGGGTCGCGAACGCCGAACGGCTTTTATCAGCCGTAGCTGACTGTAACAAGTCAGTAGTAGTGGTGTCGGGCCATGTCCATCAGGCAACCGATCAGGTTTTTGACAAGGTTCGCCTGTTAACCGCGCCCTCAACCTGCGTACAGTTCGCGCCGAATCAGGTAGAGTTCAAAGTCGACCAGGTTGGTCCGGGCTATCGTTGGTTAGAGCTGTTGCCAAATGGCGAGGTGTTAACAGATATTTGTCGAGTGGACGCTCGATTGTTTCCCGCGAACACAGAACGACAGGGTTATCAGTAGTCGTAACAACGATAGCGGTCGCCCTAAAGGCATA
>Ga0255764_10002607_pt1 | contig 14656 bp, 22 predicted proteins | sample 071ome_30_FD_179964 | JGI IMG/M metagenome (GOLD analysis project Ga0255764, IMG submission 179964) | Coastal salt marsh microbial communities from the Groves Creek Marsh, Skidaway Island, Georgia - 071406AT metaG (version 2) | ecosystem: Environmental > Aquatic > Marine > Intertidal zone >... | reverse complement strand
TCGACGATGCATTTTTTAAAGATGTATCAGGCTCGGTGCTAATGACAGCACAAGAAACAGCACAAGCGAAACAAGATTTGGCTGACGCAATGGCGGCCTATAAGGCTGTTCCAAATGTGGTATGGGACGCAATGAAATCAAATGATGACTTTATTGCAAATTTTAAAATTTGGATTAACACAAATATTAGACAGGGTAAACTAGCAGGCGACCCAGGTGAATTCTTAAATGGATTTATTGATTGGTATAGAGAAAGAGTACAGGCAGAAATTGCTAAACTAAAAAATCAAGACCCAGAAAAGCCAGCAGTAAAAAATAGAATGGCAAAAATTGACAGCAATATGAATTTTATTAATCGTAATAGAAAAGGCTTGTCAGGCATTATTAATTTTATGAAAGAAATTACAGCATTAAAAACACTTTTTATTAGCAAACTAAACAACATCGAAAGCATAGCACATTTTTACAAAACAGCAGATGGCTATGAAGCAGGTTCTCCGGAAGGCTACGTAGCCATCGACCATGTAGGTGGTGCGGTTAAGATAGTTGACAGACTTGAGTTTAGTCGTAGAAACTTTACCACACCTAAGGACTTTGGTTAATGAGCAATTTTAAATTTTTAGACTACGTTACAGAAGGCAAGATGATCCGTAATAGTGACGGAGTTACACGCATGAGTTTTACTGATGCAAGTGATCTTGTTTTATTATATTTTCTAGCATTACAGGTTATGCGTTACTATCCTGTTTCTAATCGCTTTGTTAAAACTTATGCAACAGAAACACTAAAATGGAATAACTGGGACTACTTTAGAAGTAGTGGCAACGACTTATATTGTTTACTAAACATTGTTGATGGAGACAAAGACATTATTAAAAAAATGCGAGATCCTATGTCAGCATTGCGTTTAAGAAATAAAACAAGTTTACCACAACTAAATGTTAAAAGACTATTACGTGCAATGGCTAATGGTGAAAGACCAAATGCTAACGATAGTAGTTCTTTGATGAGATTAGATAGTAGTTTACAAAACGGAATGCAAAATTATAGCACATTAAGAAGAAAAGTTTCTACATTTAACACACTTTCATCACAAGAGAAAAAAGATGTAGTTACAAAGATTGAATACGCATTAAAAGCAAGAGGAAGAAACGCAGATATTATTGATTATTATATTTTGTTTGTTAGTGATTACGATCTAGAATCAAAACGTGTTAAGGATAGAGAACCAAGCGTATCACTTAAAGATCCTGACGAAGTAGTTCAAGCAGATACGAAAGATATACAGATGCTAAGATTGTTAGGTGTTCCTAACAAAGACTTGCCTTTTGCATACAAAGTATTAAGTTTAACAAGCAGAGGTTTGCCAATACCAAGTCGCTTTGCAAAAGCGTATCAACCTATTATGCAAATAGTAGATGACATAGTAAAAGCAGGTCCTGGCTATGTAAACCTATTAAAGCAGGTACATAATAGGGCAAAAAGAGCAAAAAATTAACCATTTCGCTCGGTTTTTCCAAAAAAGACTAAATAATATTACGATGCCCATTGAGCATGGGATCGCCATTAACGAGTAAAAAAGGAGAACTAAAATGGCTGGAATATCAAAAGCAAACTCAGAACTATATACTAGAGGTGCGTTATTTTCAAATGACCAACTAGCAGTATATAAAATTACACCAACAACTGCATTAACTGCTGACTCAGAGTCAAGCAATGTTATCACTGAAGGAACTATCCGTGCAGTGGCTAACGAAGTAGGTGCGTACATGTTTGAAGCGGCTTCAGACGGTACTTACGCTGTTGTTGTTGTTGACAACCACGCACTTGACGCTACATCTGTAGACGCAAGAGTAACTGCTGTATTAGGTGAATCAGTAACGGTTGCTAAACAAACTACAACTATCGGTCTATAATTTATTATAGATTTAATAGTCTTAAAAGGGCGTCACTTTGTAGGCGCCCTTTTTTTATGACCGGTAAATATTATCATGAGAATAGTGATCAAAACATTAGTCGATGTGACAAAAACCGGAGTTCGCCGTAAAGAACAGGGTGATGCTGTAAAGTTAGCACAGCAGAGCAACTTTCAAACACTTCAACAGATTATTAATATTAGAAGTTTGATAGAAGAAAATGCCGACCCTAGCGTTGAAACTACAAAAGTAGACGGACAATTTGGTAGCAAATTTAAGGGTGAACACAAGGTATGGACATACGAATTTACCATTGACCGCCCTGAGGTATTCAACGATGGTACAGATCCTATTGGTCTTTTAAAAGAAGACTTTGAAAAAATCCCCGTTATTGGTGCTCTAACAGAAACCATTGAAAAACCATTGAGTTTTGTGGTTAATGACAAGAATAAAACCAATATTACCTTTGAGTTTTTTGATAAATAAAAATAGAAGGCACACATAATCATATATAATTTAGGCGTTGTAAATAGGCTCTTGTTTAGATAAACATGCCCGGAGCGGGTTTAACGGAGATAAAAAGATGGCAACTGCCTCAGATATAGAAAAAGAAAATTTAGAAGCACACGTTGAATTGTGTCAGCACAGATACGAGAACCTAGAATCTCGTTTAAAAAATGTTGAAAACAAGATTGAACATATCCACGAAGATATGGCTAAGTCACACTCATCTTTAATCAAAGTAATCATTGGTACATCAGGTACGGTGATAGCAGGACTGCTATCCACGCTCGTAGTTATTCTCATTAATATGAACTAAACTAAATACTAACATGTTGTTAGTAGAAATATTCGATACAATCGCCGAGAAACAAATTTGGGGACGAACAGGTAAAAAACTAGTTCGCAAATATCGTTGTGTGGGCGGAAAACGTGCAGGACGTATTGTTGCCAAACCACAACAATGTTTTGCGGCTCCAAACATCCAAGCAAAAATGCGTATGAAGTTCTTACGCAAAAAACAAGGTGCTAGAATGATGCGTAAAGCAATGAGAACAAAACGCACAAATCCTGCATCTAGAGCATTGAAGACGTTGAACAGACGATGAAAGCATTAGAGTTTATAACAGAAGCACAAGCAAAATACATTTTTGGTCGCGGAGGCGGCAAAGGTGGAACACACAAAGGAAAAGTTACTAGAAAGTTTCGTTGTGCCAGTGGTCCACGTAAAGGTCGTATCGTTGCAAAGATGTCAACTTGTCATGCTCCTATAGATACAAAAGCAAAAGCAAGGATGACGGTTACCAGAGCAAGAGCCCCTAAAAAAGCGGCTTGGCACGCTAAAATAACTAAAAAAAGTTCAGGAATTAGCCAAGCAGTTCGTAGAAAGAATCAAGCGATGATTAAAGGAAAAAGAAGATAGCATAATGCGTATTAATGATTTTGACACCAAGCATGATGAATTTAAAAAAGTAATTTTAAATCATGATCTTACCGAACAACAATTAGACGAAATTCTTCCGTTGGTTGGTATAGCCGCCGGTGCGTTAGCAAGAGGTGCCGCCATGGCAGGTGGTGCGGCTCTTAGGGGAGTAGGACGAGCGGCCGCTTCTGGCGTTGGTGCATTAGCAAGAGGAGCAAGTAATGCCGCGGCGGGTGTAGCAAGAGGAGCAAGTAAACTTTCATCTAAACTTGGACAAGCAGGACAAACAATTGGTAAACAAGCAGTTCGCAAAGGACAGCAATCAGTCGGCAATGCACTAAAACAAAAATTTAAACAGGCGGTGGCAGGTTCCGGTTCTGGAGGTGGTGGATCACAAGGTACGCAAGGTACACAAGGTACAACACAACAGCAACAACAAGCAAATACTCCAATGGATCCAAATGCTTCTGTGGAAGTATCAGTAGGTTCGGAGTTTGAACTACCAGATCCTACAAATCCTAGAAAAACTATACCACACGTTGTTAAAAAGGTAGGCACACAGGATATCGAGTTGGAACCAAAACAAAAGAAACCTGGCATTCCTACAAACGTTAAGTTTGCCAAAAAAGACATAACAGGCTAAAAGGTCTTGCATAAACACTATATTAGTGTTATAATAATCAAATGAAACCCGATGTAAAAAAACTAGTCGATCTCTTCGCAGATACAGCGACTCGCGTAAAACTCGAACTTAAAGCAAAAGGGTTCGTGTTGCCTGTTGCCCATAATGGGGGCATCAAGTTTAAACATCTATGGCTCAAACGTAATGATTACGGATTATATGATATCCGTAACCTACACAATCCAAAAATAGTATATCATAAAGACGTAGGTGCCCATAAACTAGCAATGGCTATTGTAATATATGATGGTTTTAGGGTTAAATTTAACCTAACTGAAATACAAAAACTCGATAATTTATACCTCCATCACGCAAATAACATAACTATATACAACTACCATATTAGTGCGGCACAAAAGCGTGGTGACGACGTTAAAGAAGGTATTATACGATCTCGTATAGATCAACATGAATATGCGTTAAATAGCATTAGGAAAAGCATTAATCATGTGTTAGATACGGCAGAAAAACTGCTATTTGAAAATAAATAACAATGTTATTAGGGGAAACAATATGAAAACAACAGATTTTATGAACAACGTTACGGTCGAAGGTCTTAATGCACAATTACGTAAGACTTACGGAATTTCAGTTGATGTTGCAAAATACAGCAAAGATCAATTAGAAGATTACAGCAAAAAAATTGAAGCAAAATTAATTAACTTTGAAAAGTCAAATAATTTTAATGAGTCAACAACAAATGAAAATTATCAAAAGACACTTTTGATTAAAAAGATTGTTGAAGCGGCCATGAACCAATACATCGAAACTCCCCTAGCACTCGATGACGTTGAAGAAGATATTGAAACCGTAACTGATGAAGATGCAGATATTACACGTGACTTTGCAGATGATGTTGAAGAAGTTACAGAAGGTGATAACATATATCATCCTTGCACTAAATCATTTAAGCATGATAAATTTGGTGAAGGTGAAGTTCTAGATGGTGAACATACATTAGCCGAAGATGGAACGGTTACACACTACGATGCTAAATTTACAAAAGAAGATGGTACTCCTTTTATTGTTAGAAATATCCCCGTTGCTAACATGAAAGAATGTGTAATTGTAGAACACAGCCATACTCCTAAGAAAAAGAAAGTTAAAAAAGAAGACGTTGAACAAGTTGAAAAAGTAATCAACGAAGGCGAAGAAGATAAAGCGGCACTAGTAATGGCGGCTAAGGATATGGTAGATAGATTTACATCATTCTTAGAAGACGTTGCTGAAATGAGTGCTGAAGGTATGCTTGACATTCAAGATCAAATTAGAGATGAATTAGGTCAAGAACAAGCAGAAGCATTTGCACAAGTTGTTGCTCCTGCATTAGAAGCAACTATGGAAAATTTAAAATCAAGCAGAGAAGCATTGACACAAGGTGTTGGAATTATTACAGGCGAAGAATCACCTGTTGACACTATTGGTGCAGAACCAGAAGGCGATATCGAAGAGCCAGTTGATGCAGAAGTACCAGCAGAAGAACCAATGGACGCTGAAGTACCTGCTGATGACTTTGGCGCAAGTGATGCCGCAACAGGTGGAACAGAACCTGCAGGCAGAGAAAAGCGTGAAAGTTATACACCAAAGAAAAAACCAATTGCTGAGTCAGTACGCATTATCAACACCTTAAGCAAATAAGGAGAAGTTGATGCGTTTTTACGAAATCTCAGATAATCCAGTTGACGATCTAGTAATTGTTTTACGCAATCAAATCAAGAGAGCAAACACGGAAGGTTCATCTGCTGAATTAAGTTGGCAGGCGATATCAAGTCTTATGTCTGACATGGGACATGGTGAATATAGTTACGACTCGTTCAAATCTGAATACGATAGCAATCCTGAATTAAAATCAATTGTGAAAAACTTTAATGCGGACGGTATTGTTTTAAACACTCGCATTGACAAACCTGAACAAGGAAGTGATGGTGAAGTTGATGATTCTCAGAAGAGTGTAAATGCAATGGCAAAACGAGCAACAAATAAACGTTTTTAACTTGACTTTGTGTTGCTTTATAGTATATAATTAATAATATTAAAATGAGATTCAAATAATGAGCAATATCGCACCTCCACCTTATGTGGAAAAATATCAATATCATACGGTCAAGCAGATTAACCTAGATGGTAAAAGATTATACGAAGCACCCGATGGTACTAAAACACCAAGCGTAACAACTATCCTTTCTAAAACAAAGGACATGACCCATTTGAATGAATGGAAAAAACGTGTTGGTGAAGAAAATGCAAAACGAATTACTACAGAAGCCGCAGGTGTTGGTACAGCAATGCACAACAATCTAGAACGTTTTCTTATTGGAGAAGAACGCAAGCCTGGAAATAATCTAGTACACGTACAAGCAAATAAAATGGCCGACGAAATTATTAAAAATGCCCTTTGCGATGTAGATGAAATATGGGGCATTGAACAAGCACTTTATTTTCCGGAGTTATATTCAGGTACAACTGACCTTGTAGGAGTTTATAAAGGCAAGCCTGCTATTATGGACTTTAAACAAACTAATAAACCTAAAAAAGAAGAATGGGTTGAAGATTATTATATGCAATTAGTTGCGTATGCATTAGCACATAACGAAGTATATGGTACTAGTATTAATGAAGGCCATGTGTTTATGTGCAGTAGAGCGTGTGAGTATCAACAATTTGATTTAACTCCTGATAAGTTTGACTATTGGACTACTAAATGGCTGGATAGGGTCGAGGACTACTACAAGGATTATCATAAATAGTAGTATAAAGTTAAAGGAGATTAAAAGTGGCAGTTGTCCAGATATCAAAGATTCAGCACAGAAGGGGTAAAGTAACCGGATCAGGTGTTCCGCAGTTAGCGTCTGCTGAAATAGGCTGGGCGGTGGATACGCAACAACTTTACATAGGTAACGGTGCGGTAAGCGAAGGCGCTCCGTATGTAGGTAATACAGAAATCCTTACAGAGCATTCAAATTTATTCACGCTTTTAAATCAATACGAATATAAAGGTACTACAGACGCGGCAAAGAAAACAGGCGAGTTTGTTAATAGTCCTACAACAAGAAGTATTCAACAAAGACTAGATGACTTTGTTTCAGTTAAATCATTTGGTGCAAAAGGCACAGGTGATGTAGATGACACTGAAGCATTACAACGTGCTATTGATGAGTTATTCATTAATGTGTCTGACAAAGATGATCCTAGATCAAGAGTAGCATTAAAAATTGATGCAGGTGAATATAAAATTACAAACACTTTATACATTCCACCATATGCAAATTTAATCGGTGATGGTAAAAATAAAACAATTATTAAATTACATCCTAATCCAAATGAAGTTACACCTATTGCTAAACCTATGTTCGCAACCGTTGACGGAAGATCTTTAGCAGGTACTTACATTACATACAGCAACATTCAGAATGCTACAAGACCGCAGAACATTACTATTTCAGGAATAACGTTTGAAGTTGATTCACTAGTAACAACACACGATGCTATTGCAAAACTAGATTGTATGACAGAAAGTTTAATTCATAATTGTAAGTTTAAAAATCACTGGGACAAACTAGATGGCTTTACATCACAATCAGGTATTCACATTAGAGGACTTGGTGCTACTACATCCGAACACGTTATAATTGATGATTGCGAATTCGAAAGATTAGACGTTGCTATTCATAGTGATCACGATGTAAGATCATTTAATATTGCTAATTCATATTTTCATTTTTTACAGGTCGGTATACAACTAGGTAAAAATAGTGTAGGTACTGGAGCACAATCACAAGGTCCTAGACATTTTAAAATTGCTCATAATACATTTGATAAAATTAATGACTTTGGTATTGCTGTTTACAAAAAAACAACAGCACCACAAACTTCACCATACGGTCATACATCAGTAGGAAATAACTTTTTAGATGTTGCAAATAATATGAACGGACAAAATAGTCCGCAAACATCTGTAATTAAATTTGAAGAAACATTGTGTGAGTCAATAGGCGATAACTTTGAAAGAGAAGCATTCATTAATACATCCAACCTACTTGAAACACCTTTTAAACCTAATGTTGATGGATATCACCAAACTAAATCTCGTGTTAATAGTACAGAAATTTCTGAACGTGATTCTTTTGGAACATTTACAAAGATTCCATTTACAAAAGATAAAACTGCATACGTTGATTATTTGCTAGTTAAAGATGCAACCAAAGCAACAACTAGAAGTGGTAGATTAACTATTGCGGTTAGGGACGGATCCAATATTTCAGTAACCGATTCTTACACACATACAGGTAGTGAAGACGGAGGTGTTGACTTTACAGCAATACTTGATGATTTAGATTCTACCGTTGGAAGTGAAACCGTTAAAATACAATATCGTAATCCAATTGGAAATGGTAATGGTACATTAACATATTCGATTACATACTTTGCGTAAAAATTATAGTAATAATAGATGAACTTTATTGATGCTAGTACTGATTCTAGAATTTCTCAATGGAGAGAATTTAGAACACAACTAGAGGTTAGTAAAGACCCATGGCAGGACACACAAGATCTTTGGAACCGTGCTCCGGTCATTGGCAGAGGATTAGATCCGTGGAATTCTCAACTATGGCCAACTCCGTGGGAACTAATAAAAGAAAACCGGTATTGTCCCGTAGGAATACCCCTTATGATGGGTTGGACTATGAAATTAACTACTAGGTTTTCTGATATACCTATTTTGATAAAAATATGTATAGACCATACGCAACAAAGATATTATAATTTATGTTACGTTGGTGATAAAGTTCTAAACTATAACGATAAGGTAGTTAACGAATTAGAACTAACGGATAACTTGTCTGTTCAATTTCAACAAGAACTTATACAAGCAAGTTAAATACAGAACAAATTATTTTTTATATATGAAGGCAGAGCAGAAATGACGCAAGAAATTTTAATCACCAAACGAAACGGAGAGAAAGAGAGACTGAATCTCGATAAAATCCACTTCGTTGTTGAACAAGCATGTGAAGATCTAGCAGGCGTAAGTGCTTCACAAATTGAGATGAACGCCGACTTACAATTTGTCGACGGAATGACAACACAACAAATTCAAGAAGTATTAATTAAAAGTGCAAACGATTTGATTAGTTTAGAAAATCCTAACTATCAGTTTGCCGCGGCACGTTTATTGTTGTACGGATTGCAAAAACAAGTTTACGGAAGATATGAACACATTTCTTTAGTTAATATTATTGATAAAAATATTGAACGTGGTGTATATGACCCTGCTATTAAACAAAAATACACACAAACAGAACTAAAGAAAATGAACACGTGGATTAAACACGATCGTAATGAAGACTTTACCTATGCTGGTTTGCGTCAAGTAGTAGATAAGTATTTGTGTCAGGATCGTTCAAGTGGACAGATTTATGAAACTCCGCAGTTCATGTACATGATGATTGCGGCAACATTGTTTGCTGACTATCCAAAGGAGACACGTCTAACCTACGTGAAAAAATATTATGATGCGACCTCACTTTTTAAGATCAACATACCAACCCCTGTCATGGCTGGAGTGCGTACTCCTATTCGTCAGTTTGCCTCTTGTGTTCTTGTTGATGTTGACGATACTCTTCCTAGCATCTTTAGCAGTAATAGTGCGATCGGTTACTACATTGCTCAAAGGGCAGGAATTGGAATCAATGCGGGACGAGTACGAGCGATCAATTCGAGAATCAGAGGCGGAGAAGTAGCACACACTGGTGTTGTTCCCTTCTTGAAAGTTTACGAAGCAACCGTAAGAAGTTGTACACAAAACGGTGTACGTGGCGGAAGTGCTACTACACATTTCCCATTGTGGCACTATGAAATTGAAGACATCCTAGTTTTAAAAAATAACAAAGGTACAGATGATAATCGTGTACGTAAACTAGACTATTCAATTCAAATCAATAAACTATTTTACGAGCGTTTGTTGTCTAATGGAACTATTACTCTTTTCTCGCCACACGAAGTGCCTGAAGTATATGATGCATTTTATTCGGGAGATAATGATAAGTTTCAAAAATTATATGAGGCCGCAGAACGTAAAACATCAATTCGCAAGAAAACAATTAAGGCAATGGAATTATTTTCAGCATTGTTAAAAGAACGTGCAGAAACAGGACGTATCTATATTATGAATGTTGATCATTGTAATAGTCATAGTTCATTTAAAGATCCTGTCTTTATGAGTAACCTATGTCAGGAAATTACATTACCAACTAAACCAATTCAACATATTGATGACGAAGACGGAGAGATTGCATTATGTATTCTTTCTGCTATAAACGTAGGCTTAATTAATCATTTAGAGGAATTAGAACCGCTGTGTGATTTGGCCGTTAGAGCACTTGAGGAAATCATTGAGTATCAAGGGTATCCAGTCAAGGCGGCAGAACTATCTACCAAGGCTCGACGCTCATTAGGTATTGGCTATATCGGACTAGCACATTACCTAGCCAAAAACAAGGTCAAGTATGCCGATAAAGAAGCATGGAAACTTGTACACGATCTAACTGAAAGTTTCCAATATTACTTGTTAAAAGCAAGTAACAATCTAGCAAGAGAAAGAGGTGCGTGTGAACATTTTAATCGTACAAAGTATGCTGATGGTATTTTACCTATCGATACTTACAAAAAAGATTTAGATAGCATCGTACCTAACAAGTTAAACAATGATTGGGAAGATCTTAGAAAATCTATCAAGGAATTCGGACTCCGTCACTCGACATTGTCCGCACAGATGCCATCGGAGAGCAGTTCCGTTGTGTCAAATGCAACAAATGGAATCGAACCACCTAGAGGGTTCTTGTCCGTTAAGAAGTCAAAGAAAGGACCTCTTAAGCAGATTGTTCCAGGCTATCAGCAACTAAAAAACTTCTATACATTACTTTGGGATATGCAAGGTAACGAAGGATATATTAACATTGTTGCGGCTATGCAAAAATTCTTTGACCAAGCCATTTCAGGCAATTGGTCATATAATCCACTACAATATGAAAACAATGAAGTACCAATGAGTGTAATGATGAAAGATTTGTTAACTACATACAAGTTAGGTTGGAAGACATCATACTATCAAAACACTTATGATTTTAAAGGCGAAGAGGATAACATTCAACCAGAAGGTTTGGAAGATACAAAGGTTGACAATCAAGCCAAAGATGTTATACTTGAGACTAATGGTGTGAACGGTGTGAACGGCCACGTAAATGGTACTAACGGTGTCGAACAAGGAGTTGAAGACGACGCTTGTGATGCGTGTGCAATATAATATGGTTTATGACAAAGGAAAAATCTACTAAAAAACAAATTACTAAAAAAGGTAACGATAAGAGAATGGACAGAAAAAAAACGGTGTTCAACCGTAAGAAGGTTGATTTCACGAAACAATATATGTTTTTTGGCGAGGACCAAAACACACAAAGGTATGATACTTTTAGGTACCCAGAGTATGATAAACTTAATCAAACAATGCTTGGATACTTTTGGCGTCCTGAGGAAGTTAGTTTACAAAAGGATAGAGGAGACTATCAAGAGTTCCGTCCTGAGCAAAAACATATCTTTACAAGTAATTTAAAATATCAAACACTACTTGATAGTGTGCAAGGTCGCGGACCTTGTTTGGCATTCTTACCTTATTGCTCTTTACCAGAACTAGAAGGTTGTATTATTACTTGGGATTTCTTTGAAACTATTCACTCACGTTCATATACACACATTATGAAAAACGTGTATCCAGATCCTACAGAAGTATTTGATACTATTTTAGATGACGAAAAAATTATTGAACGTGCAATTAGTGTAACCAAACACTATGATGCTTTTTATGATCTTGCCAACGAATACTTTAACAAAGGTAAAGGCAACATCTATGATGTTAAGAAAGCATTATACAAAGCAATGATGACCGTAAACATTCTTGAAGGATTGCGTTTTTACGTTTCATTTGCTTGTACATTTGCGTTCGGAGAATTAAAAATGATGGAAGGATCTGCAAAGATTATTTCATTGATTGCTAGAGATGAAGCAACACACTTAAATTTGTCAACACACATTATTAAACATTGGATGAAGGGCAACGACGATCCTGATATGAAAAAGATCGCAGTTGAACTTGAAGATGAAGTTTACGACCTATGGCGTAATTGCGTTGACGAAGAAAAGAAATGGGCAGACTATTTGTTTAAAGATGGTTCAATGATTGGATTAAATGCTAATCTACTTCATGCTTATGTTGAGTTTATTGCAAACAAAAGACTTAAAGCACTAGGACTAAAAACAATTTATGATCGCCCGCTTAATGCTAACCCATTACCTTGGACACAACACTGGTTATCTAGTGCTGGTCTACAAGTTGCTCCACAAGAAACTGAAGTTGAAAGTTACATTGTTGGCGGCGTTAAACAAGACATTGAAGAAGATACATTTAAAGGATTTCAATTATGATCGAAATATACGGAAAACCAATGTGTCCTTTCTGCGACAAAGCAAAAGCACTTTGCGAAGTTCGTGGATTTGATTACACATACAAAAGTTTAGGAGCAGACTATTCCAGAGAAGAACTAATGGAAATGTTCCCTGGTGCTAGAACGGTACCACAAATTAAAGTTAACGGTAAAACAATCGGCGGCTATGATGCATTTACAAAGTATCTAGACGAAACAGGATATAACGGAACAGGACACACATTATAATGTTAATTAATACACCACACAAAATAGGCGACATAGTTACACTTAAACTTTTTTCAGGCGAAGAATTAGTTGGAAAACTAACAGAAGAAACAAATACTCTTGTTAAAATTAAAACACCATTAACACTAGTAATGTCACAACAAGGACTAGGGTTACAACAATATCTATTTACGGTTGATCCTGATGTTCCTTTACCAATAGAACGATCAGCACTTGTAACAATTACAAAAACACACGATCAGTTCGCAAAGGTTTATCAAGAAAGAACATCTGGGTTGGTAACTGCTCCAGCAGGAATGGACAAAGTAATAAAGACTCCTAACTAGGAGAGTCCTGTGAAAGTTGTAAGAGGTTGGCACTTTCCAGATAAAGATAATCTTTTATCGAAACAGGTAAAAGGCGATTATCCGCAATCAGAATATCAACAAGAAGCATTAGAAAAAGCCTACGAGCAGATTCGACAAGTTTCTAACTTTGAAATGGCTATCGACGTCGGAGCCAACGTTGGACTACACTCGCTTAGATTTTCACAAAAATTTAAAAATGTTATATCGTTTGAACCTTCAAGTATTAACTTTGAATGCTTGACTGAAAACACAAAGAACTATAACAACATCAAAACATTTAAATCAGCACTGGGCCGTGAGCAAGGACAACTTGAATTAAGATTACCAAGCAATAGTGGTAACTATGGCGCATTCAGTTTTAAAGACTTTGCTAAATCAAAAGAAGAATTAATAAAAGAAGTTGTTCCGGTTGTTGAATTGGATCAATTTATGTTAGCACCATCTTTTATTAAAATTGATACACAAGGCTACGAAGTCGAAGTTATAGAAGGCGGTATTGAAACTATTAAAAAGCACCGTCCAGTAATTCTTGCTGAAGTAGAAAGAAAACAACTCCAAGCAATGCATAATCTACTATTTCCGGTTGGTTACAAATTAACATGGTTAGGTAGCAAGGACAAGGTATTCTCCCCCGTACTTGCAAGGTAAATACTTGTATGCACGAATTTACAATAAAAGATCAAGGAAAACTCTACACCTTTAATAAATTTGAGGATATTCCTATGGAGTTTGATCATTTAATTAAATTTGTACCGCACGTTCCAGAGCCTCCGCACACGGAGATGCAACACGAAGAAATAGATCATTGGAACGACAAATTAAAAGAACTTATGAGGAGAGAAAGAAATGCCAGCAATAACACGTAAAGGTGACGCAGACGTAACACATTGTTCTACTCCTTATAGACAAGCACATAGTCCTAACGTATTTTCAAACGGAATACCTATTTCTAGACAAGGTGATGTAAACACAGGTCATCTACTTCCAGGTGCACCATGCCCAAGTCATCAGGCTCCTATCGCTGTAGGTTCTACTACCGTATTTGTTAATGGTAAAGGTTGCGGAAGAATAGGTGACGGTATCTCAGGTTGTACTTCAGTTGCTGAAGGATCGTCTAATTGCTTTGCAGGCGGTTAGGCTCTGCTCCAAGGTATTGGATTACCTTTATCATCAATAACTAAATCACTAGTATCTTTATATTGAGCAACCATTATACCTTTACCCTTACCATCTGCAATCCATCTACAAGGTTTAATTTCTCTTTCATTGTGATATCTTGCTAGGTGGTGGGTAATAATACCTCTTGCTTTTACGCCGGCCATTATTTACTTCCACCAATGTATCCACCAATGACACCAATTAGTCCTGTGACAGACATCTTCATCAATGTTATTACGGATTCATCTACTGGTCTGTTTTCTTCTAGTGCTACCACATAGTCACCTATAATGATAACTCCAAGAAGTAATAATACACCACTTGTTATTAATAAAATCACTATATCTTTAAAATTTCTAATCATTATTTTCCTTGTCCTTTGTAAAATTTAAGACTGCGTTTTT
>Ga0255764_10002596_pt1 | contig 14686 bp, 7 predicted proteins | sample 071ome_30_FD_179964 | JGI IMG/M metagenome (GOLD analysis project Ga0255764, IMG submission 179964) | Coastal salt marsh microbial communities from the Groves Creek Marsh, Skidaway Island, Georgia - 071406AT metaG (version 2) | ecosystem: Environmental > Aquatic > Marine > Intertidal zone > Salt... | reverse complement strand
TCAGCAAGGCCAACAAGGTCAGCAAGGCCAACAAGGTCAGCAAGGCCAACAAGGTCAGCAAGGCCAACAAGGTCAGCAAGGCCAACAAGGTCAGCAAGGCCAACAAGGTCAGCAAGGTCAGCAAGGTCAACAACAAGACAACGGTCAAGGCCAGCAACAACAAGGTGGTCAACAAGGTGGTCAACAAGGCGACCAGACCGGTCAAGACCAAAACGGTCAGAACCAAAACGGTCAGAACGAACAACAACAAGGTCAAACACAGAACGGACAACAAGGTCAGCAAGGCCAACAATCCGAGCAGCAACAAGGCCAGCAAGTCGACAACCAACAGGAAAGTGACAACGACGGTGACGGTATTCCAAACTCTGAGGATACCGACAACGACAACGACGGCATTCCTGATGTGATTGACGACACACCATACGACCATGATGGCGACGGCATCGATGACTACGAAGACGATGATGACGACGGTGACGGCATTCCTGATGATGAGGAAGTCAATGACGGTGATCCAAACACCAACATTTACGACCACGACAACGACGGAATTACCGACTCAGTCGATCTTGACATCGACAATGATGGAATCGATAACAGAGTTGACTTCGAAGATGCTAACAACAACGGTGTCATGGACGCTGGCGAAGACCGCAAGCGTGACCACGACAACGATGGCATGGACGATGCTGTTGACACCGATGATGACAACGACGACATTCTTGACGTCGATGAAATCGGAGGCGTTGCAGGTCAATACCGCTACGATCATGACAATGATGGTATTTGGGATCTTACCGATACCGATGACGACAACGACGGTCTTTCAGACTGGTTTGAAGTCAACGACGGTAACAGTCTCACTGGCCAATTCGACCACGACAACGATGGTGCAGACGACCACGAAGATGACGACGATGATAACGACGGCATCCTCGACGAGTTTGAACTCTGAGTTAGGTAAATTGGATAACGTACCTTCTAGACCTGTTTGTGTTTCAAACAGTTGTTGGGCATTTGGGGGCTTCGGCCCCCAGGTGTTCCCCCCTCCTTTTTTTCGAATTGATACCCTAATTCTTCTGTGATACTTTCATTCAAATCCGGCCATAGGGTTTGATATATGTAACCAAGGTGGACGGATGAATTTGAGGTGCGAACATGCTCTCCCGACAAGAAATAGAACAGATAGAAAACCGAAGTAAATTTTCAGCTGCAATCACACTCGTAGTGTTGATGATTCTCAGCTCGATGTATGGTGTCACAGACATCCTCTCATCAACCGAATTAAGCCTTGAGACCAACACAGTTGACAGTAATAAAATCGAACGTGTGCAATTTGGTCAATCGACCGATCAAGGCGGACAAGGCGGATGGACAACGGGCGAAGATATTCTTTCTGCAAATCTTCATGAAGCCCTCACGAATATGATGTGGTCAGATCCTGGTGTCGGGTCAGGAATCATTGTCGATATTTCTGTTCTTGAAGAAGTACTACCTCGCTACACAACCTTCCTTGAAGACCCACGTGCAGGAGACCACGACAACGATGGTATCGACGACCTCAATGATTTAGACGATGATAACGATGGTATTTACGACCTCCTTGAGCGATTTGACGGTTGTTATGGTACAGACCCATACGACCACGATAACGATGGCATTCTCGACATTGATGATTGGGACGATGACAACGATGGAATCCTTGAGGGGCCAATTGATTTCGAATGGTTAGAATCTGAAGGACTTGACCCACGAAATGTATCGACGGACCGATATATTACTCGAGGTGTGGACAACAAAACCCACCCATACCTAAGTCAGGTAGGTTCTCTCGGCACAAATTACCTCGCAGACCAGCATCCATTTGACCACGATAACGATGGCGTCACAGACGAAGATTCCGATGGTTCAGGAGCAGGAAGTTACGACGAGGATGACGACAATGACGGACGAATCGACCAATTTACATGGCCTTGTGACCTTGATGGCGATGGCATTCAAGATTACTTCGACCTCGATGACGATGGCGACGGAGTCCCAGATATTGATGACGCACATCCGTACGACCCTAGCATCACAGGTTCAATGTCACTCACCGCAACACTGTATGCCGCAGCACAATCTTGGGATTACACAGACTATCGAGATTATTCTGGTGGAGTCAATTACCTCACATGGGAACTCAATCGAGTGAATGCAGTCGGTGCCCCAAGTTCAGGCTTTGGTGCTGAAGGAGCTCGGGGGACGCCATCCTTTACAGAAATTTATGATGGCGACCTTGACCTTGACGGTTCACCAAACTTCCTCGACCCAGACGATGACAACGATGGTACGCCAGACAGTGCAGATACTGACGATGACAACGACGGCATTCTTGACATGACCGACCCAGATGACGACAATGATGGTATCCCTGACACATGTACAAACATAGATACCAACAATGATGCAATATCCGATTACAATCGAAATGTACGCGATGGTGCAGTGAGCGGTTTGAATTCAGCCAGTCTCGTAGGCGGTTCAAACTACGTGTCAGCAACGAATGTAGCAACATCATCCGCTGGCTCAGGCCAAGGCCTTACTGTAGATATTACCGCCGATAGCAATGGAGCAGTGACTGCAGTCACAATCAATTCACCGGGCTATGGTTATTCAGTCTCAGAAACAGTCTTCATTTCCGGAGGAAACAATGGTGCTACAATTGATGTATCTTCCGTTCTATCCGTCGTTTTCGAAGTTCCAGGAAAAGATAACAACAACGATGGAACAATTGATTGCGAACTCGATTATGACCAAGACCTCGACGATGACCGAAAGCGACCGTTTGACCAAAACTACAACGGCATTTACGATTGGCTCGATTCCGACATGGGTGGTACAACAACACCAGACAATTTGGGCGATGTGAGTGTGAGCGGAGACGCAAACAACTTCGAGTACGATTTAGACAACGACCAAATCGAAAATGAAAACGATTCATTCCCACTCGACAAAGCTTCAGATGTAGCAACATGGAACTGCCCATCACAATCCAATCCAAACCCAACAAACCCTGACATTCGGTGTCAAACGCGCCGTGCATCCTATTCCCAGTTTAACGATTGGGATGGAGACGGTGTCGATAATTGGGACGATGTTGATGATGACAACGATGGAATCATCGATATCCTTGACATCGATTGGGATTGTGACCTTGACAACGATGCAGATCTTCACGCTATCAACGGTGCTCTTTACCGTGATGATGGGCCGAATAATGTCGATTCCGACGTTGATGGTGACGGCCTTGAGAACTCTATCGACTGGGACGATGATAACGATGGAGTTTCCGACTTGTACGACCCAGATGATGGAAACTGCGGTATCCTCGACTATGATATGACCGACTCATTTACCAATCCATACTACCCAATCTCCGACGGAGGGCTCTTGGATGGAAGTCTCGATGGACAAATTTACTCTGACAACACAAGCGACCATTGGAGCATGGTGTTCCACCACAACCCATTTGCTGATGTGGTGTTGAACTACAACGGTTACGATGGCACTACAAGTCCTGTTACACCAGGAACAGTCCCTGAGTTCTACTGGTTCTTCTTCACTCGGTGGTCGCCGTACAACGGTGGAAATGAATGGGATATTGACGCAGATGGAGATTCGTTGATCAATGGACTGGATGTTGACCAAGATGCCGATGGCTTACCTGATTGGTGGGACCAAGACGAATCCAACGATGGTATTCTCGATGTCAATGATATCAAGATGGGCGGTTCATTCAATCTTTCGACATGCGGATTTACTGCTGGCAACTTAGCACAAGGCTTTGTTTGCGGATATGCGTACGCAATCGCATACAAGATGCCACTCAACGGAGTCAATGCACAATTCGGCTCGCCGTACTCAACACGACCAGATGCAAACTGGGATGAAGGTGCAACCGCTGGTGGACCATCAGGAAATTGGAGTTGTACACCTGTGAACGGCATTGGTTGTTATCACTATGATTTCGGTGGAGACGGTAATATCGATTCAGCCCTCTCTTACACGCAAATGCAGGACAACCGGGATTCATTCGTGACATGGATAGGACTTTTGACTGGTATCTGGCAATGGAATTCAGACAATGGACCTGCAGAATATGCTGACTTCCCAGATGAATTAGGTGCTGACCTTCTCAAGAACGATGTCGATGGAGACGTGGATGGTGATTTCACCAACAAAACAATCGATGTCGACGATGATTATGATTCAATTTACGACTGGTATGACGTCGATGACGACAACGATGGAATTTGGGATTACTTCGAAGTGGACTCGAACAATGATTTCGATGATGACGCAAATCAAAACAATGGTAATTTCTTCACAGGTACAAATTGTGTAGACAACGATGATGACGGAAATGATGCTGACGCTGATGACGACGGTTTCTTCCAAGCGGTTTGGGACCGGGGCATCATGCGACAAGGACTTGGAACCATCACGTTCTACGACGTTGACAACGACAACGATGGTATCCCGGACGGAGAAGACCCAGACGATGACAACAACGGGGTCCTCGACACCGACCAAGAACTTCAAGCAGGTTGTTTCTGGGGTGAAGAACAACACACTTGGGATAACGACAATGATGGAATTGTGAACTGGAAAGACGATGATTGGGATGGCGATGGCCTCACCAACGCAGAAGAACTTCTCGTGAGCAAGGTTGCTCCATTTGACCACGATAACGATGGCCTTCGTGACGACATTGATGTTGATGATGACCAAGACGGCATGCATGACAAAGACGAAGTCATCTTGTGGCCAACACGGTTCTCAAGAAATTCAACCAACCCATGGGACCATGACGACTTTGGAGACGGAGAAGCATTAGCTGACCCTTCAGGCAACTCAACTGGCCCAGATGCAGTTGACAACGATGATGACAACGACACACTTTGGGACGGCGATTATGACCATCTTGAGGAAGGCGAGACATCATCCTCATGTTATCAAGGCCAAGAGTCATCCGATTGGGATTCAGACAACGATTGTGTCCTTGATGAAGATGACAAATCTCCCACATACATCACCCTCAATCCGCCTAGCACATTGTGGCTTGATGCTCAGCAACCAACGATTTTCTCTGGGCATGTTGATTGGATCAATCCAGTATCTTTGCAACAAGAACCGGCTCAAGAATTGCCTGTACAAGTCATTATTGAATGGGCAAACAATGGTACAATTGCGAAGGAAACAGTAGACGTGTTGACCAATAACCAAGGAAATTTCTCCGTGGGGCAGTTCCTGTATCCCGAGGATTTGACAGTCGGTGATAACTCGACATATCGCGTCTACGCAGTGGTGACAGAGATGTTTACCTTCAACGGTAACGAATCCATATCGTATTATGTTGGTGCGGAAGCAAACCTCACGGTTGATTATTCAGCATGGACCTACTTTAGAAGCGATGAACAACCGTTTTGGCTCGATTTCAAGGCTCATTATGAAGCCGACTGGGAACGAGGAATTTACGACAATCGTATCAAAAATGCTCCGATTACCTTCTCCATCTTTGGTGGATTGTTTGGAAACATCACACATCCAACCAACTTCACAGGACTTGGAAACAACGGATATCGAACAGACGCCACTGGTTGGGCATCGTTGACCTTCGTTCAAGACATCGGTATCAATGGTGTTTGGAAGCAAGTTCGCTGGAATTCAACATACGACAATGGTCCAGGCGAACTTCCGGGCGCCTACGAGGAAATTGCTTGGGATAACACAACGAAAGCGCACAATGTTGTAACGGACTCAGGTGGAAACACGCTCGTGTACGATTACACCAACACAAGTTTACCACCAGGTGACATTGAGGTTGTAGCACGTGTTTCACCAGAATTGGGGTATGAATACCCATTCCCGTGGATGCACGGTGATGAATCTGAGCCATTCTCCATCCGAGTGATGCATAGAATGAATATCTTAGGGCAAATGATTGTCGATGGTAAGAGTCCAATTTACTATTATGACCAGACCATCAACAACGGTGATGGAACATTTGGAGACTGGGCAACCCTCTTCCATGGACCAGGTCTACAAGCCCACGGCATTGATTATGCTACTGTTTCTGCGTACAAACCATATCCCAAAGAATGGGATGGGGATGTAGCAACCCTAACAGGTGAATCAGTGAAGCTTGCACCATTCTTGTCTTCAACAAACGCCACACATTGGTTCATCAACCTCGTGAACGGCGGTGATAGTGCTCTCCCACCATGTGGTCCTGTGGATAGAACAGATCCAAACAGCCTTATTCGATGTGAAATCGTCCCTGAGATGAACACGGGCGAATCTTTGCAGGTGATTGGTTCAGTCACCAACCGAACAAATCAGCCATGGGTCCAAGACCCGATTGCTCTGCAGGTTGACACCGACAAGAACGGACAATTCCTTGGGGCAGGAGAAACTGCCTACACCCAAACACCAAAGATGGTCAATGGTGAAGCACGATACGACTACAACTGGTCATGGTACAGTCAATACTCAGCAGGAACATATGGCATGCGTGTTGACTTTACCAACTCTGCATATTACTTCACAGGTAATTCTTCGACCCTTTCTCCAACTGGGGCTTATATCAACGTCACAGTTGTTGGTACAACTGACTTCTTGACGACATCTTTGCCACGATTGTACAGAAACACAAACACAAGCATTCAGGCCAAACTCGTTGATAACTCACTCCAACCAGTTCGCAGTGCTCCAATCAATTGGACATGGTCATTCGATGGACGTAGTGGTGTGAATTACACAGACGATAACGGATTCTTTGAAATCCCATTTGAAGTTAAAGCAAACGACCAACTCGGTAATTTCACTCTACAATTTGAATATGCTGGTACGAGTTTGTTAAAAGGAAATTCCGCCACACAGTCTGTTTGGGTTGTTTCAAGAACATTCATGCAGGTCATTTCATCCGATCCGAACTTACGCCGTTCAGGTGATAAATGGGATTTCACAGCACAGGTGACAGACGATAACAAAACAATCGAACGTGATTCTGGAGGTTCAGCACTTTCCGGTTCAAATCCACCGAACGGTGGGCTTGTCGATGTCATCTTCGAAGGCAAAGACTTCGATGGTGTATCACACAGACAAGTTGTAGCCACACTCGCTCCGGCTGCAGGACTCATCTCTTTACCTGAACCACAACCAGACAACTCTCATCTGTGTTACTACGACGGAAACGGTGATGGTGTACCTGACCGAGATGTTGATGGAAACGGACTTGACGATGAGGAAACAATCGGATGTATGAAGTCAAACATCAGTCCGCTCAATCCACAACTTCTCCGAGACGACCCTGAGTCATTCTTGCCCGATGGTTTCGGTCCAGTTAACGTAATTTTGAGGTTCCGAGAAACATTGCCAAATGAAGGATGCCGCCAACTTGATGTTTCATACCTTGGAATACAGGGTGCATGGGACCCATGTACCAGCGTTCCTGGGAACGACCACTTCAGACTAACGATGACACACAACGCAAACGGGTTCTCCTTGATTGGAAGAACACTCATGACAGTCGACGACCAAATTGTCTACACAAGCGAAGTTGACCCGATGACCGGAGAGGTCGTACCAAAGCCAATGATTGTCACTGGACAACTTCGAGATGAACTTGGTACCAATTTGACCAACAGAATGATTCGTGTCAATTACGAAATGATCAACGGACAAACTGGCCCAGTTGCATGTCAATCCGGTATGACAGATAATGGTGGATACTTCTCCATCCTGTGCCCGCTTTCTGACGTGATGGCAGGAAAAGCAAAGGTCACCGTCGTGTATTCAGCATATGACAACAACGATGCATACAGGTATGAGAACAAAACCGTTCAAACGGAATTTGATGTATTCTCAAACTCAACCCTGCAAATCACAGAGGTTGGTCCGTTCAAGTCAAGTGTAGATGAATATGTAGCTGACAACGGCTCAAGATACCCAGTTCTTTACTTGAAGGAATCATTCCACGTCGAAGCATATCTTGCTCAAACAAACGGGCAAGCCGTTGGAGGAAAGTGTTTGAACATCTACCTCGACCCACTAGAAAATGTTCGACCAATTGCTACCATTCGAACAAGCGATATCGATGGAACGATCACATGGTTCAGCGGTGACCCTGCACAGAACCCTACATTGCGAGGTGTAGAGACGACTGGTGGAAAGACCGAAGGATTCAGAATCTTAAGGGTCGCATTTGAACCAGATGTCAATGTACCTGGTGGCTGTGATAAAGACAGTTCAAACTCGTTGAATGGTTCAGCAATGGAACTCACCGTGTTGGTTCGTTCGAGAGTTGACCTCCAAGTGAAACAAACATGGAGCAATTCTGGTGTGAATGGAATTGATACAGGCGAAATGGTCCAAGGTGAAGTCGCTTTGCTCCGTGATAGAATTGACATGGCAATCGAAAATGAAGAGATTATCTTCGCATACGAATACTTTGACGATTCCACCAATCAATGGATTCTCTCGAACACCAACAATAAGTCAAGAACAGATGAACAAGGTACTGCGGGCTTTGCATGGGAATTCACTGGTAAATCCTGCGATGGAAACGAGTGTATCGGTTTGTGGAGAATTACCGCATATTATCCAGGCTCAACGTACTTTGCACCTTCTCAAGACAACATTACTCACGAAATCCACTGGAGGCAATCGGATGATGTATCCTCACAGAGTTCATTCTTTAGCCCTCAGAACATCGTCTTGCTGTCCATCATCTTGATGGCCCTTCTCATTGCAGGTTTGATGTATTATCAGCGAGTACAAGAACGACGACAAGTTCAAGCATTGCACGGTATTCTTACCGATGCCATCATTGAATTGAGAGCGAGCAATGAATACATTGCCATCATCTTCGATTGTTACAAGAATCTTGTCAAGCACTTCAAGAAGTACGGTTTCATGAAGAAGGTCTACGAAACAGCTCGTGAATTTGAAGCAGCCGTTCGAACAGCGTTTGGCATGGTTCCTGAAGACCAAATGGACGCATTCCTCTCAATCTTTGAAGAAGCCAGATACTCCGAACATACCATCGATGCGACACATCGAGACAAGGCGGTTGGAACGCTCTCAATGATCACAACATCGTTGACAAGGGCTCTTGGCGAAGAAGGACAGGTCAAGAGATTCGATGCGGTTGGATTGTATGAAAAGCAAACCAAGGCAGGAGAATTTGTTGCAGCAGATGGCACAACACGATTCGCCGGCGAACAAGACGGCGAAGGCTCAGATTTCTCAATCTAAGGCCTACCGTAAGCCAATGAGATTCCTTTGTGAATCTCTCTGCCGAACATTCAAAGAGTTGGACCCATGTCCATTGGTCATGGATGACTGGAAATCTATGGTCGGCGCAGCAATGGAACTTGAGACTCAAGATGTTGTACAAGCATACAACAAGTACCAAGAGGCCAGTCGTCATGCTCTTGCAGAGGCCCAGTCGTTGCTTGGTGACCTCGAAGCAGCTCAAATCATCGAGGCGATTTATGGAGCCGTGTTCTCCTATTCGAATTCGATATTATTGCAGATGAAGGTCGAAGACATGAGCCCTGGGGAAGTGGACCACACGTTTAGAGTAGGGCATGCCTACGGCGTAAGTTGCGTCCTCAACCATCTCATTGACGAACTCAAAGAATTCGGTGGAATCACATCACTAGAAGCACTTGATGACTTTTCAGACCAAGTACATGATGAGATACTCAAAGAAGCGAACAAGTCAGACTTGGCAGTTGAAATTCTCGATGCAAAAGGGGAACCATATTACCCTGAGTAATTGATTTCCATCAAAACAAGACGCTAACTCGCGTCGGTGACTTCTTAATGGGTAGGGGGGTCGGCAGCATGCTTCTAGCATCGAGGGAGTCAAATGAGCAACCCAGAACGAAAGACAAATGCACAATTGATTGAGGTTATCGATCAGTTAAAGGCCCAGTCTCGTGAAACCGGTTCTGCTGTTTGGCGAGATGTGGCAATTCGTCTCCAAAAGAGTCGAAAGAATTGGGCACAACCAAACCTAAGTAGAGTGAGCAGACATGCATCCGACGGCTCAGTCGTCGTTGTTCCAGGCAAACTCCTTGGGTCCGGTGAGGTTACCAAGAGCCATACCATCGCCGCCTACAGTGTCAGTTCAGGTGCACGTGAAAAGATTGAGGCCGCTGGTGGTCGATGTTTAACCTATAGTGAACTAATGAACGAAAACCCAACTGGTTCGGGGGTGGTTATCCTTGGCTGAAACAACCTATGTATTCAATGCCGAAGGTGTCATCATGGGTCGATTAGCTTCGACCGTGGCTGAAATCCTCCTGAAAGCAGCAAGGGAAGACAGAGACGACAAAGTCGTCGTCATCAACGCAGAAAAAGCGATGATTTCTGGTCGCTCCACTGCTGTATTTACCCGTTACCAAGAAAAGTACGAACTTAACCATGCTCGTAAAGGACCATTCTTTCCCCGAATGCCTGATATGATTTTCAAGCGTGCAGTCCGAGGAATGTTGCCTTACCAAAAAAAGAGCAGTGGACGAAGAGCACTCCGTAACCTACGAGTTGAAATCGGATGCCCAAGTCACTTGGCTGGCGACCTTCCAGAAGGTCACACCAGCGGTGATGATTCTGCGATTCGAGGAAAAACTCCAGACCGATTCGTCTTACTCGGTGAAGTGAGCCAACACCTTGGTGCCCCTTCACATCGATGGAACGGAGGTGAAGCATGATGGCTAAGAAAAAGAAATCCGTTGAAATGTCCGGCAAGCGAAAGACAGCAGTCGCTCGTGCAACTGTCAAACCCGGACAGGGCAGAGTTCGAATCAACTCTGAGCCAGTTGAAATTATGCAACCAGACCTTGCACGACGCAAGACAATGGAACCACTCATCATCGCAGATGCAATGAACCGACTTTCAAAAGTTGACATCAATGTCGTTACCTCTGGTGGTGGAATCATGGGTCAAACCGATGCAATCCGAACAGCGATTGCACGAGGTCTTGTGCATTACAATGGTGGTGCTGAAGGCGTTGATGAAGACCTTCGAGATGAATATCTCCGATATGACCGTAGTCTTTTGGTCAACGATCCACGAAGAAAAGAACCGAAGCACCAACTTGGACGTGGTGCTCGACGAAAGAAACAAAAGTCCTACCGATGAGGTGTTTTGATGATTATACCAGTACGATGCTTCAGTTGTGGCGGTGTTATTGCACACAAATGGGAAGAATTCAACGAGCTTGTTGCAGCAGGAAAAGAGGTTGCAGAAGCACTTGACGGAATCGGTCTCAAGCGATATTGCTGTCGACGAATGTACGTTGGCCACATCGACTTGATTACCGAGGTCGCACCATTTAGTGCAGCCCGTCTTTGAACTGATTACACTCGGGCCCGTGGGTTAGCTTGGCCTATACTTGGCGGCTGGGGGCCGTCAGACCCCGGTTCAAATCCGGGCGGGCCCACTTCACCTATCGTGTCTTGAACAGAATCACACCCATTGATGACACCAACCCCTCAGTTTGATAAGGTCAACACCCTACATCATGTTATGAGAAGACATGCGATTTTTCTTACCACCCTGATGTTGTCTGCATTGTTCATGATGACGATTCAAGGTGCAGACACCACCATTTCAACCTCGACAACGTGGTCGTCCGATGATTATATTTTGCAGGGAAACGTGACGATTTCGTCTGGAACGACATTAACCATAGATGACATATCAACGGTTGATGCGAAAACATATTCCATTCTTGTTGAAGGCGTGTTGCGAGCCTCCAATACGACATTTTTTTCTTCTGAACCCCCGCTAACAGGTGGGTCGCAAGGCCAAGGCATGTGGCCAGGTATCCATGTTGCACCGGGAGGTTCTGTGTATCTTGATGATGTTCAAATCTCAAACGCAGAATCTGCTTTGTACATTGAAGGCAGTGCCCAACTCAACAACCTCTACCTTAACCATTCCTACATCGGCATTCGTATTGATGGAGGTACGGTGTCAGCAACTTCGATAAATATCGAGTCAATGGATTTTGACGGCGTTCGCCTCGAATCATCAGGTATGCTTTCCCTTGACCAAGGTTCATTTTCAAATGTGAGTATTGGCATTCAATCAGATGGATTTGTCGATGTTTCAAATCTCGCCATTCACAAAGCAGGTATTGGGTTCAAAGGCATATCTGGACAATTTTTCATCGACCAATCCGGGGTATACAACTCCACCATTGGCTATGTCAGCCAACAAGGCGTTGAAATGCGAGTGAACAACTCCTTGAGTTTTGATACAATCTTATCACTCGATGTCGGTGACGGTGATGATTTTGAGGCTCATCACGGTGTGTTTGAAGGTCATCGCTTTTTGTTTTCATCTGGTGCGGAATCGTTGATGTTGAACGATGTGACCTTCTCAGGTTCAGCCGATGAACAAAGGTATGCTGTTGATGTAAAATGTAGCATGACCTGTTCGTTTACTGATGTCACAATCACCAACGCTTCAAAGGCAATTCAACTGACTGGTGCTGGACCATACGACTTCGATAGATTGGAAATCACAAATTCTGGCCGAGGCATTGATGTGGTCGGAAATTCAATCCTCTCATTGACCGATTCCGATATTGAGGCTGAAGAATCAACATTGGATTCACAAGGTGCATCAACATTGATTGAGAACAGTCAATTCGAACTGCTGTCAAACAGCAGAGCCGTTTCACTCGTACAAGGCACACATCAATGGGATGGGGCTACGATCCAGAAACAATATTCTTCACAAGACCACACCTCCACAGGCCTTTACATTTGGTACAGTATCATGGAATCGTCAATGTTGACGCTCAGTGGTTGGAGCAGCGGTATTTCGGCCCAATCAACAGATATGGACCTCTCCGACGTTTCGATAACTCAAGGCATTGATGTGGGTCTCGATGCGGAAAATTCTAAGATTACCATTCAAGATTTAGCGACTCAATCTGCTGATACAGGTATTGAATTTGATGGATACGGGCCGTTACAAATTGTGAATTGGACAGCCGAGGTTCACCAAACTCCTCTTCTTTTGGAGAATAATGCTTTAGCAAATATTCGTTCATTCCGTCCAATCAACACAGCCCCGAATGCTGCTGACGCTATGGGTGATGGAACGTTGTACTACGGTTCAAATCTAAATCCAACAATTGCAACAACCGCTTCACACGAATTGATTGAAACACCTGTAACATTCACAGATTTGATAGGTAATCCCATTGAAGCAACGATTGTTGTTCATGGTTTTGAAATGATGAGCAATGCGAACGGCGCCGCAAATATCCCTCTAGTGAGTTCAGGCTCGGTTGCTGAAGTGACATACTTAGGTGCAGGGGTTCAAACGACGCTGTATGGAGGTCAAAATGGGCAGAGTGTCCAAGTCCCAGTGATACCAACTGGCGATTGGACAATATCGAATGGCCAATCTGTCGTTCTTGGGCCTCGACCAGATGGACAAGCACATCTCCTCGGCGGTGATTTAACAATTCAAACGAATGCACAACTTACACTTGTCGATACCGCAGTTATTGTTCCATCAGGGTCAAGTGTTCAACTTGAGGGTAGCGGGTCTTTGTATGGAAGAGATGCCCATCTCACGACTGAAATGCTCAGCCTTGGTGCTTCTTCGTTTATCTCAGGTTTCGATGGAATCTTTGAGATAACAGGCGATGTTTCATGGTCATGTCTGACCAAGAAGGAGACCGAATTATTATCCGTCAAGGGTGAGGTCACATTGCAACCGAACTGTGAAGTTGATTTGTACAATGGTTATGTTGACGGCGATATCACAGCCTGGAATGGTGCAAAAATGACGTTGAAATCCTCCCTTACAGTAACGGTCCTCGATAAAGGTGAAGCGATTACTGGCGCGGTTATTTCAATTGACGGTGCTATATCACAAACCGATACATCGGGCCAAATAACTGCATACTCAAATGCACGGGTGGTTGACGAATTAGGTGAAGTTTGGGGCGGTAGAAAAGTCATAACACTCCAATATGGCTCGTTTAATGATTTCATATCATGGGAAACCAACGCATCGTTGGACCACACATTCATGGTATCAACCGTTCCTATTGGCACACTCAATGATTGGTTTGTTCTCGAAAAGCGGTGGAGTCCATATGCCCTCACCGATGACCTAACAGTCGGATTGACCGGTGTGCTGACCATCAACGATGGTGTTGAGTTGAGGATTGCAGCCGACACAAAAATCACTGTGAACGGACAACTCGATGCAGGAAATGCCATTCTTTCATCCACAGGTGGAGGCTCACCATGGGCAGGATTGGAGACAGGTACTGCTGCTGGCTCTCTCATTGAACTGAGTGGGACATCCGTTGTCGAGACATCACCTGCTGTCCATGTAGCTCAAGGTTCAGGTACCATGATAGCGAATGATGCCACCTTTGCGCGTTCTGGTGCAGATTCCTTGGTCGTCGTCGAATCCGGAAGTTCTGCAATTGTTGAGATCACCAACTCAACATTTTCCAATGCAGGATTATCGTGTTTCATGGCGTATCCATCGAATGCAAAAATTACCCTGAACGATGTATCGATGAGTGATTGTGGTGATGTAGGTGTATCGATTCAACAAAATGAGATTTCGATTTCGGGCCTAACCCTCGATGGC
>Ga0255764_10002583_pt1 | contig 14716 bp, 12 predicted proteins | sample 071ome_30_FD_179964 | JGI IMG/M metagenome (GOLD analysis project Ga0255764, IMG submission 179964) | Coastal salt marsh microbial communities from the Groves Creek Marsh, Skidaway Island, Georgia - 071406AT metaG (version 2) | ecosystem: Environmental > Aquatic > Marine > Intertidal zone >... | reverse complement strand
TCATTACGCTGTTTGGCGATGTCGTCTCTCAACACGATAAAGAGATCTGGCTGGGCAGCCTGATCCACGCCCTTGAGCCGCTGGGCGTCAACGAGCGTCTGGTGCGCACATCGGTGTTCCGCCTGGTAAAAGAGGGCTGGCTCTCGGTCGAACGTGAGGGCCGCCGGAGCTTTTACCAATTGACATCCTCCGGCGGCCAGGAATACCAGCGCGCTGCCCAACGCATCTACGCCTCTCAAGGAGAGGAATGGCGGGGGCGCTGGCAAATTTTGCTGCCGGTTAACGTGCCCGACGAGCTACGAGAAGATTTTAAGCGAAGCCTTAATTGGCTCGGTTTTCGCGCCATCAGCCCGGGCACCTTCGCGCGGCCGGGCGGTGACGCCGCATCAATTCGTGATGTGCTCGATGAATTTAACCTGCGGGATGGCGTCATTGTTATGGACGCCGAAACCAATGCCGTGACGACAAAGCAGGACCTCAAAGCCACCATTAATCACCACTGGGCCTTGGATCAATTGGCCGAGAGCTACGGCAGCTTTATTGAGCAGTTCAAGCCGCTGCTGCATGCGCTGGATAAAGGACGACAACCTTCACCCGCTAACGCCTTCCATGGCCGTCTGCTGCTTATCCATGAGTATCGCCGTACACTCCTGCGGGACACGTCGCTACCAGAGGATTTACTACCCAGCCAGTGGCCGGGAAAAACCGCTCGCTCGATGGTGGCGAGAATCTATAAGCACCTGCAAAAACCCAGCCTCGACTACATCAAAGGTGAATTAGTCAGTCGCCAAGGACATCTGCCCAATCCGAGTAAAACTTTTTTTGAGCGTTTTGACTGATAGGGCTTGAAGCGGAGAAGGATTAGACATAATTGCAAGAGAGGGATCCATGAACAAAGCTTGGAACTTACTACGGCGGGTTAGCGTCATTAGCTGGCTTTGCTGCTTCCCAACACTGGCATTTTCGCAACCCAATGTAGTGCTCGTTTTACTCGACAACTTTGGCTGGGGAGAACCTGGCTTCAATGGCGGCGGCATAGTCCGCGGCGCACCGACGCCCAGGCTTGATCAGCTCGCAAAAGAGGGCCTCCGGTTGACCAACTTTAATGTTGAAGTACAGTGCACTCCCTCGCGATCCGCCTTCATGACAGGCCGCTATGCAATACGAAGTGGGACGACAAAAGCACCCGTTGGAAAGGGCCCCTATGGTCTCGTAGGCTGGGAATACACCCTCGCCGAGATGTTTTCTGACAGCGGCTACTCCACTGGCATGTTCGGCAAATGGCACCTCGGGCGAACGCCGGGTCGATTCCCGACGGATCAGGGCTTCGATGAATGGTTTGGCATCCCCAATTCGAGTGACGAATCGATTTATGCGACCCGCGAGGGCTTCGCCGAGAGCGGGGTGAGCGAGAGTTACGTCATGGCCTCTACGTCAGGAAACCTCCCCGAACAGGTGCGCCCTTGGTCCTCTGAATACCGGCCCCTAATTGATGTTGAGCTTACCCGTCGCGCTCTTGATTTCATGTCGTCACAGGTAGCCCGCGAGACACCTTTTTTCCTCTACCTTCCTTATACCGCAACACACTTTCCAGTTATGCCTCACCCCGATTATGCGGGCGTCACGGGCAACGGGCGCTGGGCCGACTTACTACACCAGATAGATCAACTAACCGGCAAACTTCTGGACCACATCGAACGGCTAGGCATCGCCGATAATACGATCTTCATTTTCACCGCGGATAATGGTCCGGAAGCGGCTCCCATAGGAAACCACAGCCTGTCTATGGATCCGGCCTTTCATGGCTCCGCGGGACCTTGGCGTAGCACCCTTTTCACAGGCGGCGAGGGAGCATTGCGGGTACCTTTCGTCATCAGATGGCCCGGCAGTATTAGCGCCGGTCAGTCAAGCGATGAAATAGTCCACGCCATAGATCTTTTTCCCACCTTGGCCACCATACTCAATGCTGACATACCCAGCGATAGAGTGATCGACGGTGTTGACCAAACAGCGTTTTTGCTCGGACAGCAGACCCACTCCAATCGAGAGGGATTTGTCGTTTACATGGGCGATGAAATTTTTGGCGTGAAGTGGCGCAACTGGAAAATCCACCTCAAAGAGATGGCGACGGCATTTGATGCGGTGCAACGCTATAACTTTCCTCGAATCTATAATCTCCTGTCTGATCCAGAGGAGCGCGAAAGCAGAACCCTACCTGACTCCTGGGTCGCCAAAGCGGGCTTAGCTCAACTCGATGGGCATCTTAAATCACTGCAGGACTTCCCTCCCATACCCACAGGAACTGCAGATCCTTATCTACCACCAGAGACCAAAAAGGACTGAAAAATGACTGGCAAAAAGGAACCATCCGAGATAGAAAACACAACAAATGCTGCACTGAAACGCAGGCATTTCTTGGGTGCCTTAGCTGGCGTCACGACGACAAGCCTTATTGCCGGACGCAACGCAACAGCAGAGGGTCTGGACCTTTCTGATAAGAGCGCAGATATCAAAGGATCGTCCGAGAATCACTATGACGCCATTGTCATTGGCGGTGGCTTTGCTGGCGTTACAGCAGCAAGAGACCTATCCCTGGCTGGTGCCTCCACGCTCCTCATTGAAGCGAGGGACCGGCTGGGGGGAAGAACTTACACCAGCGATTTTGGCGGCGATGAGATCGAATTCGGCGGCACCTGGGTGCATAACACCCAGCCATTTGTTTGGTCTGAGATGCAACGTTACGGCATAGGTATCCTCGAAACCCCCGGCGCGGTAGCTGAAGACTTCCGTTGGATCGATGCAAATGGCACGCTGCATCAGCTTACTCTCGAACAGTTCGAATCACTTGCCAGCGGCTGGCAAACCTATCATGCCGAGGGCCGGTATCTGCTTCCACGCCCCTTTGACTTGATGCACAACCGCGAAGCGGTCTTAGCAAACGATACCAAGCGGGCTATCGATCACCTAGGGGCTATGCCCTTAGACGAATTGCAGAAAGACTTTATTGAAACCATGATTTCACTGTTCGGTCACTGCAAGGCTGAAGACACCGCTTACCTCGAAATGCTCAGATTCCACGTGCTGGGTGGCGACTATTTCCCGACGCTAATGGACGCAACAACACGCTTTCAAATTGATGGCGGGACACAGCGGCTGATTCGAGCCATGGTCGAAGAAGGACACTTTCAATCTGTGCTGAATACACCTGTGCAGGCTCTGACCCAAACTGAATCAAACGTGCTGGTGCAAACCGTTGCTGGCAAAACCTTTAGCGCTAACCATGTTGTGTGCAGCGCCCCAATGAATACATTGAACGGTATTCGATTTGACCCCCCACTGCCCGCCGGCCTCAACGCAATGAGCGCAGAAAAACACCCCGGCATCGGCCACAAAATCTTTATGAAAATCACGTCGCCCATTGCTAACTTTTCAGTCTTTTCCCCTCACCAACAAATGCACTATGCGATGACCTATAAACTGGCAAAGGATCACGCCATTGTTGTGGCTTTCGCTAATACCGACGGCGACCTAGATGTCACCGATAATGAGTCATTACAAAAGGCTCTGCGCCAATATGTGCCCGACGCTACCGTCGTAGCAAGCACTTCGCACAACTGGGTGACAGATGAATTCTCAAAGGGCACTTGGGCCACATTCCGACCCGGCTGGCTGACCGCATATGGCGATCAAACGGCAGCGCAGCTCGACCGGATTCATTTTGCGTCCGGAGATCTGGGCGAAGGGTGGAGAGGCACCATTGATGGTGCAATTCGAGGGGGGAAAATTGCGGCGCGCAGCATTAGCGAACAACTGAAAGGATGCGTTAGATCCGAGTAATCCCCTAGTCGCGACGATTACTCCTCAACTGCCCCGTCAGATCCTCGCCCCAAGGCGCGTCTTCAACCGCATTTGCCAACGTGCCGATCGACGGGCAATTGACTTCAACAACGTCTCCGGGCGCCAGATACTTAGGGGGGTCGAAACGCGCGCCCGCGCCGTTAGGGGTGCCCGTGGAGATAATATCTCCCGGCTGTAGCGTATAAAAAATTGACAGATAGCTAATGAGGTAATCGAAGGGAAACATCAGGTTGGCAGTGGTGTCGCTTTGCCGCATTTCGCCATTCACGCGAGTCTCTAAGCTGAGATCGCGAAAATCGCCAACACTCTCGGGACTCACCATATAAGGACCGATACTGCCAATACGCGAAAAATTTTTCCCTTGGGTCACGTTAAATTTCGCGTGGCGCACCCAGTCACGGATCGTTCCCTCGTTCATGAGGGTATAACCTGCAACGTAATCCATCGCCTGATCTTGGGGTATGCGATGACCCGTGCGCCCTATTACCAGCGCAATCTCGCCCTCGTAATCGAGCTGCTCACTTTCAGGGGGACGCCAGAGCGCCTGGCCACTGCCGGTAAAGGATTCTTGCGCCCGCATAAACAAGCTTGGCCACTCGGGGTCGGGGGTATTGTCTTTATATTCGGCGTTGCGATTGGCATAGTTCACGCCAATACAAATAATTTTTGATCCACACACCACAGGCGGCGACAAATTGACCTCTTCGAGTGATAGATCCGGGGTGTTCTTATCCTGAAGCTCCGCCAGTGCATCCCAAGACAGCCCTTGATTCAACAACTGCAATACCGATCCGCCCTCGCGAGCGCCAAGATTAATAACGCCCCCATCTGTAACCACGCCCCAGGTGTTCTGCCCGTCAACTGAAAAACTCGCAAGCTTGATGGCCATGGGTCAGATCACCGGATTCTTGATGATGTCTGGCGCCACCGGGTAGGTTTCACGCTCCTGCTCGATCCGCTCAAACCACATTCGACGAAAGTGTGCCAACGCCGTGTCACTGGCCAATCCCCGCGGCTGAAAGTCATCTGCCTGCTCAAGAATTTTTTGTTGGGCCTCAATAATGACCTTGTCTTCAAAAAAGCCTGTGAACATTGCCTCTCGCAGGGTCTCCCCTACATCATCTTCGCCCATTCGGAAGTTGCGCAGGTACTCCCAGAAAAAATGGGTGGTACTCCGGGTCTCCGGCGTCATGTATTGACAGTTTCGAAACTCTAGCAACTCCCCAACATGCTCTGTGGAATCCCACCCAACAGCGCCGAACTGGGTATCCATCAAAAAGATTCCAGGCATATACATACGCACAAAATTACGTCTATCCACGATGGTGTCTTCTGGCCAGGGGGTGATCTTCTGCAAATAAGGAGGTTGTCGAGATTCGCGGTGCCATCGCTCAAACTCGAAACCATTGGCGAGCTTGTCAACGTGCTGCGCAGACTCCGTCGCGTAATCTTCAGACCCCCCCAGCGTATTCGTATGCACGAAGGCCAAATGAGAAAAATCCGCGAGGTTATCCACGATCAACATCCAATTAGCGTCGTAGTGTAGATAGCAGCGACTAGGCAATCCGCACCAGCTCGGATCGTCCAAGGGTTCAAAATGGGGTATATCTGCAGGGTCCGCTTTATCGGGCTCGCCCATCCAGATCCAGAGCATGCCGCCGCGATCCACTAGCGGATAACTGTGAACCCGGTGGTTGGCACTGATTGTTGACTGACCTGGAATCTCGACGCAGAGCCCCTCTGAATTGTATTTCATGCCATGGTACATGCAGCGCAAGCAGTCCCCTTCGATGCGCCCCATAGACAGCGGAGCTGCCCGGTGGCAACAACGATCATCTAACGCCACATGGTCGCCGCCCTGGGTGCGAAAAATGACAATCGGTTTTTCCAGAAACGTTCGCGCAAAGGGCTTATCGCTCTCTATTTCGCTGGTCCACGCAGCCGCGTACCAACAGTTGTAGAGAAACCAATCACTGGCATCTCGCACGTCACTTCCTCCTCTTCTCTAGGCTGGGCATCATGGCTCTATTGCTGCCGCTATACTTGCAACAACACCCGCTGACTGACTGGCGTCTTTTCCTGCAAGCGCTACCATATCCTGAGTCAGCCGCCGCCGCTGGTGTTAATGCCAAACTTGGGCATTGGCGCATATTAGGTAACGTGTTACCTTTTGGCAAGACTTTGGGCAGCAGCTCACACAGGAGATCAAAACATGAGCACGACGGGCGATTCGGCGAATCGGGAAAAAGCCGCGGCCTTTTTGTCGCGACTACAAGCGACCCCAGTAAGCCACTTCATTGCCGGTCAATGGCAGCCAACCGATGGTCGCGAATGTTTTGAGAACATAGAACCCGCAGGAAATACGAGCCTCGGCCAAGTCATTAGCGGCACCACTGAGGACATGGACGCCGCCTGCGAGGCGGCGGCAGACGCCTTTCCCCAGTGGTCCCAAATTTCCGGTCAGGAAAGGAAGAGGATCCTGCATCACTTCGCCGATCTTATTGAGGAGCGGGCGGAGGAAATCGCACTAGTGGAAGCGTCGGACTGCGGTCAAGCCATTCGCTTTATGAAGCAGGCGGCTGTGCGAGGCGCGGCCAACTTCCGATTTTTTGCCGACAAGGCGCCGGAGGCGCGAAACGGCTTATCGCTGTTTCAACCCGACCACACAAACTACACCCTGAGACAACCTATTGGCCCTGTGGGCATTATTACGCCCTGGAATACTCCCTTTATGCTGGCGACCTGGAAGATCGCCCCCGCCCTGGCCGCTGGATGCACCATCGTTCACAAGCCTGCGGAATTGAGCCCCTTGTCCGCCACGCTGCTGGCGGAAATCAGTGAGCGCGCCGGCTTTCCACCCGGCGTATGGAATATGGTGCATGGTTTTGGCGAGATCGTGGGTAAACGGCTCTGCGAACATCCCGCCATCAAGGCGATCGCGTTGGTCGGTGAGACCTCGACCGGGAGTCAGATTATCGCGCAGGGTGCGGCGACGCTTAAACGGGTGCATCTGGAGTTAGGCGGCAAAAACCCGGTGATCGTTTTCGATGACGCCGATTTCGAGCGGGCCCTCGATGCCGTTGTTTTTATGATCTACAGCCTCAACGGACAGCGCTGCACCTCGAGCTCTCGGCTGCTCATACAGAATTCTCTCAAAGAAAAATTCTTGGCCGCACTGATCGAGCGGATTGGCAAACTGAAGGTTGGCCATCCTCTAGATCCCGATACCGAAGTCGGTCCGCTGATACACCGCGGTCATTTCGACAAAGTGATGAGCTATATGGCCCTCGCCCGGGATGCGGGCGCCACGATAGCCGCCGGCGGGTATCGTCCCGAGGATCTGTCATCGGGCAATTATGTCGCCCCTACCCTTTTCGTGGATGCAAACAACACCATGCGCATTGCTCAGGAGGAGATCTTTGGTCCGGTCCTGACGGCAATCGGGTTCGATACCGAGGAAGAAGCGGTCCAGCTAGCCAACGATACTGCCTATGGGCTGGCCGCATACATTTGGACCAAGGATACCGGTCGCTCCATGCGACTGGCGCAACGGGTGGAAGCGGGTATGCTGTGGGTGAACTCGGAGAACAATCGAAACTTACCCTCGCCTTTTGGAGGAGTGAAAATGAGCGGGATTGGACGGGATGGCGGCGACTACAGCTTTGACTTTTACATGGAAACGAAAAATGTGTGTATCGCTCACGACTCTCATACCGTTCCAGTCATCGGCGCCTAACCACTAGGGAGCATCGTCGCTATGGGGCAGCTCGCATTCGCAGCAAAAATTACACACGTGCCATCTATGTACCTATCGGAATTAGATGGCCCCCATAAAGGATGTCGTCAGGCCGCTATTGACGGTCACTACGAGATCTCTCGCCGCTGTCGAGCGCTGGGCGTCGACACCATTGTGGTCTTTGACACCCACTGGCTCGTGAACTCGGGTTATCACATTAACAACGCGTCGCACTTCAAAGGAATCTACACCAGCAACGAGCTGCCTCACTTCATCAAGAATATGCCCTATGAGTACGACGGTAACACGGCACTTGGCGAGATCATCGCAAACGAATGTGTCGCTGCGGGCATCAATGCGCGAGCGCACGCCGATACCACTCTCGCGCTTGAGTACGGCACGCTGGTGCCAATGCGCTACATGAATGAGGACAGACATTTCAAGGTGGTCTCTATCTCTGCCATGTGTCAGGTCCATGATCTGGCTGACAGCGGTCGGCTGGGGGCGGCTGTGCGAAGTGCGATCGAGCGCGACTATGATGGCAAGGTAGCCATCTTCGCCTCGGGCTCGCTCTCGCATCGCTTCGCCCAAAATGGCGTCTCCGAGCATTTCCTTCATAAAGTTTGGTCCCCTCTGCTTGAACACATGGATCGCGAGGTGGTGCGGATGTGGGAACAAGGGGAATGGCAGGAATTTATTGCCATGCTGCCCGAGTATGCCGATAAGTGTCATGGCGAGGGTTTTATGCACGACACCGCCATGCTCATGGGCGCGCTGGGCTGGGATGCTTACCGAGAGCGAGTTGAGGTACTTACTCCCTACTTCGGCAGCTCGGGCACCGGTCAAATCAACGCTGTCTTTCCCGTTTAGGACCCGAGTAGTTCCCGATGCCACATATCATTGTCGAATACGCGAATAATCTGGAAGCAAGGGGCGTCGATATCCCGGAGCTTCTGCGGGTCCTGAGCGCCGCGGCGATCAATACGGGGCTGTTTCCCGAGGCTGGCCTGCGTGCTCGCGCCTACTGTGCGTCCCACCAACGCGTGGCACAGGGAGACCCTGATCTCTCATTCCTTCATTTGGCCATGAACGTCGGCAAGGGCAGGAGTATCGATGACAGGCGACTTGCAGGGGAGGCAATGTTTGAAGCGCTCAAGGACCACCTGTCCCCCGTGCTGGAAAAAAGTCCACTCACCTTATCGTTCGAGATGCGGGAAATCGATGACGTCAAATTCAACTTCCGAAATTTTTGATCACGATGCTCGATAAAACACAGATTGATAAAGCGGCCAATGCACTTTTTGAAGCGGAGCGCGATTGTGTGCAAATCAAGCCGCTGACGCTGAGCTATCCGGACATGACCATGGACGACGCGTATGCCGTGCAACGTGCCTGGGTTGATCGAAAAATCGCTGAGGGTGACCGCATCACCGGATACAAAATCGGCCTAACGTCACGAGCCATGCAGCAGGCGATGAATATCACCACGCCCGATTTTGGCATCTTGCTCGAGAGCATGGCATTCACCACCGGATGTACCATCGACGCGACGAAGTTTTGCGATCCACGTATTGAAGTTGAACTTGGCTTCGTCCTGAAAAAACCCCTGTTTGGATCCAGCGTGTCAGTGGATGAAGTTATCGACGCCACCGACTACGTTGTACCCGCCCTTGAGCTTATCGCTGCGCGTAGCTATCGGACCGATCCCGAGACCGGGTATACCCGAAAAGTCTTTGATACGATCTCGGATAATGCCGCCAATGCGGGCTATATTGTGGGAGACCAGCGCGCCGATCCGAATACCCTTGATATGCGCTGGACGGGAGCGATTCTCTACCTGAATGATGAAGTCGAGGAGACGGGGCTTGCTGCCGGCGTTCAGGACCATCCTGCCAAGGGCATCTCCTGGGTTTGCAAACGCTTCGCTGATCACGGCATTGGGCTGGAGCCAGGTCAATTTATATTGAGCGGTTCCTTTACCCGCCCCGTCATTGCCCGCGCCGGCGACAAGATGCTTGCTGACTACGGGCCACTCGGATCGATTGCCGTCAACTTTACCTGAGGAGCAGCCATGGATCTTCCGAAGAATCGCTTTCTCAATGCCATTAAGGACCGAAGCCCCCTGTGGGGGTGCTGGCTTGGCCTACCCGATCCTAGCGTCGCGGAGATAGTTGCGGGCGCGGGCTTTGATTGGCTACTCATTGATCACGAACATGCCCCTTTTGAACTGTCGGATGTGATGTCCCATCTGCGCGCCATTGAACCCTACCCGGTCGCGCCGCTGGTCAGGCCGGTTAGCGCCGAACCCGCGCTGTTAAAGAAATTTTTGGAGATGGGGGTACAGTCCTTTGTGATCCCTATGATTAACAATGCCGAAGAAGCAAGGGCCTGCGTAGACGCCCTCTATTATCCTCCGGTGGGTCATCGCGGAGTGGGCACCTCCCTGGCGCGAGCGGCACGTTGGAATCAAGTCCCTGACTATTTGCACCGGGCCAACGATGAGATTTGTCTTGTTGTTCAGGCTGAAACAACCGAAGCCCTCAACAATCTGGACAGCATCCTGGCCGTTGAGCACGTGCACGGGGTATTTTTAGGACCCTCGGATCTCGCCGCATCCATGGGAAAAATCGGACAGTCTAACGATCCCGATCTTCACGATACCTGCGTCGCTGCGATCAAAACCATCAAAGCCGCGGGCAAGATCGCGGGCATCCTAACCATGAGCGAGACGCTCATTGACAAAAGCGTCGACGCAGGTGCGGATTTTATTGGCGTCGGCGTAGACACGGTGGCGCTGGGCACCGCCGTGAGGTCGCTCGCTGCCAAGCACAGAGAAAAGGCGTCCTGAAGCCCGTTCGGGTTGTAACAAGGCCGCTTTTCCCGTTATAACCCCACCCTATTAATCGTTGGTTGGATGCATCGGTTGTTCATGCCGCCTCGCTCTCACCATCCCTTGCCAATTCCGAAATAGAGGTAAGCATGAATTTCGAATTCTCCGAAGAGCAGCTCATGCTACGAGAGCAAGCCAGAGGCTTTCTCGGTCAACATTGTTCTCCATCGGTGGCGCGTTCTGTGCTGGACGGCGAGGCAAATTTTGATCCAGAGCTCTGGCAAAAAGTGGCGGAAATGGGCTGGACTGCAACGACAATCCCCGAGGAGTATGGCGGGCTGGGGTTGGGTTACTACGAGTTAGCCATTATCGCGGAGGAATTGGGACGCGCCGTCGCACCGATCCCCTTTTCTTCCTCGGTATTCCTGGCGTCAGAGGCCATTATGGCCTTCGGCAATGCGGCGCAAAGAAACAAATGGCTACCCGGCCTCGCCTCAGGTGACAGCATAGGCACCTTTGCACTGGCTGAGCGCCCCGGAAGCGCGACCGCAGACAATCTATTATCCCGCTACGACCAGCAGTCAGTGACAGGTACTAAGGCCCCAATAGCGGATGCCATGATCGCCAATTTCGCTATCGTCGTTTGCAAGGCCTCCCCGGGGCACGTACACCTCGCCGTCGTTGAGCTCTCCGATAGCGCCGTATCGCGAGAGACCCTTAAAACCCTGGACCCCAGCCGCGGGCACGGCAAAGTCAACTTTGACGACTCCCCGGCCGAATTGCTGGGCGAGCAAGAAATCAGCTGGTCCGCCCTGGAGAATCTGCTTGATCGCGCCGCCGTGTTGATGGCTTGGGAACAGCTGGGCATAGCCGATAAAGCGCTCGAACAAGCCTGTGATTACGCCAAGCAGCGGTTTGCCTTCGGACGAGCCATTGGGTCCTTCCAAGCCATCAAACACAAACTCGCCGGGATGTATGTGAAAAACACTCTGGCAAGAAGCAACGCCTATCACGGTGTTTGGGCGCTGGCGAGTGACAGCGACAGCCTGCCACTGGCTGCAGCGACCGCGCGCGTTGCCTCGACACAGGCGTCCCTCTATGCAGCTCAGGAAAATATTCAAACCCATGGCGGCATGGGATTTACCTGGGAGTTTGACTGTCAATTTTATTACCGACGGGCAAAATTGCTGAGCCTTGCCATCGGTTCTGAGCGGCACTGGCAAGACCGACTTGTCTCTGCTCTGCAGCGTCAGCGCGCTGCAGCGTAACGCGATTTAATTAGGACGAGAGTTATGGACTTCAACGACACACCCCAGGAAGCCGCGTTTCGATCCGAGGCCGCTAACTGGCTGAAAGAGAATCAACTGACCGACGCCGATAGAGAAGGACGCTCCCCTCTTGAGGTGGCCAAGCTTTGGCAGAAGCGCAAATATGAAGCCGGTTGGGCCTGTATTGGCTGGGATAAAGAATATGGCGGACGAGGTGCCAGCCCTATCGAGCGGGTTATCTGGGATCAGGAAGAGAATAAGTACAGCGTCCCGAGCCGCTTTTTTGTGATCGGCCAGGGCATGATTGCACCAACGCTTATGGTCTGGGCTCAACCCCAACACAAGGAAAATTTCTTGCCCAAACTCGCGAGCGGAGATGAGATCTGGTGTCAGCTCTTTTCCGAGCCGGCGGGAGGTTCTGACCTCGCCGCGCTGCGCACAAAGGCTGAGAAGGATGGTGATGATTGGATTATCAATGGTCAAAAAATTTGGACTTCGCAGGCTCACTACGCCGATTACGGGATCGTCGTAACCCGCACCGACCCCACGGTTGCCAAACACAAGGGGCTGACCATGTTTATCGTCGATATGAAGCTGCCCGGTATTGAGATAAAACCGATCAAACAGCTCACAGGCGATTCCGATTTTAATGAGGTCTATTTCACCGATGTCCGCATTCCAGACCACTATCGACTCGGTGATGTCGGGCAAGGTTGGACAGCGGCCTTGACGACTCTTATGAATGAGCGTCTTGCCATTGGCGGCGGCGGCCCCGGTGCTGATGTTAAGTTGGCCATGGAAATCGCCAGCCTCGTAGAGATTAACGGCAGGCCTGCCATCGAAGACAGCGCGGTACGCGCAAAGATCGCGGAGTTTCACGTGCTAGAGGCTGGCCTTGAATACAACGGCTATCGCGCAATTACAGCTCTCTCCCGGGGCGAGCTGCCAGGCCCCGAAAATTCCATCGGCAAGTTAGTGGGCGCACCAAAGCTTCAGGCGGTCGCTTCTTTCTGTATGGATCTTTTAGAAGAGAGCGGCGTTCTTTGGTCCGAGGATGATCTCCTCAGCTCACTGGCGCAACGCTCTTATATGGGTGCACCGGGACTTCGCATTGCGGGAGGTACCGATGAAATCATGACGAACATTATCGCAGAGCGGGTTCTGGGATTACCGCAAGATCCCCGCCTCGATAAGGGCATTCCCTTCAATGAGGTTCCAACGGGGAACTGAGTCATGGCGTGCCGGAGTAGACACAGTACCCGTCGGAGCGTCAATGACTTGAAACCAGCGTGAGCCCACCTAAGGCCGTGCATAGTGATCCTCGCAAGATCATTCATATCGACGCCGACTGTTTCTATGCGGCTATCGAAATGCGCGACAACCCTGCGCTACGTGACGTGCCCTTTGCCGTTGGCGGTAGCTCAACCGGCAGAGGGGTTTTAACCACCTGTAACTACCCGGCTCGGGCCTATGGCATCCGCTCAGCCATGCCTACCAGTCACGCGCTTCGCCTGTGTCCCGACCTTCAGGTTGGACCCGTGAACATGGAGAAGTATCGAGCCGTATCCAAAGAGATGCACAAGATTTTCAGCCGATATACATCACTCATCGAGCCACTCTCTCTGGATGAAGCCTATCTGGACGTCACCGATAACCATCAGTTTGACGGCAGTGCAACACGCATTGCGGAGGCGATTCGCGCGGACATCGCGCGTGAACTTGACATCACCGTATCCGCCGGGGTGTCCATCAACAAATTTATTGCCAAAGTGGCGTCAGACTGGGATAAGCCAGATGGACTCACCGTTGTGTCGCCTGAAGCAGTTGATGAATTTAGTGCGGCGCTTGCGGTGAAGCATATCCCCGGTGTGGGTCGTGTAACAGCCAGCAAGCTCCAAGCGATGGGTCTAAACACCTGTGCTGACTTGCGCCAGCTGGAACAAATCAAGTTGGCTCAGCTACTGGGCAAATTCGGACTAACGCTTTACGAGCGAGCCCACGGCAGGGACGACCGGCCGGTAAATCCCGAACGGGAGCGAAAATCGGTGAGCGTTGAAACTACATTCACCACCGACGTGGCCAACGGCGACGATTGCTTAGCACCCATCCCCAAGCTCTTAGATGAACTTGAAGCGCGCATCCTCCGAGCTGGGGTTGCCGAGCGTGTTCAAAAGGCCTTTGTGAAAATCAAATTTAATGACTTTTCGACAACGACGGTGGAAAAAATGGGCACGCGGCTCCTAGAGGAAGACTACCAACTACTTGTTTTGGAGGGCCTCGACAGAAAGGCCCTGCCCGTGCGACTAATGGGACTAGGCGTTCGACTCGCGCCTGAAAAAAAAGACCAGCTCAATCTCGACATCGGACCAACGCTTCACTCATGACCTCTTGACCTCTGGACCAAACACCTGCCATGGTCACAACAAAATAAACGGCGTCAATGCCGGCGCCCACGTATGTAAACAGCACCGGGAGAAAGATATGAAAAGCAAAGCTGCTGTAGCTTTCCAAGCAGGGAAGCCCCTTGAGATTGCCGAGGTCGATTTGCAGGGGCCCCAGGCGGGCGAGGTCATGGTCGAGATCAAGGCGACCGGTGTATGTCATACCGATGCTTTCACGCTCTCCGGGGATGACCCGGAGGGCGCCTTCCCCGCTATTCTCGGCCACGAAGGCGCCGGCGTTGTGGTTGAAGTCGGCGCTGGCGTGACCAGCGTAAAACCCGGAGATCACGTGATCCCGCTCTACACCCCGGAATGCCGGGAGTGTGATTTCTGTTTACACCCAAAAACCAATCTCTGTCAGGCGATACGAGAAACCCAGGGCAAGGGGGTGATGCCCGATAATACCAGTCGGTTCTCCCTCGACGGCGAGCCCCTGCTTCATTACATGGGGTGCTCTACCTTCTCTAATTTTACGGTTCTGCCAGAGATAGCCGTTGCCAAAGTGCGCGAGGATGCGCCCTTCGACAAAATTTGCTACATCGGCTGCGGCGTCACGACAGGGATTGGCGCTGTAGCTTTCACC
>Ga0255764_10002551_pt1 | contig 14806 bp, 7 predicted proteins | sample 071ome_30_FD_179964 | JGI IMG/M metagenome (GOLD analysis project Ga0255764, IMG submission 179964) | Coastal salt marsh microbial communities from the Groves Creek Marsh, Skidaway Island, Georgia - 071406AT metaG (version 2) | ecosystem: Environmental > Aquatic > Marine > Intertidal zone > Salt... | reverse complement strand
CTCTTCGCATTGGGGTGTGGACGACTGTTTGAGGGTACTCCGGCGCAGATGTGGAGTTCGATTTCAAAGATTTTAGCCATGCCGGACGCGACGGAGGTGTATTGCGCGCACGAGTACACGTTGGCGAACGCAAAGTTTGCGCTCTCGGTGGACCCGACGAATGAAGATTTACAAAAACGGGCAAGGGAGATAGAGGCGATGCGCGCAGACGGGAAGCCGACGGTGCCGACGACGGTTGGATTGGAAAAGTTGACCAATCCGTTTTGTCGACCGGATTCCGTCGGGGTGCAGAGAGGCGTCAACATGGAAGGGTCCAAAGATCTCGCCGCTGTGTTCGGAGCCGTGCGCGCGGCGAAGGATAACTTTTAAAATTAGATCATTCAATTCATTTCTACGTACCGTCTACTTGAAAAAGGAACTTTGTTCTTCGATGAGCATGACGTTTGACATTTTGTGCGCCGCTTCCCTGACGGCGTCGCGCGTCATCAACCCCGCATTTACGAGAGCGTTTTCAACCTTTTTGATGAGCGCGCGATCGTCCCCGCATACGTCGAATAAGAGAGTTCTTCTCGGCGGGATGTCGATATCTTGTCCTCGCTTGCCATAGACGAAACCGTTACCGAAAGGCGTCTTGTGCGCGCCCACAGATGCGCACGCGAAAGATGGCCGCCTCTTAATCGTCAGAGGCGTGTGAATCAACGCACGGAGAACGACAGAGGTGTTCGGTCGGTCGAGGATTCGTCGCAGCGTTCGCACGGCTACTTCGGCACCGGCGCCGGGAGAGAGGATGATGTGCGCCAACGCGTGAATCGCGAGCGCCGCCGAGAGCGGAGGAGAGTTATTACCCGGAGTCGGATACTCGTCTCCAGACCATCCGTTGAGAGCCTTGTCGAGGGCGCCTTCTTCGATGCTTTTGATGTACAACTCTCGCATCGTTGGATCTGGCTCACCGCCAGGCGGGAAGAAGACGTAGGCCGCCGCCGGAGGAACCATGGCGCTCGTGCATGGAAGAAGGTGAAGCGCGATGCCCTCACTGAGCGCAATCCAAGCGGCGGCCCTGGCTTTCGGGGACACACGCACTCGAAGCCACATGGATACATGTCTCGCGAAGAGCGCATCGCCAAAGCTGTCCGCCGCGAACGCGTTCACCACAGCTGCTGCTGCAGAGGCGTCACCGGTTCCTAGCGCGCGATTGAGCGGATCGTTCAAGCCGCCTTCCCCAGCCGATGTGTGACCCAAATCCATGCTGTAACCAGTCACGCCCTGATGGTAGGCTTGAATATAATTTTTAACCATTCGTCGCCAGTAGAGATCGGTCAAAAGCCCCAGAGGCGCGCTGACGGCCGGGTCTCTCCACACGTTGGCACCTTGCAAGTACACGGCGCCGATGGCCGCCATTTTCAGCGCCGGACGAATGTCGCGCACTCGCGACACCTTTGCCAACTCCATACCCATCAAGAGAGACAACGTGCACGCGACACCAGCGACGCCCCAGCCTTGAATGGTTGTTCGCGGCGAAAGCGGAGCCAAGTACCATAAATGGTGCGCCGGTAACAACGAACCGAGAGTCGTACACAGACTCGGAGTAGAAATGGTTTTCGCCTCAGCCGAGCTCGTCAATTCCATGGCGAAGCCTCCGAGTAGCGCGTCGCGAACGATTTCTGGCGGGGCCACCAAGGTGACTGACGCCGCAGCCAAGTTTACTCCGGCGTCTCGAATCGCCAGCCTCGCGCGTTCTTCTTCATTAGAATCGTTGATGGTTTGTTCTGCGTCTCCCAACGCCTTCTTTGTCATAAGAAGGAGCGGTTGCAACACCCGCGGCGAGTACAGTCCAGCGCTAATCGCTTGCGACGCGATGACACCCGATCCGGGCGGAAGCGTCGCGAGCAGACTCAGTGTCGCGTCCACAGATTTCGCAACCTCCACTTGCAACTCTTTCTTGTCCACGCCGATGCTCGGTCCCAATCGAGATTTTTTCGTGTTCGTCTCGGTGAACGCTTTGTCGAGGATTTCCATCGCCACGACGACAGCGCGTTGAACCGGCACTCTTGATACAGATGCGACGGGTTGTTCGCCCATCCACACGGTTGGATCTTCAAAGTCGGACACTGGCGTATTCAAAGGCATGAAAACATCGGTGCTGGATCGGCGAGCCGCGGCTTGATCAACAGACGAGCGAGCCGTGCGCAATTCATCCGAACTCATTCGTCCGGAGCGTTTACGTGCGCCGTAGCACTTTATGATGTGCGTCGCTAAGGTGATGATACCTTGGTCTGACCACGCTTCCGGTGAAACGATAATGACGAGCAACATTGCGTGTAGTAAAGAACCCCACGCGGCGTATTTGACGTGTTCGTCGCCGAACGACGACAAACCACAAATGTCAACCAATTCATCCAAGGCGCTGAGAGCTGATCTCATCATGCCCGCGTCTTCGTCGAGACGGCCAATAACTTTTGAGACCAGCGCTCCGGCATCATTCGGCGAACGAGCGACTAGCACGGACAGAAATCTCGCCGCGTGCGACATGGTGAACAGCGTTGCGACATCGTCTGTTCTCAATGCGAGCCAGGATTCAGCACACTTCGCCGCAGTTGTGGCGCATCTCCAAGATAGTGTTTGCGCGGTATCTGCTATCTCTAATTCTCCCGATGGGCCCACATTTTCTCCGCCTTCATCTTCGGGTAACGACGTTGAAAGCGTAGTCAAAAGAGGGAAAATGTCCAACGCGATGGAAGGCTCTGTACCAGTCGAAGTCTCGAGCCATGGCGCAACTAGCGGATGAATCGCATCGAAAGCGGGCGTGTTGAGACCCGATGCGGATAAAGCAGCCCACGCACGGAAAGTTTCCCGCCAGAGCAACGCGGCAAAGCCCTTGGGAGATTCACGATGCGTTCCATCGTTGGCCGTGGCGACGCCTGACAGAGTCACTGAGGCTAGGATGGAGCTCTTGATGAAGCCGTCTTTACTGAGGTCCGTGGCGACGTCTACATCAGCCTGTGCGAGTAGACGAAGTATTCTCACCGCGTGGAAAACGCCGACGGTTTTGGGCTCCGTCGGCGTGCCTCTAGATCCTTCACTGCATGAGTCCTTCACTCGAGACATGAGAAGAGCGAGTAGACGCGGGCATCGCGCAACTGCACGAGCTGCCCCCTTGCTGTGTCTCGCGAAAGCTGCGAGTAACTCGAGCGAGTAAACTTCACCTTGAGGCGACCTTTCAACTTCGAGAACGTAGCGAATTCTTTGCAAAATCCCCATGCGAAGAAGCGCTGCGATTGGATCCGCCGCTTGCTCTGTGGATTTTCTCCTCTCCGCCATCTCTCTGTTCAAGCCCTCCTCCACTTGGTCGGGCTCTTCCGCCAGTCTCACGTCGAAGTTTTCATCCAGGCTAATCTCTTCGACAGCGTACTCCCAAGCGACCGGCTCAAAGCCGCCGCCGCCGCATGGAGCGTCTTCCAACTCTGCTCGCCACAAGGGAGCGAAGAATGAAAGACCGCTCGGATCAAGTGGTGCGTTACTCTCAAGCATGTCTATGAGATACATGTCGCGACCATCCGCGCCACCGACGCCAACGCCTCCGACCAAGGCTTGAATGGCAGACAGTGCCGCAACCATGGGCTGCATTTGTGAATCATCGAACGAACGTCTCAGCAAGGTGATGACGTCGCAGTCCACCGTCGCATACACCCAAACACTCGCCCAAGTGATTCCATTCGGCAATCGCGGACTAGACTCGGATGAGTTATCAGTCTCATACGGCAGAGCACTGACCGGTTCGAAGCTCCAACGTCTCGCGAGCTTGAGGATTTTAGAGATGATGTTCAGACCGATGACGCGCTGACTCGGCACGCTACTGCGCGTCAACGCGCACGCCTCTTGAAACGTGTAACCGATGTCGCTACCTTCGCCAGCGCGCAAAGGATCGCGCTCGGTTGGTAATGGCGCTGGAGCTGCGCCGTCGGCGTGCGTCGAGGTCAAGACATCCATACTAGCATCGAGTAGTGGCGTACCGTCCAGCGCGAAGCGAACGTGCTCAACTCCAACCGTGGCCACGACTTTCGTCCTCGCACTCGCTTCTGTGGCAGCCACGCTACGATCGGTAGAACGTTTCGGCACATTCGACGCCACCTGAGCGGGCGTTTTCACACCGCTCGCTCTTTCGCTCGATTTTTCCCTCGCCTTGCTCGCCCCTCTATTTCTAAGAAAATCCAGCGTCTTCGCGCTCAGTCTTAAAGCCAACTCCTCCTGCGCCTCCTTCACCGCCGCCGGCGACATCGCCTTGATAATTCGATCATTCTCTTCTTGAATGCTCGCATCCTCCGCGTCCGGGTCCACGCGCCGCGTTCTCGGCGCCGCTGTCGCGGAAGCCTTCTCGCTCGCTTGACCACCCGGCGCAGAGAACGCGGCGCCGTTTGACTTGGCCGCTTCCGCCTCTCGCGCCGCCGCCTTCCTCGCCGCGAACCTACTCTTCCGTCCAAAGTTTGTCTCGCTTCGATGTTTTACCTCTGGAAATCCCGTCGCGGCGCTCCGAGCATCCCTCAACTTTTTCTTCTCCTCGCCCATCGAGCCCGGCGCGTCGTCGCCTCTGGACTCGCCCGTCCCTCTCTCGACGATGTCACCCATCACCTCCTCCATCAGCGACCGCATCGGGCGCTCCCGCGCGTCGGTGCTGTCATCCACATCTCCCCCATCCGCGCTCGTGTCCTCCTCGGTGCGCCCGACGACGCCGGCGTCCGCGACTTTGTCACTCGACGCGTCTGGAACATGAGTCGCATCTTCCGTCTCGCTCGCGTTTCGTCTCCCGACGCGGCGCACCTCGGCCGCGGGTGCGTCGCGGGATTCGAGAAACGCCTTCTGCAGCGCCTCGAGCTGTTCATCCGTGTCCGCGCCGAGCGCGCGAAGGTCCGCCATGCGTTTCGAAGGCGTCGGACACTGGCGACGTCGTCGGCCAGAATCACGAGTTATCCACAGTCGACGACGCGAGCGCGCTCGCGTCGTCCGCGAAGACACCCCAGTGGACGACGGTGAAGGATGCCGTTCATCCTTCTGAGAGATCGCAAGTCGACGCACGGCGTCGGTGGGACGAGCGGGTCGACAACGGCGGCCAAGTGTCAGCGCTGCCTGAAACCAGGCAAGTGGACCTACGAGTGCGGGTGCGGGAAAGACGGCGCTGCGTCCGCGTACGTGCGACGGGCGAGCGCGAGCGAGAGACTTCGGGATCCAAAGTTGCGGCAAAAGTTTGCCGAGCAGCAGTTCGCGGGGGAGGCTGTGCCAGACGCGGAGGAAGAAGGACGAGCGTCGCGAGAAGGCGTAGACCGACGGCTGGGGAAAGTTTTAGAGAGAGGCGGACGCGAGAAGCGGAAATCTGAGAAGAAGAAGAGACGACGTCGGTCTCCGAGTTCGAGTTCGACTTCTGGTTCGCGATCGAGTTCGACTTCGTCGTCGTCGTCGTCGTCGTCGTCGCGATCAAGATCGAGTAGCGGAAGTGGCTCAACTTCGTATTCGTCGTCCAGTTCGTCGTACACGAGCGGTAGTTCTTCTAGAAGTAGTGGTTCGAGTTCGAGATCTTCTCGCTCGTCTTCGTATTCGTCGTCTTCGTATTCGTCGTCGGGCAGGCGCACGAAGAGAAAACGTTAAGGTGGTTAGGCTCTTGTTTGATGGAAATTCTTTCTATTTGTTTCAATTCGTCTATTGGTCATCTAACACTCTTCTAATCGTGACTAGAATGTCGTCATCCTCTGTCGAGTCTGCCCATCGAGATTTGCCCGTGCGTTGGATTCTCTTGGCGAAATCAGCGTCGAGGGCTACGCGAAGGTACTTGAACAGCACCGCCACCGGTGCGTCGCATCTAAATTTCATCCAGCCGTCCATGACTACTCGGGCGTTCGCGTGCTGTACGTCAAGGTTGCCACCAAAGAGGAGCAAGGCTTCGGGCGCGACGACGCTCGAGTCACGCAGGTACACACGTGCTGTTCGCATCTTTTCGTGATAAACCATGAATGGATAAGTTGGTTTGCGCTCGGATCCAAGACCTCGATTGACGCTCGATGGATGCACGCGCACCTCAGACGTCGCGTCTTTCCACGTGTACAGAGGCGCCGTGTCTGTGCCAACCGCTACGTTAGCGTATAAACCTGCTGTGAGTACCGCTTTAATCATGACGGGGCGTTTTGAATCACGATTCCACACCTACATGATGGAGAGGAACATAGGTTAGTGAAAAATTCGTTTCAGCGAGTATCGGCGCGATTGTGACACGGCTACTTGGATGAACGCGCATATCTTGAATCGTCATCGAAAAGCCGTGAATTGCTGTATGGAAATGCTTGACGCACGAACAGGTAGTTCGATGTTCGCGCGCCCTGGTTGTCGCAGTCGCGGCGCCCATTTAAAAAAAGAAATGAAGTAGAAAAAGGTTGCGTACCGCTTTCGGATCATCCAACCAGGACGTGTTTTTCCCGCGCAGAGAACAACCAGCGGGAACATTAATTACTCCCATGTCAGCGAGAAGTGACGCATATTGAACGCGCATTTCAGAGATTTGACGAATAGTATCCGAATCGAGCGCGTTCTTCTGAGCGAATCGACGTCCTGCATTCCGATTTTCCTTGCAAGCTTCAAGATACGCCTCGTACGCCGCCGCAAATACGAGATGGTCACTCTGCTGACCAGCAGCGATTGAGTTCGACGCAGGTGTGGCAAACGCCTTCATCGCCGCTTCGACTTGGCTGTTCGAAGCCTTTGATGATTGGAAGGGCGATTTATAGCTCAAAGTTGCAGCAATCGTCAGTATCGGTGAAAGGCATCTGAGAATTGCGCCAAAGAGTAACATTTTTGCCACTCGCGCATCGACAGGAAGTGCCGCGAGGTGACGACCAAGTGAGGTGAGTTTACCGAAAGCATCAAAAGCGCCAATTTCAGTCAGCGTCTTCGCTGCGGCTACAATCGCTTCTTCTTTCGGTGGCTCGGGGGCACTACCAAGTACAACTGACGCGTCGTTGTGCAAGTCGAGATTGGCAATCTGCAAGACGACTTCCGTCAATGGAGCGCGATGCATCTCGGGTACTTGAAACGGCCGCATCATACCCGTTGATCGTTGTGAAGTGAAGAGAGCGTAGCACGTGCCCGCTCGCACTCTCCCCGCACGGCCAGCCCGCTGTTTGGCGGCGGCTCGACTCACCCAGCCTTCCTCCAGCGAAGCCATGCCTCGACGAGGATCCCATTGCCGCTCCTTCACTCTTCCTGAATCAATGACGACAACAATATCTTCAATCGTCACTGATGTTTCAGCCACGTTCGTCGCCACCACAATCTTTCTGATGCCGTCTCTTGGGACTCTGAATGCTTCGCGTTGCTCAGCATTGGTCAGCGCTGAGTGCAACGGAGCGAGCATGGCGTCTCGAAATCGCGGTGAGCTCGCGAGACGGTCGAGCAGGCCCGTGACTTCGCCTACACCGGGTAAAAATACCAGGATTGCACCTTGTTCTGTGGTGTCATCAACGAACGCCAGTAACTCCTCAATCAGATCGTAATCAATGACGGACTCATCCAAGCGAGAAAGCGACAATCGCGTGTTCCGTTTGCAGTCAACGTATTTGTCTGGATGGTAGTCTGGGTTTTCTGGGTTTTCTTCTCCACCAAACTCAGATGCGGCGTCTTCGCCCCATGACGCCAAAAGCTCGTTCCGTCGTCTCCTATCTCCTCCGCCCCCAGCCTTGATTGCTTTCATGGCATCCTCTGTCTTGCCATTCGGTCGGCGACACGAGCAATTTTCGGGATCAAGAACGTAATCCAGCATGTCGTAGATGTGCTCGAGATGAACAGTTTCAACTGGGAAGGATCTTCCAGGGGCAGATATGATAGGCGAGCCCCCCAAATAACCGCTAAAAAGTGATGCGTTAAGCGTAGCCGACATGAGCACAAGCTTCACGGGTGGTAAACCGGCTTGCCGACGACGCGTCGGCAGATCTCGTAGGAGAGTAAGCAAAAAGTCACCATCCAGAGAACGTTCGTGGACTTCATCGACAACGATATGGGTGACATCAGATAGCATCCTATCTCCTTGCAAGCGTCGAAGCAAGATACCTGTGGTGCAAAAAGTCAACCTGGTCGCACTCGTGACTTTTGCGTCAAGCCGCACGTGATATCCCACAAGTGAACCAGCTCCGCCAACACCATTATTTTCGCATCGCTCAGCAGAAACACGTTCTGCTATGCTCGTGGCCGCGACTCGCCGCGGCTGCGTACAGATGATGTTACACTTGCCGCCTTCGCCTCGTTTGATTGCGTCGTCGAGCAAGAATTGCGGGACTTGAGTCGTCTTGCCGCAGCCTGTCTCACCACAAACGACGACGGCATCATGGATACGTAGTTCATTCAGCAGCTCGTCTGCTAACGCACAGATTGGCAGAGTCGAGCGCTTGGCGAACATCTTCTGCCATTGCGAGTCGTTCTTGATGTCGTCCAACTGCGTCTTGAGCTTCTTGCTGATTTCGTGATGCACGCTTGAACTCTGTTTCGCCGCCTTCTTACGCCCATCATGCTTGTCCCCCTCCTGAACGTGACGACCGCTGCTGCTTCGAGTCATACTTTCACAGATACCGTCGCTTTGCGCGCCGAGTGATTTCATGAACGACTCAATGAAATCATCCTTTGAATTTTCGATGACTTCCGCTACGTCAGACGTCATGAACGCGACGGCCCAACGCATCCAAACTTCACGGAATTCCGCATGGAGCTCGAGCGGCACCAGCTGGTTTTCTTTGGAGAAGATGGCTTCGAATATCGCTCGCGCCGCAGCACCGTTTTGTGCGTCGTTGATACTCTTCCACCCTCCATCATCTGGTTCGTCCTCGCTGTGCGTCGAACACACCAAAGTCGTTTTGCGCTTGTGCTTTGGTCCAGCTGAGCGTTCGACTGTGACGATGTATCTGATAGTATCTACACTTTTGTCGCGTTCAAAGCGAGGAATGAGCCATCCTTCACGTTTAGCGAGCTGTGTGAGCATGTTCTTCGGCAACATTTCGTCGACTTTGTTATAGTTGGCTTTATTTTTTGCGCCTTTAGTGGCTTGCGGCCGCTTACCGTCGCTGAATAACATCTCGTGCTTGAATAATTTCGTGATCGCCTCGATAGGATCCTCCTCGCCCGTCCCAATTATGTCACCTGCGCCATCACCAAAGACATCTAGTGCGAATGCATCTTCATCCGAGTCCGAATCGTCAGCCTTTTGCTTAGAGCCGCTTAGATTGGTGCACTCATTTATTGCGCATACGTCTTCAGACGGTGCACGTCCAACATCCATAGCCGTGTCGCTCGGATCACCGCATGTCGTACCGCTTTCATCCTTAGATTCTATCGATTCTTTTGGTCTCGGCGGATCAATGTCTTCCTCATTCATTCCAATCTCAGTGGCGAGGAGTTTTAATTGACGAATCGCCTCAGCGATGTCCTTTTGTTCCTTCTTATTTTTCCCTCGCTTAGCCGTGCTCGCGCGCGCTTTCAGTTCGCCCACCTCGCGAGCGAATTGATCGATGATACGGTGTGGATCTTCTGCAAACTCTTTGCGTCGAGTCCACATCAGCTTCTTCGCGGCAGCCTCCTCCTCGCTCAAACCAAAGTCTTCGAGAGAGTCGTAACTATCGTTGCTGTCGTAATCGCTATCGCTTTCCTCGTATTTAGCGTATCTCGCGATCCAAGACTTGTCCACCGATGTGTCATCCAGCACGTTGTCGTTGTCTTTTTTCGCTTTCACTCTCGTCATGCTGTCGTCGGGTGTCTCGATGACTCGCTCTGGCGCAGGTGCGGTGCCGGCTTGCGCCGCTGTCGCCTCCACTGAGCCATCCGCGCCGAGTTTGTACTCCGATCTCTCCACCGTTTGGAATTTCCGAGGCAATCGAACGTTCAGAACGTGTAAACACAACCAATCCAAAACGTCCGACTCGGCGAAAGCTCCCGAAGATAGTTCGCCGACGGCTCTCAACGCATCTTCGACGTCGCTCACTCTGAACCCTTGGTGAAGAAGAGAGTCGTACATCTTCCGCACCGTTGACGTGGACACCTTTGCGCCACCACCGGACGATCCGGAAACGCGCACGTTCGATGTTTGCAGCAGCGCCCGCACGAACGCCTCCGAACGCGCGCTCAGACGAACTCTTGCTGACTCATCCGAGGTTGTCTGTTGGACACCGACTGTTGACATCTCGCGCGCGTGCACGAGCGCCGGTGGCGAGCGTGCTCCTTGGGGTGCCTGTCACTCTTTCAACAGCCGTGGTACTCCCGTCCTTACTGAGTGGAACGGTCGAACGATGGCGTGTACGTCCCGCAAACGCGCTAAGGTGTGAAGTTGTGAGTTGGTTACGTCGGTGCAGCGTTTTAGGTGTTAAAAATTTTAGACTACTTTATGTTGGTGCGGAACGATGAAGATGCTCTATCTCTTACCCGAGAGCGCATTGTTCAAAAGCATACGCGCAGATTCCATGCACGATTCGTCGCCGCGCACGCGAAGCAACGCGTTACCAGATCCCGCCTTTGTTTCATCGATGGAAACCATGGCTTTGCTGCGATCCTGAACTCCCTTGATCGTCGCACCTTTTTGACCGATGAGCTTGCCGACGATGATCTTTGGAATTTCCAACTCCACGCAAGGACCCTTTGCACCTCTGGGAAGCGCTGGCACTCTGGACGAGACGAATTGGCCTCCCTTGTATTCCCAGCCGTACACGCCTTCTCCAGTCAACTTTACACCTTTGACGCGGCCAGCCAGTTCGGCGGCAGCCTTGGCCTCAGCGTCCTTCTTTGCCTCTTCCGCGGCTTGTTTCTCTAACTCTATAGCCAAAAGACGGTCGGCCTCAGCCTTTTCAGCGGCGGCTTTCTGTTCATCAGTCATGGCGTAGAGAAATCCCGCAGGCTTCTTGCCCGCAGCCTTTTTCCTGCGCTGAAGCAATGCCATTTCATCGTCGCTGTCGATATCGCTATCCCCATCGCTGTCGATATCATCATCTCCCATGGTCTTCGCCGCCTGAAGACGGGCAGCCGCGGCGGCATCAGCCGCTTTACGCTTTTGCTCGGCTTCGCGGGCAGCGTTCGCCTGGCGTTCCTCGGCGAGTTTCCTTTTGAACTTCTCACGTTCCTTCTTATTCATCTTCGCCATGCGAGCCTCGAGCTCTTCCTCGGTTTCAGACTGCTCATCGACATCATCTGCCACTTCGGGAGCAGCTTTGCCAGGAGCTGCCGCCGCAGGCTTGGATGGCTCCGGCGCCGGTTCGTCGTCATCGTTGGCGGCGGCGCTTTCATCTTCCGATTCCGCTTTTTTCGCAGCCTTCTTCTTCTTCTTTCCAGCGCTCTTTTTGCCGCTTTTGCGAAGGTACGTCAAAAGCTCCTTGACAAAGTTTGCACTCTTACCCATCATCTTTTTAACCTTCGGGTCAGCGATCGGGTTGCCATCCAATTCAATCTCACGAACCTTTTTCTCCTTCAATTCGCCCCACTCGCCTGGAAGATCCTCAATCTTGTTAGACTTCAAGAAAATTTCGGTGAGAAGCGTGCACTGGTGAATATCAGCAGGCGCATCGGTGATTTTATTCATGCGCGCGGAGAGAGTCACCAAACGCTCCTTGGCTTCAATGGTGAAATCGTCCAGCGTCGTGAGTTGGTTGTTATCGGCAACCAACGTGACGAGGTTGTTTGCATTCTCAAGCGGGGCGAGCGACTTGATCTTGTTGCGGGACACGCGCAGAATTTCCAAGTTTTTGCACTGCGCCAAGCTCGACGGGAGAGACGCCAACGCGTTGTCTTCCGCTTCGAGAACCTTCAAGTTTTTTAGCTTGCCGATGGAATCTGGCAACTCGGTCAACCCGTTACCGCTAATAATGAGCGTCAAAAGTCCAGAAAGTCGACTAATGTCGGGTGATAGCTTGACGAGCGTCGGTCCCAGTCGAAGCTTCAGGTTATTGACGCTGTTGACGTAGAAGAGCGCCGGATCAACCTCCGTATCGCCCTTGGAACGTTCAATGGCGAGCTCCTTTGCACTACTCTCCATCGCCTTCACCGTCTCGGGCCATCTCGGTTCCGGCGGTTTACCCGCTGGCACATCCTCTTCTTTTGCGTCATCATTCTGAGACTTACCCTTACCCCCCTTGCTCCCCTTGTCTCCTCGTCTTTCCAACGCCTCGAGCTCCTTCTTCTTTCTCTTGCTTCTCTGCGTCGACGTCTCGCCCTCAAACGCCGCGTCCTCCTCTTCCTCCTCCTCTTCCTCCTCCTCGCTCGAATCCCCACCTCGATCAATCTTACGCGCCAACGCATCGTGTCCATTTTTCCTCGCGTAATCCGCCGCCGTGCGTCCTTTCGCGCACTTCATCTTAAAATTCGCCCCGGCGTACAACAACTCGTCGCACGACTCCTCGTATCCTCGCTCCGCCGCCATCATCAACGCCGTCCGTTCATCCCCGCATCCATCCACGAAATCGATCGGCTCCTTAATCCGGCTCCGTCGGCAGTTATCCAACAGCATTTGCAAAGCCTTGTGTTTGTTCCCCATGGCGGTGATCATGATTGCGGTGTACCCATCGTCGTCGCGCGTGCCTGGGTTTTGTCCACCGGCGCCGAGTCCCCAGCGGACGGTGTCGAGCTTGGCGTTTTTACACGCCGTTAAGAATTGGTCGCGTTTGGACGCCATCTCGATGTTCTCCTTCGTTCGTTCGTTCGCACGCGTCCGTCCTTCCGTTCTTCCGTCCGTCGGTGTGTGACGACGCGTTTTCACTCACTCATTCATTTGTTCTTTCCTTCTTCAGCGGCAGAGGTGGGAGGAGTTATTACGACGACGCGTTTTCAATCAATCGTTCATTCTTTCTTTCTTCAGCGGCAGCGGCAGAGGTGGATTTATTACAACAACAAAGCAAAATTGCCCGCGCGATGGCGGCTCTCATGGATACACTAGCGATGAGCGTAGCCTTGACGCGGTGTGTGCGTCCGTCACAGACCGACGGACGTACATCAACGTGTAGTGCGCGATTTTGGTTTTAACGCGGAGCCGCGCCACCGGTTTCTGAAGAAGCCGGCGGCGGCGGCGTCGGCGGCGGCGCGCCGTCCTCGATGGATCGGGGTTCGTCGGCGTCGCCCATCGATCCGACGACGGTGCTCAAAAGAATGAGCGCCGCGCCGGCCGTGGCGGATGTGGAGAGGGTTTCGCCGAGTAATAAGTAGGCGAATATCGCACCCCATACCGGTTCCGTGGAGTACATGAGCGTCGCCTCTTGCGACGCCAACAAGGTGAGGGCGACGGTTTCGAGGTAGACGCACCCGGCGGTAGTGACAGCGCCGACAAAGAAAACCTCAAACCAAGGAACTTCGGTCCAGCTCTGCACACCCAAGATGGCGCTCACGTCGCAATCGCACTGAATGTAATCTCGCACGAGTAACGCCATGAACACGGTGACGACGGTGAGCATTTGTAAGCACACCAATCCCATGGATTCTTTGTGTCGAAGCGTGACGCCGTTGAAGATGCAATCCGTGCGGAAAATGTGAATGCCAAACACCAACGCGGAACCGAGGGTGAAGAGATCGCCACGGAGCGTGTCGTCCATCCCCGGGGACGTCAACGCTTCGGTGATCTCCGTCGTGGACACCGACACTGCGTCGGTGAATCCCGGAACACCGATGACGTTTTCCATCAGCGCCAAACCGGCGACGGCGATCGCCGTGGCGCTCCAAACTTTTGGTTGCACCGTGCGACCGGCGAGACCGGCGATGATGGGCACGGCGATGATGGTGAAGGAACTGATGAAACTCGCCCGAGCCGCATCCGTGGACTCAACGCCGAGGTTTTGAAGGTAGTACCCGAGCGAAACCCACAAACCGAGTTCAAACCCACCCCGTATAATTCTATCATCCTTGATCGCGTTTTTCAAAAACGGCGCAAAGACGAGCGATCCGACGACGAATCGCAACGCCGCGAATAAATCCGTAGACATTTCTTGTTGCGCCACTTTAATCAAGGTGATGTTCGCCCCGAACCCAGCCATGATGAGACCAAAGAGCACTAAACCTCTCGTTCGTTTGCTCACCCCTCGATTCACCGAGCTCCAACTCTCCCAGAGCACCTCTCTCGTCGTTCTCTGTCTCGCCCGGCACTCGGCGTCGTTTACGTCGCACTCTTCGACGAAATCATCCAAAAAAGTACCGGATATCGCCGTATCCCTCGCGGCGCCGAGCGTGAACGACGCCGACGACGCCGACGTTTTCGCGGCGGTCTCATCGGTATCGACGAGCGTCACCACCGCCAACGCCGCCGACGCGTCCATCCCGTCGTCCAACGCGTCCAACGACTTTCGAACCGACCCCCCCGGCGTCGCGGCAAACTGCCCACCCGTCGCCCGCGTCGTCGTCGTCGTCGTCGTCGTCGTCGTCCCCCCGCTCCACCGCGTTCGCGCGCGTAGCGCGTCCTCAGTTCCCCGTACCGACGGCGGTTCCATCAACGCCCGTCCCTTTTCGCTCCGAACCGACCGTCGTCCCGGTTCGGATTCCCACGAGTGATCCCGTCGTCGGCTGCGTCGTCGGCTGCGTCGTTCACTCCCGTAATCGCCCTCCCTCGCCCTCGGTCGCGTTCGTTCCGCCCGTCGTCTCGACGGCGATCGGTCCCTCGTTCTTCTTCTCGTCCCATCTTCCGGCGGGTTCGACGACGACGATCCGGACGACGAAGACGAAGACGAAGCCGAAGACGCAGAAGCGGACGCGGACGCAATCGAGATCGTAATCTTCGATCGGCGGCGCCGATGCGATTCTAAAAAGCGCACCACTCCGGTTG
>Ga0255764_10002542_pt1 | contig 14837 bp, 9 predicted proteins | sample 071ome_30_FD_179964 | JGI IMG/M metagenome (GOLD analysis project Ga0255764, IMG submission 179964) | Coastal salt marsh microbial communities from the Groves Creek Marsh, Skidaway Island, Georgia - 071406AT metaG (version 2) | ecosystem: Environmental > Aquatic > Marine > Intertidal zone > Salt... | reverse complement strand
GTATGTTTCAAGTAATCGGGCCTTTTCTCGTCTGGAAAGCCTGGGTCGTCTTTTCAATTGAATGTCCATCCCCAGAGACTATCGGCCTCTGACCTTCACGGATAGTTGGGGTTTATTAAACGCTTACAGTCTTCCATTTCCTTCTTGGTCCATTTTTTTGGGCGCCGCTTCATTCTATATAAACTGTTGAGGGTTGATGCTAAACCACTGCTTTGACTCTCGCTCGGTAACCACTTTGCGGTAATTCTTGAAGACTACCTGGGGGCTGTTGCCTGCTTCGTAAGCCACCTGAGCTGCGTCCTTTAGTTCGGCCAGACGGTAGCTGATGTATGAGTGCCTAAGACCGTTATGCTTCCAGGCAAACCGTGGGGTGCTCTGTGATGCTTTTTCAACATCGTTAATCTTATCCACAAGCTGTTTGATCTGTTTTGCCACATTCTGAATCTCAATAATTCTGCCATCTTTGCTTGGAGCCATCTCCAACCATTTTCTTAAATTCTCGCTCATTGGCACCAACCTGCGGCTGGCTGTTTTGGACTTCGTGGACTTTACCTCAATGTGCCCCTCATCCAAGTCTATTTCATTCCACTCAAGTCGCTGTATTTCGGCCGTCCTCAGGCCGGCAAAGGCCGCGATTGCAAAGTAGGGCAGCATATCCTTCCTTGCATGCTGCAGGATGGACTGGAGTTCTCTGGGGGTAAAGACCTTTACTTCCTGATCCGATTCTCGAGCCCTGCCGACGCCGTCCATGATAGTGTGGTCCTTTGGCAGATAACCTCTCTGCTGGGCAAATTGAAAGAGAGTGACAAGGTTACGCCTGTAGTTGTTTCTGGTCCTGGGGGTCATGTTTAAGTTGTCCAAAAATTGCTCGATTTGGGCTGACTTGATCGAAAGGATGGGGCATTTAAACGCCTCACTGAATCTGTTTAGTCGCCTCAAATCTTTGAGATACACCTCTGACACGGACAAGCCCTTTTTAGACTCAATCAGCTCAGCCATGACCTCCTCTGGCAGTTTTTCAGGGTAGATTCTTTTCTCAGCGTAGTCACGGCATGGTTCTACCAGGTTTACGTTTGCTGGGAGCAGGCTTTTGGCTGAGACGTATTCTTCGATCGCCTGAAGCAATGATACCCCTGGCATCTGAGAATCCAGTAGACGTTTAGCATGGACATAAATCGATCTATCCTCTCCGGACAGACGGAGCGCTTCGAAGTCCCCGGTGCTTAGCTTCTCCAAAACACGCTCACCCTCAGTTTTGGCCTGCGTGAAATCGGAATACTTTCGCCGCTTGCGCACTTTCCCGATGTAGTAGGTGAGGGTGTATTGATCCACGCCCTTGTTCGGGGTATAATAAATCGTAACGGAGGTTGATCCTTTTTTGAGGACCGTTCGCTTTTTGGAGCCAGGGGTAGAGGCCTTTTGCATGCCCCTTTTGTCGCCAATCTGTCACCAGATTTCAAGAAAATCAAAAAAGTCCAGTAAATATTGGTGGAGGCGGCGGGAGTTGAACCCTATAAGACCTTTCAAGACGAAGTATCCTTCCTTCGCATCCTTGCATGACTACAACACCTTACACGTTCGTTCTCCAAAATCCACCATGCACCGTCTTGAACCATCATGAAAAAAAAGTGTGCGGTTTTGTGCGGCAAGTTGATGATGGAGCCGCGTGACAGAGATGATCTTTTGAGTGTTGAAAAAAGTTGTTGAGTTAGGCCATTGTTGGATTGTGTCAAAAATAAGGTCATTCAGAATTTATTCAAGCTTGGCAGAGGAGAACCAAGCCGAGTATCGGCGTCGGTCCCGGATGTCTACTCAAGAACGAATGAATGAATTTGCCGTTCTTCAAGAACGTGCCTGGGGGAATGATTGGAGGACCAAGCCAATGGACCGAGTAGCTACTTGGGAAAAGGTGAATTGGTTGGGGACACGGTGACCAAAGGGAAAGGGGGAGAGATGCATTTTCTCAACATTTGAATAATCAGTTATTGATGGCAGTGCCAGTGTTAGTGAATCGTCATCGAAGTTGTTGATAATTCAATGAAATCATTCTGAGTAAATGCATCATTCAAACGTTCCAGATTTGATTCCACTAGATGGAGTAGCTGAGTGTTGGCAACATTGCCAGTCGAAATAAGTAATAGCTTTGGGGGTAACTGTCGTAAAAGGAACGAAGTCACAAAGTCGCTATCTTTGGTGATCACAATGCGTGAGTCTCTAGCGGCTACGATCAAGATTTCTTCGTCAGGTGTCCGGTTACCATTGGGTAAATCCAAGGTGTGGATCGCGTCATGTCCTGAAGCTGACAATTGAATGGCCAGGCGACGGGGGAGTTGGGCGTCAATCAGGAATTTCACTGGGCGACTGGCTCAATTCTTTGCACACGACTGAGCTGTGCGCCATACGCGCAGGCTGCCCGAAGGTCGTCCACCTCTAAATCGGAATAATCAGCCATGATTTGTTGATGAGTCATTCCACTACTGAGAAGCTCTAGAACAAATTCGACGGGATATCGCAATCCCCGAATACAGGGTTTACCGTGGCAAATCGATGGATCTATTGTGATACGAGCCAAGAGACCTTGTTCAATCATGAAAGGATTATACAGTCTCCATAATGGTATTGCCAAGCTCATTGACCGTGACGTTTTGTTTAGGAGTTTTGCACACAGTATGCAATCGTTCCGGAAAAAGTTTTTTGGAAAAAGTGATTTCGAACTGAAAACTGGAGTTTGATTCATCCGCTCTCCTTATAATGAGAGAGATGGTTTGCGTATCTGAAACAGAAGTTACAGTGTGTGTGTTTGTGCGGTAAAGCGATTGGTTTGATTTAACTCGTTGATGGATACAGCCCGCCTTCGCTTACAGCTTCGGCGAGGCAACTTTCCCGGTGCGAAAGTTGGTGGAGGCGGCGGGAGTTGAACCCGCGTCCTAAGCAAACTTGCCGTGAAGCTTCTACATGCTTGTCCGGGTATAGAGTGTCTGTGAGGTGATGACGACCCGGCGCGAGTCACTTCACATAGTCCGCATGAAATCAGTTTCGGTCCCTTGCGCGCGGTCTCCGCTCCGAACCTAACCTGCTGTCAGCGTTTCTTCCACCTAGCAGGTGTCAGCAGAGAAACGTCGCGGAGCTTTATGCCGCGAGAGCTAATTCATTGTTAGCATTTATTGCTATTGGTCCGATTTTTTGCGAGGCCAACGAACCATCCTCGGCATGCTACCTCAGACGTATCTACCCAGTCGAAACCAGTACGCCCCCATGTAGTGCAGGTAACCTGCATGGTGTTGGGGTGCTTGTCAAGGAGGGGTTAAGTTTATGGTTTGGGGGGCGATCGGTCTGATCAGACCGATCCGACTGATCAGACCGATCACCTTCCGCCCACAGCTTGCGGGTTCCCTTGCACTTTGGGTATTGGGTGCAGCCCAGGAAGGGTTCGCCTGTGTGGGTGCCGGTTTTTGCGGTTCGTTGGACCATAGGGCTGTTGCATTCGGGGCAGGGGGGCAAGGCGTTGTCTTTGGTGGTGGCGTTTTGTTGCCGGTGTTCCAGGCGTTTGGCAGCCAAAGTTTCAGAGTAGCCTCCTTCTTCTACAAACTGTTTTTCGAGCGCTTCAATCTGCTGGTCCAGTAGATAGTTGGTCTGGTGGATCAAGCAGATCAGGGTGTTGGCGCGTACGAATGCGTTTTCATGTTCCAGCCAGGGTGCATACAGATCGAAGCGTTCCATGTCGGTGAGTTGTTCCCAGCGATCGTTGTGGGTTCTGGCTACTTCGCGTACGGCTTTTGCCTCGGGTGCCTCAGGATCCCAGATTATATGGCGGCGTTGGCGAATGTAGTCTTCGTAGTCAAGGAGCAGCTCTTCCAGGCTGGCACGGGCTACATTCACCAATCGCAGTTCGGTGTTGCTGCTCGTGGCTCCTGCTCGGGATCCTTCGGCAATGTTTTGTCGCCCGCTGCGTGCGGCTTGGATCATTTGGTCCACTGTGCGGGAGCGCGTGTTGAGGAATTTTTCGCAAAACCAGTACGTTGCGTCGTAGATGATCGTGGCCGTTTGAAAGCTGCGAAGTTTTCGGTAGCCGCCGCTTTTTCTGATGCGTGGCATGTTGGTCCTTTCTGTTTTTCGGATCGGTCGGATCAGTCGGATCGGACTGATCAGACCGATCGTTTTACTCGTCCATGTGACGGGTAAGGATCTCCATGCTCTCGGGGGGGAGGGTGGACAGTTTCATGTTGCCGTTGGTTTCGGAGAAGTAGCTGGCTGCCCAGTCGGAGTCGAACAGGGCAACGGCATGTTCTTTGCCATCGTAGGCGATTTTTGTGCCGGTGGGTAGTTGCAGGTTGTCCAGGTCGGATTCCTCCAGGTCGACCGGAAGCCAGCGGATGACCGACCAGGGGGCGGTTTCGAGTCGCGATTCGGCTCCGTATTCTGTTTCAAGGCGGTATTGCACGACTTCGAACTGGAGTTGGCCGACTGCCGCGAGCAGGGGGATGCGGGTCAGGGCATCACGGACTTGCAAGACCTGGATGACGCCTTCCTGCAGGAGTTGGTCCAGTCCTTGCCTGAATTGTTTGAATTTTGCCGTGTTCGGATTGTGCAGGTAGGCGAAACACTCGGGGGTGAAGATGGGGATCTCGCGGTATTGAATCGAGGGATCGGTTGTCAGGGTGTCCCCGATGCCGTAATCGTTTAGTCCCACCAGTCCCACGATATCTCCCGGGTAGGCGTCGTTGACGGTTTCGCGTTCGTTGCCGAACAGTTTGTGGGAGCTGGCCAGCCGAACTTTTTTACCCGAGCGAGGGTGTATGACGGTCATGTCGCGTTCGAACTTCCCGGAACAAATACGGGCAAACATGATGCGGTCCCGATGCTTCGGGTCCATGTTGGCCTGGATTTTAAAGATGAATGCCGAAAAGGTTTCGTGGTCTGTTGGAATGATTTTCTCTTCGGACTTGCGCGCTGCCGGGGGCGGGGAGTATTGCAGGAATCCCTTGAGCAGCAGTTCCACTCCGAAGTTGTTCATGGCGCTGCCAAAGAAAACGGGTGTCATGGCGCCGGTGAATACGGATTCCATATCAAAGGATTCACCCGCCAGATTCAACATTTCCACCTCTTCCTTGAGTTTGTCATGCATCTCGGTGTTCATTTGGTTCCGGATGATGTCCGCATCCAGATCGCCCACCGATTCGGGAGCGCGATAAAGTCCTCCCGCTGTGCGTTCGAACAGATGCACTTCTTTTTGCAGCCGATCAAACACGCCTTTGAAATCTACACCGGTGCCGATCGGCCAGTTGACCGGGAAGGATCCGATGCCCAACACGCGTTCCAATTCGTCCAAAAGCTCCAATGGATCTTTGGTCGGACGGTCGCACTTGTTCATGAAGGTGAAGATGGGGATGCCTCGGCGTCGACAGATTTCGAAGAGCTTCTGGGTCTGGGCTTCGATTCCTTTTGCGGCGTCGATCACCATCACTACACCATCCACCGCGGTGAGCACGCGGTAGGTGTCTTCGGAAAAGTCTTTGTGTCCTGGAGTGTCCAGGAGGTTGATGGCGAAGTCATCATATTCAAATTGCAGTACCGTGGAACTGATCGAGATCCCACGTTTACGCTCCAGTTCCATCCAGTCCGACGTCGATGCACGCTGGTGTTTGCGGGCAGTGACCGATCCGGCAAGGTGGACGGCTCCTCCGTACAGCAGCAGTTTTTCCGTCAGCGTGGTTTTACCTGCGTCCGGATGAGAGATGATCGCAAAGGTGCGTCGGCGTTGAATTTCTTTCTGAAAACTCACAAGGCGGCGTAGCGTAACAGGATTTAGCTCAGGAACAAGCTGGAATCAGAGGTTCCGGTTTCCGTTTTGGAATGCTTGCGGAGTTTTCCCGGACCATGCAGTTTTTTCCATACGCGCAGGGCCTCTGAAACACTCCATGCCTGGGCATCACATCCCCGTTGGGTGTGCGGCGCGTCTCCGTCGGCGATTTCAGGGAGTTGTCCGGATCGTCCTTCTTTCCAGAAGTAAACCATGCTTGCCAGGTAATCCTTCGCTGCTTTTTGTGCGGACGGATCATCGGGCCATGCCTCACTCAATGCCTCGCAAAAAGTGGGAAAGGTCCATAGCCAGGCAGTGCCGTTATGGTAGGCGGGCTTCCGGCGCGTGTCTTCGTCTCCTTCGTATCGGCCCCAATATGGATAGGCGGGGTTGTTCAACAGATCGCCGTGTTTTCCATAAATCGGAAGGTGAGGCACTACGGGAAGCGGGGCCAGGGAACGAAGTGCTCCGGGGATGATCAGGTGCTTGCGCGCCGCTTCAACGGTGGAACGGGCTTTGTCCTGGTCCAGGCAACCCAGGCTGACGGTCCAGAGACAATTGCTGCGCAGTGCCTGGTCTCGTAATGCTTCCTTGGCCGGAGTTCCTTTGGAGGCGATCAACACATCCGCAGGCCAACCTTTTTCTTTCAACCAGAAAAGGTGGTTGAAGGATTCTTTCGTCAGGTTCAGCCAATGATTCCAGGTCTGGCTGGGGGGCTGCATGTAGCGAGGTGAATCAGAGCTTGCTTCTTCCTGCTTGGCGAGTTGTGTCAGTTGACTTAGGAGCCGGATCCAGAGCGCTTGAATTTCCACCGGATAGCCTTCGCGCGGTGTTCCGGCGGGGTAGTTGGTATCCATCCAGGTGAAATGGCTTGGACTCCACACCAGCCCGCTCTGTGCGTCCATGCAGATGCCGTTGGGGGCGCCTTTCATGATGCCGCCTGCGATGCGGAACAATACTTCCCGGATGGTGCGTCCACTTGAATCCACCTGTGTCTGATAAAAATCATCTCCCTTTAAAGCGGCGGTTTCTTGACAAAGAACTCCATACCACAGCGGCGCGTCGGATGTGTCCCGATTGGACGCGTTTTCTCCGTGAATGGTGTTCGGGAGTGTGCCCTGGGATTCAAAGCGTCCGAAGACTTTCAGCAGCTTCACAACGTCTTCAGTCATACCCGCGCTCAGCATGCCGCGTGCAGCGATGAGTGAGTCACGTCCCCAATCGAGGAACCAGGGGTAACCCGCGATGACGGTGCGCCCGTCATCCCGCTTCACGACAAAAACTTCCAGGGCCTTGACCAGATCCCGTCCCCATGTGTCACGTTCGTCGAGATTGGATTGTGCCATCAGATTCTCCTGAAGATTGATTCGGGTTTGGACGAATGACTCGATGGTTTCCTGCGTCGGCACTTCTTTTTCGGCACAGGCGACAAAATGCGTCGGACGATCCGAAGTCAACGGCAGTTCAAACCATCCAGGACTGAATGCGTCACCGTGACCTGTTTGACCGCGCGTTTGTTCAACGGGGTGAGGGATGCCCTGAACCCATTCCGGGTCCTGATGGTAGGTTCCGCGGTCACACCAGATGCGGAGCTGCCGATCCTCGGCGGGTGTGAATTGAAAGCCGGAGCGGTTTGCGTTGGGTTTGCAATGTTGATTGAAGTGATGGTCCGCGCCATCGTTGCGTTGGGTTTCGGAATGGAAATTGCGATCTTCCAGATCAAACCGAACGGTCAGGCTTACTTTACATTCCTCCGGGAGTTCCGTGCCGGTGGAAACGCGATCCTTCGGACGGGACAAGCGCAGCATCACTGTGTTGGAGTGTTGCAACATGTCAGCGATGAGTTCCAGTTCCACGGAACGTCCGTTGCCGGCGGGCGCAAAGAATCGCCATCTTGCGGGAGGTCCCGCTTCAAATCGCAGGAGGGCCTGCTGGTTGAGGGGCGTGATGAATCCGTTTGCATTCACCCACATGCGAACGCGTTTGATCAAGACATGTCGATCGACCGGCAATGAACCATGCAGGTTGGCTCCCAACAGGCAGTCATACTTGGATTCAATGACGTCCAGTCCCGCGTGCACGCGTGCCATGGCGCCTCGACCATTGGTCAACAGGGTTCGATGATCGTTCCCGGTGTTGAGTTCCCGAATTCGGTCGGCGTCATAAATGCTGAAGCGTGCCTGGATCGTTTGCCGTGGTGAACTGTAAATTTGGATTTCCAGATCCAGCATGCCTTGTGCATCGGCCCAGTACACTGCAACGTGTCCGTCCTGCACTGAGACGGATTCCATATGGACGGCATTTGTTTCCTGGGCATGACGCCAGCTCAGGCGAAATGGATGCTTTTCTTTGACCACGATCCAATGTTGAACGGGAACCGGAGTGATCCTCGGGCGATCCTCGCTGTTCCATGTCACAACGTTTTGATAAAGAGCTTCGCCTTGTGATTCCGGTTGGAACTTATTTCTGGCGATCTCGGACAACCATGATTCCAACGATTGCCCGATGTTCCTGGCTGCTTCTTCCCAATCCAGAAAAGGAGTGGAATCAATGGAATGAATTTGACCCAGGCATTGGAGAGCCAGAGCTGCCTGCGCGCGTTTGGCCCGGTAATTTTTTCCAGTGTCGATGGCCGGGGCCGGGTGGTGGGAGAGGCAAAAAACAGCTCCCGGAGGCAGGATCAGTTTCCAGCTATCCTTTTCGATCACCCATTCCACATCCTCGTCCTGTCCCAGCAATTCATGTGCGGGTTGCTTTTTCGTTTTTTTGCCGAAAAAGGATGGTTGAAAGGTGGCGGTTTGAGCTTGGCCGTCGTCGGTGTTGGCGATGATCCATACCTGGTCCTGTTTTTCAGGAGAGAGACGTTCGAGAACGTAAACAGCTTCGTTGTCCGATGGATGTCCGGTCAGGTGAGAACCGTCGAAGAAACACGGATGGGAACCGATCAGGCGGTTGAGTTTGGACAGTTCTTCGACGATGTTTTCTTCGGCTCCCCAGTTCATGCCGGTGCATTCATGCACAATGATCTTTTCGGGAGCCAGCCATTCGACGCCGCAGGTGAATCCGAATCCACCGTTAAAACTCGTCAAGCCGCAGAGCCGGTTTCTCAGCAGAGACCAGGTCCGGCTTTTGGCTGCCAGTCGATTGTTGTCATGGGTTTCACTGTAATGCACCAATGTGCCCACGCGCGGGCTTTGGTGAATGCAGTGGTTCATGTATCGATTTACCGATGGGCCGGGGTATTCCTGGAAGAGTTCGGAGTAGGCCCATTGCATGCCGCCGTCTTTCAGGAGGGATTCCGTTGCCTCCCATGCCCCGCCCAGGCCTTCCAGAAGGAAGATGGTGTCGGGATATTCCTCCCGGACCCTTGCGGTAATAAATTGCCATGCTTCGACCGGGACCATGTAGCCGGCGTCACATCGAAATCCGTCCACGCCCCGCTGGCACCAGGTCAGGAATACGTCCGCGAGGTATTTCCAGATGTCGGGATTTTTGTGGCGTAATTCCACCAGATCCCCCCAGGTATTTCCCCAGGCGCCCGGGCTGATGAATTTGCCCGAAGGTTCGCGCTCATACCAATCGGGATGGTTCTCATGGATGTCGGCTCCCCAGCCGGTGTGGTTGGCAACCAGATCTATGAACAGCCGCGCTCCCTTGGCATGAACGGCATCGGCCAGTTCTTTAAACTGATCAATCCCGGTCGAATGATGATCGAACTCCACCAGCGCCGGATCAATGGCCATGAGGTTTTGTGCGGCGTAGGGACTGCCGAATCGACCAAAGCGTGCAAAGGTCGTCGGGGTTGGATTGATGGGGAGGAGGTGAATGATGCGGCAACCCAGTTTGTCCACAATGTGGGGCAGTTCTTCGATCAGATCCCTGATTTTTCCCGAAGGTGGAATGACCGAATATCCTTTCGCATCGAGCGGTTGAAGGTGTTCGTTGCCGCGTTCCGCTTCGGTGTTGGTTTTGTGTTTGGATTCACCGAAAAGGCGAACCCAGGCGCAATAGATGGTGTTGGCGCTACGCGCAAAATTGGGGTGAACCGAGATGCCGGTGTTGGGGCCCTCGGGCCAGATTTGGCGGTGTCCCTCATCGACCAGATAAGGTTTGGCTTGAAAATATCCGACCTGACTCAAGGGTAATTCCACCACCCAACGATCCTTGTCCCACTGCATGGGTATGTCCTGCCAGGAGAACAATGCCAGCGCATTTTCACCGGAAGTGCGCTGCATGATTTCTTTTCGCAGGACGTCGGCACGTCCTAGGTTGGTGCGGAGGTATGCCTGGTGGGTGGTTTGCTTTTGCTTAGGCTCGCCGGGACGGATTTCGAATCGGTGCCAATCACCGACATAGGCGACCTGGCATTCGCCGGGTAATGGCTGCATGGAAGGTGTGTTCATTCAGGGGGGGGTATTATTCTATCATTCAGAAACAAACGAACCCCGAGCTTCCATCCATGGGAAGCATCGGGATAGCTAAAGTGCCATCCGGGGATGGTCTTGTTGTGGCGGTCAATCAGATGGGCTTAACTCAGCAGAGGTTTCAATTCCTCTATATGGCGTGGGATGGCGCGCCAGGGATCTTCCGCTGCCTCGTATTCCAGGACAACAAATCCCTGATAGTTGGCATCCTTCAGGATGTTGACCAATCGGGGCAAGTCCGAAGGACCTTTCTGCTGACCGCGAGGAGCGATTTCAACTTTCAATTGGACGTTGACCGCGTAGGGCGCGCACTTGACCAGGTCGCCGTAGGGATCGTCTGTGTGGAAATTACCGGAGTCCAGATTGATGCCCAACCAGGGGCTGTCGATGCTCTGGACGATTTCGATCAGTGGATCCGCTTCCGCCACGATGCCACCGTGATTTTCTATTCCAAGGAAGACACCTTTGGTGGCAGCGTAATCACAGCATTCCTTCAGTCCTTCGATACAGCGGACCACGGCTTCTTTCCATGATCCGTTTCTGGGCGCATTCCCGGCGAAAACACGGATGTGTGGCGCTCCCATCGTGGCTGCATAATCGATCCATTGTTTGACATGCTTGATTTGCGCGTCGCGTTCTTTGCCGGGTAGATCCGTGAAACGATTGCCCACTGCGGTGCCACTGATGGCAACGCCACGCATGAAGGCGTGCCGCTTGAGTTTCAATAGGAACGCATCATTGATTTCGGAAGGGAAATAGTAACTGGTCAACTCGGCTCCTTCACATCCGAGGTCGGCGCAGAAAGAAATGAAGTCGAACAAATCGATCTGACGTGACTTGGGCGGCAGGTTTTCGCGCGCATGACTGGCGTCCTTGAAATAGTCACGGAGAGAGTAGGCTGCCAGCCCCAATTTCAAGTTGGGTTGACCGGGGCGCTTGAAGGCATCGACGGCGTTCAGACCGAAAGGGGAGACCATGCTGCCGGCCAGGGTGGCCAATGATCCTTTCGCAGTCGTTGCAAGAAATTGTCGCCGTGAGGCTGTGTTTTTTGAGGACATGATGGTTGTTTTGAATTGCTGTGTTGCTGTTTTAAAAAGATCGGCTTTCAGGAGAACGAAGGAACCGTTATGCCTCCACGAAACGCCCGAATGCCCTGAACTTGGAGTATCTGTTTTTCATCAGGCTCTGGGTGCCTTCGGATTGAAGTTTCTTGAGCGTGGCTTTCAGGGTGGTTTTGATCGAATCGGCAACGATGTCCACATCGTTTTGAGCGCCGCCCAATGGTTCCGGAATAATGTCATCCACTAGTTTGAGTGACTGCAGTTGGTCTGCTGTAATGCGCAATGATTCGGCGGCTTTGGGAATGGCGGACTGGTTCTTCCAGAGAATGGCGGCACAACCTTCCGGGCTGATGACCGAGTAGTAGGCGTTTTCGAGGATCAATACTTTGTCTGCGACACCGATTCCCAGCGCTCCGCCCGATCCACCTTCTCCGATGACGATCGCGATGACGGGAACTTCCAGGAGCATCATTTCACGGAGATTGACCGCAATGGCTTCGGCAATATGCCGTTCCTCTGCACCAATCCCGGGATAAGCTCCGGCGGTGTCAATAAACGCCACGATCGGCAGGCTGAATTTATCCGCCATTTTCATAAGGCGCAGTGCTTTGCGGTAACCTTCTGGATGGGCGGAACCAAAGTTCCGCATGATATTCTCCTTGGTATCACGTCCCTTCTGGGTGCCGACCACCATGACTTTCTGGTCGCCCAGAGAGGCAAATCCACCCACCATGGCCCGATCATCTCCAAATAACCTGTCTCCATGGAGTTCCGAGAAATCTGAAAAGACGTGTTGGATGTAGTCCAGCGTGTAAGGACGTTTGGGGTGTCGGGCCAATTGGACGCGTTGATGGGCGTTCAAGTTGGAGAAAATCTGTTCGCGCGTTTCTTGTATCTTCTTCTCGATCAACGCGATTTCTTCCTGGAAATTGATTGCCAGGGAGCTGGTTTCCTCATGGCGTTTGAGTTCTTCCAGCTTCCTTTGCAGTTCCGCAACCGGTTTTTCAAATTCGAGATAATACTTCATCGACCTACGCTTTATACGGTGTTTCTTTCAAAAAGGTAAGCAAAAATAAAACCTCACACACCTGATTTAGCCGTAATCATTCAATTAGGAATCCACAGATGACAGATGAACGCAGATTTTTGGTATAAAGCTAGATTTGATCTCTTCAATATTATTCACCAAAGAGTGCCCCGAATTTCAGTCGCCATTCGAATGGATCTTCCTTCTATATCTGCGTAAATCTGCGACATCTGCGGATAAACTGCATAGACAGGACCTAGTTCTTCGCTTTCATTCGGTGGTAGGCATCCAGAGCGGTTTCGCGGGCGATCGTGTGGTTGACGATGGGCCAGGGGTAGGTTTTTCCCAGTTCAATGTCCGCCATCTGAAGGATCATCGAATCGGCCGTCCAAGGTGTATGGATGTCTTTGTTGGAAAGCTTCGATATCTCGGGTATCCATTTGCGAATGTAGTCTCCCTGGGCGTCAAATTTCTGACTTTGCATGATGGGGTTGAAGATGCGGAAATAGGGCGCTGCGTCGGCTCCGCAACCGGCAATCCATTGCCAGCCCATGGTGTTGTTCGCCAGGTCGGCATCCACTAACGTATCCCAGAACCATTCAGCTCCCAGTTTCCAATCCAGCAGGAGGTGCTTGACCAGAAATGATCCCACAATCATGCGCACCCGATTGTGCATCCAGCCCGTGGTCCAGAGTTCGCGCATGCCGGCGTCCACGATCGGGTAACCGGTTCGGCCCTTCTGCCACGCTTGCAGCATGGTTGCGTCATGCCGCCATGGGAACGATTCGAATTCCGGTCGCAGCGGACCTTTGGTCATGTGGGGGAAATGATGCAGCAGGTGATGGGCGAATTCACGCCATCCCACTTCCTTCATGTAGGTGGAATGCATCGCCGATGATTGCGTGGTTCTGCTTCGTCGTCGCTTCGTTTCCAGTCGATGATAAATCTGTCCTGGCGTGATTTCTCCAAAATGCAGGTATGGTGACAATCTCGAAGTACCCTGTGTGCCGGGGAAATCGCGTGCAATGTCATAATCACTGAACGCGTTGTTCGCGAATCGATCCAACTGAGCCATGGCTTCGTTTTCCCCGGGCCTCCATTCTTTCTGGATACCTTTGTCCCACCGGATGGATGGGAGTAGCTGCAAACTGCCCAGGTGTTCTGACTTGAGCTTGGCGCTGGATTGCTTTGGCCAAGTTTTAGGGGAAGCCATTGGGGGTTCGGGTGGATTGTGTTGGCAGAGATGTTTCCAGAAAGGTGTGAAGACTTGAAAAGGTTTGCCCGACTTGTTGCGAATGGAACGAGGATCCCACATGAGCTGTCCAGAAAACCATTTGAATTCGATGCCTTGCGGTTGCAGCGTTTTTGCAACAGATTGATCGATGCCTTGCCAGAAGGGATCAAAGCAGGTGGAGACATGGATGCATCGTGCGTTGGTTTCCTTGCAAACAGATTGAAGAACATCGGCCGGTTCTCCCGTTCGCAAAATGAGCTTGCCCCCAAGCGAGCGAATGGACGCTTCCAATTGTTTCAGAGAATGATGCAACCACCATTTGGAGGCGCTTCCTGTTGCCCGCTTTTCATCTTCTGAATAAATGTAGAGAGGAACGATCGGATGTCCGGTTTCCATCGCGGCAGTCAGCGCGCGGTGGTCGGATAGTCTGAGATCGCGTCGGAACCAAAGTAGGATGGGAAATTTATCAGCCATTGTTGCGATCCCATTGTGACATGCAAAAACCGTCCCGCAATGCACAGGACGGTTTTTTTTACAAAATATTGAAGGCTCAGCGGCGAATGGCTGTTGAGCGATGTTTGCCCGAGTGGGATTAACTGTGTTCCAGCACTTCACCGGAGGTTTGGGCCGATGGGTTTGCCTTTAATCTCCAATATCGGATCCCCACGCCCGCGACAACCAACACGATCACCAGTGCCAGTCCGGGCATGACCAATGCCATGACCGAAGTGCCAACCGCACCACCCAACTCGGCGGTTGCAACCAATGGATTCCCCAGTCCTCCGGTCACCAGGGTGCTGCCGCCCCGGATAAAGGCCATGGCCACATGGATGGCACCGGCGATGCCTCCCCCAGCAATCAGGGCCAACGACCAGGTCATGAGCGGACTCATATCCGTGAACATCGAAGCGCTCACCACCGAACCCGCCACCACTGCGGCCGGACCGGCGACGGTGTCCAAAAAATGATCGAGAATGGGGACATAATAAGCGCCAACCTCCAATACCACTGCAGATCCGAGCGCAATCACTGCAGGCCAGGTGTTCAGCCAGGCGAAGCTTTCGGACAGTTCGAGATGCCCGCCCATGGCTGCCAGGCTGATGATGAACGGTGGCACAAAGATGCGGAATCCACAGGATGCACTCAGTCCAAGGCCAATGAGGATGCTGAGCAGGGTTGAGGACGATGGTTGAATAAGTTCCATGATAATGATCGTTTGCTGTTGTGTGTTGAGAACGTGCTGCCTTGAGAAACACCGCTACCCTGACCCAAGTTTCAAATAAATGCTCTT